>Ga0208222_1000452_pt1 | contig 11800 bp, 9 predicted proteins | sample LakMenEpi13Sep09_FD_150694 | JGI IMG/M metagenome (GOLD analysis project Ga0208222, IMG submission 150694) | Freshwater microbial communities from Lake Mendota, WI - 13SEP2009 deep hole epilimnion (SPAdes) | ecosystem: Environmental > Aquatic > Freshwater > Lentic | place: Lake Mendota, Madison...
TTTCGTGGGATTAGACGAAGTCTTTTGAAACACAGAGTCACAGAGAGCACAAAGTCTTGAGAACCTCTCTCTTTCGCTCTGTGCCCTTTGCGCCTCTGTGTTTTCAATCTTAGAATCTGTTTGAAAACCAGCTCAACGAGTGGAAGAGCTTCGAGTACGAGCAGGAGAACGAGCGCGAGCGTTAAGATTGCCAGTAGCGTATAATCCTACTCTCAATCATTCCTCGTAGAGCTGACTAGCCAACCCAAACCATTTGAATCCAACATGCTTGATCGAAACGTAAACCTTCAGCTTGTCGAGGAATATGTCGCAAGCGACAGTTTGAAACGCCACATGCTGGCCGTCGAAGCGGCTATGAGGGCGTACGCTTTGCGTTTAGGCCAAGACGTCGAGCTTTGGGGAACCGTTGGTCTGCTCCATGACTTCGATTACGAAAAGTGGCCCAATCCTCCAGACCATCCATTGCAAGGCAGCGTGATTCTCAGAGAGCGAGGGTACTCTGAAGAAATCATTCGGGCGATTTTGTCCCACGCCGATTACTTGAGCGACCAGTATCCCCGCCAATCCCCCTTGGAACATGGCCTTTATGCTTGCGACGAGTTATGCGGATTTCTGACCGCATGCGCGATGGTCCGACCTCAGCGGCTCGAAGGCCTTTCGGCATCAAGCGTGCGCAAGAAACTTAAGAATCTCAGTTTTGCCGCCGCTGTGAATCGCGACGATATCACCCGTGGTGCCCAAGCCTTTGGCGTCGATCTAGATGAGCATATCGAGTTCTGCGCACTTGCAATGCACGATGCAAAGATCCTCTAAACTGCCCATCCAGCTGGTAGCCTTAGGCTCCCGTCTCACAAAAAGATCGCAGATTCGCTACAATTCAAAGTCTACAAACCACATCCCTGGCGGATCCTCTTTGGGTTTGAAGATCTGAACCATTTCGCTGGAGCATTCAATGAGCAACTTAGCATGGATTTCCGTTGAAAAAGCACGACGAGCGCAATGCGTCGGACAAACCGTAGAGGTTCGAGGCTGGGTGCGAACCCGCCGGGACAGCAAAGGCGGTTTTAGCTTCATCGAAATCAACGACGGCAGCAGCTTTGGCAACCTGCAAATCATCGCCGATGCAAAACTCCCGAATTACGAATCGGACATTCTGACTCTCACGGTCGGTTCGAGCGTCGTGGTCGAAGGTGAACTCAAGGCTAGCCAAGGGCAGGGCCAAGCTACCGAGATGGCCGCATCGAGCTTACGGGTCATAGGCCTTGCTAGCGCCACGGACTACCCATTGCAAAAGAAACAACACACTTACGAAAAACTCCGCGAGTGGGCTCACTTGCGTCCAAGAACCAACACCTTCGGGGCCGTTACCCGAGTCCGCGACAGGATCAGCTATGCAACCCACGAGTTCTTTCACGACGAAGGCTTCGTACTGGTCCACACCCCGTTGATCACCGCCAGCGACTGCGAAGGTGCCGGACAGATGTTTCGTGTCACCACGTTGCCTTTGGATAACTTGCCCACGGCCAACGGCAAAGTGGACCTGTCCAAGGACTTCTTTGGCAAGTCGGCTTATCTGACCGTCAGCGGGCAACTCGAAGGCGAAACCTACGCCTGTGCTCTTGGAAAGATCTACACCTTTGGCCCGACGTTCCGCGCAGAGAACTCGAACACCTCGAGGCATTTGTCTGAATTCTGGATGATCGAGCCCGAAGCTGCCTTCTATGAACTGGCCGATAACATGGGACTGGCCCAGCGGTACTTGAAATTCATGATCCGCGAGACGCTCGAACATTGCGCCGAAGACATGGAGTTCTTTGAGAAACGCATCCAGCCCGGTTTGCTCGCAGCTTTGCAACTGGTGCTCGACAAACCCTTTGTTCACATGACGTATACCGAAGCGGTCGATATTCTGATCAAGAGTGGCAAAAAGTTTGACTACCCAGTCAGCTGGGGAACCGATCTGCAAAGCGAACACGAACGCTTCTTGACCGAAGAACATGTCAAGGGACCGCTGATCCTCTACAACTATCCCAAGGAGATCAAATCCTTCTACATGCGGCTCAACGACGACGGAAAAACGGTCGCTGCGATGGACGTTTTGGTCCCTGGTGTCGGCGAAATCATCGGCGGATCCCAGCGCGAAGAGCGACTCGATGTTCTGATCTCGCGCATGGAAGGCTGCGGGCTTAAGCAAGAGGACTATTGGTGGTACCTCGATCTGCGTCGATTCGGCACAGTCCCCCATGCAGGCTTCGGCTTGGGCCTCGAGCGCATGGTGCAGTACACCACTGGCATGGCGAACATTCGCGATGTAATACCATTTCCACGAAGCCCAGGGAATTGTGATTTTTAACTTCAACGACTGGTGCGAAAGTCTGGTCGAAGTCCGCACAAGGTGAATCGATGGAATCGTTGTTTCGAAGAGCGGCAGGCCAGCTGATCCATGTCACTTCGCTGCCTCCGAGACTTCCTGGGATCGCACAGATAGAGTCTTTGCCAGGGACCGACGGCCCATGGAGCATCGGCGATATCGGCTCGGGCGATATCGGCCCGGGAGCCTATGAGGCACTGAGATTCCTGCATCGCTCAGGACAGCGTTGGTGGCAAATCCTGCCAACGGGGCCTGTGGGCTACGGCTACTCACCCTACCAATCTCCCTCTTCGTTTGCCGGCAACCCATGGTTAATCAGTCCAGCATTGCTGGTCCGTGACGGCTTGCTCAAACAAGAGGATCTCGATGATGCAAGATCGCGTATCACCGCCCAAGACCTCCCTCAAGTGAACTTCGAAAAAATTGCACACACTCGTTTCGAACTCCTGAAACTAGCCTTCAGCAGACTTGGTGCAACACGTCCCGATTGGACCCAGCACTGGGATGACTTTCGCCACCGCAATCGAGAATGGCTCGATGAGCACTGCTTGTTCACCGCTTGCAAAGCGAGCCACTATGACCAAGCTTGGCATCAGTGGGAATCCGCCTTGCAACGACGGGAACCTGCCGCGATGGAATCTTGGAAAGCAAGGCTATCAGAAGCCTGTCAACTGGAGTCGTTCATTCAGTTTCTCTTCGATCGACAGTGGAAGGAACTTCGTGCTTACGCGTCGAGCCTAGGGATAGGAATCATCGGAGACATTCCCATCTTCGTCTCGATGGACAGTTCCGATGTTTGGGCCCAGCAGCATCTCTTCGAGCTCGATGAGCAAGGCCGACCGATCTGCGTGGCCGGTGTACCACCAGACTACTTTTCGGAAACAGGGCAACGCTGGGGCAATCCACTGTACCGCTGGGACCAACACCATCGCTCAGGATACACTTGGTGGATTCGACGCTTCCAAAAAGTCCTCGAACTGTGCGATTTGATCAGGATCGATCACTTCCGTGGCTTTGAGTCCTACTATGCAATTCCCTCAGAGTACCCCGACGCCAAAATCGGACAGTGGCACGAAGGTCCCAAGCATGAGTTCTTCCAATCGATTGCAGCAGGGCTGGGCAAACACCCCGGAGAGGAATTGCCCGTGATCGCAGAAGATCTAGGGTTCATTACTCCCCAAGTGCATCAATTGCGCGATGCATTCGGTTTCCCCGGAATGCGTATCTTGCAATTCGGTTTCGGGGATGCTTCGGCCTCCTCACTGGATTTGCCTCACAACTACCCAGCCCACTGCGTGGCTTACACCGGCACCCACGACAACGACACCGTAGTGGGTTGGTACCAAAGTGTCGCGGGGGGTGCTAGCACGCGCACTCAAGACCAAATCGATCGCGAGAAAGCTTACGCGATCCGCTATCTGGACTGCACCCCGGATCAAATCCATCGCGCGATGACACGGGCAATATGGCGGTCGGTCGCAAGTCTTACAATCACTCCCATCCAAGACCTATTGGGGCTAGGGAGCGAGGCTCGGATGAATACTCCGGGGACCACTCAAGGCAACTGGATCTGGCGATGCCCTCCGGGCTTGCTCACCCCATCGCTTGCCGATTGGCTCGGCGATTTGACTCAAACCTACGGACGCTCTGCGTAGCGTTTATTTTGGACTCTCTGTATTTCTGTTCCTTGGGTGCAATCCAAAGTCCTTTTTTGAAACACAGAGTCACAGAGAGCACAGAGTTTCAAAGAGGGCAGGCTATACCCTCTCCGTGCCCTTTGTGCCTCTGTGTTTCCTTTCTTCCGATCCCTCAGTATCCATTGATTATCCTTCGGACACCATTGACTAATTTGACCTCGTGAAAATTCACTAAAAGCCCGAGTCGCATTTTCAAAAGCCGCAAATGCGACAGAAGCTGCGCTTCATCCACAGGGTGAATAGTCGTTTTGGCTTTCAATTCAACTACGATCGCATTGCCGACAATTAAATCAGCCCGAAAACCACACTCCAACTTTACCTCGTCGTAAACAACAGGAACCGGTTGCTCCTCAATTACCTTTAAACCGCGTGCTCGAAGCTCGTATGCAAGGCAAGCTCGATAAGCCGATTCAAGCAGTCCAGGTCCAAGGCGACGATGGACCTCGATAGCAGCCCCGATGATAGCATGGCTTAGTTCGTTTAAATCCATTTTCCTTAATTCCATTTTTGAAACACAGAGAGCACAGAGTTCCACAGACGGCTGAATCCCCCCTCTCTGTGTCCTTTGTGCCTCTGTGTTTCCTTTCTTCGGATCCGGTCCAGAGTCCCTTTGTTGAAACACAGAGACGAGAGCCATTTGTCTAGCAACCAAAATCTGATTGTGCACAAATGTGAGAAAAAGTGTTGGATTTGGTCAGCGAGTTTTTTGCAATTTCGGGACAATCAAAAGGACGACCATCGAAAACGCTTCAAGACGTATCTCTACGTGAATCCCTTCGGGAATACGATGATTGTTTTGCGGAACCATAACCCGTCTCTCACGATTCCAGCAATTCCGCTCCCTCCCATTTTTCTGCCCTCCCATTTTTTTGCCCTCCCAGCTTTCTGCCCTCCTCAAACTCACGCCCCAACACTCAATCGGCCGCCGCACGTGTAAAGAGCGCTGCGGCGATCGCCAAAGCGATCGAGTCACTCGTGAATTCCACATGTCCATCGGCATACAAGAAATGGGCCCCACCAGGATGAAAACTATAAGGCTCGTTTTCGTTGGTTCGATTCATTGCATAGGGACTCAGGCTCGGCCCTTGGCCAAGCCGTGTTCCACTGGCGTCGGATCCGTCCAAACTAAACCCACCTTCGCTATCAACCCACCCATTGCCTTGGTCGCTACTGAGCTCCAACCACCGCTTGGCCTCGCGAAAAATCGCCGGTCGCCCCGAACACTCGACCACCATCGCGGTACTAGAAGTTCCATCGAGGATATCTGCGAACCTAGTCGCTGAATTTCTAAACATCACCGAACGAGTTGTATCGGTGGACAGATAAGTCTGCGGTGCGATACTGGCACGCACCCCCATAATCGCCCCATAATCGGTTGCACCAAGTGGGCCGTCCAACACCAGTGCAGGGCGGGGCGACTTGGCAACCAAACGACTAGGTCGCTCGGTCAAGGGTGTCGAAGGACACTGATACACCGAAAGCGGAATCCGGCCTATCAACAAGTTCCTATCGGTCCACCAATGACTGCTGCGATCGTAGCCGGATGCAACTTGGTTTTGCTCCAAGTAAGGCAGCGCGATGGCTTGCCAACCAAGATACGCTCCAGCCGGATTCTGCGGCGAAGCGATCGTCCAACCCGATGCTGGAAAACTTATCCTAGCATTGGTGTGGTTCTGTAGCGCAATCCCGATCTGGCGCAAGTTGTTGGAGCACTCAAGCCGCCTTGCAACCTCCCGAGCCGCTTGGACCGCCGGTAGCAATAATCCTACCATGATCCCGATGATCGCTAGGCTTACAAGCAACTCAACGAGCGTGAAACCTCGCGATCGGCGATCAATCATCGCCGTAGTTGCCCCGCCCGTTGGACTTGTTCTGATACTTGTTCTCCTTAGCCTGCTTTTCCAGGAGAATCTGCAACTCGTAGAGCTCATCGGCAACCGCATTCTCCGGTAAGTTCGGATCGCGGTTTACGGTGATCGATTGCGTCTTGACCACTTTGCCATCGACCACCAGTTGCACTCGATAGACGCCGTTGGGAACCGGCCGGGCACCTCGGAATCCTTGGAACCCTTGCGGTGGCCTAGCCCCAGGCGCACCTGCAGCCCCCCCAACACGTGGGCCCTGAGGTCTTTGAGCCTGAGCCGTTTGCGATTCTTCCGAAGCACTAGCCGGTTGTTGCCCTTCGGCATCCGACTCCTGCTGGTTCGCCGTAGGATTTCCGCTCGGAGCAGACTCTTGCGCGGCTGGATTGGCACCTTCGTCTGGATTCTCGCCCCGACCACGTCGCTGCCGTCCAGGCCGCTCAGACGAGTCATCTGCTGTCCTTGCGGGCCGATCGGTAGCATCATCGCCAGGGCGACCGGTCCTTTCACGTCCACCCCCAAACAGGCTACCGGGTCCACCAGCGCCGGGTCCTCGGCCTTGGCCGCGATTGGTCTGCGTCAAATCCCAAGTGATCAAATGCAATCCTGGTTCGGCTTTCGCGGTCACTTCATTGACTAGCTCGCCGTCGATATTTTCTATCCTGGCAACTACCTTCTCGGCCTTGTTGGGAAGCGAATACCACAATTTCGCTCCATTGGAAGGATTCTGTCCTGTGAAACTGCGGTTGGTACCGCCTCGCCCCGGATCACTTCTCCAACGTGTCACATCCACGGGGTCAAACAGAGCGATCTCTTTACCGATGTTCTCTGACTTCAGCTGCCTTAAACCGCTGACGTCACAAGCCCACAGACTGCGACCATGGGTAGCCACCACGATCTCTCCGTTGTCAGGATGGATAGCAACTTCATGGATCGCCACAGTGGGTAAATTCTGATTGAACTGCGTCCAATTCTGACCGCGATCGACCGACACCCAAAAAGCGAACTCGGTTCCTAAGTACAACAGGTTGGGATTGACTAGATCCTCGCGAAGGCACCTGGTCGATCCCCAAGGAAGATTCGAATGCATGGGAGTGAACGTATCGCCGAAGTCTTCGGATACAAAGACATAAGGATTATCGTCGTCGGATCGGTGACCATCCAAGCAGACATACACTCGCCCTTTAAAGTGCTTGGAAGCTTCGATGGTTGCGACCCATCGAGGGCTTGGTAATTTAAGATTCGAAGTGATATTCTTCCAGTTGGTTCCCCCGTCGCGCGTCACCCATAGAGCACCATCGTCGGTACCGACGTAGAGCAGATTAGGATCCCTGGGTGATTCCGAAAGAGCCGTCGCAGAACCGCGTTGCGTGAGGGTTATCTCAGGCGAAATAACCCTCAAATCATTTCCACGATCCAGCGACTTAAAGACATAGTTTCCTGCGCTGTAAAATATCTTGGAGTTGTGACTCGAAAGAATAAAAGGTGTGTTCCAGTTGAATCGAAAACTGAGTCCATCGGCTCTTGCAGGTCGGATCGAACCTCGCTCACCGGTCCTTAAGTTTCTCCTTACGATAACCCCGTTTTGACTCTCTGCGTAAAACAAATCGGGGTCGTTAGGATCGACTCGGCACACGAAACCGTCACCGCCGTTGAGATTCACCCAATCTTCGTTAACGGCTCCACCGGAGCGACTGATTGCAGGCCCAGCCCATGATCCGTTGTCTTGCAAACCACCAGCGACCCAATAAGGTTGTTTGGGACTGATGGCAACGTGATAAAACTGTCCGATCGCTGCAGTATTGATATGATCCCAGGTCACCCCACGGTCGTGAGTGGCATAAATGCCTCCATCGCATCCGATGATCATGTGTCGCCCATCGCTCGGATCGATCCACAGATCGTGGCCGTCGGCATGAACCCGGCGTCCAAAGTCTTCAGTGAAGATCGCTCCACCGTCTTTCGACTGATGCTGAGCAACGCCCAGCACATACAGGTTCTTCTCGTCGCTTGGATCGACCTTCACGACACTGAAATACATCGGGCGGGTGTTCAACGAGTTGATACGTTGCCAAGTCGCTCCCCCATCGGTCGACTTATACACTCCCCCATATTTATGCCCATCGGCACCTTGTTGATCTTGAACGTTGGGAGATTGGCCAAAGTACGAATAAGTATACGGGCGCGCGGCAGAACCGCCTGAAAGTCGATCGGCCAATGTGACTTCTACATCGATCGACTGATCGGCTCGCTTGACGGTTACTTTAAGCTTATCGTCGGCTTTGCGAGTACGGATTTCAGTCACCATCGCGTCATAGCCCGCGATGTCCTTGCCATCGATTTTGGTGACAATATCCCCAGACTTCAGCCCCGCTTTCTCAGCCGGTCCAGCCTCGGTGATCGAGGTCAAGGTAGCTCCCCCACCGGCAGCATCTTCTCCCTGAATGCCCATAAACACATTGCTTTGTGCTGGCGTCTGAAAACCGCCGGGCCGACCGACGCGAGCTTCAAGCACCACTGTGATCTCGAGCTTCTCTTCGCCGCGTTGGATTTCCACTTGAACTTTGTCTCCCTCGGCCTTCTTTTGTATTTTCTCGCTGAGCGATTGGAATGGACCAGGAGCTTGGCCGTCGATTTTCGTGATCAGGTCACCGATCTTGATACCCGCTTTGGCAGCAGAACCACCTACGGAAACTCTTTGGACAATGATTTTCTCCTCTTTGTCCTCGCCTTGGAGCCCCAACGAAACCGTCGTCGCTTGGGCGCTAGTGCCTGGCCGTCCGGTCAGCAGAATGTCGAAGGCTTTGTCTTCCTGACCGCGCTTTAGAACAAGGTTTAATCGCTGATTGACTTTCTTCTTTCGAAGCGTCTCGAGCAACTGATCGAATTGCGCAACCTCGGTTCCATCGACTGAAACCAAAGCGTCACCGACTTGGATACCTGCCTTGGCAGCCGGGCTATCGGTCATCACTTGCGTAACGATCGCTTTGCCGTCGACATTGTTACCCACCAAGCCCAAATAGGCTGGGAAGGGAGCAGGACCTTTGCCGATGTCTTCGCAGTCGATGATCGCAAACAAAGCATTAGGGGAATGGGATTGCCAATCCAATCCGATCCGTCCGGTCATCCCAGGGGGTAGTCCTGCGGATATCTTGGTCCAATTGGAGCCACCGTCGGTTGTGCGAAAGATACCGCCACCTTTGCCCCACTTGCGGATCGGATCGTAGCCGTCGACCCCTTCGGGTTTGGGGACAGTTCCTGGCCAACTATCGAATCCATCTCGCAGACGGTCCCACATCGCAACGACGATGGTGTTTGGATCGGTGGGGCTCATCGCCATATCGATCACGCCGGTTTGGTCATCGACAAAAAGGATCTGTTGCCACGTTTTGCCGCCATCGGTGGTTTTGTAAACACCGCGCTCTGGATTGGTGCCGTAGAGTCGGCCTGCGGCACCGACATAAACCGTCTCAGGGTTCTTCGGATCGACTAAAATGCGGGCGATTTGATAAGACCTATCGAGGCCCAAATGCTGGAACGTTTTTCCCCCGTCGACGGTTTTGTAAACACCGTTGCCATAAGAGACCGAGTTACGAGGATTGATCTCTCCGGTTCCAACCCAAAGGACTTCTTTGTTGTTTGGGTCGGTTGCGATGCTACCGATCGAGACAACTTTTTCACGATCGAATTGATGTTGGAAAGATCCGCCGTGGTTGGTGGATTTGAGCAATCCGCCGGAGGCTGTTGCGACCCACCACAGCGAGGTGTCTTTTTCATGAACTGCAATATCGGTGATTCGGCCCGACATGTTTGCCGGACCGATCGAACGCCATTTGATCTCATCGAGCCAAGAAGGCTCGAGCTTGACGTTTGAAGGGAGTTTTGGGGCACTGGCTCGTTCGGCTCGTGGTCCTGGGGTAGCAACGACATTGGATTCCGATGGAACAACTTTCTTGGCCTGCGGTTGATTCTCTGGTTGCTTCTTTGCTTCTTCTTGTTTTTTGGATTTCAACTCCCCTGAGAGTTGCTCAAGTAGTTTTTCGATCGCTTCGAGTCTCTTTTCGGTTACTTCGGAGGTTTTAGGTTCTTCGGAGGCTTTCAATTCCTGGGGCTTGTCGTCTGGGGCATTTGGCGGCGAAGGTTCCTGAGCCGTTGGTTCCTGGGGTTTGTCTTGGATGGCCCCAAGAAGACTTAAGGGCTGCAGGGTCCAAAGGACAAATATAGATACGGCTAAAATTACGATTGGACGCATGGTTATGAAATGCCCCGTTTGTTTGGATGAGAACTTAAAGTTCAACGAAAGACTCCTAATAAGCTAACTAGAAATTCACGACTTGGAACTCCCTCAGAAAAAAGAATCGAAGCCTACAGTCGATGGAAAAACTGGTCCTTCAGGAATTTTGGCAGGTAAAACTTCAGGCGTTTGAGTTGATAGTTTCCTGGACTTTATCGATGATTGTTGATCCGTCAGCCTGAAGGGGCTGACACAGCAATGGGGGCGTTCGGCTGAGATCGCTCTATGGTGCAGCGGCCATCCGGGCCTAAAGAAAACTTGTGGTAGCGAGGCGAGCACCCGGTACGATAGTCATCGTAAAAAAGTAATAGTAGAGATTCCTAGCCAAAATAACTCCTGAAGTGCCGAAAAACTAAAGGATTTGCTGAGATCCCAGCATGACATAGGACAGTAGCCTTACTAGACTAACTCCATGAACCCGACCTGGAACCACAACTAGTTCCTTCACAAAGGCGGAAATCAGATCTTGTGTGGAGGAGCAATTCACATCACTCATCACAGCCTACATCATGAAACTAATTCTATCCGTAGCGACTCTCCTACTTATTTTCCCGATGCCATGCTACGCAGAGATGGTTCATATATTGAGTGTTGGCAATAGCCTTTCTGCAGATCTGCGGTCACAGGGCGGGGTCGAACTACTGTCAAGCAATGAACCCCGACCTATCCTACACGATTACCATATAAAATGCGGGTCCTCTTTGACTTCCATCGTCGCGAACCCATCCAGCACCTGTCTTCCACCTTTACGTTGGGGACTTTACCAAGACGCCTTTCGATCAACGAAACTGGATTACGTCACATTTCAGCCATTTCAGGGCGCAACTATCAGGGATGAGATCCAGTCTATCAAAACACTGGCTCAGCAACTGCGCTCCAACCCAATCAACTCTAATTCGAAAATCCTGATTTACGCAACTGCTCCGTACCAATCTGAGGGTGCCTTTTTACAAAGTTGGAATCGAGTTGGATTCCAACTAGACAGCCAATTCCAATCCTCGAAACAAACTTTTGATTTGATTCTCAGCGAGGTTCGTGCCACGGTTCCTAACGTCGAGTTGCTTCCAGCCGCTCACATCATGGCTGCAATCGCCGAACAATTGCTGGTTACACCCGACTCGGTTCCCGGTCTATCGTCCCCAACCGAGTTCTATCGAGACGATATTCACGCAAGCAATTCGGGACGATTTATCGAAGGTATTGCTCTTTATTCTGCGGTTTACGAAAAGTCGTCAGAAGGGCTTCCATTGAACTGGACATATCAGCTACCAGACTATGGACACACGTTGAATGATCCAAATGGAATACTGGAAGTTCAGAAGACCGCTTGGAGGATTTCCCAAGCGTACGGCGGGTCATCCGTTCCAGAACCCAACTCTATGGCTATGGTCGCGGTCGTAGTCGCTGGGCTGCTTAATAGGAATCTAAAACGCTTCTGGTGCTCAGTGAAACACCGCCCATGGTAGTCATCAACACACAGAATGCCTCTTTGTTGATGAAACCAAATCGACTACGGTAAAGTAGCAAGCACTCTCGGCGGGCAGGAACACTCCGCTGTGCCGTCAGCAAGGGGTCG
>Ga0208222_1000458_pt1 | contig 11703 bp, 9 predicted proteins | sample LakMenEpi13Sep09_FD_150694 | JGI IMG/M metagenome (GOLD analysis project Ga0208222, IMG submission 150694) | Freshwater microbial communities from Lake Mendota, WI - 13SEP2009 deep hole epilimnion (SPAdes) | ecosystem: Environmental > Aquatic > Freshwater > Lentic | place: Lake Mendota, Madison...
TTCGATCTTATTGATCAAACTCAGGAACATTTCGGGTATAAGATCTTCTCTACCGAACGTAAAGACCGCAGAGAGAACGTGTGATCGATCTTCTTCGATCAGCTGAAAGGTGTTGAGCACAAATTGACGGGCCGCCAAGGGTGCATCGGCCAACTCGAGCGCCGTTCTAACTGATGTCCCTTCGCTGAGTGCCGCTATAAAACGGCGGATCGATTGGGTGTTGGCGCCGGCCTTTTCCATGGCCTGCAGATATAACTCAAAATGACTAATTCGGTTGCCTGCAGCGTCTACATCAGATTCCTCACCGGCCACAATTTCATTTATCAAAAAGCGTGTATTGGCAGAGCCCACGGGCAACCAGGGTAGCGTTACGCAGGTAAGTTTTCGCTGCAATGATTTGAGTAGCGACATAAAATCCCAAACCGCATAAACGTGATGCTCCATATACACCCGAAGCGCCTCTACATTATGAATAGAACCATACAGCGGATGTTGAATAATCTCTTGACGAAGCGGATCTATACTTGAACGTAGCCGGTCTAAATACATGATTACCTGATTTTTATTCAATAACAAAAGACTGATAATAATGTTAGCGAATCTGCCCCCTGTTTTGTAAGTTCGTCGTCTAAATCCTTTCAACTTGAAATACTACCTTCTTTCCTTTTGCCTGTCTGTTTTGCTGACAAGCACTTCTTGGGCCCAAGCGCTCAACACCAACGAATTCAAGAACTGGAAACCCCGCAACATCGGTCCGGCCGGTATGAGCGGAAGAATTACAGCGGTCGATGCAGTGGTAGCCAATCCCAACATCATCTTCATTGGTGCTGCCTCCGGGGGTGTTTGGAAAACCGAGAACGCTGGTCACTCGTGGACGCCGGTCTTTGATGATCAACCCTTGCAAAATATTGGTGCGATCGCCATCCAGCAAAGCAATCCACAAGTAGTTTGGGTAGGAACCGGCGAAGGCAATCCGCGCAACTCACTCAATTTGGGTGCGGGGCTGTACCGTACGCTCGACGGCGGCCGCAGCTGGAAAAAAATGGGACTCGACAACACAGTTTGCATTCACCGCGTAATCATAGATCCCACCGACCCGAACACGGTCTATGTGGGAGCCATTGGTAATCCTTATGCCGAGCATTCCGATCGCGGTGTTTTTAAAACTACCGATGGCGGAGAGACCTGGAAAAAGATCTTGTATGTAAATGATACGACCGGTTGTGCCGATCTGGTCATGGATCCATCGAACCCCAATAAGATCATTGCTGCCATGTGGCAGTTTCGCAGAAAACCTTGGGAGCTCAAGAGCGGTGGTGCCGGCAGTGGCCTTTACATTACCAGCGACGGCGGAAAGAATTGGAAAAAACTAGGTAAAGAAGAAGGTATTCCTGCCGATCCACTGGGCCGCATCGGAATTGCCTTTGCGAGAAGCATGCCTACCAGAGTATATGCAAAAATCGAGGCCACCAAGAACGGTCTATATAAAAGTGATGATGGCGGATTTAGCTGGAAACTTATCAACAGCGATCCGGCGCAGGTTACTGACCGACCATTTTATTATCAAGAGATCTATGTAGATACCAAAAACGAGAACCGCATATACGATGTACACTCCACCATCACCTATAGCGAAGACGGCGGTAAATCATTTAGCACATTGATTCCCTATTCCGGTATTCACCCCGATCACCATGCCTGGTGGATTCACCCCGAAGATCCCAACCTGATCATTGAGGGTAACGATGGAGGAATCGGTATTTCTCGCGATAGAGGCAAGACCTGGATCTTCGACGAAAAGATCCCTGTTGGACAATTCTATCATGTTAATGTAGACAACGAGATGCCCTATAATGTAATGGGTGGTATGCAAGACAATGGCAGCTGGCATGGTCCGGCCTACACCTGGACCAATGGCGGCATCCGCAATTACTATTGGAACAATGTGGGCGGAGGGGATGGATTTGATGTGATGCCCGATGCAGAAGACGCCAGTTGGGTCTATAGTGAAAGCCAGGGCGGCGCACTGGGCAAAAGAAACTGGAAGACCGGCGAATCTTGGTACATCAAACCACCAAGCCTCGATCCTAAACTATTGCAACGATTCAATTGGAATTCGCCCATGGCGCAAGATCCCTTTGATCCAAAAACGATTTATTACGGCAGTCAGTTCGTGCACAAGAGCACCGACAAGGGAAGCAGTTGGCAAACCATCTCGCCCGATCTGACCACCAACGACAGTGTCAAGATCGCCGCCTTTCAAAATACTGGCGGATTAACACTCGACATTACAGGAGCAGAAACACATTGCACCATTTTGAGCATCTCTCCATCAAAAAAAGAAAAAGGAACCCTTTGGATCGGCACAGATGATGGTAATGTGCAACTTACCCGAGACGGTGGAGCTACCTGGACGAATTTTCAGGGCAAGATACCCGGGCTGCCCGCAGGCTGCTGGATTCCACAAGTAGTAGCCTCTCCTCATAATGCAGCCGAAGCATTTGTGGTAGCCAACGATTATCGTCGCGGCGATGGCAAACCTTATATCTTCAGAACGACCGACTACGGAAAAACCTGGAAAAGAATGCTGGATGAAACCAAGGTAAAAGGGTATGCACTTTGTATGATACAGGACCCTGCCGAGCCTTCATTGCTATTTGCAGGAACGGAGCACGGCCTTTGGGTCAGCATCGACAACGGTAACAATTGGGCACAATGGAAAAATGGATACCCTTCGGTTTCTACCTACGATCTCGCTATTCAAGAAAGAGAAGCCGATCTGGTCATCGCCACTTTTGGACGTTCACTCTGGGTGCTTGATGATATCAGACCACTGCGTAAGCTGGCGGCTGCAACACAAACCGCCACGGCAAGTACTTCACCGCTTATGGTATTTGAAAGTGCCGGCGGCGTGCAAGCGCAGTATCGTCCTGCCACCGGCTACGAATGGAGCACATGGGGACTCTACGAAGGAGAGAACAAAAACAGAGGAGCTGCTATCTCGTTTTTAATCCGACCCGTGGCCACCGTCGCTGCTACATCAACAACTCCGGCTGTCACAGCGGCTGCTAAACCCTTAGCGGCAACAGCAGGCGCTAGAACCTCGAATACTGAAAGAAAAGAAAGAGCAGGCGGAAGATCCGGTACCGACTCTGTATCGGTCAGAATATTCAATGAGGCGGGAGTACAAATTCGTTCGCTTCGTTGGGCCGCTGATAGTGGTTTTAATCGCCGCTATTGGGGCATGGAAGAAAAAGGATATCGCCAACCCGGCGGTGGTGGAGAAGGTGGCGGTGGCGGACGTTTTGGAATGGGCCGAGGTGGCTCAGAACCCGGAGGCCTGCCTGCGTTGCCCGGAACATATAAAGTAGTACTTAAATACGGAGAACACAGTGACTCTACTTTTGTAACGGTGAGCGATGACCCTCGCCTAGGAAACAGAAACGACGTTAAACAGGCGCAAAAAAAGGCGCTGGAGCAAATTCAAAAGTCAGCTGAAAAACTCAGCAAGGCCATGGATCAGCTTGGTGAAGCAGAAGAAGTTTGCAATAAAATGAATGCTCAACTAAAAGGTGCCGACCCTAAAGCTACTGACTCATTGAGCAAGCTTACCAAAAACATGTTAGACCATATCAAAAAGATCAGAGAAAAAATTTCAGGGCCTACAGAAGAAAAACAAGGCCTGTCTCGCAATCCGTTCTTGGTAACAGTGCTTTCTCAACTCAGAAGCGCACAGCAATCCATATCGGCCAAGTCCGCTGTTCCCGGACAAGCAGAAGCTACGTTGATGCTCAATGCCGAGACAGCTGTGAACGCAATCGTAAAGGAGATCAATGAATTTTTTGCCGGCCACTGGACCGCCTATAAAAATTATGCAGAGGCCAACAGACCGCCGTTGTTCAAAGAATATAAGCCAATAGACTAGGGGCTTGACAAGAGCACCAAGGGATTATACTTTTGAGTATGATCCCTTTTTTTATTTTTATAAGTAAGCAATAAGCATGATCTTACCAGCCACATACGCTTGTATGGGGCTATTTTATCTGCCGGAACCTGAGAGTAACCGAAATTCGTCATCGCTCATGTCAAGAAGTGCCCGGTAAATCACTTCTTCTTCTTGCCGTATTATCGCTGTATCGATGCTGACCAGCAACGGGGCAGACCAACGCTCTTTTGGGTAGCATGCTCCCCTGCTGTTCGTAAAAGTGGGGGTCGCAGTTTCACGCTCAACTGCACTGACTTGATCGAACAACACCATCATCCTTTAATTCTAACACCTGTACAGCTGGGTAGGCCAGTGTTGTACAACCAAAAAAGAATCAGAAAAAACAAGTGATCAAAGTGCAAAAAGAACACGCGCATTCGCGGTAGTAACCTGTGCTACCTGTTCAAGGGATTCACTTTTTATCTCGGCTAGCTTTTCGGCTACTAACCGCAGATAGGCGGCTTCGTTTCGCTTGCCGCGATAGGGCACGGGTGTTAGATAGGGGGCATCTGTTTCGAGAACGATGTGTTCAAGGGGCAACTGGGCCACTACTTGTGCCACACCTGCGTTCTTATAGGTCAGCACCCCGCCAATTCCCAGATAAAATCCCAACTTGATGATCTCGCGAGCTTCTTCTAGGCTGCCCGAAAAACAATGAAACACGCCGGTTACTCCCTGACCCCTATACTCCTTGATCACCTGCACGCATTCCAAACAAGCATTGCGAGAGTGGATCACGATAGGAAGTTTTTTTTCTATCGCCCACTCGATCTGTATCCTAAATGCGGCATACTGCTCTTCGATAAAGGTCTTATCCCAGTAAAAATCCAAGCCGATCTCTCCTACTGCCACAAAGTCCCGTTTATTAAACCAATCTTTTGCAATGTCGAGCTCTCTTTGATAGTCGGCCTTTACCGAACAGGGATGCACCCCCATCATGGCCTTACACTGCGCATACTGCTGCTCCATTGCAATCATGGCATCATGTGTTTCTGCATCGATGGCAGGCAATAATAGTTGCCCTACCCCAGCCTGCGCAGCAGAACTGAGCATGGACGCCCGATCATGATCAAACTCCTTTAAATACAGATGTGTATGTGAATCAATGAGTAACATAAGTATAGCTCAGCAAAAGTCCGTAAATAAAAGGAGACTTTAAACTTTAACCCTCATTTGGTATCCTAGAGGCATACCTTTAACAAGCAAAAAAGAAATTTTATGAAAAGAAATTCCGTCGGCACTGCTGCCCTTTTTTTTATTGCCCTCTCAGCGGGTGTTTACTCTTGTCAAAAAGAAAAGCAGACCACCGATCCGGCCGAAGAAAAAGAGGCCATTGCCTCTCGTACCGTCGGTGAATCTGATGCCGAGGCCGAGATCATCTACGACGGAATCTTCGATGATGCCATGGGCGTAAACGAAGACGTGGCCATGGGCGGAACCGGCATCTTCGGAAGACTGAACGCTTGTCCGACTGTGACCGTAACAAGGAATAACCCACCGGCACCCTTTCCGGTGCGTGTAGTACTCGACTTTGGGACGGGCTGCGTTGGCCGCGACGGTAAATTCAGAAAAGGAAAGATCATCCACGTTTACACCAACCGCCTATTGTTACCCGGCGCTGTCGTAGAGACCTCTTTTGAAAATTATTATCAAGACAGCATCAAAATCGAGGGAACCTATCGGATCAAAAACACTACTGAGGTTCCCGTTCGTCCGCGCTACCAAACCAATGTGATCAATGGAAAGCTGATCCGCCCCAATGGAAACTTTACACTTTGGAATGGCGAGAAGGTACGCACTCAGGTAGAGGGAGCCCTAACGCCCTTGCTGCCGATGGATGATGTTTACTCTACCACCGGATCGGCCCGCGGACAGGTTCGTAGAGATACCACAACCATATTTTGGAATTCAACCATTCTGGACCCCCTGATCAAAAAAATGAATTGCAGATGGATCGTCAAAGGGACCGTTCGCAACGTTAGAGAGAATACGACCAGCGGCGAACGTTGGCAAGGGGTCATCAACTATGGCAATGGCGACTGCGATAACAGGGCAGTGGTTGTGATCAATGGTGTTACCTATCTCATCACATTACCTTAAAAGTATATCCGGCCGCAAGGGCATGCTCGATCAACAGCGGTAACGCAACCGATAAACGAGGCCAGGCTTTCTCACTGTCGTGCATCACGATAATGGAGCCTGGTCTTATTCTTTTTTGGCAAATGGCAAAACAATCTTGCCCGCTCAGTTGCGCATCAAAATCACCACTGAGCAGATCCCACATAACGATTCGGCCCTCGCCCCCTAATGCAGCGGTAACGGCCCTGGCTTGTGCCGAGGTCATTTTTCCATAGGGCGGACGAAACAAATTACTTGCGATAAAGCCAGCTGCCTGCTTGGCATCGGACAGATACTGATGAACGGAGGTTTTAAAACCATTGAGATGATGATGGGTATGATTGCCCACCTGATGCCCTTCGCTCAGAATACGCTGGTAGAGCGCAGGGTGATCAAGTACATTTTTTCCAATACAAAAAAAAGTAGCCTTGCAACCATACCTAGCCAGGGTATCCAGCACAAAAGGCGTGGCGGTAGCATGCGGACCATCATCGAAGGTCAGGTACAAGACCGGTTCTTGGGTATCGATGCGCCAGATCCGCTTCGGATAACACCACCTTAGCCAAGCAGGAGTTTGATAAAAATATGATCGCATGCCCCACAAAGATAGCCGCACAAAAGACCTGAGTGGTTGGGGCCGGTTGGTTTATCTTTGTCGCTATGGAAAAAAAGGTAAGGGTACGATTTGCCCCCAGTCCCACGGGTGGGCTTCACCTGGGTGGCGTCAGGACCGTGCTGTTCAACTATCTTTTTGCAAAAAAACATAACGGCTCTTTTATTGTACGAATAGAAGATACCGATCAGCGGCGTTTTGTGCCCGGTGCCGAGCAGTACCTGTTTGATTGTCTTCGTTGGTGTGGACTTGAACCCGATGAGAGTGTTCAGCAAGGAGGCGCCTTTGGCCCCTACCGGCAAAGTGAAAGAAAGGCACTGTATCGTACCTATGCCGATGAACTGATCAGCAAGGGACTGGCTTATTATGCCTTTGATACCCCCGAGGAGTTAGAAAAAATGCGGGTACAGTTCGCTTCCCCTTCCAATCCTTCTCCCCAATATGGCAGACAAGTGCGCATGCAGCTTCGCAACTCGCTCTCACTTGGAGAGACGACCACCAAAAAACTTCTCGATGACGGCACTCCCTATGTAGTTCGCATCAAGATGCCTGAGCAAGAGACGCTCCGCTTTACAGACCTGATCAGAGGAGAGGTCAGCTTCGATACGGCTACCGTCGACGATAAAGTGCTACTGAAAGCTGATGGCATGCCGACCTATCACCTGGCCGTAGTGGTAGATGACTACCTTATGCAAATTACCCATGCTTTTAGAGGAGAGGAGTGGCTTCCATCTGCACCGGTGCATATTTTACTTTGGAAATATTTATTTGGTCTGGAGCATATGCCACAGTGGGCGCATTTACCCCTGATACTGGGTCCCAACGGAAAGCTCAGCAAAAGAGACGGCGCCAAGTATGGTTTTCCGGTCTTTGCCATGAACTGGACCGATCCAGTTAGCGGAGAGACCACCGAAGGATTCAAAGAAAAAGGATTTTTGCCCGAGGCATTCATCAATCTACTCGCACTGCTTGGCTGGAACGATGGCAGCGAAAAAGAGATTTTTACCTTACAAGAACTGGTCGATTCTTTTTCGATCGAGAGAATACACAGTGCCGGCGCGCGCTTCGACTATGAAAAAGCCAAATGGTTCAATCATGAGTGGATCAAGCGAAGCAGTACCGATCGATTGCTTCCTGCGTTCGAAAAAATTCTTTTTGCCGGCCCACCCGCCCTTGCCGAAAGAGAAAAACTGATGCGTGTCATCGAGCTGGTAAAAGATCGCTGCACACTTCTTACCGATTGCAAAGAACAAGCGGGCTTCTTTTTTTGCGATCCGACCACCATCGATACGGCGGCAGTGTCCGCTAAGTGGAGCGCCGATAAAAGATCATTCTTTGAGTGGCTGGCCGATCAATACCGAAGCAATTCGGTGGGTGATGCCGCAACACAAGAACAATCCTTTAAAGAAAAAGCCGCTGCCATGCAGCTCAAGGCAGGCGAACTGCTGCTCCCCTTTCGCATTATGCTCGTAGGCGGCAAGTTTGGCCCCGGAGTCTTTGATATTGCCTCCGTACTGGGCCCTGCTACTACCGCACAACGCATTGCCCATGCACTGACCCTGTTGCCCTGAAATGGCTTAATTTTGCACGCAAGATGCAAGCCACCCAAAGACCTGTACGCATACTGGTTGCCAAAGTAGGACTCGATGGGCACGACCGAGGTGCTAAAGTTATTGCTACCGCTCTTCGTGATGCGGGCATGGAAGTGATCTACACCGGTCTGAGACAAACCCCCGACATGGTCGTTGCTACTGCCTTACAAGAGGATGTTGATGCCATTGGTGTCTCGATCTTATCGGGCGCACATAACACGGTCTTTCCAAAGATCATTCAGCTGATGAAAGAAAAAGGGATCGATGATGTACTGCTGACAGGCGGTGGCATTATTCCCGAAGAAGATATTGCCGGCTTGCAGGCATTGGGTGTGGGACAGATCTTTCACCCGGGTACACCCACCGCAGAAATTGCCGAGTATATTAAACAATGGGTGGCAACCCACAGACGATAAGTTTTAGCGCATGCAATTAACCAACCTACCTACGCTCTCCACGCTGCTTGTTTCACTGCAACAAGGCATTCTTACGGTAACCATTAACCGGCCCGACAAAATGAATGCCCTTAACCGGACGGTGTTCGAAGAACTTGAAAAAGTGCTTGATACGGTTGATGCCGATCAGCAAATCAAAGGCGTGCTCATTACAGGAGCAGGAACAAAAGCATTTGTAGCCGGAGCGGACATCAGCGAGTTTACAACGCTCGATCAACAAGAGGCCAAAGCGCTGGCAAGAAGAGGACAGCTTATTTTCGATAGAATAGAGAAAAACGCTAAACCCTTCATTGCTGCGGTCAATGGATTTGCGCTGGGCGGAGGCTGTGAGCTTGCCATGGCCTGTCATATCAGAATAGCATCCGAACAAGCACGCTTTGGCCAACCCGAAGTAAACCTCGGCCTCATTCCCGGATATGGCGGCACACAACGTCTGACCCAACTTGTGGGCAAAGGAAAGGCACTGGAGTTGATGATGAGCGGCAATATGCTCTCTGCTGCAGAAGCCCTTCAATGGGGACTGGCCAACCACGTATGCACTACCGAAGAGTTGATCGATAAAACAGTGCAGCTGCTGGCCACTATTGCGAGCAAAGGCCCGGGGGCAGTGGCCAGGGTAATCGCAGCCGTGAATGCCTCGTTCGAAAAAGGAGTGGATGGTTATCAAGAAGAGGTTCGACTATTTGGAGAGTGCTTCGGCACGGCCGAAATGAAAGAAGGAGTCAGTGCCTTTTTAGAAAAGAGAAAACCCAATTTTCAGTAACGTATAGTCTCGTATCGTTCAACTATTTTATACCATGGAATACAGAATAGAAAAAGACACGATGGGCGAAGTTAAGGTTCCCCTGAGCGCATATTATGGCGCACAAACGCAGCGTAGCATCGACAACTTCAAGATCGCTCAAGACATAAACCGGATGCCAAAAGAAATTATCCGGGCCTTTGCCTATCTGAAAAAAGCCGCGGCCCTTACCAATAAGGAGGCCGGCGTGTTACTTGCCACCAAAGCCAGTCTGATCGGACGCGTCTGTGATGAGATCTTAAAAGGACAACTCGATGAGAGCTTTCCATTGGTAGTATGGCAAACCGGTAGCGGTACCCAAAGCAACATGAACGTAAACGAGGTGATCGCTTACAGAGGTCATGTACTGAAAGGCGGAAAACTCACCGATAAAGAAAAGTTCTTGCACCCAAACGACGATGTCAACAAATCGCAATCGTCGAACGATACCTTTCCAACAGCAATGCATATTGCCGCCTATACGATCTTGGTAGAAACGACGCTGCCGGGCATCACCAAGCTGCGAAACACTCTTGCGAAAAAAAGTAAAGCCTTTAACAAGGTGGTCAAGATCGGCAGAACGCATTTTATGGATGCCACTCCTCTTACGCTGGGACAAGAGTTCAGCGGCTATGTGGCACAGCTCGATCACGGCATCAGAGCAATAAAAAATTCATTGGCCCATCTTAAGGAGCTGGCGCTCGGCGGTACGGCCGTAGGGACCGGAATCAATACGCCACAGGGCTACGACAAGAATGTTGCCAAACATATTGCCCGTCTTACCGGTCTGCCTTTTGTAACGGCACCAAATAAGTTCGAGGCGCTGGCAGCGCACGATGCGATCGTAGAAGCGCATGGGGCCCTCAAAACAGTAGCGGTCAGTTTAATGAAGATCGCCAACGACATTCGCATGTTGTCGTCGGGGCCGCGCAGTGGAATTGGAGAAATTTTTATTCCCGATAACGAGCCCGGCTCTTCGATTATGCCAGGTAAGGTAAATCCCACGCAGTGCGAAGCGTTGACCATGATCGCTGCACAGGTACTAGGCAACGATGTGGCCATTAATATTGGAGGCGCCTCCGGCCATTTTGAACTGAACGTTTTTAAACCGGTCATGATCTATAACTTCTTGCACAGTGCCCGACTGATCGGAGATGGCTGTGTATCTTTCAATGATAAATGCGCAGTGGGTATTGAACCCATCGAAGCCAACATCAAGAAGCACGTAGATAATTCTTTGATGCTGGTCACGGCACTCAATACCAAGATCGGATATTACAAAGCGGCCGAGATCGCACAAAAGGCCCACAAGCAGGGCACCACGCTCAAAGAAATGGCGGTGAAATTAGGCTATGTAACCCCCGAGCAATTCGATGAATGGGTTCGTCCAGAAAAAATGGTAGGTAAGATCTAATAGCATATGAAAAAATCGCAACTTTTTTTTCTCATCCTCTTTGTGCTGCTCGCCGACCAGGCCCTAAAGATCTGGATCAAGACCACCTACCCCACCGGAGAGGTAGTAAGAGTATTTGGATTCGACTGGTTTCGTATTCACTTTATCGAGAACTCAGGAATGGCGTGGGGCTGGCAATGGGGAAATGAAACGGGTAAGGTCATTCTTACCTTGTTTCGATTGGCCGCCGTAGTGGGAGGCACTTGGTATCTTTTAAAATTTATCAGAGAAAAATACAGCAAGGGATTTTTGATCTGCGCAGGACTCATCTATGCCGGTGCGGCGGGGAACTTGATCGATAGCATGTTCTATGGCATGATCTTCGATAAAGGCCTTCATTACAGCTCGGTGCTCAATGAGTACGTGGGCTATTTGGGTGTAGCGGAAATGTCGGGTAAAGGCTATGGTTCGTTCATGCACGGCAGCGTGGTAGACATGCTTTACTTTCCTATCATCAGCGGAGTGCTCCCCGAGTGGATACCTGTTTTTGGCGGACAGCCCTTTGAATTTTTTAGCCCGATATTCAATATAGCCGATGCCGCCATCTCGGTTGGCGTAATTACGCTGCTGCTGTTTCAAAAAAGGTTATTGGAAAGATCCGACGATGCGCCCGGAGCCACCGGCGTTACTAATCGTACGGTATCGGATACCACCGAGATGATGTAACGAAACTGCATCTACTGCTCGAAATAAACGCGCTTTACCC
>Ga0208222_1000459_pt1 | contig 11662 bp, 14 predicted proteins | sample LakMenEpi13Sep09_FD_150694 | JGI IMG/M metagenome (GOLD analysis project Ga0208222, IMG submission 150694) | Freshwater microbial communities from Lake Mendota, WI - 13SEP2009 deep hole epilimnion (SPAdes) | ecosystem: Environmental > Aquatic > Freshwater > Lentic | place: Lake Mendota, Madison...
CCCAGCTGTGCGAGAAGTTCTGTGGCAAAAGCGCCCGGGTGTTCCGGGTGCGGCCCTTTCTGCTGCGCCTGATGCAGGGCGTGGCCTCGTTCTTCGAGCCGGCCGTGAACGTGGCCGAGCGCCTCACCTTCGACAAGGTGATCGGTGGCGGAACCCCCCTCGATGCACCGATGGAGGAGAGCTATGCCGCCTTTGGGCTCGATCCGGCCGACATCACGGGCCTAGAGAGCTACCTGCGCGAGTACTACGACACCATCCTCAAGCGCCTGCGTGAGATGGAAGCCGACCTCGACAAGGACGCCAAGAAGAAGCTGCCCTTCTGAGGGTTTTCACAGATGGCACCTGTTGTGGTGCGCCTGTACTGTTGAATTCAGTGATAGCGCTTGCGGCGCAGTCGATATGGGCATTGCGCAGACCAAGAACCTGCAGCGTCGTCTCGGTGTGCTGGAGCAGGAAGCGGTGGAGGAGATCACCCGTGCCTGCGGCAATGAGCTCTGGCAGAGCGTGGGCTTCGATGCACTCGACAGCCTCACCGATTCCGATCGCCGCGCCAGGGCCAACTACTACTACGGGCAGTTGCAGGTGGTGCGTGAACTCAAGGACGCGCTCGGCTGAAGCCAAACCGCCTTATCCGCCGCCCCCGCCCTGGCCGGATTTCCCGCCGCCAGCCCGTCCTCCCCGTCCAGGGGAGCGCCGAAGCAGCCCCTGCAGCCGGAGTTCCTCTTGCGGCGACACCGCTCGCCATTGGCCCGGTTCCAAGCCCTCGAGGCTGAGTGGAGCCTCGCCATCCATCAGATCGATGGCCACCCGCAGCAGCCTCAGGGTGGGTAGCCCCACGGCGGCTGTCATCCGCCGCACCTGACGGTTGCGTCCTTCCCGCAGCTCAAGAGCCAGCCAGCTGGTGGGAATCTCCTTGCGTTCGCGGATGGGTGGATTGCGGGGCGGCAAGCCAGGGTCGGCGATGGACCTGGCCCGTGCCGGCAGGGTGCGCTGCCCCTGAATCATCAGACCTCGCTCGAGCCGCTGCAACTGTTCGGGGTTGGCGATGCCTTCCACCTGCACCCAGTAGCGGCGCCAGTGGCCCCAGGCTGGATCAGTGAGCCGCTGCTGCAGCCGCCCGTTGGCGGTGAGCAACAGCAGCCCTTCGCTGTCGGCATCGAGCCGGCCAGCGGCGTAAACATCTGGAACGGGAATGTGCTCCGCTAAGCAGCCCCAGCGGCTACCTGGCTCGGGGGTGAACTGGCTCAGCACCCCGTAGGGCTTGTGGAACAGCAGCGTGCTCAGGAGGCCTGGCGAGCGCGCCACAGGTTCACCACTCCAATCGAAATCAGCAACAGGCCCAGATCCATCGTCACAGGAGGCAGGACCATCGAAACCTTGGCTCGGTTGGGCTTTGTGAGCGCCGACCCTAGCGGTTTAAGGGCGCGAACTAGACTGATCCAAGCAGTACGACTTTTCAGCGGCAGCGACGCATGATCGAGACCTCCGGCGTGATCGAGAAGGAGCAGGGAAACGGGTTCTACCTGGTCACCCTCGAGCAGCCTGCAGGCCACCAATGCCTCTGCCGGGCTGCTGGAAAGCTCACCAAGTTCCGCATCAAGCTGCTCGCTGGTGACAAGGTGCTGGTGGAGATCAGCCCCTACGACCTCAGCCGCGGCCGCATCACCTACCGCGAGCGCAACGCCGCTGCCGGCGGCCCTCGTCCTGGTGGCAACCGTCCCGGCGGTCCCCGTCGCCGCTGATCGCCTGTTCAGCGTTCAAGACAGCCCTGCTCTTGTCAGCCCACGTTTGACCAGATCAGTCTTGAGGAGCCCCGGGAGCCGATCCCGGGGCTTTTTTGGGGTGTTCGCTTGCTGGGCCTCGGCTGCCCCTCTCAGGCAACGGCGGCGCCCAGGAGCTGTTCGATGGCGGCCTTGAACTCGCTGCGTTGCTTCACGCCGCGGAACTGCTGCTTCAGTTCCTTTTGGAAGAAGAGCTGCACGGTGGGTGTGCCGCTCACGCCCGCCTGCTGAGCAATCTCCTGTTCGGCCTCGATGTCGATCTCCACGCCCTGGGCGCGGCCGCCGAGCTCGTCCAGCACACGCTTCAGCTGCGGCTTGAGCACGTGGCAGGGTCCGCAGGTGGGTGAGGTGTACACCACTAGCAGGGGCTTTTCGCTGTCGTGATACAGCTTGCGTAGGGCATAGCCGCCCTTCTGCCACAGAGCATTGGGGTCGAAGTTGGCTTCATCGCTCACGGCGGTGCGCTGCACTTCACCCACCTCGGCGGGATCCACGGGGTCCTGGCTCACGGTGATGGCCAGGTCGTGATGGGTGAGCCAGCGCTCAGCCGCCAGGGCTGCCTGGCAGCCGCTGCCGGCTGCCGTAATGCCCTGACGCCATTCCGCATCCGCCACGTCGCCGGCGGCGAACACGCCCTCCAGGCTGGTTTCGGGCCGGCCGGGCTTGGTCACCAGGTAGCCGTGGCTATCCACGTCCAGCTGGTCGCGCACCAGGCGGGTGTTGGGGGTGTGGCCAATGGCGTAGAAGAGGCCGCGCACGGGCACCTGTTCGGAGCCGCCGCTGCCATCGGCGGCGACCAGCTCGATGGCCTCCAGCCACTCGCCGCCGCTGCAGTCGCGGATCTGGCGGTTCCAGTGCACGGTGATGTTCGGGTTGGCCAGCACCCGATCGGCCATGGCTTTGCTGGCCCGCAGCTGGCCGGAGCGCACCACCAGGTGAACGCGGCTGCCGTATTTGGTGAGGTACACCGCTTCCTCGCAGGCGGAGTCGCCGCCGCCCACCACGGCCAGCTCTTCGTTGCGGAATTGCGGTGTGGCGCCATCGCAGATGGCGCAGGCGCTGATGCCCGCATTCCAGAAGCGCTCCTCGCTGGGGAGGCCGAGGCGGTTGGCGCTGGCGCCGGTGGCCAGGATCACCGACTGGGCCTCGATCGTCTGGCCTTCGGCCTGGATGCGGAAGGGTCGCTGCGACAGATCAATGGTCTCGGCGTCTGCCTCCACCAGGCGGGTGCCCCAACGCACGGCCTGGGCTTTGAGCCGATCCATCAGATCCGGGCCGAGGATGCCGTCGGGGAAGCCAGGGAAGTTCTCCACGTGGGTGGTAGTCATCAGCTGACCACCGGGAATGCCGCCGTCCTGGAAGCCCGTGATCACCACCGGCCTGAGGTTGGCGCGGGCGGCGTAAATGGCTGCGGTGTAGCCGGCGGGGCCCGAGCCCACGATCACCACGTTTTCAACAGAAGCGCCCGTCGCGGCGCTCGCAGCAGCTTCAGTCACGGCTTAAGCGGATCGACTTCGCTTAAGAGCGTAGCGCCGCTGTTCTTGTGCTGGCGAAGTCCGGCCGCCGCATGGGATTGGCGCTCAAAGGGCTTGATGCCCAGCCTGTTTGACGCCCCAGGGAAAACCTTTTAGGTTCTTTTCAGATTTCCAGGAGTCCGTCGCTCTCGCTGTTGTCGCTGGATTTCTTCAGGCTGTCGAAATCCGGAACCATCAGCACTTGTTCGGCCATCAGCTCAGGGTGCTGGTCGGCGCAGAGGATCCATTCACGGAATTCCTCGGTCACTGCATAGCTGTCTTCGTAGCGCTCACGGTCATCGAGGCTTGCGATGCGGGCGGCCGACCAGTTGATGGCAACGGTGAGGCGACGCTGGATGGAGCCTTTCATGGGTGTCCCGCGATCGCACCACGCTGGTCGGCCAATGGCCCCATTTGGGTGCGCTTTCGCACAACGTCGCACTTTTTGCTGCAAACGAATGTATTTATCGCTGCACTCGGAAGTTAGGTAGCTGTGGCCCGCGCATGCGGATCACAGCTCCTGCGCCATCTTCCAGTGCCTGCAGGGGTAGAGCGGCCGCTCGCCCGGTCGTGCTGGCTTCGGGTTCGGCCTCCACGCTCTTCGCTCGCAGCACGTAGGGCTCGCTCAGCGACCAGGTGCGGGCGTACTGCATCAGCAGCGGATCCGCCGGTGCAAACACATACGACGGATGCCGTGGAACACTCTCCAGCGCTGAGCGCTCGGCATCCATCCGCACAGCCCGGGTGATGCCCTGCACGAAGCGCGTGCGCGTGACCACCGTGGTGAGGTAGGCCACCACCCGCAGTCGCGGTGCATCGAAGCCTTCGGCGCACATGTCGATGCTCACCAGCCAATCGGCTTCGCCGGCCTTGAAGGCCTCCATGCGCTGGGCGGCCTCCGGATCCTGGGAGTGCACCAGGTGCACCCGATCTCCTTCCTCCTCCAGCAGGCCGCAGATGCGGCGGGCATGGGCGATATCACGGGCGATCACCAGGCCGCCGGCGCCGCTGTGCTCGCGTCGCACCACCTCCAGGCGGCGGCGCGCATTGAGCAGTAGCCGTAGGGCAATGCTGCTGCTGTCGCCCAGGCGGATGGCGCGGCGCAGGTTGCGGGCGCGCCAGCTCTCGCGTTGCTCCTGCGACAGGGGTGAGCGCTCACTGTCGCCCAGCTCTCCCCGCCGACCGTGATCCACCCAGCCGTCTTGAAAGCGGAATTCCAGCGGGCGCACATCTCCCGCTGCGATCAGCTCGCGCGGCTCCACGCTCAGATCTGGCGCGATCTGCTCCACCCAGTCCTGGCCGTCGTGCACCTGGATGCGGCGTGCAGCGCAGAAGGCCAGGTTGTCGGCCCGGAAGGGCGTGCCGGTGAGGCCCAGGCGCAGCCGGGCGTCGGCGCTGAGGCGGCTGAAGGCATGGCCCCAGGCGGAGGCCTCCGGTTCCTCGGGATCCATCCCCAGGTGGTGCACCTCATCGGCGATGGCCAGCCACGGGCCCCAGGCGGCTGCCTGCAGCTGCTGCTCCAACAGGGCGAGGTTGCGTCCAGCCGCCTGATAGGTGATCAGCAGGCCGTGAGGGGCCGGATGCTCAGCGCGATTCGTGAGTTCCAGCCCTGGCTGCCATTCCTGGAGCTCAACCCCCAGCCGCGTCGCGGCCGCCAGCCACTGGCTGGCAATCGAGCTGCGATGGCAGAACACCAGGAGATGCTCCAGGCGGCCTTCCCGCTCCAGCCGCTCGAAGCTGAGCAGCGCGCCGAGGGTTTTGCCGGCACCGGGACCGGCGTTGATCAGCACATCGTTGTGGCCGTCGCGCTCGAGCCGCCGGCGCAGCAGCTGCAGCAGTTGCGATTGCCATTGGCGCGGCTGTACGGCTGGCTGCGGGCGCAGCGTGGCGGCGCGGTGCTCGCGCTCTGGCTCGGCGCCAACCGCCTGCCGCGGGCGCCTGGGCAGGCGCAGATCGAACGAGAGCGAGTTCATCCCGCCATTGTGTTGGCAGGCAGCGAAAAAAGATGAGGGTTTCTACCTATTCGTTTTGGCGCTGGAGTCCTTAACTTCCGGCCATCACCCCGCTCCCGGGCCTCAACCCGCCAGCCCATGAACGAGCGTTCTCCCTTTTCCCTCAGCTCTGACGAGCTGCGTGAGCGCTTCGAGCGCGTCTTCGATCTCGAGTGCGACCTCGACCCGATGATCCTGCGTGCGCGCCAGCTGCGTCAGCAGGGCTCCATGCCCCAGGCCCGCTGCCTGGAGCAAGAGCTGTTGCCGCTCTTCTGAACCCGCTCTTGCCAAGGCGTGTGCGGATGTGACCACACGCCTGAGAAAAGCGTTGCCGCCTGCCGCAAACCCGGCGAACACTGGGCCGTTGTGACGTGAAGGCGGCAATCTTTTGATTCGTGTGTTGGTGCTGCGGGAGTGCCGCCCCGGTGAAACGCGCGTGGCAGCGACCCCTGAAACCGTGCGGCGGCTCAGTGCCCGGGGTTGCCTGTTGCAGGTGGAGCAGGGGGCTGGCATTGCCAGCGGTTTTGATGACGCCGCCTACGGCGAAGCGGGGGCTCAGCTGATCGATCCGGCCGCGGAAGCTGCCGAGTTCTGGAGCCTGGCCGATGTGGTGCTGGCGGTGCAGGCGGGCTCGATCGCGCAGCAGCGCCGTGAGTTGGAAGTCCTGCGGCCCGGCTCGCTGCTGCTGGGTCTGTTGGAGCCCCACGGCAACGACGCTCTCAAGCAACAGCTGGAGCAGCAGCGCCTCACGGCCATGGCCCTGGAGTTGCTGCCGCGGATCAGCCGCGCCCAGACCATGGACGTGCTCTCCTCCCAGGCCAACATCGCTGGCTACAAGGCGGTGCTGCTGGCCTCGGCCTGCCTGGATCGCTACGTGCCGATGCTGATGACGGCCGCCGGCACGATTCAGCCGGCCCGCGCCCTGATCCTTGGCGCTGGTGTGGCCGGTCTGCAGGCTTTGGCCACGGCCCGCCGCCTCGGGGCGGTGGCCTATGTGAGCGATGTGCGTGCGGCGGCCAAGGAGCAGGTGGAATCCCTGGGGGGCCGTTTCATCGATCCGCCCGAGCTGGAGCAGAAACCCGGAGAAACCGGCGGCTATGCCCAGCAGGCCACCGATGCCTTCCTGGCGGCACAGCGCCGCCAGCTCACCGAGCAGCTGGCCCTGGCCGACATGGTGATCTGTACCGCCCAGGTGCCGGGCCGGCCGGCGCCTCGCCTGATCGACGACGCCATGCTTCAGCACATGCGCCCCGGCAGCGTGGTGGTGGATCTGGCGGTAGCCCAGGGCGGTAATTGCGAAGGCACCGAGCCCGGAGCCACCGTGCTGCGCCATGGGGTTCAGCTGATCGGTGCTGATGCTCTGCCCTGCACGGTCGCCAACCACGCCAGCGCTCTCTACGCCCGCAATGTGGCAGCCCTGCTGGAGCACCTTTTGGAGTCGTGCGCTGCCGACGCCCCAGCACTTCAACTCAATCTGGAGGATCCGATCGTGAGCGGTTGTCTGTTCACCCACCACGCCGCGGCAGGGGGTGCGGCATGACAAGCCTCTCCCAGGCGCTGTGGGTGTTGCTGCTCGGCAGCCTGCTCGGGCTGGAGTTGATCGGCAAAGTGCCGCCCACCCTGCACACTCCCCTGATGAGCGGCGCTAACGCCATCAGTGGCATCACGGTGTTGGCCTCCCTCAGTTTGATTGCCAACGCCAAGGACAATCCGGCCCTGCTGCTGCTGGGAGCGTTGTCGCTGGGCTTTGCGCTGTTCAACGTGATCGGCGGCTTCCTGGTGACTGATCGGATGCTGGCGATGTTCAGCCGTAAGCCCAGCGCCTCCAAAACCGCCAAAACCACTGCGGAGTCCGGGCAATGAACACGCTTGATCTGTTCGGTTACGCGATTGATCTGCTGGCGGTGTTGCTGCTGGCTCTGGGCCTCAAGGGGCTTTCCACGGTGCGCTCGGCCCGTTCCGCCAATGGCTTGGCCGCCCTGGCCATGGGCTTGGCGGTGCTGGGTCTGCTGCTCCAGATCCAGCCCGATCCGGCTGCCTGGCTTTGGATCGCCATCGGCAGCGCCATCGGCGGTCTGCTGGGTTTGATCACCGCCCGCCGGGTGCCGATGACGGCCATGCCCGAAACCGTGGCCCTGTTCAACGGCTGCGGCGGCATGGCCTCGCTGTTGGTGGCGGTGGCGGTAGCGCTCTACGACAGCGCCGATGCCGATCTGGTGGCGCTGATTTCAATCGTGATCTCAGTGTTCGTGGGCGCGATCACCTTCAGCGGCTCGATTGCCGCCATGGGCAAGCTCCAGGGTTGGCTGGGCACACCCGGCTGGACCCAGAGCAGCGTGCGCCATGGCGTGAACATCACCCTGGCCATCGCCGCCTTGGTGGCTGGGATCACACTGCCTGGCGATCCCACGGGCGTGCCGCTGTGGCTGTTGGTGGGGGCCTCCAGCCTCTTGGGCATCGGCGTCACCCTGCCGATCGGCGGCGCCGACATGCCGGTTGTGATCTCGCTGCTCAATTCCTATTCCGGTGTAGCCGCGGCGGCCGCCGGTTTCGTGGTGGGCAGCCAACTGCTGATCGTGGCCGGCGCCATGGTGGGCGCGGCGGGATTGATCCTCACCCAGGTGATGTGCACCGGCATGAACCGCTCCCTGGTGAGCGTTCTGTTCGGTGGAGCCTTGGGAGGCAGCGCCCCGGTGGGCGGCGGCGGTGATGAGGCGGGCTACAGCCGCATCGTGAGCTGCAGCGCCGAGGAGTGCGCCATGGCCCTGGAGAACGCCGAGCGGGTGGTGTTCGTGCCTGGTTACGGCCTGGCGGTGGCCCAGGCCCAGCACGCCCTGCGCGAGCTCTCCAAGCTGCTGGAAGCCAATGGCTCAGAGGTGAGCTATGCCATCCACCCTGTGGCCGGGCGCATGCCGGGCCACATGAACGTGCTGTTGGCTGAGGCCGATGTGCCTTACGAGCAGCTCCTGGAGATGGACACGATCAACCCGGACTTCCCGCGCACCGATGTGGTGATCGTGCTGGGCGCCAATGACGTGGTGAATCCCGACGCCAAGAACGACGCCCAGAGCCCCCTCTACGGCATGCCCGTGCTGGAGGTGGATCAGGCTCGCCAGGTGTTCGTGGTGAAGCGCAGCCTTGGGGCTGGCTACGCAGGCATTAAAAATGCTCTGTTCGAGCTGCCTCAGACGGCCATGGTGTTCGGCGATGCCAAGGCGGTGCTGCAGCAGCTCTGCACGGAGCTGCGCAGCCAGGGTGTCGGAAAAGTCGCTGCCTGAATCAGCTCTGCCAGCGGCCCTGGGGCTCGCGCCGTTCCGGCCGCGCTGGCCCTGGCTGAACGGTGATCTGCAAACCCTGCGGGATACCCTGCGCCCGGTGGCATTGCCACCGGACCAGGGCACGCCGGTGCAGATCCCCGTGGGTGGTGGAGATCAGCTGGTGGCCCTGCTCGATCAGCCCCTCGGCGGGACCGGGCCGCGGGCGCTGGTGCTGTTGATGCATGGGTTAGGGGGAAGCAGCTGCCGCAGCGGCCTGCGTCGTATGGGGTTCACCCTGCAACACGCCGGCTTTGCGGTGCTGCGGCTAAACATGCGCGGTGCGGGCCCCGGGCGTGCCTTTGCCCGCGGCACCTATGCCGCCAGCTGCAACAGCGATCTACTGCCGGCCCTGGCCCGCGCCCGCGAGCTGGCGGATGGCCGGCCGCTGTTGGGTATGGGCATCTCCCTGGGGGGCACCAAGCTGCTCAACGCGCTGCTCACCGGGCCGGGCCTGCTCGATGGTCTGGTGACGATCAGCTCACCGCTGGATCTGGCCGCCTGCTCAGCTCAGATCGAGCGCCCCCGCAATCGCATCTACAAGCGCTGGTTGCTCCAGCGCCTGGTGGCCCAGACCCTCGCCGATCCCTTCGGGGTGAGCGAAGAGGAGCGCGAGGCGCTCGCCGGTCATGGGCCCTTGGGACCCATGGAGAGCATCCGCGCTTTCGATGGCGCCATCACGGCACCGCGTTGGGGTTACCGCTCGGTGGATCACTACTACCGAGAAGCCAGCCCGCTGCAGCGGCTGCAGGCCTATCTCGAGGATTCCCGGTTCTCCGCGCCATCCCAGCTCCCGCCCACCCTCGTGGTGCACGCCATCGATGACCCCTGGGTGCCTGTGGCGGCGGCCCAGGCGCTGGCGGCTTTGAATCTCCGGGGTGTGGAGGTGTTGCTCACCGCCGCTGGCGGCCACAACGGGTTTCACGCCCGCTGCGATGGCCGCGGCGGTGATCCCGGCAACTGGGGGGATCGGCTCACGGCCCGCTGGTTTGCGCACCTGCTGGCGGATCAGTCCTAGGTGGGCCTGGCCTCAGTCGGGCTGCTCGTTGGCCGCGGCTGCGCGGAAAGGCATGCGTTTCACGATCCAGGGCTCAATCGGCGTGCCGCCGATCACGTGCTCCCGCAGGATCTGCTCAACGCGCTCAGGCGAGACGCCCCCATACACAATCCCCTCCGGCCAGATCAGCAGCACCGGTCCTTCTGCGCAGATGCGCAGGCAGTCGGCCTTGGTGCGGAGCACGATGCCCTGCGGCCGCGCTGGATCTTCCAGGCCCCACTCACGCACCAGGCGCTTGAGGGTGTCCCAGCTGGCCTGACCCAGGCTCGGGTCCGGGCAGCAGAGCGCCTTGGCCGGTGTGGCGCAGAGCAGCAGATGGTGGGAGATCAAGCAGGGAGAGCAGCTGGGGCCTGGGAATGAACAGTGGCGTTCAGCTGGGCTGCAGCTTCACGCACCGCCTCACGGCTCCAGGCGTCTACAGCCAGCACATCGTCCAGAGAGGGATTAGCCGTCAGGTCGGCTTTGTGGCGATCACACACCACGTCGATCAACCGCGGGATATCGAGGAAGTGGATCTGCTCTTCGAGGAAGAGCGCCACGGCTTGCTCGTTGGCGGCGTTCATCACCGCGGGCATGGTGCCGCCGGCGCGACCGGCGGCGTAGGCGAGCTCCATGCATGGGTATTTGGCGGGGTCGGGCTTGCGGAAGGTGAGGGAGCCCACCTCGGTGAGATCCAGCCGGCGCCAGGGGGTTTCCAGGCGCTCGGGCCAGCTCATGCAGTAGAGGATCGGCAGCTTCATGTCGGGCCAGCCCAGCTGTGCCAGCACGGAGGAATCAGCTAGCTCCACCATCGAGTGGATGATGGATTGGGGGTGGATCACGATCTCGATGTGGTCGTAATCCAGGCCGAACAGGTAATGGGCCTCGATGACCTCCAGGCCCTTGTTCATCAACGAGGCCGAATCCACCGTGATCTTGCGGCCCATGCTCCAGTTGGGGTGACTGGTGGCATCGGCCACGGTGGCCTTGTGCAGGTCAGCGGCATCCCAGTCGCGGAAGGCACCGCCGCTGGCGGTGAGCTGAATGCGGCGCAGGCCGGGGGTGGGCACGCCGGTGCTGAGGCGTGCGGTGTCGGCCCAGGGGGTGCCCTGCAGGCACTGGAAGATGGCGGAGTGCTCGGAATCGGCCGGCAGCAGGCGCGAGCCGGATTTCGCCAGCTCCGGCAGCACCACCGGCCCCGCGGCGATCAGGGTTTCCTTGTTGGCCAGGGCCAGATCCTTGCCGGCCCGGATCGCAGCCAGGGTGGGGAGCAGGCCGGCGCAGCCCACGATGCCGGTCACCACCAGATCGGCCGTGGGCCAGGCGGCGGCGGTGCAGATCCCATCCGGGCCGCCCACCAGTTCGGGCAGCTTGGTGGGCCGGGCTGAGGGCTCCAGGGCTTCGAGGCGAGCGCGTAGCTCGGCCACGCGCTCGGCATCGGCCAGAGCCACCACTTCGGGAGCGTGCCGCTGGATCTGGCTGATCAGCAGATCGAGGTTGTTGCCGGCCGTGAGGGCCACCACCCGGAAGCGATCGGGAAAGTCCTCCACGATCTCGAGCGTTTGCGTGCCGATCGAACCGGTGGAGCCGAGCACGGAGAGGGCTTTCACGGCTGAATCGGCGAACGGCGCGGCCAGTCTCCCACTGCCCTGAACATGTAGGGCTTAACTGGCCTGAGCAAGGAGCCCCCCATGGCCTCAGGACCCCAGTGGCTGCAACGCTGGAATTTCATCGAGCGCGCCAGGCTCGAGCGCCAGCTCTGGGATGCCTTTGAGCGCGGCGAGCCGATCGAGCAGCTGGTGGAGCAGTGCGAACCCGGCTTCCAGAAGGAGGTGTGGAGCACCACGGCCGTGCGGATTCGCAAGATTGAGCAGATGATGCGCTCCCAGCAGAACCCGAAGGGCTGAGTTCAGCTGCGCAGCCAGTCGGTGAGGCCGCCGGGTTTGTCGATCAGTTCGATGCCCTGGGCCTTGAGCTCATCGCGGATCCGATCGGCGGTGGCGAAATCGCGGGCGGCCTTGGCCGC
>Ga0208222_1000462_pt1 | contig 11638 bp, 6 predicted proteins | sample LakMenEpi13Sep09_FD_150694 | JGI IMG/M metagenome (GOLD analysis project Ga0208222, IMG submission 150694) | Freshwater microbial communities from Lake Mendota, WI - 13SEP2009 deep hole epilimnion (SPAdes) | ecosystem: Environmental > Aquatic > Freshwater > Lentic | place: Lake Mendota, Madison...
TTCAGAGATGGACGGCCTGCTGGCCATGGAGGTCGCACACCAGATCTTAGAGAAAATTGCAGGAAACGTAGTGGGGCACTAATACAACAAACAGATCATTCTGCCTGACGCTCTTGTAAATAACGCTCTGCTAACAGCAGATCGATGGGTCGGGTAATTTTTATATTGGTCTCCTCGCCCTCCACCATGCAAATGGAGTGTCCGGATTGTTCTAACACGGTAGCCTCATCGGTAAAATGCTCCTGGTAAGAAAGCGAAAAGGCGTCGTGCAGCCAGTGTCCAAAAAATGTTTGCGGGGTTTGTACTAGCAATACCTGGTCTCTATTCAATACAGTTGTGCCCTCATCAGTATGCGGCAAGCCGGACCGTAACCGGATACTATCCTTGGCGGTAACAGCAGGCACTGCGGCTCCTGTTACAATAGCTTTTTCGTAACAACGCCTGATCAGTTGTGGAGTTACCAAACAACGAACACCATCGTGAACGAAGACGATCGATTCTCGGTCGGTGAGCTGCAGTCCGTTCTTCACAGAGTCAAAACGGGTAACACCACCCGTGGTAAGCTGAATGTTCTTGCCGGCGAATTCAGTATCTACCAGCTGCCTTCCCATCGACGCAAAATCGGCAGGGAGCACCAGCACAATTTGAATATCGTCGTAAGCCTGCAAAAACGCCTCGATAGTATAGCTGAGCACCGGGCGCTCGCCCAGTAACAAGAACTGCTTGGGCAGGGCCTGACCCATTCGCTGTCCGCTACCGCCTGCTACAATGATGGCCCATTTTTTCATGCGTCAAATATACAACTTGCCCATTGGGTCCTAGCGAGCCTCTAGGCCCAATACCCGGTATACGTTATCGACGACCATAGTCGGCTCTATTTGCTGCAGACAGGCCCAATCGCCACGATAACAGCCCTTATTGCCAAAGACCGAACAGGGCCTGCAGGGTAGCTCTACCTGGATGGCATGATCAAGAGGCTGCCCCCACCCCATAAAGCCCGCATAGGGATGTGTGGCACCCCAAATACTTAGCACGGGCACATCACACATAGAGGCTAAATGCATGTTGGCGGAATCCATACTGATCATCAGATCGAGTTTGGCAATTTCCGCTAGTTCATCGTTCATACCAAAACGCCCGGCCATCGATACCACTCCTGAGAATTCTTTTTCGCATTCTCTCAGCGCAGCAACTTCTGCAGCATCCCCGCCAAATAAAAAAATGGAAAATCGCGGGTCCGATCGCAAAAGAGCGATCACTTTCTTAATGGCTGCAAAAGGATAGGTCTTTTCTCGATGCTTGGCAAAGGGAGCGATACCGATAATGTAGTGGGACTTTGGAGCGGACAAAGGAGCAACACCCTTTATGAAGTGGCTCTCTACGCTACACAAAAGGCCCAACCCGCCAAACACTTGTTGCATTCTTTCGAACCCACTGGGCAGCTGCACCAGTTGCTTGTTACGCCTACGGGTCAATTTTCTTTTTTGAGAGCGGCCCTTATTTAATCGAACCACTTGCAACCCAAATAAAGAGAATAACAATCCCAACAAGCGGCTTCGTAGCACATTATGCAAATCGGCCACTGCGCAATATGGCCCTGCCTTTCGCAGCGCCCAAAATAGTTTAATGATACCTGCCAAACCCCGGTGTTCTCGCTGCAAATCGGCTCCCACAAAGGTCAATCGATCGATCCCCGCAAACAATGGCGCATAGGCACTATTGGATACCATACGAACGTGTAACGAAGCGTTTTGCTGTAATAGATGGCGAAGCACGGGTACGGTCATGGCCACATCACCGAGGGCAGAAAAGCGCATCACCAATAAGGGAGAAGAGGCAGCCAATCAGTTTTTCTTTTGCTGATAAAGAACAGGGTTTAACGACTCGTCGTTGTACATCTTCATCTGCTTATATACTTTCATGTACTTTTTTCCACTAGCGATGTCTTGCAGCAACTGATCGATAGCTGCCATCAGGTCCGTTTGCTGTGCGAGCAACACCTGGCATTTTTGTTCGCAGCTATTTCGATGCGATGCATCGGCCTCTTCTCTTGAGGCCTCGGCCTTCATATGAAAGACCTTTAGTGCCAAAATACTCAGCCGGTCGATGGCCCAGGCAGGACTCTCGGTATTGAAAGTAGCGTCGGGCAGCGTCTGCACCGAGCGATAAAAATCAAGCAGCCAGCTGTCGATAAACTCTACCATATCGGTACGCTGCTGATTCGATACATCGATCTTCCGCTTTAGGGCAAGGCCCGCAACGGGCTCGATTTGCGGATCGCGAACCAGATCCTCCAAATGCCACTGCACCGTATCGATCCAGCATTTATGGTATAACAACGCCTCTACTGAGCCCGTAGCATAGGGCTGTACCATAGGCGTGTCGACCCGATCGTTTACATGATAGTCTAAGATACAGCGCTCAAAAACAGTATGACAAAGAGTAGCGTTCATGCAACAAGCAGCGCTTAGTTACCTTTTTTATACTTTTCGTTTAGCCCCTTTACAAGATCTTCCGTAATGTTATAGGCCGTGTCTTTGTAGTAGAACAGACCTGGCTCGTAAGAAATGATGTAAGAGTATTGTTGATTTTCGTTATACTCCTTTAAAAAGGCCTCGATCTTCGATTTGATATCGTTTTGACGACGCACCACAAAATCTCCGTACTCGGCATCGAGGGATTGTTTGCGATTTTTCATTTGATCGTCGAGATTCTTCATGTCACGACCGGCCGCCTCGCTCTGGGCCTGGTTCATGACCCCGGTATTGGCCTGCTCTTGGTAGTAATTATACTTTTGCTGCATATTGCGAGCCAACTTCTCCATTTCGGCATTGATGGCCTCCTCCCTTTTCAGCATCTCTGTTTTCAACTCTTTGACCAACTCAAAATTGGCCGCTACGGAATCCATCTCAAAATAAGCCATCCGAAAGGAGCCCCCACTGGCCGCTACCTTCTTTTTAGCAATAAGAGATTTGCCGGCACCTCCGCTGAACTGTTGAAACAACAACCACGCGAGCAAGACGCTGAGCAAGACATTCCATATGATCATCCCATTTTTACCCATAGACTTTTTTTTACAAGGTACCCTGATAGTACTCGACAAATATAACGATTAGACCGCTTTAGGAAAGACTTAACAGCACCCCTGATAAGAACAAAAAAAAGGCCGCGAAAAGCGGCCTTTTGAATAGGTTGACGAGTGAAGCGGTTGCTTATTCCTCCTCGTCGAAGGCCATTGCCTCGCGAGTGGTTTGCAGCAATTCGTACTCTTCTTTGCTTCCCACGATAATTTGGTCGAAGTCGCGGAGTCCGGTACCGGCAGGAATGGGATGGCCGGTAATGACGTTCTCCTTGAGACCCAGCATATCGTCGGTCTTACCATTGATGGCAGCAGAAGAAAGCACTTTTGTGGTCTCCTGGAACGAAGCGGCCGAGATCCAGCTCTGTACACCCAGTGAAGCCTTGGTAATACCAAGCAACGTGGGCGAAGAGGTGGCAGGCTTTGCATCACGGTATTCGACCAGCTTCTTATCGGAGCGACGAAGAATAGAATTCTCTTCTCTTACTTCGCGCAGCGACACGATCTGACCGGCACGCAACTTACCGCTATCTCCTATCTCGGTAACTACTTTCTTATCGAAAATGTAATCGTTCTCTTCTACGAACTCGAACTTATCGACCAGATCGTCTTCGAGGAAGCGGGTATCGCCCGGATCCACGATGTTGACCTTACGCATCATTTGGCGAACGATCACCTCGATGTGCTTGTCGTTGATACGCACCCCTTGTAAACGATATACTTCTTGGATCTCATTGACCACATATTCCTGTACGGCAAAGGGTCCTTTGATCGATAAGATATCGAAAGGCGCAATCTGTCCATCACTGAGGGAGGTTCCTGCTTTAACGAAGTCTCCGTCTTGAGCAAGGATCTGACGAGTAAGAGGCACCAGGTATTTCTTTTGTACACCGTCTTTAGCCTCGATGGTGATCTCGCGATTACCACGCTTAACAGCTCCCATCATCACGACCCCGTCAATTTCAGAAACAACGGCAGGGTTACCAGGATTACGAGCCTCGAACAGCTCGGTAACGCGAGGCAGACCTCCGGTAATATCGCGGAGCTTTCCGAGTATACGAGGGATCTTAACGATCACCTGACCGGCTTTAACCTCATCACCTTCTTCGATAATGATGTGGCTTCCGGTGGGAAGGTTATATGATTTTTTGTCTTTTCCTTCTACCAAAATGGAAGGAATCTTGGTCTTATCGCGTGTTTCAATGACCACTTTTTCGCGGTGACCGGTTTGCTCGTCGGCCTCTTCGCGATACGTAACACCGTCGATAACGTTCTCGAAACGAACGGTACCGTTGATCTCGGCCATGATAACGTTGTTGAATGGATCCCACGTGCAGATCACATCGCCTTTGCTTACTTTTTGACCATCCTTAACGTTCAAGGTAGAACCGTAGGGGATGTTATTGGTAATGAGCAGACGATCGTTCTTGGTATCGATGATCCTTACCTCACCGGTACGACCAATGACCACATTCGACTTAACGCCTTCGTTGTTGGCAATGGTTACCGTACGAAGACCATCGAACTGGATGGTACCATCGAATTTGGCCATCAGGGTTGATTCTACCGAAGCAGATCCGGCCACACCACCCACGTGGAAGGTACGCAGGGTCAGCTGTGTACCGGGCTCCCCAATGGACTGGGCGGCAATGATACCCACGGCATCTCCCTTCTGGGCAATGCCACCGGAGGCCAGGTTCTTACCATAGCATTTTACGCAAACACCACGCTTGCTTTCGCAAGTGAGCACAGAGCGGATCTCTACGGTTTCGATGCCGGCGTCTTCGATCTTCTTGGCCAGCTCTTCGGTGATCTCCGATCCGGCGGCCACCAACAATTTGTCGGTTACCAGGTCATAGACATCGTGCAAAGAGGTACGTCCCTCGATACGATCGCTCAGTGGCTCAATGATATCTTCGTTGTCTTTCAGTGCAGTGGTAGCAATACCGCGCAGGGTTCCGCAATCTTCTTCTGTGATCACCACATCTTGGGCTACATCGACCAGACGACGGGTCAAATAACCCGCATCGGCGGTCTTCAGGGCCGTATCGGCCAGACCCTTACGGGCACCGTGGGTAGAGATAAAGTAATCAAGTACGTTCAATCCGCCTTTGAAGTTAGAGAGGATCGGATTTTCAATGATCTCACTTCCGGTAGAGCCAGACTTACGAGGCTTGGCCATCAGTCCTCTGATACCGGCCAGCTGCTTGATCTGTTGCTTCGATCCACGGGCACCGGAATCGAGCATCATGTATACCGAATTGAATCCTTGCTTATCGTTGCTAAGTTCTTTGATCAACGTCTCGGTGATGCGCGTGTCGACACGGCTCCAAATATCTACGATCTGGTTATAACGCTCATTATTGGTAATGAGACCCATGTTATAACTCTCCCAAACCTCTTCGACCTCTGCCTTGGCATTTTCGAGCAGCTCTTCTTTAACATCGGGGATGATCAGGTCGTTGATGTTGAACGACAGACCACCGCGGAAGGCTGTACGGAAACCAAGTTGTTTGATATCATCGAGGAATTTGGCGGTCTTGGGAACATTGGTGATGTTGATGATATCGCCAATGATCTCACGCAGATTCTTTTTGGTCAAAAGAGCATTCACAAATCCCACCTCTACTGGCACGTGCTGATTAAAGAGCACACGGCCCACAGTGGTTTCAATGAGTTTGTTCTCGAGTTGACCATCTTCGTTTCTCACCATTGTTTTAACACGGATCCAAGCATGCAGGTCGATCTTGCCCTCGTTGTGAGCAATGATGACCTCTTCGCTAGAATAGAAGGCTTTGCCCTCTCCTTTTACCTTTTCGGCATCGGTAGAGCGCTTGCCCTTGGTGATATAGTACAGACCCAACACCATGTCCTGTGAAGGAAGCGTAATGGGGGTACCGTTTTGAGGATTCAAAATGTTGTGAGACGCCAGCATCAACATTTGCGCTTCCAAGATCGCTGCATGGCTGAGTGGTACGTGCACCGCCATCTGGTCACCGTCAAAGTCGGCGTTGAAGGCCGTGGTAACGAGCGGGTGCAACTGAATAGCCTTTCCTTCGATCAGTTTAGGCTGAAAAGCCTGAATAGAAAGACGGTGCAGTGTGGGGGCGCGGTTCAGCATAACCGGATGACCCTTTAAGATATTTTCCAGGATATCCCATACCACGGCCTCTTTTTTGTCTACCAGTTTGCGGGCAGACTTGACCGTTTTAACGATACCTCTTTCAATAAGTTTGCGAATAATAAATGGCTTGAACAATTCGGCAGCCATATCCTTGGGCAGTCCGCACTCATGTAATTTGAGCTCGGGACCTACCACGATCACAGAACGACCGGAGTAGTCAACACGCTTACCCAATAGGTTTTGACGGAAACGTCCTTGCTTTCCTTTCAGCACATCGCTGAGCGATTTAAGGGCACGTCCGCCCTCTGCCTTGACCGCATTTGATTTACGGCTATTGTCGAACAAAGAATCGACCGCCTCTTGCAACATACGCTTTTCGTTACGCAAGATGACCTCGGGGGCCTTGATCTCGAGCAAACGCTTTAAACGGTTGTTACGGATAATGACCCTTCTGTAAAGATCGTTCAGGTCAGATGAGGCAAAGCGTCCTCCGTCGAGGGGAACCAATGGACGAAGCTCTGGAGGAATAACGGGAATGTATTGCATCACCATCCACTGAGGGCGGTTCGTGATACGCTGGTTGGCATCGCGGAAGGCTTCAACAACGCTGAGACGCTTGAGCGCATCGGCCTTGCGCTGCTGGGAAGTTTCTGTGGCCGCGGCGTTACGAAGATCGAACGAAAGTTGATCGAGATCGATGCGGGCTAATAGATCATGTACGGCCTCGGCACCCATCTTAGCGATGAACTTTTGTGGATCATCATCGGGCAGATATTGATTTTCTTTTGGAATGGTCTCTAAGATGTCGAGGTATTCCTCTTCGGTGAGCAGATCGCCCATTTGCTGCCCTTTCTCCTCGCGAATACCAGCCTGGATCACCACGAAGCGCTCGTAATAAACGATCGACTCGAGTTTCTTGGAACTGGTTCCGAGCAGATAACCGATCTTATTGGGTAACGATTTGAAGTACCAGATATGCACCACGGGTACCACCAGTTTGATGTGACCCATTCTCTCGCGACGTACTTTCTTTTCGGTCACCTCTACTCCGCAACGGTCACAAACGATCCCTTTGTAACGAATACGCTTGTATTTGCCGCAAGCACACTCGTAATCCTTTACAGGACCGAATATTCTCTCACAGAACAAACCATCACGTTCGGGTTTGTAGGTACGATAGTTGATGGTTTCGGGCTTGAGGATCTCACCGTAGCTTCTCTCCAAAATATTGTCAGGAGAGGCCAATCCGATGGTGATCTTCGAAAAAGCCGATTTGGGACGATTCTCTTTTCTTATTGCCATGATCGTAACAACGATTTGAGTGAATGTTTTTGTTTACTGACGCGAAATGGTTTTACTCGAACTTAAGGTCAAGACCGAGTCCTCTTAACTCATGCAACAACACATTGAACGACTCAGGTACACCCGCACGAGGCACATTCTCTCCTTTTACCAACGCCTCGTAGGTCTTGGCACGTCCAATGATGTCATCACTCTTTATAGTGAGCAATTCTTGCAAAATGTTAGAGGCGCCATAGGCTTCGAGGGCCCATACTTCCATCTCTCCAAAACGCTGTCCTCCGAACTGCGCCTTACCACCCAGCGGCTGCTGTGTAATAAGACTGTAGGGTCCGATGGAGCGGGCGTGCATCTTATCGTCTACCATGTGATGCAGCTTGATCATGTAAATGATACCCACGGTTGCCTTTTGGTGAAAACGCTCTCCGGTTTCTCCGTCGTACAGATAAGTGTGTCCGTACATAGGAATACCGGCCTGGTTACAGTAGCTGGCGATCTCATCGACTGAAGCGCCATCAAAGATGGGCGTAGAGAATTTCAATCCGAGCTTCTCTCCGGTCCAACCCAGGATGGTCTCATAGATCTGTCCAAGGTTCATACGGCTAGGTACCCCCAGCGGATTCAATACCACGTCTACGGGCGTACCATCCTCAAGGAATGGCATATCCTCTTGTCTGACGATCTTGGCCACGATCCCTTTGTTACCGTGACGACCGGCCATCTTGTCTCCCACTTTCAGCTTACGCTTAACAGCAAGATAAACTTTGGCCAGCTTCAGTACACCGGCAGGCAGTTCGTCTCCGATGCTGATATTGAATTTCTCTCTCTTGTAGCGACCCAGCTCCTCGTTGAATTTGATGCTGTAGTTATGCAAGAGCGTATTGATCTTATCGTCGGTCTTCTTATCGCCTGTCCAACCCAGGGGGTTGACGTTGGCATAATCGAGACCACGCAGACTCTTTTCGCTGAACTTGGCACCCTTGCCAATTTGTACTTCGCCAAAGTTGTTGCTGACACCTGCCGACACATGGTCTTTCAATAAAGTACTGAGCTTATCGAGCAACACTTCTTTAAGGTCGATCTCGTTTTTCTCATGAAGCTTCTCGAGTTTTTCGAGCGAGGCCTTCTCACGCACTTTTGCATTCTTATCTTTTTTGGCACGCTGAAACAGCTTTTTACCGATCACCACACCTTCCACTCCGTTGGGAGCTTTGAGTGAGGCATCCTTGGCATCACCGGCCTTATCACCGAAGATGGCACGAAGCAGTTTCTCCTCGGGGGTAGGATCGCTTTCGCCTTTTGGCGTGATCTTACCAATGAGGATGTCGCCTTCTTTAACCTGAGCGCCCACGCGAATGATACCGTGCTCATCGAGGTCTTTGGTAGCCTCTTCTGATACGTTGGGAATATCGGGGGTCAACTCTTCTTCGCCAAGCTTGGTGTCGCGCACTTCGAGTTCGTACTCCGAAATATGCACTGAAGTAAACAGATCTTCTTTTACCACGCGTTCGCTGATAACGATGGCATCCTCGAAGTTGTATCCCTTCCATGGCATAAAGGCCACTTTAAGGTTCTTTCCGAGAGCCAGCTCACCATTTTGCGTAGCGTAACCTTCGGTAAGAAAATCGCCATTCTTTACTTTTTGTCCTTTCTTAACGGCAGGACGAAGGTTAATGCAAGTCTCTTGGTTTGTCTTGATGAACTTAGTCAGTTTGTACACGCGAAGGTCATCTTCGAAGCTGACCAACTTTTCATTGGTATCACGATCATAGCGAACGTGGATCTCATTGGCATCCACAAACTCTACGACTCCGTTTCCATCGGCGTGTATCTGAATGCGGGCATCACGGGCCGCCTTGGCCTCGAAGCCTGTACCCACAATGGGAACATCGGGGCGAAGCAGCGGCACAGCCTGACGTTGCATGTTTGATCCCATCAGGGCACGGTTGGCATCATCATGCTCCAAGAAAGGAATCAGTGAAGCACTGAGTCCCACGATCTGGTTAGGTGCCACATCCATGAACTCTACGTCGGCCTTGTCCAAAATGGGGAAGTCGCCTGTTTCGCGGCTCACCACTTTCTCTTCTTTCACATTTCCTTTTTCGTCAAGTGGTGTGTTGGCCTGTGCGATCTTGGCATTATCTTCTTCTTCGGCACTCAAGAAGATGAGTTCCTTCATATTTACTTTTCCATCGGCTACGCGACGATACGGTGTTTCGATAAAGCCCATGTCGTTGATCTTGGCGTGTACGCAGAGCGTAGAGATCAATCCGATGTTGGGTCCCTCTGGCGTTTCGATGGTACACAAACGACCATAGTGAGAGTAGTGTACGTCACGTACCTCAAAGCCTGCTCTTTCGCGGCTCAGACCACCGGGGCCCAGCGCGGAGATACGACGCTTGTGCGTGATCTCAGAGAGCGGGTTGGTCTGGTCCAAGAATTGGGAGAGCTGTGAGGTTCCGAAAAATGAGTTGATCACAGAAGACAGTGTACGGGCATTGATCAGGTCAACGGGGGTAAAGACCTCGTTGTCGCGAACGTTCATACGCTCTCTGATGGTACGGGCCATACGAGCCAGTCCCACTCCGAATTGCGCATACAACTGCTCTCCTACGGTACGAACCCTACGGTTGCTTAAGTGATCGATGTCATCGATCTCTGCCTTACCATTGGTCAATCGTACCAGATATTTGATGATGAGAATGATATCGTCTTTCGTAAGCGTCTTTTTCTCTAATGGAAGATTTACATTGAGCTTACGGTTGATCTTGTAGCGACCTACTTCACCGAGGTCGTAGCGTTTGTCGCTGAAGAATAATTTATCAATGATGCCACGAGCGGTCTCATTGTCGGGCGCATCGGCACCACGCAGCTGGCGGTAGATGAACTGAACGGCTTCGAGCTCGCTGTTAGAAGTGTCCTTGTTCAGCGTGTTGTAGATGATGGCATAATCACCTCCTACATCTTCGCGCTGAATGAATACGCTGGCTACCTCGAGTGATGAGATGGTCTCGATGGCCGATTCGTCGAGCACGGTATCGCGCTCCATAACGATCTCGTTACGCTCGATGGAAACCACTTCTCCGGTATCCTCATCCACAAAATCTTCTACCCATGTGCGCAGCACGCGAGCAGCCAATCGCTTACCAATATGCTTTGAAAGTGTTTTCTTATCGGTCTTTACTTCATCGGCCATTCCGAATAATTCCAAGATATCCTTATCGGTCTCGTACCCGATGGAACGAAGCAGTGTGGTTACAGGGAATTTCTTTTTACGATCGATGTAGGCATACATCACATTGTTGATGTCGGTGGCAAATTCCATCCAGGCTCCCTTAAAGGGGATCACACGGGCAGAATAGATCTTGGTTCCGTTAGGATGCACCGACTGCCCGAAGAATACACCGGGAGAGCGGTGAAGCTGTGATACGACCACACGCTCCGCACCATTGATCACGAAAGTACCACGAGGGGTCATGTAGGGAATGTTACCCAGAAAAACGTCTTGCACTATCGTTTGGAAATCGACGTGCTCTTCGTCGTTACAGCTCAAACGCAGTTTGGCCTTTAAGGGAACTGCATAGGTGAGTCCACGCTCCATACACTCTTCGATGGTGTAACGGGGTGGATCGATGAAGTAATCCAAAAACTCCAATACGAAAATGTTTCGTGTATCGGTAATGGGAAAGTTGTCTTTGAACACGCGGAACAATCCCTCGATGTTACGTTTGTCGGGAGTGGTCTCGAGTTGAAAGAATTCTTTGAACGACTGAATCTGTACTTCCAGTAAATCTGGTGTTTCTGCAAGGTGTTTGATCTTTCCAAAATCAATCCTTGCGTTCGTTTTTGCTGCAGACATAGCGTAAACCGGTTTTTTCAACGTTCAGGACACACCTATCACATGGTGACTCCTGGATTAAAAAAAACAGAAGTCACTGTAAATAAATTACTTACACATGGTCAGGGATGTCGAAAATATATTTGGCCAAAATAAAGGAGGGCAAAGGTAAACAATTCAGAATCACCGTCAAAATTTGTTACCACAAAAATCCGGCCAAATTAGTTAAATCGGGGGCTTGACAACCCTAGCGAGCAGGTGTTAAACTTACCGGATGACCACCCCCTCCCGCTCACCG
>Ga0208222_1000463_pt1 | contig 11620 bp, 5 predicted proteins | sample LakMenEpi13Sep09_FD_150694 | JGI IMG/M metagenome (GOLD analysis project Ga0208222, IMG submission 150694) | Freshwater microbial communities from Lake Mendota, WI - 13SEP2009 deep hole epilimnion (SPAdes) | ecosystem: Environmental > Aquatic > Freshwater > Lentic | place: Lake Mendota, Madison...
TAAAGGCACATTAAAATCAACGCGAATGATGGCAATTTTGTTTTTAAAATTGAAGTCGTTTATTGTTTTCATGTTTGGATGTAATTTTAATAACGCAAATTTAAATAAAATTAGGCAATATACGTGATTTATTTTTCAACTCAAACGATTTTTTATTTATAAATTTACTTTTGTATATTGAAAAAAAATGTAATTTTGTTGCATGAATCTAAATTATTACATTTCTCAAGCATTATATAGATACCCATGCGTGGTTGTGCCAGATTTTGGTGCGTTTGTTACAGAAATTGTTTCGGCTAAGTTGTCTGAATCTGGGCAACACCTGTCGCCACCGCATAAAAAAGTACTATTTAATCCACTCATTTTAAACAATGATGGTTTATTGGCGCAATTATATTGTGTTGGTGAAAACTGTGCGTATGATTTGGCTCTTCAAAAAATTGAAGCACAAGTGGCTTATTGGAAATTACAATTTGAGCAAAATAGTGTTTTGGTGTTAGAGCAAATAGGTGAAATTTCTAAAAAAGATGGCAAATATGCTTTTAGTCAGAATCAAGAGGAGAATTATTTAGCAGATTCATTTGGTTTAGCAGCTTTTCATTCGCCATTGATTAAGCGCGACATACCAACTTTAAAAAACGAAATCATCGCAGATGTTGCGCCGGTTTTAGTTTCTGCTGAGACTACATCTGTCACTCAAGCTAAAAAATCGAATCATTGGTATAAATATGCAGCTGTTTTCTTTTTAGGTTTAGGTACTATAACCCTTGGTTATTTTGGTAACATTTGGTATCAAGATAAAATTGAAAGAGAAACGCAAATAGCGCATCAAATAGCGCAAGAAAAGGTTGAGGAAAGATTGCAAAAAGCCACATTCTTTCTGCCAGAAAAGCTATTGCCTATAACCATGAATGTTTCAGCACCTACTGAGGGTCTTGCTTCGGCAGACGCCTATGAAGTGACTTATTTTCATGTGGTTGGCGGTGCGTTTAAGTCCATTAGAAATGCCAACAAAGAAGTTCAAAACTTCACAAAAATGGGTTTTAAATCAAGAATTGGCGGCAAAAATAAATATGGTTATTTTTTAGTGCTTTTGGAAAGTTTTAAATCCAAAAAAGACGCACAAGAAGCGCTCAATCACATTATTTTAAATGTTAATGAAGAAGCGTGGATTTTAGCTAAACCCCTTTAAAAAAAATGCTAGATATAACACTTTTAATTCTTGGCTTTTTATTAATCATAGTCGGAATTATTGGTAGTATTTTGCCGGCCTTACCCGGACCACCATTGAGCTGGGTTGGTTTATTGTTGGTTTATTTGACTTCCTGGGTTGAAGTCAATTATGCGGTGCTTATTTTTACTGCGATTCTCACCATAATCATCAGTATTTTAGATTACGTCATACCATCCAAAGGAACGAAATATTTTGGAGGTTCAAAATATGGCATTTGGGGTACAAATATTGGCTTGATTGCAGGTCTTTTTTTTCCACCTTTTGGTTTTATCATTGGTCCGTTTGTTGGGGCATTTGCTGGTGAATTGTATTATAACAGAACCGACCAAAAACGAGCCTTAAAAGCTGCCACAGGTTCTTTTCTAGGCTTTTTAAGCTCGATTTTTATTAAATTGATTTTGTGCTTTTCATTCCTGATGATTTATTTCTATTTGATTTGGAGTCATCGAGGGGTTATATTTGGGTAATTTTTTAGCAGTCTTTTATCTCATTATATCTAATTTTCTCGTAGAAAACCATTTTTTTTTGCTGCGGACTAAAACGTACAGCACAGACGATAAATGTCTGTATTTTCAACCCGATCGAACGCCATTATAAAAACTAAATAGAGCTAATTTTTTGCATAAAATGAATTAGTTGATAAATTTTCTTTTAAATTTACAATATACATTTCTACAATATACAATTTTCCTTAATCATTCAACTTCAAAACCGCCATAAATGCTTCTTGAGGAATTTCAACATTGCCCACTTGACGCATACGTTTTTTACCTGCTTTTTGCTTTTCTAAAAGTTTACGTTTACGAGAAATGTCACCACCATAACATTTGGCGGTTACATCTTTTCTTAAAGCTTTGATGGTTTCACGCGCAATAATTTTGGCGCCAATAGCTGCTTGAATAGGAATGTCAAATTGTTGGCGCGGAATGAGTGCGCGCAATTTCTCACACATTTTTTTACCAATATTAAAGGCATTATCTTCGTGAATTAAAGCAGATAAAGCATCAACCGTTTGACCATTTAAAAGAACATCTAAACGCACCAATTTTGACGTTCGCATACCAATAGGATGATAGTCAAAAGAGGCGTAACCTTTTGACACCGTTTTTAAACGATCATAAAAATCGAAAACAATTTCTGCCAAAGGCATATCAAAATTGAGTTCCACACGTTCGGTGGTAAGGTAAGTTTGATTCGTAATTTGACCACGTTTTTCTATACACAAGGACATCACATTGCCCACAAAATCTGATTTGGTGATAATAGTTGCTTTGATATAAGGTTCTTCCACGCGATCCAGCCTTGAAGGTTCAGGCAAGTCAGAAGGATTATTCACCACAAATTCGTCATCAGGGTGCTTTTTGGTATAAGCCAAATAAGACACGTTAGGCACGGTCGTGATCACCGTCATATTAAATTCACGCTCTAAACGTTCTTGAATAATTTCCATGTGCAGCATGCCTAAAAAGCCACAACGGAAACCAAAGCCTAAAGCCGCACTACTCTCCGCAACAAAGACCAAGGAGGCGTCATTAAGTTGAAGTTTTTCCATTGAAGAACGCAAGTCTTCATAATCTTCCGTATCAACCGGGTAAATGCCAGCAAAAACCATTGGCTTCACATCTTCAAAACCGTGAATAGCTACTTGCGTCGGATTTTTTGCATCAGTAATTGTATCACCAACTTTTACTTCTTTGGCTTCTTTAATACCAGAAATTAAATAACCCACATCGCCGCAACCTATTTCAGCTTTCGGCACTTGGTTGAGCTTGAGTGTGCCCACTTCATCAGCAAAATATTCGTTTTCTGTAGCTACAAATTTAATGCGTTGCCCTTTTTTAATCGACCCATTTTTTACGCGAAAAATAACCTCAATGCCTCTAAACGGATTATAAACCGAGTCAAAAACCAAGGCTTGCAAAGGTTCATTCGGGTCGCCTTTTGGCGCTGGAATACGTTTGATAATAGCCTCCAATATATTTTCAACGCCAAAACCTGTTTTACCAGAGGCGTGAATAATTTCTTCTAATTTACAACCCAATAAATCAACAATATCATCGCTCACTTCTTCAGGGTTGGCGCTTGGTAAATCTACTTTGTTCAATACTGGAATAATCTCCAAATCATTTTCAAGAGCCAAATACAAGTTTGAAATCGTCTGCGCTTGAATGCTTTGGGCGGCATCAACAATGAGTAAGGCACCTTCACAAGCGGCTATTGAACGAGAAACTTCATAAGAAAAGTCCACATGCCCCGGGGTGTCAATCAAGTTCAAAATGTATTTTTCGCCTTCAAAAGTGTATTCCATCTGAATGGCGTGTGATTTGATGGTGATGCCACGTTCACGCTCCAAATCCATATTGTCTAGCAATTGCGCTTTTTCTTCGCGTTGGGTCACGGTTTGTGTGGCACCTAATAAACGGTCGGCCAAGGTACTTTTACCATGGTCAATATGCGCAATAATGCAGAAATTTCTAATGTTCTTCATAGTTGTTGTAGTCATAATTTGGGCAAACCCCTTCGTTTGCTTCGTCCCTCGCCACTGCGGGTCGGGCTTTTGTTGCAAGTCCTCAGCCTTTTTTTGTTTTTTATCAGGTCGTTGTTTCGGCTTCTTGGGTCGCCAAAACCTCTCCCATAAAAAATCAAAAAAAGTCTTGCGGGCTTTCCACGTCAATCCCTTTTGCGGGCGCTCAGTTTCGGCAGGCAAATATATGAAAAATTTGATAAACTTTTTTGGGATATTTGTGTTTGGTATTAATATAAAATAATATAAAACACGTCAATACAATATACAAAATACAATTTACAAAAAAAATGTATTTTTGTGAAAAAATTTTAAAGAATGGAATTGCAGGTTTTACAACAAAAAATATTTACGATACGAGGTATTAAAGTAATGCTTGATTTTGATTTGGCTCAATTGTAAGAAGTGGAAACACGTGTATTGAAACAGTCTATTAGAAGAAATAGTTATCGCTTTCCTATCGATTTTATGTTTGAACTAACTAAAAACGAATGGAAAGAGGTTATCACAAATTGTGATAACCTTCCTGAAAACATTAAATATAGTCCAAAACCTCCTTATGCTTTTACAGAACAAGGTGTTGCTATGCAACATTTGTTAATAAAAAACAAATAAATCTTAAAAAAACCTTAAAAAAAAATTTTTAATCTATAAAAGTTTTTTATGTTTGCAATTGAAAATTGAAAGAAGATTATCCTTAAAAATTGTTAAATCATTTAAAATTCGACTTATGAAAAAACTAATTTTTCGTGTACGCAAGTATTTTTTATTTTATTTTTTTCTTTTTGCCTGCCATGCGCATGCGCAAAAAGTGGCGTGGGACAAGTATATTGGTGGCAACTATCAAGATTATTTAGCAGATGTTGTAGCTACCGGAGACAATGGCTTTTTATTAGCAGGTAGTTCGCTGTCAACAACTGGCGGTTTAAAAAACTCAGAAAACAGAGGTGGTTTAGACTTTTGGTTGTGGAAGATGAATGAACAAGGCGATCTTGACTGGCAAAAAAGTTTTGGTGGCCATAAAACGGATATGCTGCATCAAGTGCAACACACCAAAGATGGCGGATTCATTTTAGTTGGCACTTCTGATTCTGATATTAGTTTTGACAAAAAACAAAATTGTTTTGGAGAAACTGACATTTGGGTCGTTAAGCTAAACGCCAAAGGCGCGGAAGAATGGCAATTGACCTTAGGCGGCCATGGCTATGAAAACAATCCAAGCATTGTGCAAACAAAGGATGGAGGCTTTGCCATAGCATGTAGTTCCAGTTCAGGTATTTCTGGTAATAAGACTTCAGAAAATTATGGCAGTTTAGACTATTGGTTAGTTAAACTTAATTTAAAAGGCGAGATCATTTGGCAACAAAATTATGGTGGTCAATGGGCTGATCATTTGGTTAGCTTAATTCAAACGGCAGATGGCGGTTTGTTATTGGGCGGCCATTCCAATTCCAATGCCTCAGGCAATAAAACCCAAGACGCCTTAGGTATGAATGACTATTGGTTGATAAAAACAAATGCCACAGGGCAAATGGATTGGCAAAAAACTTTTGGTGGTAACAAAGATGAATCACTTACGGCTTTAGTTGCTTCAAAAAATGGCGGATATTTGTTGGGTGGCAGCACAAATTCTGAAACGGAAAAAGCAAAAGTTTTTGGTAAAACAAAAACAGCCATGCAAATTATTAAGCTTGATGAACAGGGTGTAGAAATATGGTCTAAGCAGTACAATTACGGACAAACTAATTTATTGACCACCATCATTGAGAATGAAGATTTAACCTTAACTATTGGGGGCTATGCAAAAGGCGCAAAAAGCTTATCAGATGGTTTAGCAGCTTTTAAAACCAATGACGCCAACACTGAGGATTTTTTGGTGGTTAAGTTAAATGCCAACGGCGATTATCTTTGGGATAAAATTATTAAAAATGAAAGTGAAGATGTATTGAAAAAAATCATCAACACTTATGATGGTGGCTTTTTGTTGGCTGGAACAAGCATGGTGTTAGACAGCCAAATCAGGGCCAATAGCAAACGTCAAGGCAGTCAAGATTTTTGGCTCCTAAAAATGACAGATGAAAGTATACCCACACGAGTTATGGAAACCCTCAAAGCTATACCAAACCCAACAACTGGCTTTACCAATATTTTTGTTGGCCAGGCGTTTACTAAAGGTCAAATGACGGTGGTAGACCTCATGGGCAGACAAATTTTAAGCCAAACCGTTGACCAACGTATTATTCCTTTGGATATGAACCAATGGCAAGCAGGGGTTTACGTTATAAATATTAAAATAGGAAAAGACCAATACACAACAAAAGTAATAAAAGACTAAAAATTAAAAAAATTATCATGATGAAGAAATTAATTCAACTTAGCATTTTACTGATTATAGTAAATATTTATGGGCAAGATTTAGGGGGTGGTTTTGATATGCCCCAAATTACCCGACCCGAAGCTTCAGTTTCCAATTTGATGACCTTCGAAGAAATACCAGTGTCTAATTATACAGGCATCCCACAAGTCAATGTTCCGTTATTTAGTTTACCTACAAGAAGCAAAGACGTTGGTCTCAACATGTTTTTGGCTTATCACCCAGCGGCTGGTGTGATGTATAATGCGCCTGCCGGCGATTGTGGTTTAGGTTGGAGTTTGTTTTCTGGTGGGGTAATTTCTAGGACATTAGCAGGATTGCCAGATGAGTATGAAAACGGCTATAGTGATAATCTTTCAAGGGATATTTATCAGTTTAATTTTTTTGGGCACACGGGCAGATTTTTTATTGATAAAGCGGCAAATGGTACTTTAACGCTAAAAGTTAAGGACAATGCCAATAGTAAATTGACATTTAATTTAGATTATAATTTAACCACATCAGTCATCAACAGTATGACAGTTTTTGATGACAGAGGCTATAAATACGTATTTGAGAATAAGGATATTCAAACATTTCATCATCATACAATGAATATTCTATTTACAAATTATATTGGGGCATGGCATTTAACTAAAGTTTTTGACAATAATAATCAAGAATTGTTAAATTTTAATTATAATGCTTATACGCAATTTGCAGGTTACGGATTAAACAATTTGGCTTTTTACAACACTTTTTTAAAAGAAAAAGAAGTTATAGCGCACGGTTATGGCAAAATATCAATTAATTATTCTAGCGGTGCAAGTACAGCCTATAATGAAAATATCCGTATTTCAAATTTTGAACTTTTAGACAGTAACGATGTCGTTAGAAAAAGAATAAAAATGTATAGCGATGGTACAAAATTAACCACTGTTGAAGCTTTATCCCCTGATGAAAGTATTAAGGAAAATTATGCTTTTCAATATAAACATGAAGAAGTGGTTGGCGGCAACATAACGGTTGACGAATGGGGTTATAAAAGGTTTTTACCGGAATGTTTATATACTTATCCTATCGTAAACGTTACTGAACCTTTACTTACTAAGTATGTAACCAATGATGTTTTAAATGTGATGACATTACCTACGGGAGGTCAAGTTAAATTTGACTATGAATCAAATACCTATACAAAGTATAAAAAAAGTGGTAATACGTGGGTTTTAGACAATGATAACCTGACCTATAGCGCAGTAGAAAATATACATTCGTTTAATTATCCTGCTAACTATGTTTCAACTTCAAACGTTCAACTTGAAAATTTGCAGGTTGAAACAGTTCAATATAAATCATTTGTAGGCAATGGCGATAATTCGTTTACCTTTACGATGCCTAGCAACGCTAACCCTTTTGATTACAAATTGCATTTTGAAGTTACACCATATACTTGTATAGATGCCTATCCAATCAACCCTTTGACCCTTTGTCCTTTTGACCCAAATGAATTGCAATATCCGGGTTTTTCAATTATCTCGGGTAATGGCGTTATTATCCCTTTAAGTGAATATAACATTAATGGTGAAAATTTAAATAAATTTGATTTTTGTTTAGGACAGTCATTAGGTTTTATACCTGGTCAAACCTATACCATCACCATAAATGCGCATACCAACCCTGTGAAAAGAGGCTTTGTTCATATAACCAAAAGAACAGATGTGCCTAATTTAAGTAAAACCATCCATGGCGCTGGTATTAGAATCAATAATATTTCATACTTTGATAACCCGCAATCTACAACCCCAACAAAAACGATTAATTATAAGTATAACCTTTTTAATGATCCTAACAGAAGTAGTGGTGTGGTGTCTTTTACTGGTGGTATAGAATACATAAATGAAGCTATGCGGGAAATCATGACAGAACCAGTAGGCTATAGAAATGTCACCGTTTATCAAACAGGTTTAGGTAGACAAGAATTTACCTACAAAACACCTATCGACTATGACGATACCCCTGCAACGCAGCGTAACCAAATTACTTTTATAGACAATAGAAGCGGTTTGTTAGACCTGAGCAAAGCATATAATGAAGCTGGGCAACTTTTAAGCGAAAACTCTTTTAGCTATGGCTATGTAGCCGATGTTGGTCATATCCAATCTTATAATAATCCTGCGCTTAATCACCGCATTGGTTGGGTAAAACTACTGAGTAAAACCTCCAAAAACTATTTTAGCAATAATAATTTTACAACGCCAGTTCAAACCACAGAAACCTTTCTTTATGATGATATTATTAGAAAGGTCATTAAACACACCTCAACCAATACTTTAGGCGAACTTGTTGAAACCAATACCATTTATCATACCGGCAATTCGCCATTTTCTCAAAACCGCATTGCAGAAATCAGCGAAATGAGCATTACCAAAGCTGGTCAGTTGATTGGGCGTTCAAAGGTGAATTATGCCACCAATTGGGGAACTAACCAATCACATCTGCCGAGTTCTTTTGAAATCAGTAAAGCTAATCAAGCATCTTTTATTAAGAGTAGAATAAGCGCTTATGACCAATTCAGCAATCCGACTGAATCGCAACAAGAAAACGGCACTATTTCCACCTATATTTGGGGTTATAACAAAACCCAAGTTATTGCACAAATTGTCAATGCTTCCAATGCCCAAGTAGCAACTGCTCTGGGCGTAGCCAATGTGCATCTACTCACAGAAGCCAACTTGACCGCCATTAATAATTTAAGAGCAAACGCCGCTTATGACCAGTGGTTTATTACCACCGCCACATATATCCCTCTAGTTGGTGTATCAAATATTATTGACCCCAAAGGTGATAGTCTCACCTATCAATATGATAACATGAACCGTCTGATAGCCGTGCGAGACTGCAACAATCACATTTTGTCAGAAAGTCAATATCATACAGCCATTAATAGCACAGATTTAAATTTTGTTCTAAACACCACTTATAAAAGTGCAACAACGAGCAGTAATCCAACTTTGGCCAACCAACACAAGGTGTTTATTGATGGTTTGGGCAGACCCATCCAAGAAATTGCTCATCAACAATCTAATACAGATCAAGACATTATTTCTCATATTGAATATGACGATTTTGGCAGACGCACCAAAAACTATTTGCCTTATGCTTCGTCCGACAGTAGTTTAGATTTTCGAATAGATGCCAAAAGAGAACAAAGAGATTTTTATGACACGCCAGAATATGAACAGACCTCTAATGCTTACACAGAAAGCCGATTTGAAGCCTCGCCGTTACAACGCGTTTTAGAGCAAGCTGCACCTGGTGAAGATTGGAAAATGACCAATAGCGTTAAACATACCGTGCGTTATGACTACTTGACCAATGAAACGAACGAAGTACGCAAGTTTAAAGCCGTTGCCGATGAATCTACGATGACAGCTAGTGGCTTTTTTCAAATTTCCTTGACAGATTTAGGGTTTTATGCAACAACGGATTTGTATAAAACCATTACTAAAAACGAAAATTGGAAATCAGGTGATGGGGATAATAACACCACACATCAATTTAAAAACAAAGAAGGCCAAGTGGTATTGTTGAGAACCTTTGGCGAGTCTGAAGTAGGTGGCATATCGGCTTTTTCTGCGCATGATACTTATTATGTTTACGACCAATATGGTAATTTGACCTATATGATACCGCCCAAAGCAGAAGGTACAATTACGCCTGCTATACTCAATAACCTTTGTTACCAATATCGATACGACCATAAAAACCGTTTGGTTGAGAAAAAAATAGCAGGCAAACAATGGGAGTTTTTGGTATATGACAAACTAGATCGCGTAGTGGCTATGGGGCCAACCTTATCACCATTTACAGATGCCACCCCCAATACCAATGGTTGGTTAATTGCAAAGTATGATGCCATGAATCGCAAAATTATCTCTGGTTGGATGACAGGCACATTGACCAGTGCGGGGAGAAAAGGATTACAAACAATTTATGATGGTCTACTAGTATATAATGAAAATAAGAACATTGATTTACTTATAAATGGTGTACTACAGCGTTACACAAATAGCGTTTATCCAACAAATTATCATCCATTAACGATAAATTATTTTGATGATTACAATTTCCCAGATGCCCCAACAAGTTTTCCTACCGTTTTAACCCAAACTACTTTTTATAACAACACCACCAACAGACCCAAAGGCTTAGCCACTGGCAGTTGGATCAGGGTTTTAGAAAACCAAAACCAAGCCAGAGCCGAACGCAGCTTTGTGTTGTATGACAACAAAGCTAGAGCCATACGCACCCGCAAAACCAATTATTTGAGCATAAGTGCAACAACTGGTTATACCCAAGTGGATGCACAATTAGACTTTGCTGGTAAAACCTTGGTGTCAGAAATTAGGCACAAACGCCTCTCCGAAGCCGAGCGTGTGATTAGAGAAGTGTTTACCTATACCGCTCAAGACCGTTTGTTGCGACACACCCACCAAATCACAACAAATGGCATAGCTGGTCCAATAGAACTTCTAGCCCTTTATGGTTACAACGAATTAGGACAAATGACTAATAAGCGTGTAGGCGGAACGAATACAAACAACCCCACAGGCTTACAAAAAATAGATTACACCTACAATATCCGAGGTTGGTTAACAGACATAAACAACGTGAACAACCTCAACAATGGTAGTGATCCGCAAGACGTATTTGCCTACAAAATGAACTATAACCAAGTACAAAACGAAACAGGTTATACAGGCGAAGCCCAATATAACGGGAATATTTCTGAAACCTATTGGCGAACCTCTTCGGATAATACCGTCAGAAAATATGGCTATAAATATGACCATCTCAACCGCTTAAAAGAAGCCATTTATCAAAGACCAGGACATAGCAATCCTGTTCCAGGACAATATGATGAAAAACTGCGTTATGACAAAAATGGCAATATTACCTATTTGCGTCGCACAGGGCAAAACGGTACGCCCATTGATGACCTCACTTATCAATATTTTGGCTCCTCCAACCGTTTGATGGTGGTGCAAGACAACCCCATCACCAACACCCCGGGTTTTGAAAGTAGAGACCCGCTTCCTCAAGATTATTTTTATGACACCTACGGCAATTTAACCAAAGATTTAAACAAAGGCATTGGCACCAGCACCACTGATGGCTATACCTACAACCACCTCAACCAACCTATACGCTTGGTAAAAGGCACGAGCAACATGCAACTGTTTTACAACGCCGCAGGCCAAAAAGTTAAAAAAGTAGTGCTGCATAATGGCATAACCACCACCACAGATTACCTAGACGGTTTTCAGTATAAAAACAACGTTTTAGAGTTCTTCGGTCATGCAGAAGGTTTTGTGGCTAACAATAGTAACATTTTAAAATACGTTTTCCAATACAAAGACCAAGTGGGCAATGTGCGGGTAAGCTATGCCGCTAACACAAGTGGTGTAGCAACTATTTTAGAGGAGAATCACTATTACCCTTATGGGCT
>Ga0208222_1000464_pt1 | contig 11620 bp, 13 predicted proteins | sample LakMenEpi13Sep09_FD_150694 | JGI IMG/M metagenome (GOLD analysis project Ga0208222, IMG submission 150694) | Freshwater microbial communities from Lake Mendota, WI - 13SEP2009 deep hole epilimnion (SPAdes) | ecosystem: Environmental > Aquatic > Freshwater > Lentic | place: Lake Mendota, Madison...
CGAGCCGGTCCATTGAAGTGTGCGTCGTCTTGATGTGATTCAGAATTTTGTATAAACAAGCGCCGTCCGTCATGTCACCATAGTGCAACTTCAGCGAAGGGTGATGAAATAAGTGCTCGACCCGTGAAGTGTTCAATGTGGATGAACGACGAATCAAACCGTGCACCTTGTAGTCCTTCTGCAACAATAGTTCTGTCAGATATGAACCATCTTGTCCTGTGATTCCCGTAATGAAAGCAACACGGCAACTTGAAGTCATTGTGATTTGAGAGAAATTAATTTTATTTCTAATACAAATATGCAATCACTATCATTTAAATACATTGAATTCAAAATATTTAAAGAATTGGACCAAAATATAACAACATATTAAATGCAAACTGTGTTGGTTACGGGAGGTTTCGGTTTGGTAGGGTCGGCAATTCAAAGCGTGTGCGGCGCTGATTTGAAGTATAAATTTACGTTCATGTCTTCAAGTCAATGCGACCTCACCGACTATGATGCAACATTAAAATATTTTCAAAGAGTCATGCCAGATGCGGTCATTCATTTGGCCGCAGCAGTTGGCGGCCTCTTTAAAAACATGCGATGCAAGGTGGAGATGTTTGAAAACAACATGAGGATTAACATGAATGTGTTGCGCGCGTCTCATGCCGTCGGCGTTTCAAAAGTCGTTAGTTGTCTCTCCACGTGCATTTTCCCGGATGAAAAAACAAAGCACGGTCCCATTGATGAAACCATGCTGCATATGGGGGCACCGCATTCGTCCAATGATGCGTATGCATATGCCAAGCGCATGCTGGAAGTCCAGTCCCGATGTTATAGGGAACAACATGGACGCAATTATGTGTGTGTCATTCCCACAAACATATATGGCCCAAACGACAATTTCAATTTAGACGATGCGCACGTCATTCCTGCCCTTATTCACAAGTGCTACTTAGCCAAACAACAAGGACTTCCGCTGGTGGTTGCGGGAAGCGGCACGCCATTGCGGCAGTTCATTTATTCACGCGACCTGGCTCTGCTTCTCATTTGGACATTGGAACACTATGATGCAACACATGAAGATGCTGAAAAAGTCGATGGTGCAGGCACACTTATCATATCAGTGGACCCGGAGGATGAAATCAGCATCGCGGAAGTGGTGCAGCACATTGCACATGCATTCGATTTTGACAATGACATTTTGTATGATGCTTCTCAACCAGATGGCCAATTCAAAAAAACGGCAGACAACACCAAATTCAAGAATCTTTATGGATACAAACCGCCAATGACAATGACGCCTATTAAGTGGGGAATCAAGGAAACGGTGCAGTGGTTTGTTCAACATTACTACAATGCAAGAAAATGAAGTAAAATGCGAATGATTTTTATAATCGATTAATTTAATGACCATCATGGACCATACGCACAATGCACATGCACATGCACATGCACATGCACACATACCAGACTACAATGATGAACCAATAACCATTGAAGCGGCTGACATTTGCATTGCAATGAAGGAATTGATGAAACAAAGTGAAGTGTTCCATGCGCAGTTTGTCGCTATCAACAGTTTGACCAAATATGACAAATTGTGCATTGAAGACAATAAAATTTCCATACAAAAATTGTCTCCCTGGCGGTATTTTGTTCGAAAATACAAAAACCAAAGTAGGTCATCATTGGCAGTTTATCTACAAAAAGAAATCATTGAATATGAATATTTCTTGCACAAAGCGTGTCGGGCATGCAATGATTATCCTGAAAATCTGGAACTGCACAAGGTTGCAGAAAAACATTATGACCTCATTCAACATGCAGTAACTGTGCTGAAATTTTTGAGAGACAAATACAATGTCAGACAAAATTCAAAAGACATATCAATTGCATTGGAAATGTGGTGTTTGAAACTGACTAAGATGAAACCAGCTTTGCTTGACATTATATCAAATAAACGATTTCACAAATAAAAGGTTATCGCCATGATTGATTATTCAAAATGCGTGGTAAACAGATTATATCCGCAATGTTTATGCCACTTGCGTTTTTAACACTGCATTGGTTCTCGGCGCAAATTTACATGCAACTTTGTGCGCCGCCTGGAGTATATGGTTTCGTTGTTTCATTTTTCAATGTAGCAAATCCAGTGTGTTCTTACACGCTTCAAGTCATGGACATGTCCAAATACTTTTACACTCAGTCATGGATTTTTATAGGGATTACTTCGATTGGTGCGTGCAAACATTTATACGAAAAATGCACAAAATCAATATAATGATTGCAACAATTGGATTATTTTTGAACATGTGATGAACATTTCAAAAAAAATTGAAAGCATGTTTTGACACCTTAAATGAAAGGTAGTTTACCAACAACAACAAGCAAGCAACATGGCCTCTGAAAATGAATTCTCTTCCGCTGTTCTCGTTTCCGACCCCGTTCTCGTCGAAGACACTCCATCCGTCGCTGTCGCCAGTCCAGGTCCGGCTGCAGCGGTCAAAGACATGCACGTCACCGTTGTGCAAGACGTCAGTGGCTCAATGCAAGACCAGCGCCGTTCGGTTCAAACCGGCATCAATGAAATCATCGGCGAACTGCAGACTCGCTACAAGGAGCCATGCGAACACAAGGCAACCTTCTGCCTCATCACGTTCTCATCGCACGACTGCATCCGCGTGGGACCCGCAGTTCCGGTGCACGATGTCGCAAAATTGGGCGACCTGACGTGCGATGGCATGACCTCACTCTGGGACACGGTTGCCATTGCAATTGCCCAGATGAATGAAAAAAGCAGTGGAGTTCCAGCAACCACTTACGTGTTCACCGACGGCGACAACAACGATTCCCGCACACACACCCAATCCAGCGTCAACGAAATGATCGCCGACAACAAAAAACGAAACCCAATGCATTCCATTCTCTTCATCGGCTCGGACCCGTCGACAAAGCGCAATGCAGAGGGCATGGGGCTTGACCGCGTGCATTCCATCCAGCATGATTCGGACAACACGCCAGTTGCATACGAGGTGTGCCGTCGTGCACTCGAACGTTGCATCACCGGCGACACTCAAAGCACGGAATTCAATGATGACGACATCATCTTGTCTGAAACGCCATCCGCACAAACGCCATCTGCACCGCGTTGTCATTCACCACCACCAATCGTTGATGACCGCTTTCAGCCCCAAGGCACATTCGATGATTCGCAGCACGAATTTGTGTCCGACGATGTGCCAAGTAAATGGTAAGTGAAAAACATGTGAACTTTAAAAAATTTGTTATATTTTTTTTATTAATTGTTGTATTTTTTATTAATTTTTTGTATCATTGATTCATTCATTGTGAATAAATAAATTAGTTTAGAAATACATACGTCATTGCATTCATTCATGGAATCCGAATCCTTGGTTCCCGAAGAAAACGCCATCGCCGACGCCAAAGAATTTTTCGTCTATCTACTCGAGTCGTCATGCAAACGTGCCACATATGTGGGTGCAACCGTGAATCTGGAACGCCGCCTCAGGCAACATAATAAGGAGATTGCAGGCGGAGCGCATGCAACCGGCGCCCGAGTGGCCCGTGGCGAAACCTGGCGCCGCGCGTGCCACATAACCGGCTTTCCCACGTGGCAGGCCGCCCTGCAGTTCGAATGGCGGTTTAAGCAGCTCACGCGCCGTGAACGTTCTGATGTCAATCAGACACCGCTAGAACGCCGCCAAGCAGCATTAAACAAACTTATTAACTTGAAACAGTCAACCAGCAAGGCGGTCCCTTACGCAGAGTGGCCATCGGGCGGTCCTGTAGTGGTGTGGGAATAAAAATTGGAAAATTAAAAAAAATATGAATGTAATTTATAACCACTGCAATGCATATAAAAATAAACCGTCCAACCGAACAAGGCATATCCTTTGCCCTAGAGTATTTAGATGAAGAACGAGATGAGCTTCCTTACTATGGGCCACTAACTAGACGGGGAGTGAGCCCTGTGTTTTTGAATGATTTGCGCAACGGAAAGCTTGACAACAATGACTATGACATTGATTTGCATCCGTTTAATTGGAACAATTATTTGATAATCAAACGCTATCTTGATATGATGGCAACCCGAGAGGCAAACCCAATGGCACGAATGAGCAGGGAACTAGGATTAAGTCGTGATTCATATACAAATTTATTTAAAACTCATGTAAATTCATCATATGTTCCGTTATTTGTGCCTAACAAAAACCCCAAAAAAACCAAACATGGTGGAAAAAAACGCCGCATTCGCGCACGTCGCACCCATCGTCGCCGAGCTTAAAAAAAGGCACCAGGCTACCACAAGATGCGGCGGCTCAGATTGTTTGCCGAGTATTTGTTGTCTTTCCAGTTGCCCAGCATGCCAGCCGTGCGCGTCAAGTAATTCTTTCGACGCGTTTTGTTTTTATGACGCGTATAATCTTGATATCCCATTTGACCAAAGTTGACCCACTGTTTCAACTTTGGGTCGCATATTCGATATTTTTTCACGGGGTTGCTTGCAGGATACAGCTTGGCGGAATGACCTAAATACTTGTGCGCCATCTTTTGTGCCTGTCGCGGACTTGAAAATGCATACAATGCTTTGGGAAACTTCCGGCTCTTTGGAAGCGGACACGCCGGTTGTTGACGCGTTTTCGTGGTTAACTTCATTCTCATATATTACAGTTGAGAGATATTCCCAATAATTCATGGTGCATTTTTTCATCAATTTCTCTCTAGATGAAATTTCCAAAAACCACATTTTCAAAAACGTCGCAGCATTTATGGTCTGTCGCGCATGCAACCAAAAAAGTTCCGCAAATTACCTAGTGCCGCGCGTTTTTTCCCAAAAAGGTAACGGGGTTACGATTTTTGGACATACTTTTTATGTCCGATTCTCAAAATTTTTTTGACTTTTGTGCAAAGAAAAATGAAAAATAACAAAAAATATTTCTCAAGATTTGTAGTAAAAAATGAGAGCATTATGCAGCGCTTAAAAAAGAGCACCAAAAATGGAAAAATTTTGGCCCAAAAAAAACTTAAAAAAAAGCACCAAAACGCATGCATTTTTCGGACAAGAGCCTAAAAAACAGCCTATAAAATAGGCTAAAATAGGCCATTTTCCATTAAAAAAATAGGCAAAATAGGCTAAAATAGGCTGCGTCATCTAGCGAAAAAGCCTAAAATAGGCTCGCGATAGAATGACACCATTTCTCAAGATAAAATGTGTGAAAAAATGCTTAAAGTATAAATTATAATATTTACAACACATATAAGAACAACAATCTCTCAATTTAGTTGCAATGGATGTTGAAAAACCCAAACCAAAGTATGTTTGTGATGCATGCAAATATCACTGCAACAAAAAGAGCCACTACATGCAGCATTGTCATACTGAAAAGCATAAGCAAAACACCAACTCCAATAAATCAAAGTATGTTTGTGATGCATGCGATTATTGCTGCAATAAAAAGAGCCACTATGTGCAGCATTGTGAAACTGAAAAACACAAGCAAACAACAAAAAAAGAGTGTGAGTCAACATCCGAAATGATGACGTTTATGGAAACCATGGTGAAAATGCACAAGGATGTGTTGACCACGTTTGTTGAAACAATGAAAGAAAAATCAACGCAAGTGGCACCTGTGGCGCACGTGTCAAACACGCACAACACGATTAATAACCAAATCAATGTGCAGGTGTTTTTGAACACGGAGTGCAAGGATGCGGTCAAGCTGAGCGACTTCATGAAGACGCTGAAAATCACGTTGCAGGACCTGGAATTCACGAAGACGAATGGCATTGTGGAAGGCGTGGGGTCCATCATTGCCAACAATCTGAAGGTCATGGACGTGCACAAACGCCCCATTCATTGCACCGACGCCAAACGCGAAACAATGTATATCAAGAGCGACGAATGGATTAAAGATGACATGCATGAACACGTCAAGAAATTCATTTACATGACGTCGTGCTATCAAACACGGGTCATACAAGATTGGATGGAAGCACACCCAGGATGGGAAAACAAAGAAAAAATGCACATGGAGTATCAGTCGATTTGCAAAGAACTTTACAAGAACATTGAAAAAGATGAAGCAGCTCATCGAAAAATATTGAAAATCATCGCAAAAGAAACTCACATCAACAAAGCTGAGATGATGGAGTTAATGAGTGTTTAGCATTATGCGGAAATAGTAAAATTATTTTAAGTGCAATTTTTATATAAAATGAAGTGTGTTTTTTGCGGAGCAGTCAAAAATTGTGCTCCATTTTTACAAAGAGTATTTAAAAACATTGAACAACTTGGCTCATTGTTTGATGATTATGCGGTTGTGTTGTATTGCGATAAATCCAATGACAATTCATACGAGTTGGTAAAACATTATGGAAAAATAAATACACGTGTGATGATTCATTACAACACAAAACCTGTTTCAAAATATAGAACACAACGAATAGCCAATGCTAGGAATGAGTGTATTAAAATTGTATATACAAAATTCGCAAATTATCCCTATTTCATTATGATGGATTTTGATGATGTGTGTAGTAAACCAGTCAATGTTGACGTGTTGAAGAAATATTTGCAGGAAGACACATGGGATGCATTGTCATTCAACAAGATTCATTATTATGACATTTGGGCATTATCCATACATCCATTTGTTGTTAGTTATCGGCATTTGGAAAAAAATGAAGACCGCTACGGATACATTGCAGATATATTGAAAAAATCGAATGGCTGTTTAGTTCCTTGTATGTCTGCGTTCAATGGGTTTGGAATTTATCGAGCTTCCAAATTTGTTAACTGTCATTATGATGGAACTCTTCGTCTGGATTTGTTTCCACAAAATTATTTGAATTATGTGTTGAGAATTACGCAAAATAGATTGAGATTTAAAGGACCTAAACACGAGTCTTCTGAGTTCGAAGATTGCGAACATCGTTCATTTCATATGATGGCAACTAATAAAAATCAAGCACGGATAATGATTTCACCTGAAATATTATTTTGATTACAAGTATCCCAACACGGTTGCTCCACCAAGTGGTTCTTGGTATGAATTTGATTGTCCTTGTTTGTTATTTTGCTTCTGCATGTTGTGTTGGTTGTTTTGCTTCTGCATGTTGTGTTGGCTATTTTGCGATGTGCGATGATGATGATACACATTGATTGCGCCACTGTGTTGGTGTTGGTGTTGGTATTGTTTGTCTTGTTTGTCTTGTTGGTATTGTTGTTTGCGTTTATTCCTGTGAGGATTCATTGGGTTGTCGTCCACATCATCCGGGTTGAAATTTTGTTTCGATTCTGCCTTGTCATTTGTGCACACGTTCTCCATTTGAACATATTTGGAGTAGTCAAGAATGCTGGAGTCAAGGTTATATGGGTCTTGTTTTGTGTAGCATGGGTCGCTGCTGCCACCACCGCCATCATATGTGCCATCTTTTGATATTGGTGGACAGTAGTAGCCGGGGGGACGGCCAGTCATTCCTTGCATGGTTTTTCCTGGATTGCTGGTGTCTGGGTCATAATAAAAACACCCTTCGGCAAAATTGTAGTCGCCATCTGGAAATGGAAGATATCCATCGTCAGCAGAATAACAACCCGGAAGAACACACTTGGTTTTTTCATTTGTGGTGTATTTGCATGTGCTGCAGTTTGGCCCCGAATCATCGCCACCATCATCACCACCGTCGTTAGTGGTTCCTGGCATTGGTCCGTCATTGTAAGAGTCGAATGTGTATGTTTCATAGTCGCATGGTTTTTTGGGATTATTTGGGTTTGGCGTGCACTTGCTAGTGTATTTGTAGTATCCACAAGTTAAACATTCTTCGGCGTATGAACCATCCTTTGGTTCAAATGCAGGACAGAATTTTATGGAATAGTCAAGCTCTTTGGGCAAACCATCTGAACGTAGCACACCTGGGCGAGGCGGGTTGATGCAATTTCCATCAAGTGCTTTCATGGGGTCCTTGACTTTCATGCATTTGTTATTGTTGCATCCCGCCACTGGAATCGGCACGTTATCTCCCCCCTCGTAGGTGGCGCCAGTGGATGCAATTCCCTTCTTTTTGGTTGTGGTTGCCGACACTTTCGATGCATTTGCATTGCGATTTTCAAAACCTTCAGCCAAACGGTCATGTTTTTTCAACAAATTGTCCAACAGGTATTGGTGGTCCGAACTTCCATCAGCCATTCCAGCAGTTCCGGATAAACTTGTCTGACTTGCTGCAACCGGATTACCGCGCGGCCGTTGAGTGGGTGGTGCTGATTTGAACCCCTCTTGGATTGGCATAACATTCGTGTCATAATTTAAAGGAGAGATTAATATGACCAAACTGATGACAATGATTACAACGCTAAACAAAACAAAGTAGTTCATAGTGTAATTTATATATACAATTATATATTTGTAAATATAATTATTTTTAACATACGCACGTTTGCTCAACGACAGCAGTAGCTGTTCAAACTTTGTGTGTAAGGATTGTTGCGAAACGCGTCCAAAATTTCAGGGTTGATTCGTTCACACTCAATGGCATTGCGCGGATAGTTTTGCGGCATGCGTGCTTTTCCATAAGTTTCAACCGATGGCGGCATGTTTACAGTGCTTGGACCTGGAGAAGCACCGCCAACATAGTTGCATGCAGAAAGATTTTGTTTCCGCACGCTTAAATTTTCGTCGTGGTTCAGCAGGTTCATGTTGCCCTGGTTTGTCCATGACGTCTGCACCTTGTTGTTGTTGTTGCGCTGATTGTAAGCCGCATTATACACTTGATTGCCCATGTGCGCACCATCACCTCCGGAAGCGCCCAGATACTCCACATCAGTGGTGGTGTCGCGTTGGTTTTCAATTGGCTGCTGTTCTGCAACTTGATATCCTGCATTGGTCTGGCGTTCAAAATTGAGATGATTGAAATCCAACAATGTCGTAGTGGTTTCCTTAATTGTGGTGGGCAGTCGGTCAGCTGGATTGAACACCGTGCCGGCTGGAACCGTTGTTCCCGCATTTGCATAAGCACGCAGATTGCCGATGACGTTTTCTTTGCGAGATGGGCGCACCACTTCCAGCAAGGGCGCCACCACGGCGCGAATGGCGCCAAACACGCCACCCATGGGAACCGCATTCGCCGTCGTGCTGCGATTATTGTGCAGCACCTTGAATCCAAGACGACCGTGGTCTGCAACGGAGGCGGGTCTTTGGTCGGATGCGGACATGTTGATTGCATGGTGTTTGCTGGGGTCCATCTGCTGTCGCTTGGATTGCTCGACTTCAGGAGCGGCATATGTGGCAGCCCCATTTTGCTCCGAACCCGCACCGAAATACTCTGATGTTGTGGATGGACGGTTGACAAACCGGTCGGCCTCAATCGGGCGCGCGGTTTGCGCCTTTTCTAAACCAGTTGTGGTCAACCAACGGTCCGGTGTGTTCAAATAAAATGTGTCCGGCAAATACTTTTCCACCTTGCCTTGCGTGGCAGCACTTGGCGCATTCTGAATGTAATAGTATGCTGGACCCTCGTGCGTCTCCAATCCAAATGTCAGTTTGGGATTCGTCTTCACGCGCAGCTCATCCACATTGCGGTCCACCCATTTTTCGCGCGCGTCCATTCCGGAATTAAAACCGCCGCTGCCAACATCCGTGTAGCCCTTGTCGAGACCCGGCGCCACGTGCACCTCTTCCCACGGCTTCACATTGGCCATGTTGCTTGATGGCATCTGGCGCGACTGCATGAAGTCGCTCGTGTTTGGTGTTCCGTAAACGTAGTTGTAATTCTCCTGCGGCTTGAACAGCGGCGCAATCTCTGATTTGCTTACCCACTGCGACCCAGCACCATTCATGGAGTCCAACACAGATTCCTGCACATTCGCGTCTGCAGTACGCCCCCGGATTTTTGCCCCGAAAAAAGGCGCCATGTTGTTGTGCTTAAAGTCCCCCGCGTCCATCGGTTTTCCAGTGAGAGACATGACCTGGCGCCGCTGTTGATAGTTATCACCAAACTGCGTTTTCCCGCCAAAATCAGGACCACCATTGGCAACATTTTCATAAACAGACTGTTCATAATACTTGTCTGTGGCGGCATTGGGACTCGGAAAGTTGGAATACTCATTTGCATCATAGCCCGTTTTCGGCTTGAACACTGGATAATTGTCAGGTGGAACTGCCATGTTTGGCATGTAATTCACTGGTTTGCCCATGTTTTCATAACCCTCTGCCAATGGAGCCGCAGCCGATGTTGAAGAAGCTAAAGGCTTGGGCTTTGAATTTTTCTTTTGATTGGACATGATGTATGCACCAGCTAGTCCAATGAGTGGAATTGCGATTTCAGCCATTGCAACTTATGTTATTGTGTTTAATTAAATACTAATATATAAATATACTTTTTATTTATATATTGCTATGACTAATAACTTGTGAAAGGAACTTCAACTTTCTTAATGATTCGCTTGGCTGTCTTTCGCATTGCCGTTTTCACAGCAGGCGAATAATCGACCGCTGGATTCAATGATGGAACGATGTCTTGCAGACTCGGAAATGCATCGCGTGAATACCGTTTCATGGTGTGAAAAAAATACACATAATGCTTGGTTATGGCGTAAGCAATTGGCACATCTGCGCCCACTTTTAAATAAGGATTGTTCGCAAAACCGGGTATGAGTTCTGAATAATACTGTTCCACTGGTTCGTCGAGTGCAACTTCAATGACATCGCGGCCTATGTAAAGATATTTGAACACACTTGGTCCAACATGAACATGGTTCCCATCGTGGCCAATTTGCGCCAGCAGCGAATTTCCGGCTAAACCAATGTCGCAGACGTCTTTCAACGGCTTTCCACTTAATGTTTTTTTTGGCAGCCTTGAACCAGGCTTGAGACTGGATGGCACAAAAAGTTTCTTAATATTTGCACGGTAAACTTGTTTATTTGCAGTGATGTCTGGGTCGTATTTACTGGTGTACACCGTCAATACATTTCCAAACACCCGCACTACAAATGATGCACCTCCTGCGTAATGAATTAGGTATTGTTTCCCTACACGTTTGCGCATGGTTATGTTCTTGCATGCCATCACAACTTATATATCAAATGAATATATATAAATTGAAATTTAATTATACTGCATTCATGGCAGGCTTCACTTTCGTTTGTTGTGAATTCGACCTCTTGGCGAACGTGGGCTGTTGTTGATACAGCAAATCAGAATTGAGAATATAAATGTGAATGCTCCTGCCATTACGACAATCTCTGCAAATAATGCGGGCATTGAGTGTTTCTTTGGTCAATGTCTTTGTCGTTGTAAATATTTTCAATTTTTTTGAAAATCTAAACTGGTGCAGTAAAAACGTTTTTGGGAATTGCGGGTGGTTGTGTCTCACGAGCGCCTGGCGGGCATGCAACCCAGTAATCTTTTTCGAGAATGCGCGTGCTCAAATTGTTTTGAAACGGAATGCACACATTCTCTTGCGGATTCAATGGCAAGTAGTAAAAGTGTGGTTGTTCTAAATCTCGGGCGGTCCATGCGGGATTAGTGGCACGCGGTTGTTCCACGAATGGCGTGCATGTTGGATACTGAATTGGGGCATCAATGACTTTTGCAGCGCTGGTCTTGTAGTTGACAC
>Ga0208222_1000469_pt1 | contig 11569 bp, 8 predicted proteins | sample LakMenEpi13Sep09_FD_150694 | JGI IMG/M metagenome (GOLD analysis project Ga0208222, IMG submission 150694) | Freshwater microbial communities from Lake Mendota, WI - 13SEP2009 deep hole epilimnion (SPAdes) | ecosystem: Environmental > Aquatic > Freshwater > Lentic | place: Lake Mendota, Madison...
CAACGTTTATTCATAAACTTATCCGTTATATAAACTTTAATGAAGTGAAAAATAACAATGACAAACCAAAACAATAAAAACCATTTAAAATAATCTTCAACCAATGGTGCGTCAAAAATCCATACTATCCCAAATAAAAACACAGAACTGAGGGCAAAAATTACAAAATGAAAATATAGTCGTTTTTTTTGCTTTAAACGTGCTCTAGCATATTCATATTGTTCAATAAAATCTGAATCAGTTGACATATTTTTAATAAATTTTAGCGAAAATAATAAAAAAAACTATATGGGTCAATTTTTATTTAATTATTTAGAAAACGGTGTAGTTAATTATTCTGGCAATTAATATGATTAAAAATTAAGGGACTGAAAAAAAAATCATTAAATTCCTGACAATCTCATAAAAATAACATAAGTGTTTCATATTCAGCTTTTTGTTGCTAATTTTGCGCTGTAATTATTAATACTTTAGAATATGGCAATTAAAAAACAATTTGTAAAAAGTAAACCAGTATGTAAAGTTACATTTACTGTAGAGGCAAAAGAAGCAAACAATGTTTCTGTAATAGGCGATTTTAATAATTGGTCTGCTGAGGGTGGTGCATTAAAAAAACAAAAAGATGGTGTTTTTAAAGGTACTTTTGAATTAGCAAAAGATCAAAACTATGAGTTTAGATATTTTATTGATAACACTTTCGTTAACGAAGAAGAAGCTGATAGCTTTAAATTTAATGAGTTTGCAGGTGTTGAAAATGCAGTGTTAAGCGTTTAATCTATCACTTAAAAAACCTAAAAGGCTGTATGAATTTCATAACAGCCTTTTTTTTGTTATTCTAAAAATTTACTGGAAGTGTTCCCAAGTTTGATAAAAATCCAACCATAATCTTCTCATAAAAAAAATAAATCATTAGATATTTCTTATCCGTTTCAAATGTCCTAATTATCCCTATTCTTATATTTTTTTTGTACCAAAACTAAAATTGGTGATTTGGCCAAATAAATTGGATCAGTTGGCTACACTTGAAACTACCGTAGTAGGCGTTTTTTCCGCTTTTTTTCCTTCAAAATTGTGCTTAAATTGCACCCAAAGAACCCAAATAAAAGCTGTAGCTAATAGTAGACCTAAAAAAACATATTGACCAAATTTACTTCCTTTTTCTTGTGAATTGTGTGTTGCTGACATTATATTAAGTTATTATTTATTATTATCTTGACTAGAACAAACCATTTATTTCGGCATTTACTCGTTCAACGATTGTACCTAAATGCTCAGGATTGTCTTCAAAATTGATGTTATCTACATCAATAATCAGTAATTTACCTTTATTATATTTGGTAATCCATGCTTCATATCGTTCATTTAACCTGCTTAAATAGTCAATTGAAATTGAATTTTCATAATCTCTGCCACGTTTATGAATTTGATGAACCAAATTAGGAATAGAGCTTCTGAGATAAATCAACAAATCTGGCGGTGATACTAAGTTTTCCATGAGTTCAAAAAGTGATTTGTAGTTTTCAAAATCGCGATTACTCATTAAACCCATCGCATGCAAATTAGGCGCAAAAATATGCGCATCTTCGTAAATGGTTCTGTCTTGAATAATTTTTTTACCTCCTTCTCTAAAAGTTAAAATCTGTCTGAAACGACTATTAAGAAAGTAAATCTGCAAATTAAAGCTCCACCGTTCCATTTGTAGATAAAAATCGTCTAAATAAGGGTTATCAACTACCTCTTCAAAATGAGGCTGCCATTTAAACTGCTTGGCTAATAGTCTGGTTAGTGTTGTTTTGCCGGCACCAATGTTTCCAGCTACTGCAATATGCATAATTTGTTATTTTATTAGATAGATTAAAATATTTGGGTGTGTAAAAATAAACAATTTTTGATTTTTATATACTACTTTGTCATATTTTTCTTCAAGAATTTTTAATTGATGGATTTTCAGGCCTTTTCTTTCCATGGCAAAACATTTTTCATTCTCATTAAACAAAACAAAAAAATCATCTGCGCCTAACAGTCTGTGGTTTGTTTCAAGATTACAAATTTTATTTACTTGTCCAAAGATGTTTATTTCATAAACCTCATTTTTTTCATCTTGCCAAATCATTTGATTATAATTGGTAAAAATCTTAACGGGTGCTAATTTAACCACATAAGGAAAAAAATGCCAAGTGTTATTTTGCATATCATAAAGCCCAAACCTTTGAAACTTTTCATCAAATAGCCAAATTTTATTTTGAATAGATAGTCCAATGTCTTTTATAAAATAATTGTTGCCCGCGTCAATCACTACACGTCTCACTTCATTTAGTTGATTGTCAAGAACAACTATAGTTTGCAAATCTTTATAAAAAACCAATATTTGTAGTGGATTTGTTAAATCTACCGTATAAATCTCACCTAAATTAAAATCTTTAAACATCCAAGTCTGTGCCTTACTTGTCTTTGTTAAAACATTATTTTTAAGCGCGTAAACATCCTCAAATTTATCAATGCCAATAAAGTCGCCATCATTTATAATTGTTTGCTCGAGATTAACCTCTACTTTTTGAGAAAACATTAGTAGTGACTGTATAAGCGCAAAAAAAATCAATTTATACATGGTCATAGAATTAGTACAAAGATATTTTAATTTTTATAGATTTAATTCAAATAACTGATTTAAAGTTTATAATTTAACAAATAATTGATAAAGTTTAATAATAAACTACGGATTTTTGTACCCTAAACATTTACAACATGAAAAATATTCTTTTACTCAGTTTTTTATGCCTATCCATGATCGGGTTAGCTCAAAATTTTCAAGGTATGGCTGTTTATGAATCAAAAACATCAACCGCTAATATGACGCAAGGTTGGGGTGGCAGAGAAATGACGCCAGAAATGAGAAAAAACATGGAAGACCGCGTTAAAAAAGCTTTTGAAAAAACATTTATTCTTAATTTTGACAGAAATGCCTCTATTTATAAAGAGGAAGAAAAAATTGAAACCGATGCTAACCAAGGAGGAATGGGCCGTATGATGGCAAGTTTTACTGGTGGTGGTGGTACACATTATAAGAATGTAAAAGAAAAAACTTTCATTGTTGATAAAGAATTTATGGGAAAAGAGTTCTTGGTTGTTGATTCCCTACCAAAATATGAATGGAAACTTGAAAGTGAAACCAGACAAATTGGCGCTTATACTTGTTTTAAAGCCACAACTACTAGACCTACAAGTATGTCTGATTTTAGAAATATGAGACGCCGAACTGAAGAGAAAAAAGAGGAGAAAAAGGAAGGCGAGGAAGTAGCGAAAACTGAAGAGAAAAAAGAAGAGAAAAAAACATCAACTAGTTTTATGGATGGTTGGGAAATGCCAAAAGAAATAACCATCACCGCATGGTACACACCAGATATCCCTGTAAATCAAGGTCCGGAAAATTATCATGGTTTACCTGGCTTAATTTTAGAGGTTAATGATGGCACAACGGTTATTCTTTGTTCAAAAGTGGTTTTAAATGTTAAAGAGAAAAAAGAAATAGCCGCACCTAAAAAAGGCGAAAAAGTTACACAAGCAGCCTATGACAAAATAGTATTTGACAAAATGCAAGAAATGAGAGAAATGCGCGGCGGCAGAGGCGGCGGCTCATTTAGAATGGGTGGCATGTAACTTAAAAAAACTATTTTTTTTTCATAATCATTTATTTAGACCAGCAATGTGCAATTCATGAAAGTATCTGTTGTTATCACAACTTTTATTTTTTTTCTCTATAAATGCTGAAAATTAGCTTTGTAGCTTACTGTATCATTCCAAAAAGTTTTTTAAATAAACACGAATGAAAATGACAAGCATGATTGACAAAGGCACGTTTTTTTAAAAAGAAATGTAAAAAGCATTGAAAAAAGTCCTTTAGGAATTTAATAACCTAGAAACTTTAAATGTTTAAAAAACGTGATAGCTTGAAAGACAAGAAAGAAACTACTAAAATTGAAACTATAGAATTAAATAATACTCAAATCATTTAATAAACACGCATGAAACAAACTTTTACCCTCACCTTCTTATTTTTAACCTTATTTTCCTTTTCGCAAGTCCGTCTAGAAGGCACTGTTAAAGAACCAACTGGTATAACTCTTGACAATGCCAATGTTATGGCAATTAATAAAGAAACCAATGCCATGGATGCTTATGCCATTACAGACGGTCAAGGACGTTTTCGCTTAAACTTGAAGCCAAACGCCACTTATAAAATAAAAATAAGTTTCATCGGATTTCAACCTTTGGCTGAAGAAGTTACGATGGCGACAGAGAACGTACAAAAAGTTTTCGTTTTGAAAGAAGGTCAGGAACTTGATGGTGTAGAAATTGTGCATACAATGCCTGTTACCGTTAAGGGTGACACCATCGTTTATGACGGTGATTCATTTAAAACTGGTGAGGAGCGCAAACTTGAAGATGTATTAAAAAAATTACCAGGCGTTGAAGTAACTGCAGATGGTCAAGTACAGGTTGAAGGTAAAAATGTATCTAAACTCTTGGTTGAAGGTAAACCGTTTTTTGAAGGAGACACCAAACTAGGTGTTAAAAACATTCCATCTGATGCGGTTGATAAAATTCAAGTTTTAAGAAACTTTAACGAAGTTGGTCAAATGCGAGGCTTAGAAAATAACAATGAAGATGTAGCAATAAATATTAAACTCAAAAAAGGTAAAGATCGGTTTTGGTTTGGTGATGTTTCCCTTGGTGGTGGTTCTATTGAACGATTTAAATCAAAAACTGTTGCTGGATGGTTAGTTAATCCGAAAATCTTTTATTATTCCCCAAAAACGAGTATTAACTTTATAGGTAACCTAAATAATATAGGTGAGGAAAGTTTTACTGCTCGTGATTTTAACAGGCTTACTGGTGGTGCTAGAAATACAATCTCTAGAAGTGGTACGAATTTAAATTTTAGTCGAGGCGCTTTAGGTTTAACCAATACTGAAAATGTTGCGAACGTAGTTAATCGCTTTGGGGCAGCTAATGCTAGTCATCAGTTTTCAAAAAAATTCACTATTTCTGGCTTCACCGCGTATACATCAACAACGACAGATACTGAAACTAACAACCAAAATAGTATTTATGCGCCAAATAGCAATGTTGTAGCTACACAAGAAGACAGAACGACCACCTCAACGCTGCTGAACAAATCTTTTGTTGCCAAAATAGGTTCAAAATATAAGGCATCTGATCGTTTTCAATTGGATTATGATGCATTTATGAGAAGATCTGGTCAAGAAGATAACAATCAAGTGAGCACTGTTTTTAGAAATTTTAATAACCCAAACTTCAATAACAACAATAGCATCATTTCTTTTAATAGCAATGACCCTATTGAGTTTAATCAAAGTTTAAATGCTTTCTATACGCAAAATGAAAAAAGTACTTGGGTTTTAGAAATGCAGCACCAGTATCAAGACGAAGACCCTTTCTATAACCCTAACTTATCAAACAACCCATTTTTGAATAGACCTGGTTCTGTTTTTGTTAACGAAAATAGTTTAAATATCAACCAAAATCGTTTTGTTGAAACTAATCGCATAGATGCCAAACTAGATTATTATTATCAAATCAATAACAAAAGCATATTGAATTTAACTTTAGGAAATACAAATGCTACTCAAAACTATTTATCGTCTATTTTTCAAACATTAGAAAATAATCAAACCTTTCAAATTGCTAATGCCGATTTTAACAACAGGGTAGATTATCGTTTCAATGATGCCTTCTTAGGTGTTCATTATAAATTTGTTCTAGGTAAATTTACATTTAATCCAGGTGTGACTTATCATAAATACAACACCGTAAACACACAAAATGGAAAAGATTATGTGTTAAACTTTGACAGACTATTACCAGATGTTTTTGCCCAATGGCAAATTAAAAAGTCTGAAACAATGACCTATAACTTTAGAATGAGCAATGTTTTTAATGACATCAATAGTTTGGTTGAAGGTTATACCTTTTCAAACTTTAATAGCATTACGAGAGGCCAAGCGCTGTTGGAAAATGCCTTACAAACTTCTCATAATTTAACTTATTTTAAGTATAATTTGTTTAATTATACCACAATTATTGGTAATTTATCCTATAATTCAACTAAAAATCCTGTGAATAATAGAACGTTTTTTGATGGCATCTACCAAACCTCTGAAAGAAGAAACCTTAATGTGGAAAATGAGTTGATAAATGGCTTTGCCTCTTATTCAAGAAATTTTAAAAAATATTATAAAGCGACTGCTCGCGTAAATATGACCTGGAATAAATTTAATGGTTTGCGAACAAATCCGCAATCGCCAACTGATGAGAGCCAAGATTTTGTGCAAACAAATGAGAACTTTACACATACTTATACTGGGTCATTTGGCACACAATATAAAGTTTGGCCAAATGTAGATTTAGGCTATACCATCAATTTTGATGAGGGCTCCAATAATAAATTTACCAGACATAGTCCTTTTGTGCGCTTGAACTACTTTTTCTTAGATGGCTTAAACATTAATTTAGATTATACTTATAATGAATTCGTGAATAATCAGACCAATCAAAGTGATGTTTTTGAACTATTTGGTGCAAGCATAAATTATAAGAAAAAAGACTCTCCTTGGGAATTCCGCCTACAAGCCAATAACTTGTTGAATACACAAACTAGAAATACTAGTAATTTCAATGTTAATGGATTTAGTGCTACACAATTTGTAATTCTTCCTAGGATTATAACTTTTACTTTACGTTATAATTTATAAGCTTTTATCTAACGCTATAACCATAAACCATTCAAAAACTGAATGGTTTTTTGTTTTAAGTCAATTTTTTCTGCCATTCTGTCACACTTTATAGACAATATTTCATTTATATTCAAATGGCACATTTGTTGAATAATTAGAGGCAAACATAGATTAACAACATTTAAATATATAAAAATGAGTAAAATTATCGGAATTGACTTAGGTACAACTAACTCGTGTGTAGCAGTTATGGAAGGTGGAGAACCAGTAGTAATTGCCAATGCGGAAGGTAAACGTACAACCCCTTCAGTTATTGCATTTGTTGAAGGTGGCGAAATTAAAGTAGGTGATCCTGCAAAAAGACAAGCAGTGACTAATCCTACAAAAACGATTGCTTCTATAAAGCGTTTTATGGGTAACAAATATTCTGAAAGTGCTAAAGAAGCATCAACAGTAGCTTATAAAGTAGTAAAAGGTGACAATGATACGCCAAGAGTAGATATTGATGGTCGCTTATACACGCCACAAGAATTATCAGCCATGACACTTCAAAAAATGAAGAAAACGGCTGAAGATTATTTAGGCACGACTGTTACAGAAGCTGTCATCACTGTTCCTGCTTACTTTAATGACGCACAACGTCAAGCAACGAAAGAAGCTGGCGAAATTGCAGGACTTAAAGTGATGCGTATCATCAACGAGCCAACAGCTGCAGCATTGGCCTATGGTTTAGACAAAACCAACAAAGATCAAAAAATTGCGGTATATGACCTTGGCGGTGGTACTTTTGACATCTCGATCCTTGAATTAGGTGATGGTGTTTTTGAAGTATTGTCAACAAATGGCGACACACATTTAGGTGGTGACGACTTTGACCAAGTAATCATCGATTGGTTAGCTAATGACTTCAACAGCGAAGAAGGTGTTGATTTGCGTAAAGACCCAATGGCTTTACAAAGATTGAAAGAAGCTGCGGAAAAAGCAAAAATTGAATTGTCTTCTTCTGCACAAACAGAAATCAATTTACCATATGTAACAGCAACTGCTAGCGGTCCAAAACACTTGGTTAAAACTTTAACAAGAGCCAAATTTGAACAATTGGCTGAAACTTTAGTTAAGCGTTCTATGGAACCTGTTGCAAAAGCTTTAAAAGATGCAGGTTTGTCAAAATCTGACATTGATGAAGTTATTTTAGTAGGTGGTTCAACACGTATTCCAGTTATTCAAGAACAAGTAGAAAAATTCTTCGGTAAAAAACCATCAAAAGGTGTAAATCCTGATGAAGTTGTTGCCGTTGGCGCTGCTATTCAAGGTGGTGTATTAAGTGGTGATGTGAAAGACGTTCTTTTATTAGACGTTACGCCTTTATCATTAGGTATAGAAACCATGGGTAATGTGTTTACCAAATTAATTGAATCAAACACAACCATTCCAACGAAAAAATCGCAAGTATTCTCTACGGCTGTTGACAATCAACCAAGTGTGGAAATTCATGTGTTGCAAGGTGAAAGAACTATGGCAGCTGATAACAAAACCATTGGTCGATTCCATTTAGATGGTATACCACCAGCACAACGAGGTGTGCCACAAATTGAAGTAACCTTTGATATTGATGCCAATGGTATCATCAAAGTTTCTGCCACTGACAAAGGCACAGGTAAATCGCACGACATCAGAATTGAAGCTTCTTCAGGTTTAACAGCAGAAGAAATTGAACGTATGAAACGTGATGCTGAAGCAAATGCTGATGCAGATAAAAAAGCCAAAGAGAAAGCAGATAAATTAAACGAAGCTGATTCAATGATTTTCCAAACAGAAAAACAATTGAATGAAGTGGGGGATAAATTATCTGATGGCAACAAAACAGCATTAACATCTGCTTTAGAAGGTTTGAAAAAAGCTTATGAAACAAGAGATGTTGACACTATTACGCCAGCTTTAGATAAATTGAATGAAGTATGGAAAAATGCTTCCGAAGAGATGTATAAAGCACAAGCAGAAGCACAAGGCGGTAATCCAGGTGCTGGTGCACAAGCAGAGCCACAAGCACAAGCAGAGGGCAACCAAGTGCAAGATGTTGACTTTGAAGAAGTGAAGTAAACATGTTTTTTATCCAATAAAAAGCAGAATTTCTAAAAATAAAATGCCCCAAAAAGTTAACTGCTTTTGGGGCATTTTCATATCAACAAGTTACTTTTATATCAATCAAATAAACCAAGTGTTTTGGCTGTTCTTAAAATAACTTCGTCATCGCCATCTTCAATGTCAAAATGCATTTTAATTTTTGATTTACGTTTATTGATGCCATCACGCGTTAAGGGCAGTATTTTTGGCATATTACTCGTTTTGACACCTTGAGAAATTAAATCAATGATTTTGAAATCAATCGAGTCAAGTTTAAACTTTAATCCCCTAAAGATTTTCTTAGCTTTTTCTACACTAGGCGAATAATAAGGCTTTTTATTTAAAAAGTTTTCAAAGGCATCAAGCAGTGTATCTACGTCCACTTCGGATTTAACTAATATACCTATAGGATCTACTTCGTCCATTAAACTCATCAGTTTTAATGGTTGAGTTAATCCAGTTAATATAATAATTTTTGCCTTTTTGTTTTTCTTAAGGATATATTTGGCTAAATCTTGACCTGTATTAAGGTTCAATGGCTCATGAGGTGGCAAGAAAAAATCTATAAAAAAATAGTCAATCGTGTCAAAAATAAAGTCGTTATCTATGAAATCAATACTGTCTGTAATTGATTTACAGAAAATAGATTCCACCTTCACCCCATCTGCGTTCATTTCTAAAATATTGTGATAGCCCATCAGAATCGCTTGATGATCATCTACCATTAATATTTTAACTTTACTTTCTTTCATTGTACGGAATATTTATAGTTATGATTGTTCCTTCATTAATTTTACTAAAAATAATAAACTCCCCACCCAACATTTTCACTCTTTCTTCCATATTAATAATTCCTATCCCTTTCTTAAATTTTTGCTGTTTAAAACCAACACCATCATCAGATATACTTAAAACTAGATTTTCATTTAGCAAATCTAATAAAATTTTTACCTTTTTACATTGTGCATATTTTAAAATATTTTGTAAAGATTCTTGTATTATTCTATATAGGTTTACTTTAGTGATGTTTGGGTAAAAATCCCAATCAATATTGTTGTTGATTTTTAAGAAAACTTTATAACTTTGATTTGCGTTTTGAACTTTAACTAAATCCTTAATCAAAGATACAAAGGTTTCTTGGCTCATGTTTTCTGCACGCAAATCATGCGAAATTTCCCTCACTTCATTTTCTACATCTTTCAAGCCCTCAATATAAGGAAAAACCTTTTTGATGGTTTCTGGGTCGCTTCTTCGCTTAAGTATTGACAAATTTAACCTAATACCTGTCAGTTTACTTTGAATGCCATCATGCAATTCCCTTGAAATACGGTTTTTTTCCTCATTCCTCGCATCTGATATCCTATTCTGCTGCGTAATGAGCAAGTTATAAACCTCTTCGTTGGCCTTTTGCTGCTCCTGAATTAAGAAAAACTCCTTGTTCTTTACGCGTTGTCTATAATACAAATAGCCAATACTTCCCAATAATATCGTTGCAATAATGCCGTACAACATGAGCTGTCTTTGTCGCGTAATCAATTGATTTTCAATGAGTATTTGATCCGTTTCAAATTCAACTTTTGCAAACTTATTTCTTACCGTTCGCTCCTGATTATATAAACTATCTGTTATCTTTAATAAATTATTTTGATACTTGGCCGCTGTTATCGGATTTAATTTACTCAATGATTTTAAGGCTTGTAAAATGCCTTCAGAATACTTAATCTCCTTTGATAAGGCTAAACTTTTCTCATAATAAATTCTAGAATCCAGGGTGTCTTTCTTAATTTCGTAAAACTCGCCTAAATCATGTAAGCTTATTGCTTCTCCTATTGAATTTTTTATGTTTTTTCGAATAGTTAATGGTTCTAAAATTTGATTAATATCATTTAGCTGATTTACTCTCATTTTAGCTCTCGCACTATTGCCTTTTACTGCGGCATACAGAATTGGCTTAACTTCTTTTAAATCATTATTTTTCAATGCTAAATCAAAAAATGAAATCGCAGCATTAAGTTCGTTTTTTTCTAAGGCAAGCAGACCTAAATTATTATATATGGTCTCCGTAAAAAAGTCTAACTGCTGAAGGTCTTCATTTTTTTCTAAAACATCTAAACCTTGATCAAAATAAAGTTTGGATTGTTCAAAATCTTTGATGTATAAATATAAATTCCCTAGGCTGATGTAAATGTTTAAAATTAATTCTTGATCCTTTGTTTTCTGAGCTATTTTTAAGGCCTCGAAATAAAAAACTTCGCTTTGTGAATAATTCTTTTCGTAATAATTTAACCTCGCCTTCTGCATCAACACATACCCTAAATAATCATCTGCCTTCAGGCGCCTAAACCATTTAGAGGCTAAATTAAAATAAAAATATGCACTATCATTCGATGTTTGATACAGATGGTAGTCACCAATATCCCTATAGTATTTAGAGGTCATTAGGCTATCATTTGCCTCAAAGCTCAACTTCAAGGTACGATGACAAAGTTTATAATAGTCATCATACTTATTGAGGTTGAAGTAGATATTGGATAATTTTCTTAAATAGCTCCGCTGAATCGAATCTGAAACCACAGTTTCAATTTTAACTTTCAGAGAGTCTATTTGCGCATTAACTACTGGATTTTCAACATCACTCTGTTTTATTCGAGAAATTAAAGCATCAATTTCTGAATAATTGTATGTACTTG
>Ga0208222_1000470_pt1 | contig 11568 bp, 7 predicted proteins | sample LakMenEpi13Sep09_FD_150694 | JGI IMG/M metagenome (GOLD analysis project Ga0208222, IMG submission 150694) | Freshwater microbial communities from Lake Mendota, WI - 13SEP2009 deep hole epilimnion (SPAdes) | ecosystem: Environmental > Aquatic > Freshwater > Lentic | place: Lake Mendota, Madison...
ATATCCAGTACACGTACATCCAGAATGCCCAGAGAGGTTCATCGGGAGCCAGAGAGGGCTCGATCCCATCGAGTCTAGCAATGCTCAGGGGCCGCGATCTTTTGGTCAGCGATCTATGGAAACTCTTGGAGATGCCTTTAGGGAGCAAGCAAGCTGCCGGGGAACGTGAAGCGATTGCATCGAAAAATGCGTATGCAAACCGCGTGCAAGCAGATGGATATTTCATTACCGTCAGTGAATACTGCATCCGCACTCCGGCTGAATTATGGAGAGGCCAATGGGAAGTCGATGCCAAGGAATTAGCGATGGAAGGGGCTAGCCATGAGTAAAACGATGAGAATCGCATTTCCCAGTTGGATGGTTGCTGCGACCATGGCAAGCGTCATCGGGGTGATTGCCATGGGATTTCTTGCTATTCAAATGATCGCTGGAGAAACCGCTATTCGTCGAGATGAATTGCTGCGAATCCGGCGATTTGAAGAAGGCCTGCAAGACTACCAATCGGCGGTCCCAGCGGATCAGCAAACTAGCAATGCCAGTGCATCGCAGGTCTCTGCGGCAAGTCAGGATCCAGACGGTATCCGGCGTGTGGAGGGTGTGTTGGCCCAAGTCCATGATCCCTACATCGCTGCGCAAAGTGGTTTGTTGGAAGCCGAACCGCAGATTGAATCGACCTTTGATCCTATCGATGAAACGCTGGTTCCGAACGTCGCTTGGGCAAGGAAGCCCGAAGTGTTGTCGAAATTCGTCCGGCACAAACGCAATCTAATCGATTCGGTCTATGAAGTCTTGGAATCCGAGCCTAACAATGGCTATCTCAATGATTATCGAATGAGGAAAGTTAGGGATTTAGTCTTTTGGGACATGGCCGATTGCATCGTTGCGCAAGACAAAGAACGGTTCGCCAAAGGGCTAAATGCGTATTTTCGGCTTAGCGAATTCACGGGATACCAAGGTGTTGCTCATCACACGGCTCTGCTGTGTTTATTGCATCGAGCTTTGGATGAGAAAACGATCGATACAAAGACAGCATCAAGGACCCTAAAACGGATCGCCTCAAATCAAGCGGAGGATCCCCGTTACGACGCAGGTTTTCTAAGCGATCAGCATTTTGTATCGTTCAGTTATCGATATGGTGGGCATTGGATGCTACCTAGCATGAAACAGGCGATGTTTGAAGAGTGGCGATACAGGAATAACTTGAACAACCCGCCGGCGATGTTTGGCGATCTTCACAATATAAGCGCGCTGAAGTACTTTACTTTGGCGGTACGAGTGGCATTGATGCAAGCGATGCAGGACAAGCAGGGGGATGTCAAGGTGCCCGAGGATGTGCTAGCTGGCTTGGAGATCCCGGCTGAAATCCAAAATATCCTATCCAGCTCCTTGAATGGGAGCTACTTGGCCTCCTCGCTGTTTGCTTACACGCAACAAGCGACGGGTTTAGGTGAGCTGAAATTCAATCTGAACAGGGATGTTTCGTCCGGACCGTTTGGAATTCGGACCCGTTATCAGATTCCCTTGGCAGAAGTTAATAGCACTGGCAACTAGTCGACTGCAACTGTGGCAAGTTAAGTCGGCGATGGGTTCGGAGCTGCGTTGAATTCCGAGAGTTCCCGACGCAGGATGCTCAGCGTGGTTTGAAGAAGGGTAACGGCCAAGGGACCGATGAGGATCCCGATCGGGCCTAGGGCTTGCATACCACCGAGCACACTGAGCAATGCCAAGAGTGGGTGCAGTTGGCTTTGGCCGTGCAGGATGAGCATCTTGATCAGGTTGTCGATCGTGCCGACGATCAAGAGTGCGTACACAGTAAGTCCCAGAGCGTTTGGGACCTTGTCTTGGTAGAAAGCCATAAACAGAGCTACTGGAACCCAAACGATGGCGGTTCCGACAAAGGGGATCAAGGCGCACACGATGGTCAAAGCCGTTAGGAGAAAGGCTGAGGGAGCGCCGAGGAAATAGTAGGCGATTCCTGCAGTTAGGCCTTGGGCGACGGCCGACAGGATTGTCGCAAGCACGATGGCGCGCGAGGTTCGATCGAATTCTTTGAGGAGTTCTTCTTCGTAACGATTGTCCAGTGGGCTGAGTTCCATCAGGGTGTGGACCATACTGGGTCCATCGCATAAAAAGAAATAGAGGGACACCAGAAGGATGGTAAGTCCGACCAAGAGTTTGATGACGAAGGCGACCGAGCCGCCTCCGAAGCTGATGAGTTTGGGTTGAAGGTAGGCAAATGCGTTATCGAGCGTCTGTTTGACTTGTTCTGGAGATGGATTGGCGATTTCTTTTAGGACTCCGATAATTCTTCCACCTAAGAGTGCTTCGCGGGAGGATTTCCAGGTAGAGTTGACGCTCCAGACCGATTCTTGAAGGCTTGTCAAATTTCCCAGATCCGAGGGTGCCAGTTTATCCAGAGAGGTATTCAGACCGGCTGCAGCGATGGCCGCCTCGAGAGATTGATCGATCAGTTGGGTTCGTGCATTGGAGACATGGTTGATGGTTGATGGATCGAGGCCTTCGATGGCGATGATCTGAGACTTGATCGTGCCGGCTTGCTCTCGGAGCAGATCCAGATGTGCAGAGAGCGATTCAGGCGATGGGTCTTGGCTCATGAACTCAGGCAAGTCGGCGGTTAGTTTTTCTATTTGTTGAAACGTCGAAGTCAGGTAGGCGTCGACTTTTTGTTTAACATTTGGATCGACCGGAGGCTTGGCTGCTTTCTTTCCATTGATTTTTCCGTTGGCCTTGGAGTGGTTGAGGCTTTTGTCTTTGGCGTGGGAGAGGATTGCTTGGGGGATCTCCTGCAAGCGAATTCGAACGTCGGCGATATCCCCGGCCATGCGCCCTTGGGGGTCGGTAACTTCGGCGTAACTGGTTGATTCAGAGACAACCTTTTTGATTTCGGCTAGTTTGTCATCGATGGAGCGAAACTGGGCTGCGGCAGGTGATTCCAGATTGATGAAGTTGTTGGACCGCAGTCGAGAGAGTCCAAGTCGGATGTTGGATTCGTTGAATTCATCCAGTAGCTTGATGCCTTGGACTCCAGCAAGGCTGATGATAACTCCTGCAGGAACCAGGACGCTCGATACGATCAAAAGGGTGGTAAGGGAAGCGGCCAGGTGGGTTCGGTTTTTGGTTTTCTTCAGGACCCAACGGTGCAGTGGTTGGAAAACCACGACCAGTACGACTGCGATAAAGACCGGGACAAAAAAGCCGATCATCACTTTGTAAAAAAGGATACCGATTAGCGCAAGGATGGCCAGCAGGACGGCAAAAGAGATGTAGCGAGCCATGAGAACCGTGTTTAAGATAACGTGAGTGATTAGTTATGGAATCTGCAGTCTATCACAGGCCTTGCTATCTTGCATCCACCACCAGAGCCTTCGGAGACTCAAGCCCCTAAAGGAATTGGTCGTCGACGCCATAGGATCAGTTTCGTTTTGCGGATTGCAATCTTGACCTGCGCAATCATTTTCTTTGCGTTTGCGATCCAAAGGGCTGCACTTGAGTTGGGCAAGAGTGGAGTTCCGCTAGATTGGAACTCGATACTCTGGAGCCAAATTGGACTGAGCGTGATTGCCGGGATGTTGGCGATGATACCAGCATGGATAGGTTGGCATGCGATCTTGAGAGACTTTGGACACAGAGTCCATTGGTCCGCCAGTTTGTATGCTTATTTTTTGGGGCATTTGGGTAAGTATGTTCCGGGCAAAGCGATGGCGGTGATGCTCAGAGTCGGTCAATTGCATCGGCACAAGGTACCCATAGGACCTGCTATTTTGAGTGTCTTTATTGAGACATTGACCGGATTTGCAAGTGGCGGGATTTTGGGTGCTGTCTTGCTGCAGTGGGTTGAAGTGCCCGGTTGGTTGCGATGGTCTGCCTTAGCGGCGATCCCGTTGGCTGCATTGCCGCTGATTCCACACCCGTTTCGCGGGATCTTGCGTTTGGTTTCAAGGATGCGAATAGGCAAAGGTTTGGAAAAGTTGCTCGGGGTCATCGATGGTAGGTTGATGATCAGAACGATTGCCTGCGCGCTGCTAGGCTGGTGCCTTCAAGGGCTAGCGCTGTGGTTTGTGCTCGGTTCGCTTAGGCCGATACAATCGGATCTGCTATCGGGATACAGCGGCGGGTTTATTTGGCTTGTGTGCACTGCGAGCATGAGCCTAGGTGGACTGGCGGGATTTCTTTCGATGCTACCCGGAGGAGCGTTTGCCAGGGAGTTGGCTTCGATCGGTGTGCTACTATCGATAGTCCCAGAACCGATTGCCCTGATTGCGACGGTCATTGTTCGACTGACATCGATTGCCGCTGAGATCCTGATGATCGTTGGAAGCAAGTCGATCTCAGCCAGTCTGGATTCAGCGTCTATCGAGTAGGATCGGACTGGCGTTGCGGACGGCTTGGGAGTAGATCGCCACGATGCTACCGACGGCCAAGAGCGACCAGGGGAACCAATCTTTGGGTCGGAAGATTTTCCCTTGGGGTATTGCTGGTTGGGAATTAAGCCATGGGTTTTGCTGAGCCGCAACGTTGGTGTCTTCAAAGACCCCTGGTGCAAACAGTGCGCTTTCGATGGCAAGGCATTCCAGGCCGACGATAATCATCACCAGACCCACGGCGCAAAAGAAAGCTCGATATAGACTCGATGGTCTTAGGAACATAGTGGAAGCGAAGCGGTAAGCGGGGGGGGATTTGGATCGGTTGAATTCCGTGCCGGGACTGAAAAACCGCAGGGTTTTTGCCGTCATCTTTTTGGGCTCATCGGCCTTGCGGTCGCCAAGAATTTGGAACTTTGTACTGGTTTGATTCCAAAAACCCGAAGAAAGGTGGGCCAAAGCCCAAAATCCACAGTCTGCAAACAATCCACGTAAGCGTCAGAACTGTTTCAATCGGTTTGAAATCTCTGGTAGCATCGGGTACCCTTAGTGTCCAGTCGGGTCGGTGATGTCACGTTCCGACCCATTTCCCACCTCTCTCTTTTTTGTAGTTGTAGAGTTGCTATGAGCCATAACAATCGTCGTCGCTTCCTCCAAACCACATCGGCCGTGTCGGCTGGATACTGGGTGGCAGGAGGAGTTGCCCCTAAAGAAAGTCGTTCGGCTATTGAAGAGATTCGCTTTGGATGCATTGGTGTCGGGGGCAAAGGCTCCAGCGACTCCAAAGATGCCGCCAACAATGGAAAGATCGTCGCGATATGCGACGTCGACGACAACACCCTCAACGCGCGCAAGAAAGACGAAGACTTTGAAGATGCACAAGTCTTCAATGACTTTCGCAAAATGTTTGACAAAGTCGGTAAAGAAATCGATGCAGTGACCGTCAGTACACCGGACCACACGCACGCGGTGGCTACGGGCATGGCGTTGAAGATGGGCAAGGCATGCTATACGCAAAAGCCGCTTACACGAACGATTTGGGAAGCTCGCCGATTGGCAGAATTGGCTGCCAATGCCAAGGTTGCAACGCAGATGGGGAACCAAGGTTCCGAGAGCCCGGGGCTTCGTAGCGCTGCTGCTAAACTCAAATCGGGTATTATCGGAAACGTCAAAGAAATTCACATTTGGACCAACCGTCCGGTATGGCCGCAAGGGATTCCACGTCCAGCCGAGCAACCGATTCCCAAGGAGTTGCATTGGGATGAATTCATCGGCCCAGTCGAGATGCGGCCCTACAACGCGGCTTACCATCCTTTCAAGTGGAGAGGCTTCTGGGCTTTCGGCACCGGTGCTCTTGGCGATATGGCTTGCCATACCCTCAACGTCGCTTTCGCTGGTTGCGATTTGGTCAATCCTGTGAGCGTACAAGCCACCACCACCGGCCACAACGGTGAAACGTTCCCAGCCTCTTCGAAGATCAACTTTGAGTTCGCACCGACGAAGAATCGTCCTGCGATCAACATGATCTGGTACGACGGTGGAAACAAGGTTGATCCCGAGATGCTCGAAGGTCGCAAACGCAGCGACAGCGGTTTGCTCATCATCGGCGACAAGGGCAAGATGTACTCACCGAACGATTACGGTGCCGAGTGCTTCTTTACGGGAGTCGAAGACAAAGAAGTCGATTTCGAACGAAGCCCAGGCCACTTCAAAGAGTTCGCCATCGCGATCAAGACCGGAAAGCCGACTTGGTCGAACTTTGCGAACTATGCTGGCAAGATGACCGAAGTGATCCTACTTGGAAACCTCGCGGTATGGGCTGCTGGAAAGACCAATCAAGAGGGTCAGCAAGTCAGCAGTGCCAAGCTCGAGTGGGATGCCGAGAATCTCAAGGTCAAGGGGACCAGCGAGTTTGACTCGATGATTAAACCCGCTTACCGAGCAGGTTACGAACTGTAAATCTTCATCAGGAAACTCAGTGGTTCGGCCTCGTCGCAGTTCGGATTGTGACGATTCTTCCGGAGCAGTTGACTTCGGGCCCTGAGACCAAAAGACGCACAGTAACAAGATCCACATTTTCAAGACGCACGGGGTCTACTCCCGTGCGTCTTTTCATTTAGGACCTGTAAAAAACGTCGTTGCTTACTACTATGGTGAGACGCTGAAAAGACGATTCACCAAGACCCACTTATCTATGACCGCTTCGAAACCTTCTCTTTTTTCCAAACTACTGGTAGGTTGGCTGATACCCTTGGCGATTGCCGCTGCGGGAGTTCTCGTGTACATGGGACTTGGTCAGCAAGCTCCCAAGCAAGTCGTCAGCGATCTGTCAGACCCCCGAGTCATTCTGACAAAGATGCCGATGGTCAGCATCGATAGCATGCAGGAGTACCGGGGTATCGAGACGCTTGACATCGATTTGTCCGGGACCGTGGTTCCATTTCGTCAGGTGACCATCGGTGCGGAGGTTGCTGGTCGGGTAGTTTTGAAGACGGACCAGTGTCGCATTGGCCGTTATGTCCAACGTGGCGATATGCTCTTGAAGCTCAACCCGAAAGACTATGAGCTTGAGATCGAGCGGATTTCGTCGCTCAAGGAATCCGAGTATGCCCAGCAACGTGAATTGGAACAAGAGATCTCCAACATCAAACGCTCGTTGGCACTTGCCGAGGAGGAGTTGCAACTGCAGGAGAAGGAGCTTGCTAGGTTAGCATCACTGCCAGAGGGATTCGCAAGTGACACTGAGCAAGATCAAGCAAAGCGTCAGAGGATTGCAAGTGCCAATCAAGTCGTGACCTTTCAAAACCAATTTCAATTGCTTCAAACTCGAAGGACCCGGATCGAGTTGGCTGAACGATTGGCAGATACTCAATTGGCCCAAGCGAAAGTTAATTTGGAAAGATCGGAAATCCGGTCTCCGATATCGGGAGTCATTATCAACGAAACCGTTCAAGAGGATTCGTACGTTCAACGTGGAGATAAACTGTGTATCATCGAAGATACCGAGAGGGTCGAAGTCAGTTGCAACCTAAGGACCGATCAATTATTGCTGATCCTCGATCAGATATCGGATGGAACCAACAAGGATTCGTCGTCTCAGGTTCTGCGAGCCTCAAGTTATGAGTTGCCTCCGACGCCTGTCGAGATTTCTTATCAAGTTGCCGGACGCAGCGATACGGTGTATCAGTGGCATGGTAAGCTGAGTCGATATGAGGGAATAGGACTTGATACACAGAGTCGAACGGTTCCAGTTCGGATCACGGTTGAGAATCCCAGAGACGTGCGCCGAAATGGTATTGCGATCACCGAGGAAGGAAACGGAGGCCTGCCTGCTTTGGTTCGAGGAATGTTCGTCGATGTGAAGATTATGACCAAGCCTAGACGGCCCTTGGTTTTGATTCCTAAGTTAGGGCTCAAGCCCGGTGGTCAACTTTGGACCTTTACGCCTGAAGTCTCGGAAGCTAGCAGTCAAATCAATTCAGGGAAGGTCGTACCAGACTTAAACATGTCCAATCCTGACGATTGGCAAGTTGGACGCATTGAGGTCCTCAGCGGAATCAAGACGATTAGGATTTCCAAGGTTCCGCATCTTGGGGATCGCGAATATTGGGTCGCCGAAGCCGACGAGAGGGTCTCGCCAGGGGTAAAACTTGTGACATCGCCGTTGGCCAACCTCATCGGGGACGGGACCGACAAGGTTAGGACAGCCAAATCGAACATGGGAAACTAAAGGAATAATCCATGAACTCAGTGGTACGGTGGGCGGTCAAACACATGGCCGGGATCAACTTTTTGATCGTTGCGTTGATGATCGGTGGACTTGCGAGTTTTTTTGGAATGCGGAGAGAGACGTTTCCTGAGTTCCAGCTTGAAGTCATTTTGGTCACGGTTCCATATCCAGGTGCGACACCCGACGAGGTAGAGACCGGGATTTGTCAAAAGATCGAGGAGTCTGTTCAGGCACTGGCTGGTATCAAGAAGCTCACAAGTATTTGTCGCGAGGGAAGCGGATTCACACTGATACAACTCGAGCCTAGCGTCAAAGATGTGCCCCGAGTGTTATCCGAGGTCCGTTCTGCGGTGGATCGCATCTCGGTTTTTTTCCCGGAACGCAGCGAGAAGCCAACGGTCGAGCAAATCACCTTTAGGACTCCAGCGATCCGAGTGGCGGTGCTTGGGCCCGCGCACCGAGATGAGCTGAGCGAACTGAAACTTAGGAATTTCGCAGAAGAGGTCCGCGATCGATTGATCGAACTTCCCAATGTTTCGCAAGCGCAAGTGGTTAACGTCAAACCTTATCAGATCGATGTTGAGATCAGCGAAGATACGCTTCGTAAGTACGGAATGACGCTCAGCCAAGTTGCCAACATCATTCGCAAAGAGAACATGGAACTCCCCAGCGGTCAAATACGAACCGAGGGGCAAGAGATCTTACTTCGAGGCAAGAACAAGCGAGAGATAGGGGAAGATATTGCTAAGTTGCCGCTGGTGACCCAACCCAATGGTGTGATCCTGACCGTCGGAGATATCGCTACTGTCAAGGATGAGTTCGATGATATTGCTGCGCTCAATGAGATCAATGGTCGACCAGCGATGACCATCGTCATCGAGAGGACCAGTACCGAGGATTTGCTGAGTATCTCTGACGAGGTTCACAAAGCGGTTGCTGAGTATCCGGTACCAGAAGGATATTCGTTGATCGCTTGGGGGGATGAGAGCATTGACGTACGGGATCGGATACGCATGCTCAGAGAGAATGGGATCCAGGGAGGATTGATTGTATTCCTTTTGTTGGCGATGTTTCTGAATTTCAGGTTGGCGTTTTGGGTTGCGATGGGGATCCCCATCAGCGTCTTTGGTGCCGCTATCGGCTTATATGCCTTTGGCGAGACGCTTAACATGCTCACCATGTTCGCGTTCTTGATGGCGGTCGGAATCGTGGTCGACGATGCGATTGTTATCGGAGAGAATATCTATGCACACAGAGATATGGGCAAATCGAATCTCCAAGCGGCTGTCGATGGTGCCGCCGAAGTTTTGCCGAGTGTATTTTCCAGTGTGGCCACGACGATTATCGCTTTTATGCCGTTGTTTTATGTTTCCGGGGTGATGGGTAAGTTCATCGCTGTGATGCCCGTTGCGATCGTGCTGATGCTGACGATCTCGCTGGTGGAAGCATCGATTGCCTTGCCAGGTCACTTGTCCCACGAAAGCCATGCACCCAAGTCGATTTTGGAGAAATTGCGTTATTACTTGATGTTGCCAATCTTACCCATTGAAAGGTTTTTTGATCGGATTTCGAAATTCAATAATTCGGTATTGGATTGGTTTGGCGAACATTTCTATGGGCGTATTTTAAAAACTTTTCTTGATAATCCGCTCTTGCCGATGGCCTTAGGGTTTTCTGTCGTAGCGTTGGCCGTAGGTATGGTCAGGTCTGGGAAAGTCCCCTTTGAATTCTTCCCAGATTTGGATGGTAAGACCATTATTGGTCAAGTCATTTATCCCGATGGAACTCCTGCGGATATCACGACAGCAGCAGCAAGGCGGATGGAGTCTGCGCTGAGGGAAATAAGTCAGCAGGTTGCTGACAAGGAAGAAAAAGAGGGGACCAGCAAGACGCCACCTCCTGCCGATTTGAGTTCACCTCGTGGGCCTGTGAAACTAACTTTCCTGAGAGTTGGTTCTGCCGAGCAGGGGAATCAGGGAGCAGGAGACCGGCAATCTGGTTCCCACGTTGCCCAAGTCACCGCAGAGATTCATGACGCCACAGTCAGGAACGTGACCAGCGAACAGATCATCAAATGGTGGCGAGAAAAGGCAGGGCAATTTCCCGGTGCCGAGCGAGTGAATTTCCAAGCGGCCAATATTGGTCCGGGTGGAAAACCGCTCGAATTCAAAATTCTTGCTCCTCGTGAAGGACTCCAGCAACTCGAAGCCGCCGTCGAAGAGGCCAAAGCCAAATTGGCCACTTACGATGGAGTTTACGATATCCGCGATGACTCGAACCCGGGGAAGACAGAGTTTCAGTTTACGATCAAGGATCGGGCAAAAGCCATGGGCATTCGTCAGGATGATTTGAGCGAGGCGATACGAAGTGCCTATTATGGAGCCGAAGTGATGCGACTTCAGCGTGATCGCCATGAAGTCAAATTAATGGTCCGACACCCGATCCAAGAGCGAAGATCCCTTGCGGATTTCCAAGACTTGAGAGTTCGCGGTCCAGATGGGATCGAACGTCCGATCGCAGAACTTGCAGAGATTAAGGTCACGCAAGGATACTCCGAGATCAACCGACTTGATCAAATGCGATCGATCACGATTTCCTCCGAATTGGATACTTCGAAAGCCAACGCTTCGACGATCGCAGCAGATTTAAGAAAGACGCTCGAAGAAGAGTTCAAGAACAAGTATCCGCAATTGCGATTCCGATGGGAAGGGCAGCAGGAAGAGACCCGTGAATCCTTCAATTCACTTGCCATTGGATTTATCATCGCGATGGCAGCGATGTACTTGTTGCTGGTTTTCGAGTTCCGTTCGTACCTCCAACCTTTGATCGTTTTGGCGATCGTTCCCTTTGGAATGGTCGGGGCGATCTTTGGCCATGCATTGATGGGATTGCCGCTGACGCTCTTTAGCATGTTCGGGATGGTCACCTTAGCGGGGGTCGTTGTTAACGACTCGATCGTATTGGTTGATTTCATCAATCAATGTGTCGAGAAGGGTATGCCGCCGGTCGAAGCGATCCTCAAGGCCGGATCGAGGCGTCTGCGAGCGGTGTTTCTCACGAGCGTGACGACGGTTGCAGGGCTCTTGCCGATGCTCTTGGAGAAATCCTTTCAGGCACAGGCACTGATACCTATGGCAACCAGTTTGGCGTTCGGACTTATCGGGGCAACACTGCTAGTGCTTTTGATGGTACCTCTGTTGTATCGTCTTTATGTTGCATTGACTTTTACCGATGAGCAGATGCTGGGGTTTGATCCAGGGATCAAAAATCCGACCGCTGATTTGGTCCAACCAACATCGGTGTTACCAAGCGAGCAGTTGGCTGTTTCCTAACCGCTGAATCATTCAGCGGTCGAAGGAACAGGGACCACTGATAGTCGCTGATGGACGCTAATGAGAACAGCCATCGAACAGGGACCACTGATAGTCGCTGATGGACGCTAATGAGAACAGCCAT
>Ga0208222_1000472_pt1 | contig 11564 bp, 13 predicted proteins | sample LakMenEpi13Sep09_FD_150694 | JGI IMG/M metagenome (GOLD analysis project Ga0208222, IMG submission 150694) | Freshwater microbial communities from Lake Mendota, WI - 13SEP2009 deep hole epilimnion (SPAdes) | ecosystem: Environmental > Aquatic > Freshwater > Lentic | place: Lake Mendota, Madison...
GCAGAAGCCCGGCGCCAAAGTGCTCGCCCAGCGCGACATCGACGCCTCCTTCCATACGATTTTCATCGCCAATACCAGCAGCGGACTGAAGCCCTTCACCAACGTGCAGGGACTGAACCAGCTCAAGGGCAAACGCTTCACCTTCGGCTCCGAAAGCTCCACCTCGGGCCGGTTGATGCCGCAGTACTTCCTCGGTCAGGCCGGGGTGAAACCCAATCAGTTCGCCGGCGGCGCCCCGGGCTTCAGCGGCAGCCATGACGCCACCATCGCCCTCGTGCAAAGCGGCGCCTACGAAGCCGGCGCCGTGAACGAACAGGTGTGGCGCTCCAGCCTGCGCAGCGGCAAGGCCAATCGCTCCAAGGTGATGGCGATCTGGAAAACGCCGGGCTATCCCGATTACCACTGGATCGCTCAGCCCGATCTCGACAAGCGCTTCGGTAAGGGCTTCACCAACCGCATCCAACAGGCGATCCTGAGCTGGCGGCCGAGCGATCCCGAACAAAAGCAGATCCTCAGCCTGTTCGGAGCTCAGCAGTTCACCGGTGCCAAGGCCAGTGCCTACGGCCGGATCGAACAGGTGGGGCGCCAGGTCGGCCAGATCCGTTGAGCGCGGGCGGCTGAGACCGGCAGGCAGCAGAATCGGGGGGCGAACAATCGCCCCTCTCGATGACGCTGCTGCTGGATCTGGTGCTGGTCGTAGCAGGGTTACTGCTCTGGCAGCGCAGCTGCAGTGAAGGCGACGACGTGTGGGTGCTGTTCCTACGCTCGCTGGCGGCGATCGATCTGGCCGTGATCGCCCTAGGCAATGGCGTTCTCTGGCTGGAGATTCCGCTGCTGGTGTTGGCTCTCGCCTTGCCATCGGTGAAACGGCTCGAAGGCGAGGAGAGCCGCTGATGAATCCCCGCGGGCCCGACATCATCGAGCTGATGCTCGTGGGATTGATCCTGGCGCTGCTGGCCTTCCGCTTCAGCTCGCTCTAGCCCGGCAGGCACAGTGGGAGGCCATGAGCAACCCAGGCCTCAACAAGAGCGCAACCACGCCCAGCCCGGTGCTGGAACTGCGCAACGTGACGGTGCCAGGCCGTCAGCAACCCCGCCTGGTGAGCATCAATCTGCGGGTGGAAGCCGGTGAGCGGGTGGCGCTGCTGGGGGCGAGCGGCGCCGGCAAGAGCACCCTGCTGGCGGTGGCGAATGGCCTGCTGCAACCCACCCAGGGCGAGGTGCATTGGAGCGGCGAACGGCGGGCACGCAGCGCCCGGGCCCGGCGCCGCCAGCAGGCCCGCATCGGCACCCTCTGGCAGGACCTGCGCCTGATTGAAGAACTCAGCGTGCAGCAGAACCTCAACTGCGGCCGGCTGGCGAGCTGGGGCTGGCCGCGGGCCCTACTCAACCTTCTGCTGCCACTGGAGAGTGAGGCCTGCGCGCAGGCGCTGCGCCAGGTGGATCTCGCCCCCCATCTGCTCAGCCAATCCGTGGGCGAACTCTCGGGCGGCCAGCGGCAGCGGGTGGCGATCGCCCGCTTGTTGCGACAGGAGCCACAGCTGCTTCTGGCGGATGAACCGCTGGCCAGCCTCGATCCACGCCTGGCGCAGGAATTGCTGCAGCTGCTCTTGGAACAGGCCGCAGCACCGCGGGCGCTGCTCCTCAGCCTGCACAGGCCCGATCTGCTGCAGGGCTTCGATCGGGTGATCGGCCTGCGCCAGGGAAGGATCTGCTGGGACCGCCCCGTAGCGCAGCTGCAGGCTTCAGACCTTGAGGCCCTCTACGCCGGCATCGCAGAACCCAGCCTCGCCCGATGAAACCTGCTGCGCCGCTCCTGCTGCTGTTGCCCGCGCTGGTGCTGCTGCCGCTCCTGGTGTTGCTGCCGGGGCTGGTGCATGGCGGCGGCTGGGATCTGATCGGCCAGTTTCTACTGGCTGCGGTGCAGCCCTCCACCGATCCGGTGGTGCTGGAGTCGCTGCTGCGGGGCCTTGGGGTGACCGCGGGCATGGCCCTGCTCGGCTGGTGCGCCAGCCTGCTGATCGGCATCGCCGCGGGCCTGGCCAGTTCCCGCCTGCTATGGCGCACCCTGATCGGCCACAGCTGGCCGGCGGAAGGCATCCGGCGCCTGCTGGCGATTCCGCGCTCGATTCATGAACTGATCTGGGGCCTCCTGCTCCTGCAGGTGATTGGCCTCCAACCGGTGATCGCCGTGATCGCCATCGCCATTCCCTACGGCGCTCTGGTGGCGCGGGTGGTGAGTGATCTGCTCGACAGCCTCAACGAACGCAACCTGCAAGCCCTCATGGCCGCAGGCACTGCCCCGCCCGCGGCGCTGCTCTCGGCGATGGGACCGCCGCTGCTGCCGGGCTTGATCAGCTACGGCGGCTACCGGCTCGAATGCGCCCTGCGCAGTGCCACGTTGCTGGGGGTGTTTGGCCTGGGGGGCCTGGGCAATGAACTGCTGCTCACCCTGCAATCGCTGCAGTTCCACGAACTGTGGAGCGGCCTCTGGCTGCTGCTGGCGGTGATGTTGAGCCTGGAAGCGGTGATCGGAGCCCTGCGGCGGCGCTGGGGCATGCCGGGCCGCTTCAGCCTTCGGGCGGCCGGTGTGGGGCGCCGAGGCAGGGAGCTGGTGCTGGCTGGCCTGCTGTTGGTGCCGCTGGTGTTCGGGGTGGGGCGAGCCCTGGCGATCGAACCGGCAGCACTGCTGCATTGGCAGGCACTGCCGCCGTTGGCACCGGGCGGCTGGCAGGAAGCCCTGGCCCTGCCCTGGCCTTCGCTGGTGTTCAACACGGTGCTGCTCACGCTGCTGGCGGCAGCGCTGGCGGTGGGGGTGGCACCGCTGCTGTTGCTGTTGGTGGCCCCATGGCCTTGGGGGCAACGCCTGCTGCAGCTGATCTGGGCCATTGGTCGGCTCTGGCCGCCGCCACTCACGGCCCTGTTGCTGCTGTTTGTGCTAAAGCCCGGGGTGATCACCGCCGCCTTAGCCCTCGGCTTTCACAACCTCGGAATCCTAGGGCGCCTGCTGCTGGAGGGCAGCGAAGCGGCCGGGCCCCAGCGGCAAGAGGCCCTGCGCTGCAGTGGTACCGGCCCCCGCCTGGCGCTGCTCTACGGCCGGTTCAGCGGCCTGGCGCGCTCCTACCTGGCCTACGGCGCCTATCGCGCCGATGTGATCCTGCGCGAAACGGTAGTGGTGGGGCTGGTGGCGGGCACCGGCCTGGGCAGCCAGCTCAACCAGAGCCTGAGCGCCTTCGCCTTTGATCAGTTGCTACTGCTCATGGCGGCGTACGCAGCGCTCACCCTGCTGGGGGAAGATCTCAGCGACCGTGCCCGCCAACGGCTGCTGCAGCAATGAGTCTTCCGATCCCCCGCAAGCTGATCGTGCTTGGCGACAGCGGCGTGGTGGGCTGGGGTGATCCGGAGGAGGGAGGCTGGTGCGAGCGCTTGCGCCGCCACTGGATGGGGTTGCCCAATGGCCCCGTGCTCTATCCGCTGGGGGTGCGCGGCGATGGCCTGGAGCGGGTTGCGGCCCGGCTCCACAGCGAAGTGAGCTGCCGCGGCGAACTGCGCCGCCAACAGCCCCAGGGGATTCTGCTGGCCATGGGGCTCAACGATTGCGCCCGCGTCGGCCGCGCCGATGGTCGCCCGCAACTGGATGCCGATGGCTTTCTGTTTGGCCTGCAGCAGTTGCTGATTCAGGCCAAAACGCTGGCACCGGTGCTGGTGCTGGGGCTAACGCCCGTGGATGAGGCGGTGATGCCCTACGCCGATGTGCTCTGGTACCAACTCGAACAGGTGCGCCGCTACGAAGCGCTGCTGGAGGAAGCCTGCCTGGAGACCGATGTGCCGTTCCTGCCCCTGCTCAACGGCCTACTGCAAGACCCCGCCTGGCTGCAGTGGTTGTGCAGCGACGGCATTCACCTCAACAGCGAGGGGCACCGCCAGGTGTATGAGCGCGTGCGTCAGTGGCCGTCGCTGTTGCAGTGGGCCGATCTGCAACCGCTCGGCATCAGCAGCGTCAGCCTCTGAGCACAAGTCCAGCGTGAGGGCCCTCCCCCAGCTGAGGGACACTGCCTCCACCGCCAAGGGGAGGGCTGAGCAGGCCGCGGCGTACGAGCGTGAAAACACGCAACTGCTCCAAGCCCGATGCAGACCTTCGAGCCCCGCGCCGACTTCAGCCAGCGCAATGCCGCCCTGATGGCGGCCTACCAGCACTGCCGCAGCACAGCCAACCGCAATGCATTGATCCACGCCAACCTGCCGCTGGTGTGGCGGGTGGCACGCCAGGAATCCCAACGCAGCGGCCACAGCTTCGAAGACCTCAGCCAGGAAGGCTGCCTGGGACTGATCAAGGCGGTGGAACGCTTCGATCCCGGCCGCGGCCACAGCCTCAGCACCGCGGCCGTTCCTTGGATCAGGGGCGCCATCCGCCACTACCTGCGCGATCGCTCCCACCCCATCAGCGGCAGCCATCACCTACTCGATTTGTACCGCCGGGGCCAGGCGCTGCAGCAGCAGCGTCAACAGCAGGGACTCCCGGCCCTCCCCGAACTCGCCCTTGCCGACGCCCTGGGCTGCAGCCGGGAGCGCTGGCAACTGGCCCTAGCTCGCCGGCGCAGCCTGCAGCTTGCCAGCCTTGAGCAACCCCAGGTTGACGACGAAGGCGAGTTCTCCTGCCTGATGGAGCAGCTCCACGACACCAGGGTGGGCGAGCACTACGCACGGCTGATCAGCTGGGAGCAGAGGCGGCACTTCTGGCGGGTGCTACGCCGTCTGGAGCGCCGGCAGCGGCGCTTGATCCTGGGCCGCTTGCTGCAGAACCTCACCTGGCGCCAGCTCGCCCAGGGCAGTGGACTGAGCCCAAAAGCCATGCAACGCCGCGGGGAACGCCTGCTGCTCGAGCTACGCCATCAGCTCATGCCCCTGCTGAGCCACTGAGGAGGTCAGCCCCCAGCCCGAGGGCTCAGCCCAAACCCAGCCACTCCGCCGCCGCCATCGCCACCACGGCGGCGATCGTGGTTTGCAGCGCGTTCACCAGCTCATTGCTGAGCCAAGCGCAGCGCTGCTGCAGCCCCGCACCGATCAGGCTTTCCAGCAGGGTGGCCAGCAACCCCACCAACGTGACCAGCCCCCAGGCACCTGCACCCTGCAACAGGCCCAGCTGCAGCATCACCAGCGCCATCAGGCCACTGCCCAGCAAGCTGGCGGCGGTGCCCTCCAGGGAGATCGCCCCCTCAGTACCGGGGGGCACCGGCTTCAGCGTTGTGATCAGCACGGTGTTGCGGCCCCAACGCTTGCCGATCTCGCTGCCGAAGGTATCCGCCAACTTGGCGCTGAAGCTGGCGGCAAACCCGAGACGCAGCAAGGTGACAGGTGCTGATGGCAGCAGACTGAGCAGCGCCAGGGCTGCCCCGGTGGCGGCCGATCCCCACACATTTTCGGGACCGCGCCGGCCGCCGCGCGATTCCGCCAGCCCCTCGGCCTGCTTGCGGCGAAAGCCAAGCCGGGTCACCAGCGAGCCAAGGCCCAGATAGAGCACCACGGCCCACCAGCCAGGCCAATCCAAGCTGCCCAGCAGCAGCGTGCCCAAGATGCCGGCATGCACCCAGCCCGAGCGCGTGAGCAGGGGCAGGCGCTGCGCAATGGCGATCAGTGCGGCATTAATCAGCAGCGCAATGGCCCAGTGCTGCAGCCGATCGCCACTGAGCAGAACCTGAAGCTCCAGCATCCCCAGCAGGCCCGCACAAGGCCGACGCAACACAGGCCCCAGCTCAACACAACCGCGCCCGCTTCTGTTGCACTGCCCTAAGGGAGAGGCCCGCGAGCACCGGTGGCAACGGATAATCCAGCCATCCGCCTCAGAACCGGCGCCATGGTGTTCAACCGCAAGGGCAGCTTCTTCCTCAACCTCGATGAGAAGGCCCCCGCGACGCCGGCTGTCGTGGCTCCAGTGGCCAAGCCCAGCAAGGCCGCTGAGAAGCCTCAGGCCAAAACTGAGATACCGGTGAAGGCGGCCGCCACGGCTGATGCACCTGCGGCTGAAGCCCCCGCCCCTGCAGCAGCGGGCGGCAAGGTGCTGACCACCGCCGAAGCGATTGCCGCTGAGCTAGCTGCCGAGCAGGCCGCCAAGCCGGCCGCCACCCTCTCCACCTTCGCTCCCGAGTGCGTCACCGCCGGTGGTGCGCTCCCCATGCGCCGCCGCCGCGGCGGAGCCAACATGGCCGGCTTCCGCAGCATGGCCGGCGGCCTGTTCGGCAAGAAGTAATTCGGCACCACGGGATCGTGCTCAGCCGGCGGCATCGCGCCACTGGCTGAGCACCGCAGCCCCGGCCACACAGGCCGTCGAACTGCGCAGGATCGTGGAACCCAGCTGAACGGGGGTCCAACCGGCTGCTGTCGCCTGCTGTTCTTCGGCAGGGCTCCAGCCACCCTCGGGCCCGCAGGCCAGACACAGCTCCTGGAGAGATTGGCCGGCTTCAGCTGCGTTGAGGAGCGCTTCGCTGAGCCGCGGCAAGCCCTCCTGCCGGGTGGTCGCCCAAAACCGAGCCACCGCCGCAGGTGAAGCGAGCGGCTCCAAGCGCAACAGCTGCTCCAGCGGCGTAGGGGGATCGAGTTGCGGCAGCCACAGGCGCTCGCATTGCTCCGCCGCTTCCTCGGCGATGCTTTGCCAGCGCTCCGGCCGCAGCTGCCCCAGCACCGCCGTGCGCTCACAGGTGATCGGCACCAGGCGATCCACCCCCAGCTCCACCGCCATCCGCACCACCAGCTCGAAATCCCGTTTCACCACGGCAGCCACCAGCACCAGAGCCGGGCTGGAGGGAACCTCATGGCGCAGCGGCTGCTCGAGGGGCTGCAGCAAACGGGCCTGGTTGTGATCCAGCAGCTCCGCATCCCAAAGATGGCCGGCTCCATCCACCACCGCAAAACGGTCGCCTGGGCTGTAGCGCAGCACTTTGCGGAGGTAGCGGCTGTGCTCCGGGCTCAAGGCCAGGCAGCCCTGGGAATCGATCTCCCGCAGCAGCGCGGGGCGGATCAGCACACGCCGCCGTTCCCGCACCATCGTCAGGCGTCGGGGTCCGAAAGGCTGGTGAAGGGGTTGTCGGGGTGATCCTCCACGGGCCAGTCGTCGTTCACGCCACCGATCAGCACCTCCTGAATTTCCACCACATCGGTGTCGAGCTGGCGCAGGGTATTGATCAGCACGTCCAGGGCCAGGGCATCGCTGGTGCCGAGATCAAGCCAGCAGCGGGCCCATTCGTTGCGGTATTCCATCTCGCCCATGTTGTGCATCAGGGCCGGCATGGCCCGTGCCGCCATGTCGGTGTCGTAGGCCATGCCACTCAGCTCAGCGCCCTCGTCCTGCACCTGCAGGTTCTCAGCGTTGAACCCCCCGAGCTTGCCCAGAAAAAACCAGCTGTCGAACACCGTGTCGATGTAGCCCCTCTCTCCCTGGCCGGGGGCATGGCTGAAGCGCAGCCAGATCCAGCAGTTGAAGGGATCAAATTCGCGAAAGCGGATCTCCATCGGGGCAGGCGCAGCGCAGCATTGCCACCATCAAACATGGTGAGGTCGCCCGCAAACTGGAAGCACCTGCAAACCAAGGCGCCTTCGATGCTTGAGCTGAGGTCGCTGCACTACCAGCCGGCCACCGCGGCGCAACCGGTGCTGCGCGGCCTCAATCTGCAGTTGCAGGTGGGCAAGCCCGCCCTGGTGGCAGGGCGCAGCGGCTCGGGCAAATCCACCCTGCTGGAGCTGATCTGCGGTCTTGCAGAACCCACCGGCGGCCGCAGCGGCGGCTCGATCCTCTGGAACGGTGCGGTGCTCAGCGCCCGGCAGCGGCGCTGGCTGTGCGGCTTGCTCTTTCAGTTCCCCGAACGGCATTTTCTCGGCCTGAGCGTGGGCCAGGAGCTGAAGCTCGGCCAGCGGCGCGTGCCCTCAGAAAAGGTGGAGGCCGTGCTGCGCCAGGTGGGGCTCGACGGCATCTCGCTGCAGCAGGCGCCGGAAGCCCTGAGCGGCGGCCAGCAACGCCGCCTGGCCATGGCAGTGCAGCTGCTGCGCAACCCCAAAGTGTTGCTGCTGGATGAGCCCACCGCTGGGTTGGATTGGTCGGTGCGGGGCGAGATCCTGAGTTTGCTGGCCGAACTGGGGCGCGATCGGGTGCTGCTGGTGGTCACCCACGAACCCGAGCTGTTTGAAGCCTGGGTGGGACCGCAGCAGCGCTACCGGCTGCAGGGCGGGTTGCTGCAGCCGCTGGAGCAGCCCGTGCGCTGAATACAGTGCCCTTTCTGGGTGCAGGCAGACAGGCGATGGCGGATCAGTTGGTGCGGGCAACGGCAGCCGGCGGCGGCATCCGCCTGGTGGCAGTGAGCATCAGCACCACCGCCCGCTACGCGCGGCGGCGCCACAACCTTTCCTTTCTCACCACCGCGCTGCTGGGCCGCGCGATGACCGCCGGCCTGCTGCTGGCCAGCTCGATGAAGGTGCGGCACGGGCGGGTGAACCTGCGCATCGCCTCCGATGGCCCCCTGCGGGGCCTGATGGTGGATGCCGGCCGCGATGGCACCGTGCGTGGCTATGTAGGCAATCCTGAACTGGAGCTCGATCTGGTGGAGGAACCGGATGGGCTCCATCACTTCGATTTCAAGCAGGCCACCGGCACCGGCTACCTGCATGTGGTGCGCGATCTGGGAGAAGGCGAGCCGTTCAGCTCCACCGTGGAATTGGTGAGTGGCGGCATCGGCGACGACGTGGCCTCTTATCTGCTCCACTCCGAACAGACCCCTTCGGCGGTGTTCGTAGGCGAGCAGATCGACAGCTCAGGCCTCAAGCATTGCGGCGGTGTGCTGGTGCAAGTGCTGCCCAAAGCAGCCAGGGAGCCGGCCCTGGTGACACTGCTGGAGGAGCGCTGCAAGGAGATCAGCGGCTTCAGCGAAAAGCTGGCCGCCTGCGAGGGCAACCTGGAAACCTTGCTGCGGGAGATCTTCCCGGATCTGGATCCCCAGCTACTGGATGACGCCGAAGCCCGCCAGGAGATCACCTTCCACTGCCCCTGCAGCCGCAAGCGCAGCGTGAACGCGCTCAAACTGCTTGGCCAGATAGAGCTCAGCGAGATACTCGCCGAGGATGGTAAGGCCGAGCTCACTTGCCATTTCTGCAACGAGATCTACGAAGTGGGGAGCGGCGAGCTGCAAGAACTGATCAACGAGCTGGCAGCCGCCTAAGGCTCAGGCGATCAACAGGGCGCCAAGCAGGAGCAGCACCAGGGCCGGCAAGCTCTGAACCTGTGGCGGTGCCAGCGGCAATCCCAACGGCAGAGAGGGATCGATGGCACTCACCAGCAGGCCGCCCAGCAGGAGACCCAGGCTGAGCAACAGCACACTCCAGCCGACCGCCGGCAGCAAACGGCCCAGGCGTCGTTGCAGGTTCACCACCGTGAGCACGGTGGCAAAGGCGAGTACAAGCTCAGCGTTGGCAGCTGGCGTGAACAGCAGGATCACCAGCAGGACCGCGCCACCGGCAACGGGGAACCAGCGCTCACGCCCTTCGGCCAGGGCAAAGCGCGGCAGGGCTGGTGCAGTGAGGTTGAGGGCCGGCCGCGGCAGGGCGGGCAGGCTGGGCAGTGAAGGGAGTACTGGCTTAGCGGCCGGGGGTTTGGCGGCAGGCTTGGCCGCTTCCCGCTGAGAGGCATTCAGGGCTGCGGTGCTCACCTTGCCCTGCTGCCGCTCCTTGAGCCGATCCATCAGCACGGCGTCATAGGCGGCTTCAATACGAGCCCGCGACATGGGGTCTTCGCCCACTTCTGCCAGGCGGGCCTGTTTGGCCGCCTGCACGTCGTCGAAGCTGGCATCGGGGCTGATGCCGAGGCGCTCGTAAGGATTGAGGGAGCCGGGCTGGGCAGGGCCACCGGTTGGATCAGTTCCCTGGGTCATGCCGCGGCTGGAGCTGTCAGTGCGATGGGTTCAGCCTAGAGAGGGGGAGCGGACAAAGCCCGGGTTCAAAACAGAGGTTCGCTGTGGCGATACCCCCCTTCCAGCTGAAGCAGGCGCCGCTGCTGCTCTGCTTCATCCCGCTGCAGCCAGCAGCGGCGCTTGAGCAAGGGCATCTGAGGCGGCAGGTGGCTGCCTTCGCGCATCTCCACAGCCGCCGAACCCGGCGTGGAGCCGGGTACGAAATTCACGTAATCGCACCCACCATCGTTGCGGGGTCGTACAAGCCAGAGGGGCCTCGCCATCGCCAGAACCGCCGTTGTGACCTTTCTTCGTAAAGATTCTGGCGGGGCTTACGAGCCGCCGTGGCTTGCGGGCGGGATCCGTGGGGGATCAGCGGGGAATCAGTGCGCGACTAAAGCGCAATCGGCTCCACCCCACTCACCACTGGAGCCACAGCGCTCAGTTCGAGATCGGGATGGTCCTCGCCCAATTGGTTGAGGTTCCACTCGTTCTTGAACAGCAGTACCGGTCGATCCCAGGCATCGCGCACGGTTTTGCAGTTGAAAATGCGACCCACCTTCTCCAAAGCAGGCCAGCCGCCCACCACCCAGCGGGCCACCGCAAAGCCCAGGGGCTCAAGGCGGGTCTGCACGCCGTATTCGTTCTCGAGGCGGTACTGCACCACTTCCAACTGAAGCTGACCGACCGCCGCCAGGATTGGATCGCGCTTGCTCTGATCGGTGTCATAGAGGATCTGCACGGCCCCCTCTTCCCGCAGCTCGTTGACCCCCTTGCGGAAGCTCTTAAATGCCGAGGGGTTGGGGTTGCGCAACCAGGCGAAGATCTCCGGGCTGAAGCAGGGAATCCCCTCGTATTCAACCTTTGGCCCCAGATAGAGCGTGTCGCCAATGGCGAACATGCCCGGGTTGTTGAGACCGATCACATCACCGGGGTAGGCGTCTTCCACCACCTCGCGGTCCTGGCCGAACAGCTTCTGCGGGCGTGAGAGGCGGATGGTTTTGCCGGTGCGGGCGTGCTGCACGGTCATGTCCTTTTCGAACTTGCCGCTACACACCCGCACAAACGCCACGCGGTCGCGGTGGCGGGGATCCATGTTGGCCTGCAACTTGAACACAAAGCCGCTGAAGCCCGGCCGCACCGGCTCGATCTCACCGGCGCTGCTGCTGCGGGGGATCGGCTTCTGCGCCAGCTCAAGAAAGGCATCAAGGAACGGGCGCACGCCGAAGTTGGTCATGGCCGAACCGAAGAACACCGGGCTCAGCTCACCGGCATGCACCAGCTCGAGATCGAGCTCATTGCCGGCGGCCTCCAACAGCTCCAGCTCCTCAAGGGCCGCATCCAGCAGCTCGGCTTCCACCGCACCAGTGCTGCGCGCTTCCTCCACGCTCAGCACCTTCTCTTCCGAGGTACGGCCGCGCTCGGCTCGCAGAAACAGGATCACCTGCTGGGTGCGGCGATCGATCACGCCCCGGAAACGATCACCGCTGCCGATCGGCCAGTTCACCGGCCAGCAGGCCAGCCCCAACTCTTGCTCGATCTCATCCAGCAGCTCGAGGGGCTCACGCCCCGGCCGATCCATCTTGTTGATGAAGGTGAAGATGGGGATGCTCCGCATGCGGCACACCTCAAACAG
>Ga0208222_1000477_pt1 | contig 11430 bp, 12 predicted proteins | sample LakMenEpi13Sep09_FD_150694 | JGI IMG/M metagenome (GOLD analysis project Ga0208222, IMG submission 150694) | Freshwater microbial communities from Lake Mendota, WI - 13SEP2009 deep hole epilimnion (SPAdes) | ecosystem: Environmental > Aquatic > Freshwater > Lentic | place: Lake Mendota, Madison...
TAATATTTGTCCTTTTTTTACTTGGTCTCCTTCTTTGATGGGTAGAAAAATAATCTCCCCCGACACCTCTGACGAAATCTTCACTTCACTTTCTGGCTGAATTTTTCCTGTAGCAGAAACTGTTTCAATCACTGTTTTTTGAGATACATTTGCCAGATCAACGGCAATACCTTCTTTACTTTTACTGCTCTTAGAAAATACCACCATAGCTATAATAATCGCTAGCAAAAGACCTGATAAAATATAAATTGTTTTTTTACTCATGATTTATTTTTGTAAATAAGGATTGTTGAAATATAATTCTAAAATTTTTATACGAAATAAATAATCATATTTGGTTCTTAAAACCTCTGCCTCTGCATTGTTAAGCAGGGTTTGCGCTTGGGTTAATTCAAATGAATTAATCGCGCCAATATTGTAGCGTTCTTTGGCATAATCAACAGCTAGTTTTCTAGCCTCCAATGTTTTTTTTGCTGCTTGGTAACTGGCCAAAGTGCCATTCGCATCCGTATGAGCAGTGTAGACATTTCGTTCAAAATTCAACTTCTCCTGATCAAAAGCAAACTGCTGTCGTTTTAAGGCAACCTCTGTTCTAGAGACATTGTTTTTGACTGAAAACCCATTAAAAATAGGAATATTAATTACCAACCCAAAACTTTGTCCTAAATTATCTCTCACTTGATTGAAAAAACTTGGTGCAGGTGAAACAACCAAACCATCAACAGGATCAAATCTGGTAACATCGGTATAACCAATACGTGTGTCAGCACCATAAAAAGCACTCAAAGTAGGCTGATAAGCGCTTTTAGCAATGGCTATATCTTTTTTAGCTACTTCTAAATTTGCCTTTCCTATTTTATATTCGATCCTATTTTCTTTGGTTTCATTAATAATGTCTACTGGTGATTTAAACAGCAATTGACTTAGTTCAAACGGATAATCTTCATCAGCAATATCAAATTGGTCTGGTTTTTCAAATTGAAGCAATTGTCCTAAAGTTAATTTAGAAATAATAATCGCATTCTGTGCTTGAACAACTCGCTGCTCATCTGAGGAAATATTTGCTTCAACATTAACTAACTCTCCTTTAGGAATTTGTCCAGCATTATATAATTCTTTAGTTTGATTTAGTTGAGCTTGAGTGTTTTTGAGTTGGTTTTGAGCTACTTTCAAGTTTTCTTTATTAAAAAGTATTTGCAGGTAGGCATTGGCCACATTCAAGGCGATATCTTCTTTGATTTTATCAACTTGGTAGAGTGTTGCCACTTGTTGTAGCCTCGCGCGATTTAACCGATGTTGGTTTTGCAAACCTTTGTAAATATCAATATTTGCACTTGCGCCAAAAGTCGAAAACTGAGTCGTTCTGTTTTCTAATATACCCGTCAAAGGGTTTTGACTTAAACCAATAATCCAGTTGTGATTGGATCTAGCATTAAGATTTGGCATAAAATTACCGAAAGCCTCTTGCCTACTTATTTCATTGTTTTCAATGTCTAAACTGGCTTGTTTGATGGAGATATTATGCTCAAATGCATACCTCACACATTGTTCTAAAGTCCATTTGTTTTGATTTTGCCCAAAAACAGAAAAGAAAGGGAAAATAATTAGAATAAGAATCCAACGATACATAAATAAAGGTTGTTTGCAGGATATGACGATAAAAACGTATAATTGTTACAAAGGTATAAAAATAATTGCTTCATAAATCTTTCATGACCAATTACATGCTTAATTCAAAAAATAGGCCCTGCGACTTTCTTACGCACTTAATCGCACCCCGACTTGAACGGAGCTCTTTTTTCTTGGTTCTTTAAAAAACAAGAAAAAAAGCGGGAGAGGAAGGCGGACAAGGTGCCCAAAAAACAAAAATTATAAACTATGCTCTCTGTCTCAAACATTCGTATAAAAAAGCACCACAAGCCACGGATACATTCAAAGAACCTATTTGACCTACCATTGGCAATTTTACTTTTTGGTCTACAATCGCCAAAACAGAGGGGTTAATCCCTCGATCTTCGCTACCCATAATAATTGCTGTTGGTGGCTTTAAATCCACCTGATAAAGGGTGTTTTCGGCTTTTTCTGTGGCTGCAACAACCTGAATACCTGATGCTTGTAAAAAATATATAGCGTCTTTGAGATGATTAACCTTACAAATGGGCACATGGAAAACACCGCCTGCACTGGTTTTGACCGTATCTGCATTGACTGGTGCCGAACCCGTTTTGGGAATAATGATGCCATCAACACCCGTACAAGCAGCTGTTCGAATAATAGCACCAAAATTTCGCGCATCTGATATTTGATCAAGCATCAAAAACAAAGGGGTTTTGCCTGTTTCTAAAACCGCTTCAACCATGGGTTCGAGTTCCACAAAATTGATAGGCGCAATTTGAGCCATCGCCCCTTGATGGTTCTTGACATCAAATTTTGCTAGCTTTTCCACTGGTACATAGCTAAAATTTACTTGGTGCGTTTTTAAAGCACGCAATAATTTTTTTGCCAAATCACCTTGCAATTCTTTTTGAATAAATACTTTGTCAATGGTTTGTCCTGCATCTAAAGCTTCTATGATTGCACGAATACCAAAAATTTGTTGATTGTTTTCCATACGGGCAAAGATACACACCACAAATCAAATCTTATGCTTATTTTTGCATAATTTTCAATCACGCCTTATGAAAAAGACAGTCCTTTTATTTGGTTTTTTTGCTTTGTTTAGTTGTTCAATTACTGAAAGACTTGTTGTTTTGCCTGACGATCAAGTGAAAATTTCACATGAAATAAACCTATCAGAGCTGTTGGTCATGGCTAAATCTATGGGTGGCAATGAATCCAACGAAATTTCTATGCAGAAAAAGCAAGACACTATCATTAGTTTTAAATCTGTTTTTGATGCAAAAAGAGATAGCATTTCTCTTTTACCTCTTGAAAACCAAAATCAGTTGAAAATATTAGAAAAATATCGCTTAAAAATGCTAATTAATGATGAAGAAGATCAATTCATCATGACACTATTTGCCGATTTTGATAATACAAAAGAACTTCTTCATGCCATGGATATTGGCGAGGTTTTAGAAAAATCGAATATAAACCCAGCAGGCGGAAAAGATTTCCCTGAAGGTTTAATGCAAACGCCTGGCAAAACAACCTATTCTTTTGTGGACAATGCTTTTAAACGTCAAACGACCTTTGAAAAAAAGAAAAATTCAACCATTAGCCAAGAGCCTTTTGATCCAGAAAACCCAAAACCTGAAGAAATGCTAGAAATGGTTAAAGACATGCCAATAGCGATGACCTATAAAATAGCGTACCGTTTTTCCAAACGCATTAGAGCAACCAATGTAAAAACCGCAAAAATAAGTGCAGATCGATTAAATGTGGATTTTGAATTTGACATGAAAACCTATGAAACCGATCCAGAGTATTTGAACCTTGAAATATATTTTGAATGATAAAAAACCATCATGTTATATTAACTGATTTGGGGCATAAGGCTTATAAAGACTCTTGGGATGACCAAGAAAGTATTTTTAAAAGTATTGTTAGTCAAAAGCTATTAAAGAGAAACGAGCCAGAAATAGTGACTGAAAATCATTTCCTATTTGTAGAACATCCTCATGTTTACACTTTAGGAAAAAGCGGTGATTTGTCTAATTTGTTATTATCTGAAAAGCAACTGGCTGACAAAGGTGCCACTTTTTATAAAATTAATCGCGGGGGCGACATCACCTATCATGGGCCGGGACAAATAGTAGGCTATCCCATTTTAGATTTGGAAAATTTCTTTACAGATATTCATAAATATTTGCGTTTGCTTGAAGAAACGATCATTTTAACCTTGGCTGATTTTGGGCTTAAAGCCACAAGAAGTCCTGGTGAAACTGGTGTTTGGCTCGACGTTGGGACGCCATTTGCAAGAAAAATTTGTGCCATGGGCGTCAGGGCTTCGCGTTGGGTAACCATGCACGGCTTTGCCTTAAACGTCAATGTTGATTTGGGTTATTTTGACCATATCATTCCTTGTGGGATTAGAGGAAAAGCGGTTACGTCCATGCAAGCGGAGCTTAATCAAAAACTTGATGAAAATGAGGTTAAATGCATTATTATCAAGCATTTTAAAAACTTATTTGAAGCTGAAATAATTTAAATCAACATGCTCAAGTGGTCGTTTTCTGAAGAAGCATTTGAAGCCGGATTTGATGAAGCCGGTCGAGGTTGCTTGGCAGGGCCAGTAACCGCGGCAGGTGTCATTTTGCCTCGAATAACAAAAGAGTTGCTGAAGAAAAACGCTAAACTTGATTTGCTTGTTTCTGAATTGAACGATTCGAAAAAATTAACCGAAAAAAAAAGATTTGAACTTCGGCCTTTGATTGAGGAACTCGCCATTTCATTTCATGTCGTTCATATCTCGCCACAAGAAATTGATGAAATCAACATTTTAAATGCTTCGTTAAAAGGCATGCAAGAGTGTTTGCTTCTGCTAAAACCGCAACCTACTTTTGCGATTATTGATGGCAATAGACCATTAGTTTCTAAAAGACCTTTTCATAACCAAACAGGGAAAATCTTTGCTGCAAATGAAACCGCTTTGGTGAAAAGTATTCCTAGTAAAAGTATCATTAAAGGCGATGCTAAATATATCTCTATAGCCGCAGCCTCGATTTTGGCTAAGACTTATCGGGATGATGTCATGAATAATCTTCACATGGTTTTTCCAATTTATGATTGGCAGAAAAACAAAGGCTATCCCTCGCCTAATCATCGCGAATTAATCAGACAGCATGGTGTTTGTGCGCATCACCGAAAAACTTTTAAAAATCCAGCAAATACGCTGACGTTGTTTTAAATTTACAAAAACCGCTCCACAAAATAAGGTAGCATTTTTCGCCAAGTTGGCCAATCATGGGTTACATCAAATCCCCAAACATCTAAAAAGTGAGGAACGCTTTTGTGATCTAGTAGTCGTGAAAAAGCGCGCGCAGCATCTGGTGCTTCATAATCACCGCTACCAGTAGCAATAATAATCTTGCCTTGTCTTATGCGCTCTAAATGGCCGTGGTCCGTCAAATTGCCCATATAATGCATCGGACTATTGAAATAAACCTGATCATCCCAAAATCCTTTGGTATATTCGGTTAAATCATAAACGCCACTCATAGCAATACATCCGTTGATTAGGTCTGGGCGCTTTAGAAACAAATTCATAGAATGCAAAGCACCAAAAGACGCACCACTTATCAAAATTTGCGTTTCTGGACTTGTACTGTTTTTTATAAAGGGAATGACTTCTTCAAAAATATATTCATTAAATTGGTTGTGACGAATGGCTTTGTGCGCTGCTTGCATTTTATTGTTTAACCAACTTTCATTGTTGATGCTGTTTACAGAAAAAACTTTAATTCGGCCACTTTCAATATATGGTTTTAAAACGTCGATTAATAAAAAGCGCTCGTATTCTAAATAATCAGCGGCTGCCGTTGGCACAAGTAATAAGGCTGTGCCATAATGACCATAAGTTACGATAGGCATTTCCTTTTGTAATCGCGGGCTATACCATTGGGTTGTTTCTTTTTGCATCATTTATAAATTTAAGGTTATACATCATCATAGTCTACTGTAATTGTGGCGCTTTGACAAACCGCCTGGCAAGTAAGCACTAAGCCTGAATTAACTTCGTTATCTGTTAAAACAGTGTTTTTCTTCATCGTGCTTTGCCCTGCTGACGTTTTTGCTAAACAACTGCTACAAACGCCTCCCTGACATGAATATGGCGCGTCTATACCTGCTTTAAGCACTGCATCTAAAATGGTTTGGCCTTGTTCAATGTCAACTTCAAAAGTTTCATGGTCAACAATCACTGTAGCTACACAACTATCTAATGACGAATATACATTATTTTCTTTAACACTTGCTGTAAAAAGTTCAAAATTTATTTGATTATCTGCGAAATCGTTTGCTTTCAATGCCTCTTTTGATAAATCTATCAAAGGCTCTGGCCCGCACAAATATGCATAATCAAAAACTAAATTGGCATGTTTATTTTGAATAAAATCATTAATCAAAGCCTGACCAATTCGTCCTTGATAGGCCATTTCATGAGATTGCTCAGAAAAAACATAGGAAACAAAAAACTGCTGTGGAAATTTGTTTTTTAGACTTTCTAGCTCATTAAAAAAAATAGTTTTTTCTACAGATTTATTACCAAAAAGTAAAACAAATTTAGATTGTGGTTCTTGCAAGACCACATGCTTTATCATACTCATGATGGGCGTAATACCACTACCAGCAGCGATTGCCAAATAATTCTTGGCATGAGTATTTAGAGTTGGCAAAGTAAAACGACCTTCTGGCACGCTGACTTCAACCAATGCGCCTTCTTTCAAATAATTATTAGCAAAAGCCGAAAACACCCCTTTTTTTATGGCCTTGACCGTTACATTTAAGGTTTGGTCGTTTGGTCCACTACAAATAGAATAGGACCTTCTAATGGTTTCATTATTTAAAGTAATTTGCAGGTTAACATACTGTCCTGCAACAAAAGTAAACTTTTCTTTTAAATCCGCTGGAACTGCAAAGCACAAGGTCACTGCTTCTGACGTTTCTTTGATAACTTTCTCTATTCTTAATTTGTAAAATATTGACATTTTTATTGTTTTTCTAAAAATTGATGAATAAGTTCTAGTTCATATCCTTTATAAACTAATTGATCATAGGTTTTCTTTTTTCTTTGAAGCAACGATAACTGATGGTTTTCTTCCCAAATTTTTTTGGCTAATTTATTAAAAGTGTATAAATAATCTTGACTCTTAATCTGCTTTAATGCTTCTTGAATGGTGTTTTCAAATAATCCTTTAGCTTTTAGTTGTTGTTCGATGCGATATTTACCCCATTGTTTTTGATTAAACTTACTAATGGTATATAAATTGGCAAAGCGTTGCTCGTTCAGGTATTTATTTTCAATTAAATGGTAAACCACTTCGTCCAATTCATGTCCTTTGCAGCCCAATTGCAGTAATTTTGATTTGACTTCTTGATGGCACCGCTCTTGGTAGGCACAATAATGCTCAAGTTTTTTTATATACGCTTTTAAATTATCGCTCAAGGTTTTGTCATTTTCGAAAGGCGCACAAAATTAAAAATAAATGTTGAGTTGGGCAAATGACAAAAAACTAGATAAGGTTTATATCAAAAACTACGAAATACTAATTGCTGTTTTTTTTGGTTTAAATGTCCATTTTTGACAATCTGAGTTATCAAAATTTATATCCTCTCGAATTATCAGCGCATAAGGCAATTTGTAGAAATATTTAGATTGATCAGGCGCAAACAAAACACCTTTTTTTTGCCGTGAAAATGGAAATGTACAATATTTGGATAATCAATGTCAAAATGCATAAAAACGCGAGTGTTGTCACCGCAAAAAACAACATAGGTAACTGCTTTAGTAGTCTTAATCCAATCTTTGGCGATTTAAAGGCGTATTTGAGTTGTGGTGCTTCTTTCGTTAAATTGAAGTGGTTTACAAAAATAAAAAATATTGGTATAATCGTGAAATCTTTAGTTACAATTTCTTTACACATTTTATTTTAAAGTAGTGCTTAAAAACAAAAAAACCATGCTGTTGCTCAACGGTATAGCTGTGTTATTGTTTCTTTTATTTAGACTCTTTTCTTAACCGAAGGCTGATTATCGTTTTAAAAAATTACAGTCGCTTCAATTTAAAATTGTATAATTAACTCAACTAAAAAGGTTGTATTTTTGCCTTTTTTAAAAATAAAGCACATGTCTAATCAAATCTATTATTTAAAAACTTGTGATACTTGCAAAAAGATATTGAGTCAAATTAAGCCTTTGCATTTATTTGAATTAATTGACATCAAAGAAACGCCCATCACTTATAAGCAACTTGAATCCCTTTATAAAAAAACATTGAGTTACGAAAAGTTATTTAGCAAACGCGCAAAATTATACAAAGAGCGTGACCTAAAAAACGAAGAGTTAACAGAAAATGATTTCAAAAATTTAATTTTAGAACACTATACCTTTTTAAGCAGACCTGTTATTGTTTTTAATGAGGTTGTTTATATCGGCAATTCTTCAAAAACCGTGAGTTTGTTGCTTGATCACTTGGCAAACCATGAGTAGGTCTTTAGCTTTAGTAGCTGCTACCGCCGTCGCCATCATTTATGGGGTAACATTCACTATTGCAAAAGATGTCATGCCCCTGCATGTTGAACCTTTTGGTTTTATAGTTTTACGGGTTTTTGGCGCCATGCTGCTCTTTTGGTTGTGCTCTTTTTTTATAAAATCAGAAAAAATTGATTGGTCAGATTTTGCGCGAATCGCCTTGTCGGCTTTTTTTGGTGTAGCCTTAAACATGTTAACCTTTTTCAAAGGGTTGAGCATGACATCTCCTATTAGCGCTTCCGTTTTGATGGTTACAACACCCATGTTAGTATTGATTTTATCTGCTATTATTCTTAAAGAGAAACTTAAAAAGCTAAAAATTATTGGAATAGTTCTTGGTCTTATTGGTACCTTTGTTTTAATTACGTATCAAAAAGACAGTGTTGTAAAAGACCAAGAAATGATCGGTAATTTTTTGGTGTTTGTGAATGCCCTTTCCTACGGTTATTACTTGATTTTGGTAAAAAAATTAATGGAAAAATACAATCCCTTTACTTTTGTAAAATGGATTTACACCATAGGCTTTTTGATGGTCTTACCCTTTGGATATAATGAATTTAAGCAAGTCGAGTGGTCGTCTATGTCAAATATCATTCTTTTTGATATCTTTTTCATAGTTGTTTTTTCTACTTTTTTAACTTACTTATTAAATTTAATATCGATGAAGCGATTGTCGCCTACAGCTGTGTCCGTATTTATTTATCTCCAGCCACTTTTTGCGACTATCTTTGCCATAAGTTTAGGAAAAGACCAATTAAATACCATAAAAATCTTGTCTGCAACTTTAATATTTGCTGGCGTTTATTTAGTTATTAGAAAAAAATAACTTCTCGTTTAAAAGAAAATTTTATATTTGTTTAATCTAAATAATTCCCGATGAAAAAATTCTTTTCTATTTATTTAATACTTTTTATAAATTTTTTAGCTTCGGCGCAACAAAGCGAAATTTCTCTTGAGCGCATAAAAGAAGCCACCTTCTATCTGGCTTCAGACGAGTTAGAAGGCAGAGACACTGGTTCCAAAGGCATAGAATTGGCCGCGCAATACATTGAAAATAAATTAAAAAGTTATGGTATTCGTTCATTTTATAACACTTATAGAGATAGCTTAAAAATAAACGCACTAGATGCCTATAACCTCATTGGCTATTTGCCAGGAAAAATTGATTCCCTCAAACATCATCCTTTGATTTTGAGTGCGCATTATGACCATATTGGATTTAAGGGTAAAGCTATAGATGGCGACCAAATTGTTAATGGCGCCAATGACAATGCCGCTTCTGTCGCTTTGGTTTTAGAGTTGGCCAAATATTTTTCAGACAAACCACAAAACAGACCTATATTGTTTGTTTTATTTACGGCAGAGGAAATTGGTCTACGAGGTGCTAAACATCTAGCCAAGCGTTTTCAAAATGAAGATCTTTCGCCAGTAGCGTTGATCAACTTTGAAATGGTAGGTATACCGATGAAAAACTATGATCACCTGCTCTATATGACAGGCTATAACAAATCTAATTTGGCAGAAATTATTAATTCCGCCTCAAACAAAAAAACAACAGGTTTTTTGCAAATGGCAGAGCAGTATGGTTTATTTAAAGCTTCAGATAACTGGCCAATGTATGATGTGCTAAAGTTCCCAGCACATTCGGTATCTTCATTTGATTTTCAAAACTATCCTTACTACCATCATGTAAAAGATGAGGCACAACTTATGGATTATGAACACCTAACAACTATTGCCAATCATTTTACGGAAAGTATCAAAGCACTTTGTAAAAATAATGTCCTGCTTTTTTTAAAAGAGTAAACAAGCTACTTCACGTGCTCTTTCAATAAATAGAGATAAACGGCAAAGTGATCGCTAAAACCGGGTTCACCGTTTCCGTTTCTTAGCGGATAACCTTTATATTGCCCTATTTGCTGAACCAAAAAAGGTCGGTTAAAAACATTTGCTTTCCAAAAGTTCCATGTTGTGAAATCGTCTTTAACTAGCGGTTCAGTTAAAATCATTTGATCAAATAAATCCCAAGCATCCCGATAGGCTAAAGAACCCATGCCTTTTTTTGACATCTCTTCCATGGGGTTAAAAACACCTTTAGGTTTTAAATCTGATTTTTTACCAACCGTGCCGATTGATTTCTTTAATGAATTATTAAACGGGCCGTCATTAAGGTCGCCCATAGAAATCACTTTGGCCAAAGGGTTAATGGCTTGTAAGGAATCAATAATTCTTTTATTTAATGCACCAGCTGCTTCTCTGGAAGGGCTGCTGCGTTTTTCACCGCCAGAGCGCGACGGCCAGTGATTCACAATAAAATGCATTTCTTCGCCATCCAATAAACCACTAACCAATAATTGGTCCCTTGTATTTAACCATTTGTCTGGTTCATCAGGACGTTTAAATCTTAGTGGCACATTTATATAACTAGTTGGTTTAAAATGCGCTTTTTGATAAAGCAATCCAACATCTATCCCTCTGCCATCTGGCGAATCAAAATGAATCACGCCATAGTCCTTTCTTGCTAAGGCAGGCATGGCCACCAAATCTTCGAGCACTTTGCGATTTTCTATTTCACAAACCCCTAAAATTGTTGGACTATTCGTTTGCTGGTCACTTGTACCAATTTCAGAAATAACGCGTTCTAAGTTTTTCAGTTTTTGATTATACTTATCAATAGTCCAACCGCTTTCAGGCAAATACTCGGTGTCATCAATCTTCGGATCATCAACTGTGTCAAATAAGTTTTCTAAATTATAAAAAGCAATGGTATGCATTTTAAAACTTTTATTTTGAGCACTTACACTCGTCATAAAAAGGGACAAAGACAGGATAAATATTTTTTTCATTTATTTGGCATATTAAATTAACATCAATTATTTTCAAAAATTACGCCAAAAGTACATATTTAATTTAATTTATGTAACTTTGCAAAGTTAATAAAATATTAACATTATTAATTTAAACTTATTTATATGCAAAAATCTTTTTTAAGCATTGTTTTATTTATGCTTTTTGGGTTTTCAAACGCACAGGACGGTTCAAGTTTGGAAGGGAAAGTTTTAGACTCTAAAACCTTAAAAGTTCTGCCCAGTGCTGTTGTTACAGTTCAAAACACTACCTTGCTGCAATTAACGACTAGTGAGGGTGCGTTTTTCTTTCCAAATGTGCCAGTTGGTAAAAATTATGTCTCTATTAAAGCAGAGGGTTATGAAAGCCAGTTATTGGAAATAGAAGTTAAAG
>Ga0208222_1000478_pt1 | contig 11425 bp, 8 predicted proteins | sample LakMenEpi13Sep09_FD_150694 | JGI IMG/M metagenome (GOLD analysis project Ga0208222, IMG submission 150694) | Freshwater microbial communities from Lake Mendota, WI - 13SEP2009 deep hole epilimnion (SPAdes) | ecosystem: Environmental > Aquatic > Freshwater > Lentic | place: Lake Mendota, Madison...
GGTATCGCTTGGGTTGATTGCCACAAGTTCGCGACTGCAAAATCGATTCTTCGCATTCGTTGACTTGGAAGGAAACAAAGGTCACTGGGCGTATCAAGTGTGGCAATCCGTGTTGAGTATTGCTAATGGCGGGATCACTGGAGTTGGAGTTGGGCAGGGAACAGGCAAGTGGGGATATGTTCCACTAGCGCATAGCGATTTTATTTTTGCGATTATTGCCGAAGAGTTTGGACTGATTGGAACTGTTGGAGTCATCGGCGGATTCATGGTGTTGCTCTCACTCGGTATGCAAGCCGCAAAGGGAGCACGCGATCACTACGGAGCATTGCTTGCTGGTGGAATCACAACTTGGTTGTGTGTGCAAGCTCTCATCAATATTGGAGGGGTTATCGGCGCAATGCCAGTAACAGGACTCACCCTGCCACTTATGTCATACGGTGGATCGTCACTGTTTATGACGATGGCGGCTGTTGGTCTGTTGCTGAATGTTGCACGTAATATGAAGTAGGTCATGGTCGTACCCGCTTCATCCACGTTTGCCGTTATTACTGGAGGCGGAACAAGCGGGCATGTTGTTCCTGCAATCGCTATCGCAGAGTTGCTTGTTGATGCTGGCCACAGTTTGTCAACGCTGCATTATGTAGGTTCGAACCGCGGGGCAGAAGTAGCCATGATTCCGCCGCTCGGCTTGGCTCATACATTTCTTGCTGTTGATGGTTTGCAGCGTGGAGTTTCTTTGTCCAAAGTGAAACGCAATGTGCTAATGGTGTCGACGATGTTGCGTGCGCTCCGAAGCGCAAAAACTCTGCTCACAGAGATGCAGCCACAGGTGGTCATTTCCGTTGGGGGTTACGCGAGTATCCCTACTTGTCGAGCCGCTCGAAGTCTGGGCATTCCTGTCGTCACCTGTTCGTACGATCGTCGGCCAGGTCTGGCCACCAAACTGCAGTCGCGATATGCGGAAGTGTCTGCTGTGGCGTATGCGCCGAGCAAGTTACGAAACGCTGTGGAGACCGGAGCTCCCGTACGACGTAATTTGCGGGTAGCTGATGTGCAGGCGCTACGAAACAGTGCGCGCCAGGCGCTAGGGATTTCTGCAAGCGCTCGAGTTGCAGTGGTAATGGGCGGATCACTTGGATCTGCCGTGCTGAATACTGCAACAGAACACTTGGTGCAGAGTCTGCGCAGCACCGAGCACACGTGCATCATTCATATTGCTGGTGAGCGATTTATGGATTCGGTGAAACTTCCTGTCACGATGCATCACGACAACGGAGCACTTGCGTATTCGCGCATTGCGTATTCTCACGACATGGTCACGTTGTATTCGGCGGCTGACGTTGTGGTGTGCAGAGCGGGGGCGAGCACCATTGCGGAGGTGTCGACCGTAGGGGTTTGTGCTGTCGTCGTGCCATGGAAAGATGCAGCCGAAAACCACCAACTAGTAAATGCAAAATGGTTGACCGATCGTGGGGGCGCTGTCTTGCTTGAAGAAAGCGCCTTAACCGCGCATGAATTTTCGCAGACAGTTACAGAGTTGCTTCGTGACGATGACCGCAGATCAGCAATCGCAAGTCGTGCGCGCGAGTTGGGTGCAGTGCATCGCCAAAGTTCAATGGCAAGCGTCATTGAACGTGCAGCAAAGGCGCAATCGTGAAATCAACAATTGCACAACTTGACTTGTCATCGAAAAAACGGATTCATGTTATTGGTGTAGGTGGCCCAGGAATGAGTGCTATCGCACAAGTGTTGGTCGAAATGGGTCATGTGGTTTCGGGTAGCGACATTAAAGAATCAGAGACAGTACAACGACTGCGAGAAATTGGTGTGGTGATCAATATTGGTCATGACGCCGCGTCTGTTCAACATTGCGACGCAGTGACGGCTTCATCGGCAATTCCAAAACAAAACATAGAGTTAGTTGAAGCACTCAATATCGGTATTGCGGTACTGAGTAGGGCTCAGATGCTGGCTTTGATCTGTGGGCAAAAACTCTCACTAGGTGTTGCTGGCACTCATGGCAAAACCACCACATCGTCAATGCTGATGACCATTCTTCGAGCAGCGCAACTGCAACCAAGTTTCATTATTGGCGGTGATGTGCGAGGCGTGGGCAGCGGTGCGTCATGGGATAGCGGCGAACATTTAGTAGTTGAAGCCGATGAAAGCGATGGAACTCATGAGCAGCTTCCGCTAGGCGCTGTCATCGTGACCAACATTGATGTAGACCATCTTGACCACTTTTCAACCTTTGGCAACTTGGTCGAAAGTTTCGAGCGATTTATTGATGGAGTTTTGGGTCCAAAGGTGATCTGCGTAGACGACGCATCACTCTCGGCTATTGCGCCATCCCGAAATGTAACCACCTACGCAATTCATTCGCCAGCTCAGTTCACGGCACGCAATGTGCAATTTCAAAATGGTGGATCAACCTTCGAGGTAGTGCGCCACGAAGTATCTGATGACAGTGGAATGTTGCTCGGCCGTGTTGCCTTGCAGCTACGAGGTGAGCACAACGTAGCTAATGCATTGGGTGTGATTGCCATGTCGACACTTCTCGGTGTTGAGTTCGATGTGATTGCATCTGCACTTGCTGCATTCTCTGGTGTATCGCGCAGATTTGATCAGCGAGGAACCGACGACGGCGTCTCATTTGTAGATGACTACGCGCATTTGCCCACGGAGATTTCGGCAGTGCTGTCAAGTTGTACAGATGCCTCGGATTCATGGTCACGTGTAGTTGCAGTTTTCCAACCAAACCGCTTCAATCGCATGCAGCACATGTCGGATGCATATGCAGACTGTTTTGCTGCGGCAGATCATGTGGTCATCACCGACATCTATTCCTCTGGTACAGCGCCGATTGCAGGAGTAACTGGCAAACTGGTCGTTGATGCCATTGTTCGCGCTCATCCAAAAACGTCTATTGCGTGGAAACCGACGCGTGCCGAATTGATTCAGCATCTTGCGACTGAATTGCGTTCAGGTGATATCTGCATCTCCATGGGTTGTGGTGATATCGAAACTTTGCCCGATGAAGTGATCGCTGCGCGTGGCGCATTGCGGGGAGGTTCGTGAGTACTCCTCATCAACTTCGTCGCCCCGCCACTCCCGAGGCCGTAGAGCACGCTTTTGATTTGTTTAAGTCAAAGGCAAAGCGAAATGTTGACCTGTCGCAATTCACCACCTACAAAGTTGGTGGCACAGCCGCACTGCACATGATGGTTTCGTCCATTGACGATTTGTATCTCGTGAGTGCTGTCCTCGCCGAGGTTGAATTACCCATTCTGGTGATCGGGCGTGGAAGCAATTTGCTGATCTCTGATTCCGGATTTAAAGGCTTGGCCCTCACCATCGGCGGTCTTGCTGACTACGTCGACTTGCCGAATCGTGACGAAGAACCAGAAGTTGAACCAATTGCATTGTTTGGCGGTTCGGTTGCACTTCCCGTTGCAGCCCGACAAAGCGTTGCACGCGGACTCACTGGTTTTGAGTGGGGGGTAGGTGTCCCGGGTTCGGTGGGTGGAGCAGTTCGTATGAACGCAGGGGGACATGGTTCAGACATGGCGTCTTCGGTTACCTCTGTGCGAATGTTTCATCTGCGCAAAGGCCTAGAAGCCCATGTGAATGCAGTTGATCTGGGACTGCGATTCCGCGGTTCCGCGCTCGATGATCACCATGTGGTGTTGAGCGCAACTGTCGATCTGGAATGGTCAAAGTCGCCCGAAGCTTCGGAAGCTGAATTACAAGAAGTAGTGCGGTGGCGCCGAGAGAACCAACCAGGTGGACAAAACGCGGGTTCGGTATTTGTTAACCCAGAGCCTGGCAAGGTTTCAGCCGGTGCAGTGATTGATGAACTTGGAATGCGTGGATTGCGCGTTGGTTCTGCTCAGGTGTCGGAAAAGCATGCCAATTTCATTCAGGCCGATGTTGGTGGAAGTGCACAGGATGTTGTGGCGCTCATGGCAGAGGTGCGCCGTCGTGTGCGTGATGAACGTGGGTATGTTTTGCGCAGCGAGATCCGACTTGTCGGATTCGAAGACGAGACTGATTCAACAATTGTGGATCTCATTAACAAAGACTCCGAGGTTGGTGTTTCAACGATTCGGCTCGAACAAGTTTTTGACAAATCTTCTACCGCAAATGAGACCACTGATGGAACCATTCCAGTCTCGGTGCTCAATGGAGAAGTGATTCGAATCATCGATTCAGATGTATCTGACGAAGTGCTTGAAGAGTTACGGGATGCGTTCGGTCGTGATGTAACACGGGATATCACACGGGATATCACAAGTGGTGTTGCGCGTGACGCAACCATTGTTCCCATCACGAGCGCCACAAGTGACAAGCCTGCGCAACCCGCAGAGCGTGTGGTGATTGTTGATGACGACCTACGAATCGTGACCGACGATGACTTTCCAGCCGACACCATGTCGCAGAGTGTGCACCGTGCACCAACCTCTACTCGCGTAGCAATTTTTGACGACGAACTGATGCCTGGTGGTGATGTCGATGGAAGTTCAAGCGGTGCAGTCATTATTGACGGGACGGCGTGGACCGAGCTTTCCTTGGCCCGTCGTGTAACAAATAGAGCAAAGCAGTTGATCAAAATGCGCGGCGTTAATCGGCGTAAGCAACTTCTTGTTGTTGGTGGCTCACTTGTTGCAGGCGTTGTAGTGATCCTCATCGTGCTTGCATCGCCAATCGTGGCTGTGCGCAACATCGATATCGAAGGCGCCAAGTATGCAAATGCAACCTTGATTGAAACGGTTTCAAAGAGTCTGCGCGGCAAGTCGGTGCTCACTGTTGACACGAATGCAGCACAGAAACTCCTGGAGACAGATCCGTGGATCGAGTCGGTCCGCATCAAGACCTATCTTCCAGGTCGAGCAGTAATTGAAATCAATGAGCGAGTACCGGTTGCGTGGTTCTTGGGCGTAGATAACCAAGGAAGAGTGATTGATCAAGACGGTCGAGTGCTTGCTGTTGTTAATGGTCGGCCCACGGAATACATGTTGATCGACGGCACTGGGCCCAATTTGATCGCCGGTGCAATGGCTTCGGAGTCGTATAAAGCCGCAGCTCAATTAGCAATGTCGCTTCCCGATGAGATTCGGCCAGTGGTGAAGAACATGGGCGTTAACGGTCCGAATCAGGTGACAATGACCCTGTTAACTGGGGCAGTCGTGAAGTTTGGCGAGCCAGTAGATCTGCGTAACAAGCTGGTCAATGTTGTGGTTATTCTGCGTCGTCAAGACATCAACCAGATTGCAGGGATCGATGTGTCATCAGGAACCCCTGTGGTGTCCTCGCCGTAGTTTCAACCCCAGATGCGAGGCTTCCAATGTGAGCCTTGTTGGTCAACTAGCCTCGTGAACGACGCCATTTAGGGCGTTTCGCATATATCGAGTAATCGCTAACGGAGGCATGAACAATATGGCTGGAGCACCGCACAACTTTCTTGCAGTGATCAAGGTGATTGGCGTGGGTGGCGGCGGTATCAACGCCGTGCAGCGCATGATCGACTCCGGAATGAAGGGTGTGGAGTTCATTGCCATTAACACTGACGCTCAGGCGCTCATGATGAGCGACGCAGAAGTGAAGATCGATATTGGTCGTGAATTCACGCGTGGTCTCGGTGCAGGTAGTGATCCTGAAGTTGGACGCGAAGCTGCAGAGTCAAGTCGTGCAGAAATCGAAGAACTTGTTGCAGGTGCCGACATGGTGTTCATCACCGCAGGTGAGGGTGGCGGAACGGGAACTGGTGCAGCTCCTGTGATTGCAGAAATCTCGCGCGCAGCGGGGGCACTCACGGTTGGCATTGTGACACGACCATTCAATTTCGAAGGTCGTCGTCGCGCGTTGCAGGCGGAAGCAGGAATTTCGAAGCTTCGCGAAAAGGTTGACACTCTCATTGTCATTCCGAACGAGCGGTTGCTCGCCATTTCAAGCGACAAGACCAGCTTGTTGGCAGCATTTGCATCAGCAGACCAGGTGCTGTTGGACGGAGTAGTGGGAATCACCGGGTTGATCATGACTCCTGGTCTCATTAATACCGACTTTGCTGACGTGAAAATGATTTTGAAGAACGCAGGAACTTCACTGATGGGAATCGGTCGTGGAACCGGAGACAATCGTGCAACCGTTGCAGCGAATGCCGCAATCAATTCACCGTTGCTTGAATCCTCGGTTGAAGGTGCTCGTGGAATTCTGTTGAACATTGCTGGTCCTTCAGACCTCGGATTGTTTGAAGTAAACACCGCTTCTGAAATCATTCATGCGGTCGCACACCCTGATGCAAACATCATCTTTGGTTCGGTCATCGATGACGAACTTGATGATGAAGTGAAGATCACGGTGATCGCTGCCGGTTTTGATCGTGTAGACAACACCAGCTCACGCCAGCGTGAACCGCGAACGGTTGATACCGGTCGCATTCCAGAACAGCGTGGAAGTCGTTTGAAGGAGTTGTTCGGTGCTGGTGAAGACCCACTGCGTGACGACGATGACGGTCTTGACGTACCTTCGTTCCTGAAGTAATTCTCACGTTGGACCAACGCAGCGTTAGTGAGGCTGTTGCTTCACTGCGCAAACGAATAGCCAGCGCTGGTGGAGTAGATGTTTCACTCGTTGGGGTGACAAAAACATTTGGTCCTGAGGCGTGGCGGTTTGCACAAGTCGCGGGCTGTGATGCGGTTGGCGAGAACTATGCGCAAGAGGTTGTTGCAAAAGCTGCTGAGGTGGCATTGGCCGACCGTTTGCCTGTGCATTTCATCGGTCAGCTGCAGTCAAACAAGATCAAGCAACTGACTGGAATTGTCGATGTCTGGCAGTCGGTGGACCGTCTTTCGCTCCTGACTGAAATCGCCAAGCGCTCCGCGCAATCGGCGAACGTGTTTCTTCAAGTAAATGTGACGGGCGAAGAGGGCAAAGGTGGGTGTTTGCCTGCAGAGGTTGGAGAACTGTCCCGTGCCGCACAGGATTTGGGAATTGACGTTGTAGGACTGATGACTGTTGGGCCGACAAATGGAGACCCCGTCGTGACCCGCACCACATTTCGCACGCTTCGCACGTTGGCCAATGACCAAGGACTGCGACAGTGCAGCATGGGCATGACGGGCGATCTCGAAATTGCAATCGAAGAGGGAAGCACCATGGTCCGAGTGGGATCAGCCCTTTTTGGTGACCGTCCATCACCGCTTAGGTAACTTGTTGTAACCTGTGTTTGATGTCAATGTTTAGACGAGCCATGGATTACCTGGGTCTTGGTCCAGATGACGCATACGACGACTACGACGCTTCGGTAGCGGTTGAACGCCCGTTGCCACGCCGCCGCCCGGAGCCTCGCGGACGCATGGTTCGCCAAGAAGAAGAATATGACGACTACGAAGAATATGAAGACGACATGGTCGAACAGCGTGCGCCGCGCGCACCACGTGGTGTGAAAACCCGTGCTCCGCAACAGCGCGACGACTCCAGCGTGCAAGTGCGTCCGTCTACTGGCGGTCTTCGCGCACAGCCAACAGTTCGTCCGCTCTCTGCAAACTCTGCGCAACCAGTTGAAGTGCGTCCAACGCGTTACGACCAAGCAAAAGAAGTTGCAGACTTGTTTAAGAGTGGCAACTCTGTGCTGTTGAACATCGGTTCGGCTGATAGCGAAGTTGCGCGTCGACTTCTTGATTTCACCAGCGGTTTGATTTATGGAATGCAAGGCACGATGGAAAAAGTTTCTCCAGGTGTATTCCTGATCAAGCCATTCGGCGCAAGTTCACCGCGCGGCTGACGTGTTCATCGTCTGCGGTGCACTCGGGATTTTCATCTTCATGGTGTATGCGCGCGTTATTTTGTCGTGGTTTCCAGCAAACCCAAATGGCGCATTCGGGCAGATTTCGCGACTTATTTACCAAATCACCGATCCGGTGTTATTGCCAGTTCAGCGTGCACTTCCACTCGTTGGACCGCTTGATTTATCGCCAATTGTTGTGGTGATCGGACTTTCGATTCTGCAAAGCGTCATTTGCTGATTGCGGTGAACCGAGAGTAACCAAGTCGTACACTTACGCACCGTGACGTATCCACAAGTTGATCCGCAGCCGAATTTTCCGGCAATTGAAACCGAGACGCTGAAGTTTTGGCAACAGGACAACACCTTTGCTGCCTCGGTTGAACAGCACGCCGCAACCGGCGATGCGTCCAATGAATTTGTGTTTTACGATGGGCCGCCGTTTGCCAACGGACTCCCGCATTATGGACACTTGCTCACTGGCTTCGTCAAAGATGCTGTGCCTCGCTATCAGACCATGCGTGGGAAGCGGGTAGAGCGTCGCTTCGGATGGGACTGTCATGGTTTGCCGGCAGAGGCTGAAGCGGAGCGTCAGCTCGGAATTTCTGGAACGCAAGCAATTACCGACTACGGCATTGACAAGTTCAATGAGTATTGCAAAGTTTCGGTATTGCAATACACGGCGGATTGGGAGCGATACGTCACTCGTCAAGCCCGTTGGGTTGATTTCACTAACGATTACAAAACACTTGATACGCCGTATATGGAAAGTGTCATGTGGGCATTTAAGGCACTGTGGGACAAAGGGCTGATCTACGAAGGTTTTCGTGTGTTGCCGTATTCATGGGCGCTCGAAACTCCGCTCTCAAATTCCGAGACGCGCATGGACGACGCATACAAGATGGTGCAAGACCCAGCGCTCACCGTTGCTTTTGTGTTGGAGTCTGGCGACAGCCTGTTGGCCTGGACGACGACTCCGTGGACGCTGCCGAGCAACCTGGCATTGGCAGTTGCACCAGATGTTGATTACGTGCGTGTGCGACACAACGGCACGGTGTACGTCTTAGCGGAAGCGCGACTATCTGCATATGCGAAAGAACTTGATGGGGCAGAGGTGCTGGGAACTGTGCGTGGTTCAGAGCTTGTTGGTCAGAGTTATACGCCGCTCTTTCCGTATTTCGCTGATCACTCTGGTGCATTCCGTGTGTTCGGTGGCAGCTTTGTTACCACCGAAGACGGAACGGGTGTGGTGCACATGGCGCCGGGTTTCGGTGAAGACGACTATCAGGTGTGCAAGGAAAACGGTATTGAACTTGTCGTGCCAGTAAACAGCCGAGGTGAATTCACTCAGGAAGTTCCCGACTATGCAGGCATTCAAGTATTCGAAGCGAACCCGCTCATCATTCGCGCGCTCAAGGAACGTGGCGTGGTGTTGCGTCACGAAACATATGACCACTCGTATCCGCATTGCTGGCGAACGGGTAAGCCGCTCATCTACATGGCATTAAGTTCATGGTTTGTCAATGTGACCGCAGTGAAAGACCGCATGGTGGCGTTGAACCAAGAAATTCGTTGGGTGCCAGAACATCTCAAAGACGGAAGCTTTGGAAAGTGGCTTGAAAACGCACGCGATTGGAATATCAGTCGCAACCGTTTCTGGGGTTCGCCAATCCCGGTCTGGCGTAGTGACAATCCAGAGTTTCCGCGTATTGATGTGTATGGCAGCGTCGCCGAACTCGAGCGTGATTTTGGAGTGAAAGTAACCGAATTGCATCGCCCTGTTGTGGACGACTTGGTGCGTCCAAACCCAGATGATCCATCGGGCAAATCCATGATGCGCCGCGTGCCAGAAGTGTTGGACTGCTGGTTCGAAAGCGGGTCAATGCCATTTGCACAGGTGCATTACCCATTTGAAAACCAAGAATGGTTTGAGCAGCACAACCCTGGTGATTTCATTGTTGAATACATTGGGCAAACACGTGGCTGGTTTTACACATTGCACGTGTTGGCTACTGCGTTGTTTGATCGCCCCGCGTTTTCAACGTGTGTGAGTCACGGCATTGTGCTTGGCGCTGATGGTCAAAAGATGTCAAAGAGTTTGCGCAACTACCCAGACCCAATGGGCGTGTTCGATAACTACGGCGCTGATGCCATGCGCTGGTATTTGCTGTCATCATCAATTCTTCGTGGTTCCGACTTTGCAGTAACCGAAGAGGGTATTCGTGACACCGTTCGACAAGTGATGTTGCCACTGTGGAACAGTTGGTATTTCTTGTCGCTGTACGCAAACGCTGAAGGCAAGTCGGGCAAAGTTGACTTCTCGTCCGACAACGTGTTGGACACCTACATTTTTTCGAAGTTACATCACCTGGTGAACGACACCACGGTGAGCATGGATGCATATGACTTGTTTAATGCGTGTCAACAAGTACGCACCTTCCTTGATGTACTGACAAATTGGTACATCCGTCGCAGTCGCAATCGTTTTTGGTCTGGCGATCAACAGGCAATTAACACATTGCATACTGTTCTCGATGTGTTGACACGTGTTGCTGCACCGTTGTTGCCATTGATCACTGAGCAGGTGTACATCGGCCTTACGGGTAATCGCAGCGTGCATCTCACTGTGTGGCCAGTTGCTGCTGACATTCCTGTCAACAACGAATTGGTTGTGGTGATGGACCAAGTACGCGATGTCTGTTCAACAACGTTGTCGCTTCGTAAGTCGCATTCTCGCCGCGTTCGACTTCCGCTTGCCAGCCTTACCGTTGCTTCGCCGTTGGCACTTGGGTTACAACCTTTCGTGTCAATCATCACTGAAGAGGTGAACGTTCGTGAAGTGAAACTGACTGCAGATGTTGCTGGAGTTGCGCGACATGAATTGCAAGTTGTTCCAGCAGCGCTAGGACCACGACTTGGTGGCGATACCCAAAAAGTGATCGTTGCGGTTAAGAAGGGTGACTGGAAACAGCAGGGCGATGCGGTGGTTGCAGGCGGTTACGAGTTACAGCCGCATGAGTATCAGTTGAAGTTGCTGGCTGCGGTTGGCGACGCAGAAGCGACTGCTAGTTCGGCTTTGCCAGACGGCAAGGGAGTGGTGTTGCTAGATATTGCACTCACCCCAGAACTCCTGGCGGAGGGAACTGCGCGCGACATCGTGCGGATTGTGCAACAAACACGTCGTGAAGCTGATCTTGGGGTTTCCGATCGAATTCATTTGATTCTTGGTCTGCCCGACGATGTTGCTCAACAAGTGGCCCCTTTTGCGGACTACATCTGTGCAGAGACCCTTGCGGAACGCTTGTCCTACAATACGGACACGCCGCGAACCACGGACTTGGATGGGACTCCCATTTATGTTGCCGTGGAACGACTACGGTGAAGCGCCAAGTCAGGGAGGTAGTTATGCCATCAAAACCAACCAAGAAGAAGACCGTTTCTAAGAAGCCGACCGCCAAGAAGAAATCTGCGCCTAAAAAGCCGGTTGCAAAGAACAAGGCTGCGGCAGCAAAGAACAAGGCTGCGGCAGCAAAGAGGAAGCCTGCTGCCAAGAAGACAGGTAACAGCAAGGCTGCGGCGGCGAAAAACAAGGCTGCGGCAGTGAAGAAAAAGGCTGAGCTTGCCAAGAAGGCGGCAGCAAAG
>Ga0208222_1000479_pt1 | contig 11417 bp, 10 predicted proteins | sample LakMenEpi13Sep09_FD_150694 | JGI IMG/M metagenome (GOLD analysis project Ga0208222, IMG submission 150694) | Freshwater microbial communities from Lake Mendota, WI - 13SEP2009 deep hole epilimnion (SPAdes) | ecosystem: Environmental > Aquatic > Freshwater > Lentic | place: Lake Mendota, Madison...
CAACCTGCGTGCCCAGCAGATACAGGTCGTGGTACATCCGCAAAGTATCATTCACAGCATGGTGCAGTTCGAAGACGGTAGCATCAAGGCGCAGATGGGGCTCCCCGACATGAAGCTTCCCATTCAATATGCGTTGGCATTTCCGCAGCGCATCAAAAGCGATTTTCCCCGCTACGATTTTCGTTCTGTGAAGAATTTGAGTTTCGAGGAGCCCGATGTTAAAACTTTCAGAAATCTTGCGCTGGCCCAAGACGCGCTCGAGAAGGGAGGCAATCTGGCTTGCGTTATGAATGCCGCCAATGAAATTGTGGTCTACGCTTTCTTAAAGAACCGAATTAATTTTCTCGAGATGACAGATATAATCGAGCGCACCATGCAGCGGGTTCCCTTTATTGCGACCCCTACGCTCGAGGATTATTTTGAGAGCGATGCAGCGGCTCGTACCTTTGCAGCCGATCAGATCAATCTCTGAGCGCGGGTCTAATCGCTTCGAGAAACCGATCGCATAACGTATGGTACTATTAACAATCAATTGGTCTTCGGTAGGGCTACAAGTGGCACAATTGCTGCTTTCCCTTTCTATCTTGGTGATCTTGCACGAGTTCGGGCATTACATCACGGCACGCTGGTTTGGCTGCCGGGTAGAAAAATTCTATCTTTTTTTTGATCCTTGGTTTTCGCTCTTTAAGAAAAAGCGGGGAGAAACCGAGTACGGCATTGGCTGGTTACCACTTGGGGGCTATGTTAAGATAGCCGGCATGATCGATGAGAGTCTCGATAAAGAAGCCATCAAACAGCCCGCACAACCTTGGGAGTTTCGAAGCAAGCCCGCCTGGCAACGACTTATCATTATGATCGGCGGGGTGGTCATGAATGTGTTAGTGGCCTTTGCGATCTATTCCTTTATCTTAATGGTCTGGGGCGATAAGAAGATTCCTACTGCCTCCATGAAGTATGGTGTGCATGTGGTCGATAGTACCCTTTATAAAATGGGGATTCGTAACGGTGACCGCATTTTGTCTGTGGATGGAGAGCCGGTTGCCGATTTCGAAAAATTGAGAAGAAAGTTGATTTTGGGTCAACAAGTACAACTGCAACGGGACACGCAAACGCTTTCCATTACCATGGATAAGGACCTGATCGGTCAGCTGGTCGAAAATCGCAATCGATCCACGCGCGGATTCTTAGAAGTGCGCAGGCCAGCTATTGCCTTTTTGGTTCCGGATACCACGGCTGCCTACCGGGCCGGACTGAGAAGGGATGATCAAATAGTAGCGGTCGATAGTGTTCGATTCTCTTTTTACGACGAGCTGCAAGAAAAGTTATCTGCCAACAAAGGCCGCACTGTTTCTCTCACCATTGTGCGGGAAAATCAAGAGCTTGCTCTTCCGGTACAAGTGAGCGAAGAAGGCAAGATCGGATTTTTGGCTTACGGATATAGTTACCAGCAGATGGATAGCTTGGGGTGGTTACAACTCGATGTAAAACGATATGGCTTTATGGCCGCATTACCTGCTGGTGTTCAAAAAGCAGGCTATGAATTAAGAGACTATATCGATCAGTTTAAAAAAATTCTGGATCCCGACACCGGTGCTTATAAAGGGGTAGGGGGATTCAAATCGATGGGCTCTATATTTTCCGGTGCCGGCTGGGATTGGGAATCGTTTTGGCGCATTACGGCCTTTCTGTCGATCGTATTGGCCTTTATGAATCTGTTGCCCATACCTGCCTTGGATGGCGGACATGTGATGTTCACCTTGTACGAGATAATCACCAGGCGAAAGCCCAGCGATAAGTTTTTGGAATATGCCCAAGTGGCGGGAATGGCTTTATTATTGGGACTGATGCTCTATGCCAATGCCAACGACTGGCTGGGATGGGGCAGATAGTCTAAATAACCCGGGGGCGTTTGGTTTTGACAGCATAGTTCTTTGAAAGTGTAAGCATGTACTGCGTTGCGTAATTAGCAGTTTAATCTGAATACGAAAACTCAAATGGCAATACTCAGTATGCCATGGCTGCCTAATCAGTGATCAGGTAGTCATTAGGGCCGCCGGGCCGGTCAATCTGTTACCAAGCCCCGCCGCCGACTCAAACCCAAAACAGGTTGCGGTAAACAGGCCTTGTAAAAAAGGCAGTCTGCGCTGTTTACCTAAGCTAATCGCAGCTACGAAGCAAGTTGGTACGTCCGGTTCCTGCCTGCTTTCGACAATCAATGCCGGAATAAACATGTAGAAAGCTTTTGACGAATATGTTTGGACACCGGTTCGACTCCGGTCGCCTCCACTTTTTTATTTTATATTTGTTACATCAACTAAACGATGCGTATGAAACCGTTCAATCTGTTGCTGCTGGTCAGCTTTTTTTCTCTTTGGGCAGGAACGTCTTCCTTTCGTGTGCAGCCCGGTACCCCTGATGCGATCGTAGGGGTCTGGAAGACCGGCGAGGGAAATGCCATGGTGCGGATCTACAAAAATGGTGAGAAATACCAGGGTAAAATTGTTTGGTTAAAAGAGCCCAACGATCCCGAGACAGGAAAGCCCAAAATAGATAAGAATCATCCCGAAGAGTCATCACGCACCCGACCCATTCTGGGTCTTGTCAATGTATGGGGGTTCGTCAATACAGAAAAGAACGTATGGGAAGAAGGTAGCATCTATGATCCAAAAAATGGAAATACCTACTCATGCACGATCAAGATGACCGGTCCCAATACCATCGATGTCAGAGGATACATTGGCGTATCGCTGATCGGCAGAAGCGATACCTGGACCCGCCAGGTAGCCAAATGATCAGGGTGATACGAAGTTTAAGCTGAATCCTACGTACAGCGGATTACCCAATGCGCTTGTAAAGTAACGTTGGTTAAGCGCCTTCCCATTGTAAACATCCATTCCGTCAAATCGCCAGTTGTAGCGAAGTCCGGCCTGTGCATTGAACCATAGAAAGCCGGTCAGTTTTTTATCCCACATGATTCGAGGCTTCAATTCTCCACGCTGAATAAAAATGGTTCCATTGCTGCTATTGGCAAGATTCATCCAAAATTGATTACCCTCCAGTTCAAAGCCCAGTTGCATAATACTCGCTGTAGAGAAATTATAACGAAGATATCCGCGAGCGGGCAAGAGTAACTCCATTCCCCAATTGTCGTTAAAGGTCTTGTTCCACAGTACAACAGGCAGGTGCATGATCTGTCCGGCGCGGTACGTACGAGCCAAACCGGCTCCGACCATATTTTTTTCGGATAGCTTCCAGCCATAGATGGCAGTTCCGCTGATGGTGAGTGATTTGCTGTTAATGTCTTTCAGTTCATGGAAGATCCCGTTGAGATCGGCGCTAGCTTGTATTATCAAAAAGTTCTTTTCGTTGAGAGGCTTAAAAATAGTGGTGTTGATACCGGTGCTGGTAAGGGTATGGGTGGCCAGTTGCTTTGCGATAAGGTTGGTCCCAGGCGATGCAATAGCTATTCGGCTGCCCCAGTAATTGGCTCCCAACTGCCAGATGAGTTTGTTGGTCGAAATGACCGGAATGTTCACTTGGGCCTTGATCGCCGTCATATGGCTGGCGGTAAAATCTTGCATGGCGGGCAGCATGGCAGACACAGGCAGATCCGGAATGTCAAACCCGCCCATGCGCTCCATCCCCAGGCTAATGATACGCTGCGGCGTTTGATTGAGTACCTTTTGATTGCAGTAGCGTTTTACTCCTTGGGCATCTCCGAACTTGCTGTAGTCGAAGACTTCGGTACTGTCCTCTTGGGCCATTGAAAGAAAGGGGAGCATAAGAAAAAGAAAAGCAAGTTGATTTCGCATGGGGGTGGGTTTTAAAAAAAGCAGTACAAAAATAGAGTAGAGCGATGGATTTTCTTATTTTCGATTTAACCTAACCTATGAAATCCTTGTTCCATGAGCAAGATTACTATCCTTTTGGTCGATGACCACAAGCTGATCAGGGAATCCTGGAATATCGTGCTGTCTACCGATTCACGTTTTGAGGTGATCGGTGAAACCAGCGATGTGCAGGAGGCCATTGAGCTGGTAGCGCGTTTCAAGCCCCAGATTGTTTTAATGGACATCAACATGACGCCTGTCAACGGATTTGAGGCGACCAAGCTGGTGTTAAGGCAATCGCCACAGAGTCATGTCATCGGTATTTCCATGCATTCCATGCCCGCTTATGCCCGCCGGATGTTTCAGATGGGTGCCCGTGGGTATGTGACCAAGAACTCCTCTAAAGACGAACTGTTCTTGGCCATCGAAGAGGTATTGGCCGGTAATAAATATATCTGCGACGAGATCAAGAATATCGTAGCTCATCAGGAGCTCGATGAAGAAAGTGATTACCCCGATATGAACTTGCTTTCGAAGCGAGAGATCGAGGTGGTCACCCATATTAAAGAAGGACTTTCCTCTAAGGAAATCGCCCAACGCCTCGATATTTCTTTAAAGACCGTAGAGGTGCATCGCTACAACATCTTAAAAAAGCTTAAGCTGAAAAACACTGCCGCTCTGGTTAATTTCATCAATGCGCAGGGCTTCTGACCGCTGGTCGTAGTATTAGTTCTTATCCAGCGTTGTCTCTATATCTTCTACGGTAATGGATAGGTGACTCTCGTCGTAGAAACATTCTCCGTTTTTGATCAGCAACACTTGAGGCGATTCATGCGGCACCTGTAGTCGGGTGGCAATGGCATTTGATATCTCTCTGTAAGAAAGCAGATCGAGCAGGTATGCGGGCACGCGATCAGAGAGCGATGATTTGTTCAGTCGCTCCAGGGCCACGGTACTAATGGAGCACCGGGTACTGTGTTTAAAAAGCAGGGCAGTGCTCGTGCCGCTATTGGTCACGATCTCGTTGAGCTGCTCCATGCTCTGTAAGGGGGTCCATTTCATGGATGCTTAGCGTCTGAATTTAACTTTTGGGGTACTGTTCATGGGGCAACCCTCGCGGGCAGTGGTGCAAGAGGAGAGCAGCACACAAAACAGCCCGGTGATCAGTAAAAGAGAAAGGGTAATTCTCATAGGATTATTTCTGAAAGGCAAAAATATGGAATTTGTTTTGCCCCCTTGCGTCCAAGGCCACGGGCGATTAAATTTAAGGGCCATCACTTTTTTAAAGTCTTAACTTTACCCTATGCTACAACTTACAAAACCACTGGCTTTCATTGATCTGGAAACGACCGGCGTCAATTTGGGAACCGATCGCATTGTCGAGATCGCCATCGTTAAAATTCTTCCGGATGGTAGCCAAACCACCAAGCGCAAGCTCATCAATCCGGGAATGCCCATTCCAAAGGCCTCCAGTGACCTGCATGGCATTACGGACGAAATGGTCAAGGACGCGCCTGTCTTCAAGCAAATAGCCCATGAGCTAAAGCAAATGCTCGACGGTTGCGATCTGGCCGGCTACAACTCCAATCGGTTCGATGTACCCTTGCTGGTCGAAGAATTTTTAAGGGCCGAAGTGGAATTCGACATGAAGGGCAGAAGAATGGTTGATGTGCAACAGATCTTCTATAAGATGGAGCCGCGCACCCTATCGGCCGCTTACCAATTCTATTGTGGTAAAACCCTCGATGGAGCGCACAGTGCGGCCGTCGATGCCGGAGCTACCTATGAGATATTGGAATCCCAGTTACAGCGCTACGAAAGTTTGGGCACTACCATCGATTCCATCTTAAAATCGGTGGGAGAAGAGCCAATAGTCGATTTTGCCAAGCGTTTCGTTTGGGAAAATGGGGTAGAGGTCTTTAATTTCGGTAAATTCAAGGGTAGGCCGGTGGCTGATGTATTGAAGGCCGAGCCTCAGTACTATGACTGGATGATGAAGGGTGATTTTCCACAACACACAAAACAAAAACTCACTGAGATCTATACTCGAACGCTGCTAAAAAAGAATGGATAAGCTGGTCATCATACCCACTTACAACGAAAAGGAGAACATTGCCGCTATCCTTTCGGCTGTATTCTCGCTCGAGGGTAATTTTCATGTGCTGGTCATAGATGACGGCTCTCCCGATGGTACGGCGGGCATAGTTCAATCGCTTATGCAGTCCTATCCGGGTAAGCTTTTTTTGGAGCAACGAGCCGGTAAGCAAGGACTGGGTACTGCCTACATAGTTGGATTTAGGTGGGCCCTGCAGCGGCAGTACCAGTATATTTTTGAAATGGATGCCGACTTTTCGCACAGTCCTCTCGATCTGCTTCGCCTATACAAAGCCTGTCACCAGCAGGGAGCCGACCTAGCCGTAGGATCGCGGTACGTGCGTGGTGGTGGCGTTGTCAACTGGCCTGCCAACCGAATCGCCCTGTCAAGAGGGGCTTCTCTTTACACCCGATTGATCCTTTGGATGCCTCTTCGCGATCCTACCGCTGGTTTTGTCTGTTACAGAAGGACCGTGTTGGAGACGATAGATCTTTCGAGCATCCGATTTGTGGGCTATGCATTTCAGATCGAAATGAAATATGCATCTTGGCGATTGGGTTTTGTTATTAAGGAGGTGCCGATTATTTTTCAGGACCGCTCACTGGGTAGTTCCAAAATGAACAAGGGGATTATTAAAGAAGGGGTCCTTGGCGTGTTGCAATTGCGGCTCTATACCTTCTTGACCAACTACCGAAAAAAACGAAGCACCCCGGCCGCCTCATGAGAAAAGCATACACGCAGCTTCATCTGGCCGTATTGCTGGCGGGTCTTACCGGTATTCTAGGAAGGCTCATTACCCTTAACGAATTGATGATCGTCTGTTACCGGATGCTGTTGACGGTACTATCCATGTGGGTGCTGTTTGCTTGGCGCAAAAAGATCGAGTCGTTGTCTACTCTTACCATTGCCAAGATAATGGCCGTAGGGATGATCGCCGCGCTGCATTGGCTTACATTCTATGGGGCCATTAAGTATGCCAATGTTTCGATCGCGTTGGTTTGTTTTGCCGCCATCGGATTTTTTACGGCTCTTTTCGAGCCGTTGATTTTGCGACGATCGCTCAATTGGAGAGAGTTACTGCTAGGGCTGCTGACCCTCACCGGAGTGTACATCATCTTTCATTTCGATACGCGCTATACGGTCGGCATTGTGATCGGTCTCGTATCTGCCCTGCTAGCTTCGTTATTCCCGATCTTTAACAGGGAGTTGCTCAAAAAGACCAATGTAGAGAGCATGCTTGTATGGCAGCAGCTGGGAGGTTTTTTACTGATGGTCGTGCTTATCCCGGTCTACAGGCAGGCCCTTCCTGCTACACGCTTGTTGCCAACCCTAGAGGATTTTTTGTGGTTGTTGGTCCTCTCTTGGGTTTGCTCCGTTTGGGCCTTTCAGCTCTCTGCCTCGGCACTCAAAAAATTATCTGCCTTTACCGTTAACCTCAGTTATAATTTGGAGCCGGTCTATGGAATTATACTGGCATTTGTCTTCTTCAGAGAGGACCAGTTGCTAAGCAGCAGTTTCTTTTGGGGGCTCGGACTGATCTTGCTGGCACTGGGATTGCACGCCGCCATGGTCTTTTCCAAAAAGAATCGTAGTTGATCGATTAGAACTCCACAATAAATCCAATTGTGGGGATCAACGTTCCATCCTCGTTGGCCAAGATCAACGGAATGGCATTAGAGCCATTGGTGGAAACAGGTTGCCCGTTGGTGGTCAAAAAAGCGGTGTTGGTTTCGTTTCTTTTGAAGGTGAATTGTGGAAAGGCAGGACTTTTTGCACCATAGAAATTGGTGATGTCTAAAAACAGGTCGAACGTGGTCTTGCGCCAGTTCCATTTCTTATCGATTCTTATATCACCTGCATGAAAGGCCTTCAGTCTTTGGCTATTGAGTTGTGAAAGATTTATTACCCCGGTTCCCAGTGTCAGGTAGTTGAGCTGTGACTGGATCATGTCGAAGGGAGTGTAAGGTGCGCCTCCCTGGTAGCGAAACTTAACGCCAATTTCCCAGTTGCGCCCCAATTTGTATCCACCAATAAAGGATAATAAATGCCTATTGTCCCATGCGCTGGCGATCAGTTTTTGGTCGGCGCCGCTAAATCGGCTAATAAAAAAGGTGTAAGAGAGGGTCCCAAAAAAACGGTTGCTTAATTTTTGTTGTGCAAAAAATTCCACTCCATAGCTGGCCCCTTTTCCGTTGGTGCGTACGGCCTCATTTCCCACCACATTGAAATCGGCTCCGAGGTTGCTCAACGAGATACCGTCTCTGACAGATACGGGTACTCTGTCGTATCGTTTGTAAAAGGCCTCAAGGGTAAATCGAGTGGTGGGGGCCGGTAAAAACTCCGTTCCGATCACAAAGTGAGTGCTTCTTGTGTAATCGGCGTTTCGGTTTACCAAATTGCCCAGATTATCGCGGAAGCTCAGTATGGTGTAGGTAGGAATTTTATAGTAATCTCCCACCGATGCGTTCAGCGACCACTTATCTGCTACTATGTACGAAAGGCCCATTCTCGCAGAGAGCGTGCGCAAGGGGTTATTGCCTTGATCGGTAAAACTATTCATGTCGGTGCGCAATCCGCCGCTGAGGCTTAGGCGGTCTTGGGCCATTCGCTTGCTGACCTGAACAAAGGCTCCGGTTCTCCATAGGTCAATGTTAGAAAGATAGCGCGCCGCTACAGCGGGTTGCAGCAGGTTGCCCGATGCATCCCGAAGTTCTTGCCGGATGCGAATAAAAGAGTTGTTGTTACTTTTTGCATACTGTACCACACCGCCATAGGCCAGCTTTATTCCAAGCACGGTCTTGTTTACATCGAATCGAAGTTTATTTTCGATCTCTTGCGAGTTGATCCCGGTCCTTCTTTTTGTTTCGTCTTGGGTATTGTTGCCGTCGAATTTTTCAATGGCATTGTCAAGCATATTTCTGCTGATAGCGAGATTCCAGAATCCTCCTTTGATCTGCTTGCGAAGACTTACCCCCACGGTATAATTCCACTGCTGAATGACGGGAGTAGCATCGAGGATGTATAGCTTTTCGGGAGTGGCCTCACGAGGGGCTCCGAAACTAAAATCATCAATGGCTCCCAGCCCTATGAGCGTGAGCGTTGTTTTTTTATTGATGCGGTGTGTGACCTTATACTGAAAGTCCCAGTAGTTGGGTCTGATGGGAAGGTCTATCGCTTTAAAGAGAAGTTGCAGATACGATCTTCTGGCCGAGGCTAAAAAGGTGGTCTTGGCAGAGAGAGGTCCTTCGAGGGTGGTGGCCAGTTCTGTGGCACTGAGCCGAAGGTTTCCTTGCACTTGGTTGGGATTGCCATTGCGCTGACGAAATTGCAATACGGAAGAAAGTGCATTATCAAAACGTGCATCAAAAGAAGAAGAGCTGAGTTTAACTTCTTCCAGAAAACTCACATTGAGCATGCCGGTGGGACCTCCCGCACTGCCTTGTGTGGCGAAGTGATTGATTACAGGGATCTCGATGCCATCGAGATAGTAGACATTCTCGTTGGGGGCACCTCCTCGAATGATGATGTCGTTTCTGTAGCCGCCCACACTGCCCGCCGTTCCGCCCACTCCGGGAAGCGCCTGAATGACTCTGGACACATCAAAATTTCCACCCGGGTTGCTGCGAATCTCTTCGGTTGTTAGTTTCTGTACGCTCAGCGGTGTCTCGAGGCTTGCTGCAATGGCCGTCTTTTTACCCGAGCTGACCGTTACCTCGGCCAGTTTGGTGACCATCGTTTCGAGTTGTAGCGTCAGGTTCAATTCGTTTCCGACCGTAATGACCATGTTGTATAGGGTAAGCTCAGAAAAGCCGACCGAGCTTACTTTGATGGTGTACGTCTTGGGAGGGATGCCGGCTATTCGAAATCTTCCGAGCGAGTCGGTGCTGGTGGCCAGGTTGGTGCCCTCGATCTTTATGGTAGCTCCCGCCACAGGCACTAGCAAATTCTTATCGGCCACGGTTCCGGCCACACTGCCCAATCCTTGGGCGATAGAAAAGTACACAGAGCCGAGCAGCAGCGAAAGAAGCAGTATTTTTTTCATATTGTTCGGATGATACCGATAACAATCCGTTTTATAAATGGTTTAAATTATCTTAGACTTTCATATCCGATCGTTATGCAAAGAACCTTCTGTTTGTTTTTGATCGCAGGGCTGTCGGCCCTTTCTGCCGTTGCACAGAAATTGCCCCTTAACCACCAGGTGTACGATAGTTGGCAACGCATTGGAGAGCGTGCCTTGAGTGCCGATGGTAATTGGGCGGTATTTGCCATCGACCCGCAAGAGGGTGATGGCACATTGGTGCTGCAATCGCTTCGGTCGGACTACCGCAAAGAATTAGCCAGAGGATACGGTGCTGCCATTAGTAGCAATGGCCGCTATTTGGTGTATAAGATCAAACCTTTTTATGCTTCTGTAAAGGAAGCGCGCAATAAAAAGAAAAGACCCGAAGAAATGCCCAAGGACTCAGTAGGCATTATTGAGTTGGGCAAAGACAGTATCGTAAAGTTCGCAAATGTGCGTTCTTTTAAGATGCCTTCAGAAGAAGAAGGGTGGGTAGTCATTCATTTTGAAAGCAGCGAAAAGGCTCCGGAGGGGAGCGACCCGGCAGCAGAATTATTGTTGATCAACTTACAAACCGGCGCAAGGCTAACGCTTCCTCGCATCAGCGAGTATCAGCTTTCCAAAAAAGGGGGCAAGCTTGTAGCTGAGCAAGCGAGAAATGGCAAAGACTCGCTGAGCAAGACCGCGATATTGTTGGTAGCTGTGCCTGCCATGAAAGTCGATACGATCTTGCGGGGCGGAAATGATTTTAGAAAATTTTCTTTTTCGTCCAGTGGGTCCCAATTGGCCTTTGTGGCTGAGCGAGATGCCAGACCCAAGGAGTTGGTCAAGTATTACCGCTTATACCACTACGACGGTCGCGCCGACACCGCCACGGTAATTGCCGATCGTAACACGGCGGGCATGAGATTGGGGATGACGATCAGTGAGTTTGCCGATCTTCGCTTTAGCGAATCGGGTAGTCGTCTATTTTTTGGAACAGCTCCTATAGTACCTGCCAAAGACACACTCACCCCCGAGGCCGAATTGGTCAAGGTCGATATCTGGAATTACCAAGATGATTACTTGCAAACTCAACAGCTGTATCAACTAAAACGAGATCAAGAAAGATCGTACCAGGCCGTCTTTCATTTTGATAGAGCCAAACTCGTGCAGTTAGGTACCCCCGAGGCCGATATAGTTTATGTTCCGGTTAAAGACGATGGTGACTTTGTATATGCGGCAAGTGACCTAGGCAAACGGATCGCTTTTCAATGGACCGCTTCTACCAAAAAAGATATTTACCGAATTGATGTACTAACGGGTCAACGACAACTCATCAAGCCCGATCTGAACGGCGATCTTTTTCAGACCTCTGTTTCTCCTATGGGGACCGCTTTGGTTTGGTATGATGCAGATCTGCAACAATATCAAAGTTGGGATGGCAGCA
>Ga0208222_1000481_pt1 | contig 11407 bp, 8 predicted proteins | sample LakMenEpi13Sep09_FD_150694 | JGI IMG/M metagenome (GOLD analysis project Ga0208222, IMG submission 150694) | Freshwater microbial communities from Lake Mendota, WI - 13SEP2009 deep hole epilimnion (SPAdes) | ecosystem: Environmental > Aquatic > Freshwater > Lentic | place: Lake Mendota, Madison...
GTTATTTCGAGAAAAATACCCCGATGTTTCGGTACAGTTGCACGTTCATTCGACCCGGCGCACCGCTTGGAGTGTGGTGAATGGACAAATTGACTTAGCTATTGTGGGGGGAGAAATTGCCCCGGAATTGATGTCAGCTTTAGAAATTGTTCCCTATGCGGAGGATGAACTGGCGTTAATTGTTCCTACTTCCCATGAATTTAGTCAACAAGAAACGATTCTAAAAGAGGATTTATACTCCTTAAAATTTATTAGTTTGGATGCTCAATCAACGATTCGGAAAGTCATTGATCAAGTTTTAACCCGTTGTGGAATTGATACCACCCATCTGCAATTAGAAATGGAACTCAGTTCGAGTGAAGCGATAAAAAATGCAGTTCAATCGGGGTTGGGAGTCGCGTTTGTTTCTATATCTGCCATTGAAAAAGAGTTACAAATGGGGGTAATCAAACGGGTTAAAATTGATCAGGTGATTGCCAAACGGACATTATCAGTGATTTATAATCCGAATCGCTATCGATCCAAGGCAGCCGAGGCATTTACTAATGAAATTTTACCCAAGTTTGCCAGCCCCGATTTTAACAAACATAGTATAGATGTTCAATACCCAACTGAATATACGGCTTTACCTTTATCAGATTGATTTCACTGGGTTGTTTTTTACCCTTTCTGACTGATTTTTGATTCTATTTTTGTTCAATTCTTTACCCACTCTCACAATGACAGATGTTCCTTTTACTTTAGATCAATTACGCATTCTCAAAGCGATCGCGGCTGAGGGAAGTTTTAAGCGGGCGGCGGATAGTTTATATGTTTCCCAGCCCGCTATTAGTTTACAAGTCCAAAATTTAGAACGACAGTTAAATGTTCCTTTATTTGATCGAGGAGGACGCAGAGCTAAATTAACAGAAGCTGGACATCTTTTATTAAATTATGGCGAAAAAATCTTGAGTTTATGTCAGGAAACCTGCCGCGCTATTGAGGATTTACAAAATCTGCAAGGGGGAACTTTAATTGTCGGGGCTTCTCAAACTACCGGAACCTATTTACTCCCTCGAATGATTGGTTTATTTCGAGAAAAATATCCCGATGTCGCGGTGCAACTGCACGTTCATTCGACTCGACGCACCGCTTGGAGTGTGGCAAATGGACAAATTGATTTAGCAATTGTTGGCGGGGAAGTGCCGCCGGAATTGCAAGATGCTTTGACAATTCAACCCTATATTGAAGATGAATTAGCCTTAATTATTCCCCCTTCCCATCCCTTTGCCAAATTAGATAAAATTCAAAAAGAAGACTTATATCAATTGGAATTTGTGGCTTTAGATTCTCAGTCTACTATTCGCAAAGTCATTGATCAAGTTTTAACCCGTGCCGAGATTGATCCACGCTGTTTAAAAGTTGAAATGGAGTTAAATTCTATTGAAGCGATTAAAAATACGGTACAAGCCGGATTAGGGGCTGCTTTTGTTTCGACTTCAGCCATTGAAAAAGAATTAGAAATGAAAGTTTTACACCGCATGGTGATTGAAGATATTGTGGTTAAACGAATGCTTTCAGTCATTGTTAACCACCATCGCTATCAGTCCAAGGCATCTGAGGCTTTTATTCGAGATATCTTACCCTTGTTTACGGCTCAAAATTGGACATTAAACACCCATAGTTTTTCCTCAAATTCTTCTAAAAAATTGATTAACATTGAGACGTTTGTTTCTCCTACGGATTTTGAATAAACTCAAGACCTATAGCAATCTTATTTGAGTTGTCTTGATCAAAAGGGAATAGGGAATAGGGAACACCGGAACACCGGAACACCGGATAATACTTCTGACTGTTTCATATCAGTATTAAAATGTTACAACCTGCGTTTTTAATTTTTTATCGGCAGTAACAATATGAAAATTTACTGTACTCGTCCGGGCTGTCTGGGGGCTGATCGCAATAATTTTACGGATTTAGATGATCAAATGACCCTCAAAACAGTACAGCAAAAATTCTGTACCACCTGCGGAATGCCTTTAATTTTAGATGGTCGTTATCTACCGGAAATATTATTAGGACAAGGGGGATTTGGGACAGCCTATTTAGCTAAAGATCGCCGTTCTCCTACCTTTAAATATTGTGTAGTTAAACAATTTAAACCCTCATCTGATTTCAACCCTCAACAATTAGCAACGGCTCAGATTTTATTTGAAAGAGAAGCTCATGTTTTGGAACAATTAGGTAATAAGCATCCCCAAATTCCCGATTTATTTGCCTATTTTCCTTTAGAAGCACCCGGATGGCGAACATCAAAAACGGAACAATTTTTTTATATTGTTCAAGAGTATATTAATGGCGAAAATTTAGAAGCAGAAATAAATTCAAAGGGACAATTTTCGGAAGCGGAAGTCCGAGAAGTGCTACAGGAAATTCTTAAAATCCTAGAATTTGTTCATGATCATGATGTGATTCACCGTGATATTAAACCTTCTAATATTATGCGCGATCGCCAAGGAATTTTACATTTATTAGATTTTGGTGCAGTTAAACAAGTCACCCAAAGTCCAGGGGGAACATCAACTGGAATTTATTCCCTGGGGTTTGCACCCCCTGAACAAATGCGAGGTTATACTGTCTTTCCTTCGACGGATTTATATGCGTTAGCGGTGACTTGTCTTGTCTTATTAACAGCAAAAGAACCCCAAGAGCTATTTGATAGTTATAGTAATCAATGGAACTGGAAACAATTTGTTGGGGTTTCCGATGAATTAGCTAATATTTTAGATAAAATGTTATTACCTACACCTAGCGATCGCTTTGGTTCCGCTACTCAAGTTTTAACCGCCTTAAACTCTCCCCAAATTCAACCCATTCCCCAACCTCCTCCACTCCGATTACCTCCTATTTCCCCTCCAGTAACCCCAGTTCAACCTCTAACAATAACTCGTTCTTTTTCTAGCTTAGAATTGTTATCCAATGCCGCCTTTGTTGGGTTTGAAGTTGGAGTTTTCGCCAGCTTAGGATTTGCTATATTTAAAGTATTTAATTTTAACCCTATTGTTTTATTGATTATCGGTTTAGTCGGGGTGACTGGATTAATATTTGCCCTGTATCATCGCTGGATCGAAGTCGGGTTAGATTTTATTATTATCCCCTTAATTTCCCTAGGAGTTTTATATTTTATCTTATTAAAATTAGGCTTTTTGTCATTAACTATAGTTCCTTTAATTATGGCTATATTTAGCGTAGCTGTGACTACTTTATTTCGCTTAATTTATCTCATGCTCAAACGAATCTTATAACTAAAAATACTTAAAGACTAGACTAAATAGAGTAAACTGAATAAATCTGTTACCGAAAATTGCCAATTATTTAACACATTCAGCACGGGTAAACTATCCATACCTGATTTAACTTCTGGAATACAATTCGGTTGAAAAATACTGACAGATTCATCTTCAGGATCGATAAACCAACCTAACTTTGTTCCATGATTAAGACAGAAAGCAATTTTTTGAATCACTCGATTAGGAGATTGTTCTGGAGAGAGAATTTCAATGATCCAATCTGGAGGAATTTCAAACCGATTTTTAATCCTTTTATTAGGGCGTAAAGGAATATTATCCCATTCAAAAATAGCAATATCTGGAACAATTGAACTCCCCCCAAAAATGCAACGCAATTCGGTCAGTACATAGGCTAATTTCTGCGGTTCACCCACTCGATTAATCGCAGTCACTAAGCGAGTTTGTAAAATACTATGTTCTCCTTGTGGCATAGATTTTTGATAGATATAACTATTAATATATTCACTCGCTGGCTTCGTTTCTGGTAATTGCAAAAACTCGTCTAAAGATATCTTGGATTGAGATTCTATTGAGGACACCATAAACAATTATTCCTTGAATTATCCTTAATGATTTTTGTGCCATTATTTGACCATTTTAGTAATATTATATCAATAACTGCCCCGACAATCCTACAAAAGTGTTAAAATTTTACCTAATATCCAAAACCCTTGAGATTTATGGCTCAAAAAAATGACACTACAACTTTAATCCTCGCCTTACTGATTACCGGAGGATTAATTGGTGGCGGAATTTGGTGGTTTACTCGCAATATGAATTTGCCCACAGTCTTAAATTCTAATCCCTCTCCCTCAAGTTCAATTCCACCTAAACCGACCCCAATTCCACCTACCTCTGTCCCTCAAATCTCCACAAAAGATTTTAAAACCTTTGCTGAAGTTCCTAATGTTCCTAATGGACTTTTTACCTATGGCGGGAGTACCACATTTGCACCAATTCGTAAAGTAATTAATCCCGAAATTCAAAATATTTTTCCTCAATTTCAATTACGATATTTTCAAAATCCCAGTCAATCCCCAGGTTCAGGAAGTGGGATTAAAATGTTAATTGATAATCAAATTACCTTTGCTGAATCTTCCCGACCTTTGCAAGAATCAGAATATCAACAAGCCCGACAAAGGGGGTTAAATTTAATCGAAGTTCCTATTGCTCTTGATGGGATTGTAGTGGCGGTTAATCCTAACTTGAATATTCAAGGGTTAACTATCAACGAATTAAAACAAATTTATACAGGTAAAATCACTAATTGGAATCAACTCGGAGGCGAAAATATTCCAATTGTTGCCTATTCTCGGACTAAAGAAGCCGGAGGAACAACGGAATTTTTCATCCTGAATGTATTAGGAAAAGAGTCTTTTGGAGAAGCGGTAAAATTTATTCCTACCACTACAGAAGCCCTAAGAGAAATCGCTAATAATCCTGGGGGAATATATTATGCTTCCGCCCCGGAAGTTGTCGAACAATGTAAAATTAAACCCCTAGCTATTGGTATAACATCTGATGCTTTAGTTCAACCCTATAAAAACCCCTTAATTCCACCGGAAAATTGCCCTCAACAACGGAATCAAATTGATTCTGTTGTATTTAAAAATGGAGAATATCCTCTTACCAGACGTTTATTTATTATTGTCAAACAAAATAATCAAGCTGAACAACAAGCCGGGGAAGCATACACTCAACTTTTATTAACTTCTCAAGGTCAAGATTTAATTGAAAAATTGGGATTTATTAGAATCCGTTAAGTTTTCTGGGCTGGGTATGTTTCTGTCTGTTAACTTAGATTAGAGGTTAATCCCAGAAAAAAATGTTAAAATAGAACCTAAGCATCAATCAATTTATAATCCGATGTCTCAAAAAAATGAATCTCTAATCTTATTTTTAGCCCTGCTAATTACAGGGAGCTTATTAGGGGCGGGTTATTTTTTATTTTTCAGATTTTCTCCTAAACCCCTATTGAATACGAATAACCCCTCTGGAACTTTACCCCCAACGTCCTCACCTAATATTGCGGTTGGGCCTATCGAAACTCGAATTAGTCAAGGGGAAAAAGTTTTAATTGCTTCAGGAAATTTAGCTCTCAAACAGGCGGGAGTTGCGGCTTTAGCGTCTCGTCAATATCAGAACGCTGTTCAACAATTTAATGCAGCTTTACAACAAAATAAAAACGATCCTGAAGCCTTAGTCTATCGAAATAACGCCCAAATTCTGCAAAATAATCAACCCTTTTATACTATAGCTGTCTCGATTCCGATTGGAACTTCTGTTAATACCGCCCAGGAGATTTTAAGGGGAGTTGCTCAAGCTCAAATAGAAGTCAATCAAGGGGGAGGAATTGCAGGAAAATCATTAAATGTGATTATTGTCAATGATGATAATAGTCCTGAAGTTGCTAAAGAAGTTGCTCAAAAATTAGTCAATAATTCAGAAGTTTTAGGAGTAGTTGGTCATTTTGGGAGTAATACCACCGAAGCCGCAGCACCGATTTATGAAGCAGGGAAATTAGTCTTAATTTCTCCTACCAGTACATCAACAAATATTTCTAATGCGGGAGACTATATTTTTAGAACTGTTCCTAGTGATCGCTTTGCTGGAAGTAGTTTATCTCGATATTTACTAAATAAGTTAAACTTAAAAAAAGCGGTAATATTTTTTAATAGTGCTAATCAATATAGTAATTCCCTACAAACAGAATTTACCACTGCTTTAAGTGGAGATGGGGGCGAAATAGTCAGTATTTTTGATATTGCAAAACCTGATTTTAACCCGCTTCAATCCCTAGAACAAGCCCGCCAACAGGGAGCAGAAGTAATTGTATTAACTCCCGATTCTTCTACTATTGAACAGGCGTTACAAGTGGTGAGAATTAATCGGAGACAGTTACCTTTATTGGGCGGGGATAGTTTATATCGACCGGAAACATTGAAGGTTGGAAGTGATGCGTTGGGGATGGTAATTGCAATTCCTTGGCATATTTTAGCTAATCCTAATTCGGCTTTTGCTCAAACAGCAAATCAACTCTGGGGAGCGAGTGTTAACTGGCGTACCGCCACCGCCTATGATGCTACAAAAGCCTTGGTTGCTGCTATTGCTAAAAACCCTACCCGAACCGGGGTTCAACAAGCACTTTCCGCCTCGGATTTTACCCCCCAAGGTGCAACGGGTGTGATTAGATTTTTACCATCGGGCGATCGCAATCAACCCTTACAATTAGTTACAATTGAACCCGGAAATACTTCGGGATTGGGTTATGATTTTGTTCCAGTTCCTTAATTTTATTGGTTTTAAATAATTTAGATAATTGTCAAAAAATCTGATTAATGTTGATATTAAATTCAGGAAAAGCAGCTAAAGTTAAGGTTTGTTCTACTGTAAAAAACTGAATAGATTGATAACCGTTGGCGGTGGGATTTCGATACACCCGCACAATATTTTGATTCAGGTCAATTAACCAAACTTCCTGAATATCACTCTGACAATAGAGAGGAATTTTTACCTGTTGATCAAAATCAATAGTTGTATCTGAGACTTCTATTAATAATATAATATCCGAGGGTTGGGGATGTCTTTCTTCATAAAAATCGGGACGAGGTTGCAGTAGAACTAAATCGGGTTGAGGTTGTGATAAATTATTTAATTGAATCGGGTTTTGAACACTGATCAGAATTCGATCACCCAATATTTGATAAAATAAATGGTTACAGCGATTAACACAAGCCGCATGACGTTTTCCAATTGGTGACATTTTAATGATTTCTCCTGCTACTAATTCATTATTTTCATCGGCTTTAAAAACCCCAACTTCTCCCATTTTCTGATAGTCTTCAACGGTAAAATATCTTTTTAAAACTTGGATTGACATTTTAACCTCCTTGTTGATTAACATAATTATAATCTATAGCAATCCTAAATGAATTGTATAGCAGGGAACAGGCCCCCAAACCCCCCGTGCGGGCTAGGGGGGGAAGGGGAGGGGTTCTATTTACCAACAATTAAAAGCGTTTTATTAGTAAGCTAATCCCACCAACCTAGCACTTAAATCCCACATTTTTTTGCCTTTTTCATCATCACTGGCTTGAGGAGAAACCTTCTGCACAAAAGACTGGCGATCTTTCTTCTGACGATTTCCCCAACTCCAATACATTCCAGACTGTTTATATTCAGGATCAGCCACCACCATTGCGACGCGATCGCCCGATAATTCCTCCGTGACAAATCCCCCGGTAATATATTTTTGAAATAGGGGAAAAATCTTTTGAAATAGGGGATAATGGTTGCGGAATAAAGCCGTTGTTGCCACACAACCCGGATAAAGAGAAGTAAAAGTAATCCCCGTAGAATCATGGTAACGGCGATGTAATTCTCGCATGGTTAAAACATTACAAACCTTACTATCTTTATAGGCTTTAACAGGTTCAAATTGTTTGCCATTAATCATCGTAATCGGATCTTTGAAACCTTCCGCAAAACCTTCGAGATTTCCTAAATCTGGACGCGGGGGAATTTTACCTCCTAACTCGTCGGGGTTGTGAGTAACTGTTCCTAAAATCACCATTCTGCGATCAGCAAAAGTTGATCTTTTCATATCCTCTAACATGACATTGCAGAGGTAAAAATGGTTTAAATGGTTGGTCGCCATCGTTAATTCATAGCCCTCTGGACTCCATAATGGCTCCTTAATTAAGGGCATATAAATCGCCGCATTACAGACCAAGGCATCCAGGGAGCGACCCAAAGACCGGAAATTAGCAACAAACTGTTTTACACTGGCTAAAGATCCTAAATCTATGGGAAGAATTGTATAGCTGTCCTTGGACATTCCCACGGATTGGGCCGCCCGTTCGGTTTTGGCTAAATCCCGACAGGCCATCACCACATACCAACCCTTTTCGGCCAAGGCTCTAGCGGCTTGCAAACCAACGCCCGAAGACGCTCCCGTAATCACAACTGTTGCTTGATTTGCCATGAAATTCTAACTCAATTTACTATTGTTGACTCTTTCTAGGATCTCATGTTTTACCACACTGGTCACTATTGTAGTGAGTCCTTCAGGACTCAGAGTTAGATAGCCCTAAAGGGCTTACTACAAAACTCGTAGAGTCCTTCAGGACTCAGAGTTAGATAGCCCTAAAAGACTTACTACAAGTCAAGAATCACTTTCAACATAAGGAATCGTAAAATGGAACTGACTCCCTTGATTTTTCCCCTGAGAATCTGCCCAAATTTCCCCGCCCCAACCATTCACAATTTGTCTGCTGATCGCTAATCCTAGGCCCGTTCCACCCACACTCCGACGCAAGGAACCTTCTTCTTGATAAAACCGCTCAAATACCGCGTCTAAACGATTGGGTTCAATCCCCCGTCCGGTATCGGAGATCGTCACTTCCATCATTTGATCTCCATTACATTTGGCGTTAATTTTAACTTTACCATCAGAATTGGTAAATTTACAGGCATTATCTAATAGTTTAGAGAGTAATTCTACTAACCATTCGCCGTCGGCTTGAACTAAAGGTAAATTCGAGGGAACTTCTGTTTGAATCGCGGGAACTTGATTTTGATTATGATGGGTACGAATTCCACTAATTGCTAAATCAATACATTCTTTGAGTCTTAAAGATTCGGGGTTCCAATCAACTCGACCACTTTCTAAATGAGACAATTTTAAAAAATCTTGGACTAATTTTCTTAACCTTTCTGCATCTTCTAAGGCCGTATCTAACATTACTTTTCGCATTTCCACGGGCATATCTGGTTCTTGATTCAAACTTTCTAAACAAATTAAAATGGTGGATAAGGGAGTTCTAAGTTCATGGCCGGTAATCGCAATTAAATTACTACGAGTCCGTTCTAATGCTTCTAATTGTTGGTTTAGATCTTCTAAGTTGGCATAGGTTTCCGCTTGAATAATTGCAGCACCTAGTTGAGTTGCGATCGCATCTACCATTAATAAATCATCTTCTTGCCACTCGGAAAGATTACAATTACATTGGTGTAATTCTACCATTCCCAAAAGTTGACCTTGGTATAAAATAGGAATCATTAACCAACCTTTAATTTCCAATTTTTGGGTTATTTTTTTTAAGGATTCTTGGGATTTTACTGAATTATTATTATTGTTATTAAGCCAGTCTATGTCAATTTCATCCGTTTGATTAATATAAATTGGTTCTTGACGTTTAACAACTTCTTGAAAGAGCGGATTTTCTCGCAAAAGCCAAGTTTTTCCGATGATAGAAACTACATCATTACATAAATATTCATTAGAAATTTTAACAGAATTATCCGTGGCTTTGCAGCGATAAATCAGACAACGACAAGCACCCATAGCTTCCCCTAACTCATGAGTTGCGACTTTAATCACCTCTTGAGGATTGAGAGATTGGCGAATGGTGGATGTAATAGAATTAACTAAACGTTCTTTTCGTTCCTTAGCAGCTAAAGACCGATAAACTCGTAAAAGTTTATGTTGACCCGCTTGTAAATAGGTGACTAAACGATAAGCAAAGGGATCATTCAGGGAAGAATAATCGCTAGAACTCGAATTAGATTTTGTTCGATTTGAAGATTTTTTACTTTTTTTAGTTGCGGAACGAATATTATAAAATAGAAAGGCTTGTTCAACTTTTTCAGCTAATTCAGGACGGTAATATAAAGTCCGTTCTAATAGTAATTCGGCAACCTTAATCGAAACTTGCCGATCGGATGTCCAAATCCCTTCAAAGGGACGAGCCTGATCCATTAATAATTTTTCGGTTATATCGGAATTCTGTACTAAATCTTCGCGTTCAACACAAACTAAACAGGTTGCATAATATTGTCCTAAAACCAATAAATTCCATTCTTGACTCAGTTTATCCTGGGGATCAAATGCTACTGTTTCGTGAATATCAGAGGAGTTTTGAAACTCTGTTTTTTCGGCTGCCATCACATAAACCTGGGGTGTGATCGCGGCAATTTTTCGGTAACGGTGAGCTTCTTGACGATAAAATCTTTCCTGTTGAAAGGTAGCAATTACTAGAGGTTGTTCAGTTGTGGCTAAAACTTGATCCTCCATCGCATGAGATAGGGCAGTTAAAGAGGATTTAAAATAAATTTGGGGCTTTAAACTGGGCAAAAACTGCACCAATTCCGTTAATACCGAGGTGGAGACACTCATTTTATATTAAATCTATAGCTTTAACTGGATTTTTAACTAAAGACGTATTTATGTTAGTGTTAGCCGAGCAAATGGAGGTTATCTTCACTATGGGTTATGATAGTGTTGCAGTTGTTTGACCAAGGCTAAAACTAGCTCAAAGTTAAGGGAAAGTTGATCATTAGCTGAACTCATTTTCCATTACCCTTTGGGTCTATAAGTATTTTACCGTAAATCATGGATACTGGAAAATAATCAATTTTTTTGAGTAGCTCTTGACTGGAGGCAAAAGCTGTGTTTTTAAAGCAAATGCAGGTCAATATCTAGTTATTTTTACTCAAATAAAAGACCTTTAAGTTATTATCAGGAATAAATAATGAATCAGAATGAATTATTAGATAAGTTTATTTGTGGAGATTGTATATCCATAATGAGTCGAATGCCAGATAATTGTCTGGATTTAGTTGTAACTTCCCCACCCTACAACCTGAAAAATTCTACCGGAAATGGGATGAAGGATGGCAGAGGTGGCAAGTGGAAAAATGCTGAACTTGTGCATGGTTATTCAGACTATGACGACAATATGCCCCACGAAAAATATGTGGAATGGCAAAGAGAATGTCTATCGCAAATGATACGTTTATTAAAAGATGATGGGGCAATATTTTACAACCATAAATGGCGGGTTCAAGATGGTTTGCTTCAAGACAGACAAGATATAGTTTCGGGTTTTCCAGTCCGACAAATTATCATTTGGCGACGAAAAGGAGGAATTAACTTCAACCCGGGTTATTTCTTACCCACCTACGAAGTCATTTATTTAATCACTAAGCCAAAATTTAAGTTGACACCTAAAGCTAATGCTCATGGTGATGTTTGGGAGTTCACGCAGGAAATGAATAACTCCCATCCCGCACCTTTT
>Ga0208222_1000482_pt1 | contig 11405 bp, 8 predicted proteins | sample LakMenEpi13Sep09_FD_150694 | JGI IMG/M metagenome (GOLD analysis project Ga0208222, IMG submission 150694) | Freshwater microbial communities from Lake Mendota, WI - 13SEP2009 deep hole epilimnion (SPAdes) | ecosystem: Environmental > Aquatic > Freshwater > Lentic | place: Lake Mendota, Madison...
AGTGTTATCGATGTTGTCATCATCTCCTTGTTGTGTAAAAGCTTCCTTGGTGGTGTCCGCCGCAGCCGCAGAAGACAGTTTCATTTCATTTACAAGTGCAGTTATTTGTTGATTCAACTGATACATTTTTTTCAAAATGACGATGCCTTTTTCTCCACCTGGTTTTGTTAGTCCATATGGAGGAGTCATGGTTTGAATGTTGTCTTCATTGACAGATGAAATGGTTGATTCGGGTGCTCCTGCAACGTGTCCGTAGCATGCACGAATGAAAACGTTGTTTCCAGTATATGATGCATTGTGATAAACTGCCAAGTCATAGACATGTGAAGGGTCATTGTCTGCTGCAAGTTGACACGCATCTGCGGAATCTTGCAATCCTAAAAACTGCCAACTTGGAATTGACATTCCTGCCAATTGTGGCGGAATCTGACCGCTCAAGGCATTGTAGTTGTCTTTCACTTTCCAAGTCGAGTTTTCAAATGCTGAATAATTGTAGTTGAATTTTGCAGCTTCTGATGTGGAAGCCAGTGCCGCGGCTGTCTTCAGCCCTGCGGCCGTTCCGCCGGTTGATGGGTTTTCGCTATTCCAAAACATGATTTGGCTGTCAAAGGTGCCAACATAAGACACGCTTCCATCTGCGTTGTTGGGATCCGATGTTCCCACTTTTGTCAATTTTGAAAACGCAAATGTGCCAATTGGCCCTTGTCCTGCAATGACTGTGGTGTTTCCGGACATGATATTGTATGCAGTCAACCAATACTCTGCAAAAAAACGGAACTGAAATGATATTTCATTATCAGGTGCATAGTTTACATCGGAAAATTGAGAATCCGGACTCCATGTTTGCAAATTGGTTGTCAGGTCAACTGAAAGTGGCACATCTGCCGCATTTGCGCTGGGTTTTGGCATTTGCATTGCCAGGCTGCGCCAATCCGTTCGGCCAGTTATCTTGCCGTCGTCGCCGCGCGACACCGCGGTTCTCAAAACAAGCACAGGTATAATTGAATTCGTGGCAGGATGGTTGAAAGACTTGCACCACGCATCTGTTCCGGCAGCGTCCACGGGGCACGTTGGCAAATTGGTTGGCACTTCATCCACCGGAACAATGCCCTCCGCATTTGCACCATACAATAAACACTTGTTTGGATTACAGTCAATCCCGCATCCCGAATTTGAATACAATGCATACGCGCAATTTTCGGTGTCAACACATGACTTGAAACACGCCTGTTCATTTCCATTCGACGGGAATGGACTGTTCGGAGTCAATGTATTTTTAATTTCATTCGGATTCTTTATATTGTATGGGTATTTTCGAGCGTCTCGTTTGCTCGATTCAATCTGAACTTGCTGCAAGTAAGTTTTATACAACTGGTTGTATTTTGCAGTCAGTTGATTCAACTTTGCAAGATTGGCTTGACTTTTTACTAAATCTTGTCTTGGCTGCATCTCTTTCAAATGCTTATTTAAAACTAATTATATCGTGGGTTATTTTCACTATATAATTAATATATTATATTTTCCAGTAAATCTCTCAAACATAATGAATGCGAATGATTGGACCAGCGCGAGAACTATGCCGTGTATGCGAAGGATATGATATGGCTCCAATCCATCTCATAATATACATGATGATTACTATGAAAAATATGAAGAGAATTATGCAAGAAATCACGTATGCAGCAGTGGTTGTGGTGTCAGATGCAAGATTGCGCACTGTAATGATTAACACAATGAGTGCAATGATGAATAAAAAAATAAACTCATACATATTTGACCTCCTCATTAGTATTGAAAATTCATTCTGAGCTGTTAATGTTTCGTCGGTGTATTCCGACTCATAAGTATGAACCAAATTCGACATATTTTTGGCACGTTTTAATATATTTCACTATTATTTATTTTGGCGGATTCGTGTTCACTGCAACTGGTTGGACCACTTTATTTTTCAACTCATCCACTTTCATTTTTGCATCGGCTAGAATTGTCGAGTCAGGAGCGCCAACACGTTTGAATATGAAATATGACACAACGCTTATTCCCGCCAACAAGTAAACAATGCGCGCAATGCTGTAATAGTATGCCGATTTTTCAATTGCACGCGCGTCATCCACCATGGAAATTTGATTCGGCGTGGGTGCGTCATCTCCTGCTAAACCCGTAATTGTTTCAAACCCCTCTCTTAACGGCATTCTAACTATTTTTTTCTTGCTTTTGGTTTCATTCGTTGAAGCTAAATTCAACTCCTTTCTCGCAAGCATTGTGTTCAAATTTGAATTTTGAACCGTCAAATTTTGCAGTCCACTGTCGTTTTCTTCCATTTGTTTGTCGATGGACGCCTGATACGCAAACATTCTGCGATACAATGCAGTCAATCTTGACTCCATTTTGTCGTGTGCTGTCATTGCGCTTGGCAAGTGAGGATTCATTTTGTAGTTTGCATAGACTTCTGGATAATTTTCCATAATGAGGTGAAATTGATTTTTTATATCATCGAGTTCAGTCATGACTAAAAAATGTTTAATGATTGAATTAAATTATTAAATTATTAAATTGTTATTAAAAAATTGTTTAAATGTATTATTATAAACACATATTTTTATTGTTTCATTTCGTCGTGCAGACACGGTAATATGCGGTTTTGACTGCAGTTTTGCTGAAACGCTCAATCCGACACACTTGTCCTGGTCGCATTCCAATCGCCATGGCAACTGGGTCGTAGCGTGAAATATTCGGCAACATGTCAGTGTTTGACACATTGTAGCGCATCATCATCTCCTGTGTTTCTTGTTCCGTGAGTATGGTGTGTTTTGGAACGTAGCTGTGTTCCAATATGTTGAACTGCAAACGGTCCAGGCTGAATATCACAATGTGAATCCCTTCTTGTTCCCATATTTGACTCAACACGGAAACATTGGTGTCGTTCATTTCACCTTTCATGACAATGATGAGTGAATCCTGTTTTGTGAGCGTTTTTTCTAAATTGAACAAGTCTTCAACACACTCAACAATGTTGTCGCGGCGCAGCGGTTTTCCCAAGTGATACTTCACGTATGCTTTTTGCCCCGACTCTTTCACAACCAGCATGTCCAGCTGTTTGTTAGAGTTCATGGCGTGCACTTCATTCATTCCAAAATTGTCATACTGACTGACATCATAACCCTGTGCTTTCAGCAGCTTCAATAAGTTCGTGCGCGACTTGTAAATTGCTGTAATTGTGCCACTGGCATTTCCGGTCAAAATTGCAGCAGAGGCGGCAGCATTTGTTGTCATTGTTTCGTATCTGTATTGTCTAGTTGTTAAATGATGTGCATATATTTAATTCAATTTTTAAATAAATTGAATAAAACAAGACATTCAGTCATTAAAACATTTCATTGACATCATTGATATGCTGCGACAATGGTGGAACCCACCACAATTTGACGGTTGCCTCCAGTCGTGGTGACAACCGAACCACCGCCCGATTGAAATCCGCTGTTCAAGGCGCCTTTTTTGCGCGGAGCGGTGCAGCCACCCGCACGGCATCGTTGCAATCGTGTGTATCGGATGGTTTGGTCATTGCTTCTAAATGAAAGCGGAACGCCGTTTGCATTAATGGATGATTGACCAATTGCATTATTGCGTTTTCTCTCGATATAAAGTTCCGTGTCATGATTTTGACTTGCCCACTTTTTGAAGCCGCCCTGACAGTATGCGCTGTTCAACGGACTTGCATAGTTTGCTCCGCCTAAAGTGCGCACATAAACCGAACGACCCATTGCAAACGTGTTTCCTCCATCGCTTGGGTAATATTTTGATGGCATGGCCGCTGGACTAGACAACACCGCATTGTTATCAGCCTGCTTAATTAGTATGCCTTGGTCAGGCGGACCACTAAATGCTGCCTGTATGGGTAGATTGTAAACCAATTTTACCATTTTTATGTTTAATATGAAAGTGTAGAATGCCGTATATAATACACTTATATGAATTGTTAAACACAATTAATATAATTATCAATTTACAAGTCGAAACTCGCAAATTGCAATATTTAATATCGTCGCACACGACGCCATGCGCTCTGGGCAGCGCTGCTCGCGTTTCCTCCAAATGAAAAGTCATTGTATGTGCGATTAATAGCCTGATTCTTCTTAAATGTGGTGTAATCCGAACCATCATACACATATTTCACGTTGCACGTGGACGATGGAATGCCGGTTCCATCATTCGTCGCCTGAACATGACCAGCAAACAGCTTCCATGCACCATACACTGAACTGCGAATTCTGCCTTGCACTTGGTCAGACCCACCCGACACATAGTTTTGTCGGCTTAAATAATCTCCCGCATTATTCACCAGGCGAAAAGGAGTGCAAGATGGTTTGCGTCCATTCACTTCTCCAGACCCGTATTGCCCATTCCATGCCTGCCTTAATATGAGGCGGTCCATGCTGCGTTCATTTCCACCCTCCATACCACTTCCACCATGAGTTCCTGCACCGCCACCCAACAGTGCGGGAGAATATCCATTGTACCCACCGCCTAGGTTGCTAGGCTTTCCAACAGGAGACACAAACGAGTTCGGGTTGCGAGACACGCCGTCTAAACCAGGTGTATAGCCAATTGATGTAGACATCTTTGTTTATAATTATATTATACTTTATTTGATGATATTTGATATAATGAATTGATATAATAAAATTGTTGAATTCATAAAAAAACAATTTTATCACTAAATCATGCGAAGGTCATCATTGTCATTCTGTCATGATGCGCGGCGCAATGTTCATTGTCTGCAACTCTTGAAACAGAAGCTTGCATGCATACGGAATCTCAACATACGCAAATTCCGTGCGATTTTCACACATGTGGCAGCAGTGTATTCCCATTCGTTCATTCACCGCTGCAATCATGCCGCAACACTTGCACACAAACACCTGATACTTATCCGACGAATCATACATGCGACCTCGCGTGAATCTACACGCCCCATGAGCAACCATGCTGTCGCGCTCCATTTCACCAAACCGGTGTCCTCCATCCCGACTGCGTCCCTCTGCCGGTTGTCGTGTCAAGTTCACCATGGGACCAATCGACCGGCTGTGCTGTTTGTCATTCACCATGTGTTTCAGACGCTGGTAGAAAGCAGGCCCAATGAAGACGCTGGTTTCAATCTGCTCCCCCGTCAACCCATTATACATCAGCTGATTGCCATTGCACTCGTATCCCAGCTTCAACAACTCTTTGCGAATGGTTTCAATATCCAACTCTCCAAATGAAGTGCCATCGCCGAATAGTCCCAGCTCTACCAAAACCATGCCCAGCAACGTCTCTTTCAGCTGTCCAATCGTCATGCGCGACGGAATCGCATGCGGATTGATGATGATGTCCGGTCTCAGCCCTTCTGCAGTGAAAGGCATGTCGCGCTCCGGAATGATGTTGCCCAGCGTGCCTTTCTGCCCGTGGCGCGAGCTGAATTTGTCTCCAATGACCGGCTTGCGCAGCGTCCGCACTTTTACTTTGCAGATGCAATACCCTTCACCATTGCGCTCCAAGAAGTTGCGGTCAATGTAGGACTCTTCTTGTGTGCGATATGCGCGACTCTGGTCCTCAAACTTCAGCACTTTGGTGGGGTCATTGCGATTAATGGGGACCACTTTCGCGATGATAATGTCGCGATTTTCCACCAGCGTGTTTTCCGGCATGACACCTTTGGCATTCACTTTTTCGTAGTTTCCAAACTTCATGCCCTTTGTTTTGGCAGGGTCCGGCTTGCATCGCACCTCTTCGTCTCCATTTATCTTCTTGTCCTCGTCCTTCTCAGTGTGGTAAATGACTGTCTGGAACAGTCCGCGGTCAATGGAACCCTGATTCATCAACACGCTGTCCTCTTGGTTGTATCCCGTGTGGGTCATGATTGCCACAATGACCGGGCCACCCGATGGAATCTTGTCCAGCTTTATCATGCCCATCACGCGCGTGTCCACTAGCGGACGTGCTGGATACGTCATCACATATGCCGTCTTGTCCATGCGCTTGTCAAAGTTAGTGACATACATGCCCATGGCTTGCTTGGCCATGGCCGATTGATACGTGTTTCTGGGAGACTGGTTGTGCTCAGGAAACGGAATGCACGAAGCAATTACGCCAAATATGGTGCTGGGATGAATCTCGCAGTGCGTGTACTTGTATTGGAACGCGTCATCGCGCGGCGTATACAAATCGGCAGGTTTCATTGCAATCATGCTGAAATTCTGCTCCTCTGGGTCGATGTATTCTATCACGGCATTGCAAGCGTTCAAATCCGTGAGCAAGTCGTCCCATCCAATTTCATTTTTTCTCAGACGCTGAATGATTTCACGGGTGATGTAGAGACCACCCGTTTTCCCATTTACGCGCAGCACTGGACGCGTAATGCGTCCCGCATCTGTGCAAATCCGGATTTCCAGTGTTTTATAGTTGAACACCACCGACGTGTAAATGTTGATAATTCCGCGTGTTTTCTTGTCTTTGAATGTGTTGTAGAGGAGTTCTGCATCAGTGGTCATGCCAATCCAGGCTCCATTCACAAACACTTTCACATTGGAGTGCATTTCGGCGTGGGTTGCGGTCTCCATCGGAATGATGAATAATTTTATCTGTTCACGGATATTGTCTGAGTTGCTGATGGTCGTCACGTGTGTCATATAGCTGATATTTTTCACGACGCCAACGCTTCCACCTTCCGGCGTTTCAGCCGGGCACAGGAATCCCCAAGTGGTGTTGTGCAACTTGCGAGGTGGAATCAGTTTCCCACTCTTGTCAATTGGCGTATTGATTCGCCGCAAATGGCTCAAGCTAGAAATGTATGTCAGTCGATTCAACACCTGGGCCACACCCACTTTTGCTGTGCTGACGTTCTTAATTCCGAAGTCACCGGTTGACAATGCACGCTTGAGCCCATTTTCAATCGTGGATGACTTGACGATTTTGTAGATGTTTGTGCTGTTGATGATGCTCAAGTAATCATCTGTTGAACGCCACGACCCCGTGTTGATTTCACGCACAACTTGTTTGGTCATGTCTTTCACGACTTTGTTGAAATAGTTGCGAAACAAATTGTTCAACAATGTTCCCGTGGTGTCCACGCGCTTGTTCACGTAGGAATCACGGTCATCTTGGCGGTTGGCATCGGTTCCAATGCTGGCATGAATAAGACGATTTGCCATGTATCCCAAGAAATACAAGCGCTGCCTTTCAGATACGCAGTGAGGAAACAAATCATTTTTCAGGATGTCCACTGCAAAGTCGCGTTTCTTTCGAGCGCCGGATTCTTTGTCCATGTTGATTGGCGTGAACATCACGTGGCTCGTCACAATTTTCAGTGCATCTTCCTGTGTAAGAACCGCATTTGCATCAATGATGGAACCTTGCAGCGCTTCGAGTGTAGCCGGTTCTGCTTTGTCCAAGTCCAACAATATGATTTCGCATATTTCGCGGTCAGTTGATATGCCAAGTGCCCTGAAAACCACAAATAGCGGCACTGGTTGTTTGATGCGCGGAATTTGCACGTAAATCGGGAATCCAAATCCGTTGTTTTTGTTTGCAATCATCATATTGATTTGCTTCGGAGATATGCACTTGAAGTCCGGGACCGACTTGATTTCTGCCAACCAGTTCCACTTGGTGTTGCCCTTGGAAACATTGAAGCAATACACGCGATTTTCAGCTGCGCGCTCCTGTCCCAGCACCGTTTTTTCACTTCCATGCATGATGAAGTATCCACCTGCATCGTGTTTGCATTCACCCGTCACTTGATGACTCATGTGCATGCACTGTTTCAAAACACAGATGTTGGATTTCAACATGATGGGCAACTTTCCAATTGGAATTTTGGGCAGCATTTTGTGATGGTGTTGCACATTTTCAAGTTCGTTTCCGGTGCGCACAATGATTTGAATTTTCACGTCCACCGTCATGGATGATGCATACGTGAAATTCCTTAGTCGAGCTTCCTGTGGAAACATGAGTTTGGTTGCTCCATTGTTCTCGTGGATTTGCGGACGATAAATGTTGAAGTTTTTGAACTCCACATTGATTTCCATTCGATGCTTCTTCAGCTGACGGTCATAATCTTGCTCCGATGCAATGTGCACAGGATTGAACATCTCGATTGTGCGCTCAATTTGATTGGACACAAATTCATTGTATGATTCCAACTGGTGTCGCACCAGTCGTTCCAGGTGTCCATTTTGAAAATATGAACCTATCATGTCCCACGGCTCCTCCACATATTGGCCAATTGCATCCACTGTGGTCTGTCTTATGTCTTCTTTCATTGAATACGATGTTCCGAATATGAGGGTCGTTGGACTGGCTAATAATCAAATCAATTTTTGCTTTTAAATTGATTTTCATCACAATCAACATAAACTCTAAAACCCATGGCTGTTGTGAAAAATGTAATTGAATGGATATAAACAATATAAAAAACACATTGTATCATGTAATAACTGTCCAAGACACCCATAATATCATGGATTCATTTCATCAACACAGGTTTGAATCGTTTGACAGCCCGCACATTGTGGGCCCCAAGGTTAAACCACCGCCCGTTATGAAACCAGTTGTTGAACATGTTGACATTTCCTGCGAGATTGCGTGTATTGCTGACCTTTTGAACCTTGTTAAACAGCATCCCGTTGTTGAAAATGTGGAATACAACATCAACATGCGTGCCTTACACCGCATTTCGGAACCTTTGCAAAAGTTGAATGAAATGGTAGGAATGGACACTTTGAAAGAGAATGTGGTTGACCAAGTCATATACTTTCTGCAGGATTTGCATTTGAATCAGAGAGAAAACGACAAATCAAAAAAGACAACCATCGGTGCTTTCAACGACTACATGCACACGGTCATCTATGGACCTCCGGGAACTGGAAAAACAGAAGTTGCCAAATTAATTGGTGCCATTTTCTCTCGAATGGGTGTTTTGAGAAGGAGCAAATTCAAAAAGGTTACGCGGTCTGACTTGATTGCCGGATATTTAGGGCAAACTGCTATCAAGACGGCGGATGTCATTAAAGATTGCTTGGGCGGTGTGCTGTTCATTGATGAAGCTTATGCGCTTGGCAACCCTGAAAAACGCGACTCTTTTTCCAAAGAGTGCATTGACACGCTTTGCGAAGCACTCAGCGACCACAAATCGGATTTGATGGTCATTATTGCTGGATATGAAAAGGATTTGAATGACTGTTTTTTCAGTTTTAACCCAGGATTGAATTCGCGATTCACATGGCGGTTCAAAATTGATGACTACACGCCAGCGCAGCTTGCGAAAATATATGAGAAAAAGGTGCACGACTGTGGATGGCAATTGCGTGAACCAGTCCGGCTGCCTTGGTTTGAGGAAAACATGTGCTACTTTAAATGTTTCGGCCGCGACATGGAAACGCTGCTTTCTCGAGTGAAAATTGTGCACGGGCGTCGCGTCTTTTGCAATCCGAGAGAAAAACGGCAGCTCACGCACTCTGACTTGGAAAAGGGCATGGAATTATTCACTTCTAACGAAGAAGTCAAACGACGCAAAGAAGAGAGACCTCACGCACTAGTGTCAATGTATTTGTAAACTGTGTGGCAATATGGTATATATTCTAAAATATTTTGTGGTTTAGAATATATTGAATCGATTTGACGTTTCATTTGTATGAGTTCTACTAAAAAACAGATTGTAATTGACCATGGCAATTTGCCTGGGGGGTCTGCACACAACACCACGGTCAAGCGACAAAAAAAAGTGAAACCACCGGCTGCGCTCATCCGTCCCAGTGCATTGAAGGAACAATTGCTGAAGAAAATAAAAGAACATCAGCAACGACATGAAGAAACACCACCGCAAAAGCAAGAAAGCGTTATTGACAAAGACCTAGCAAATCAATTCAAAATGTCAACCACTTATTTGCAACAGTTGATGGAACGCAAACAAAACAAAAAACCAAAAACAAAAACACCAACGAAACCGCAAATCATGCAACAACCGCAAATCATGCAACAACCGCAAATCATGCAACAACCGCAAATCATGCAACAACCGCAAATCATGCAACAACCCCAAATCATGCAACAACCGCAAATCATGCAACAACCGCAGGTCATGCAACAGCAGCAGGTCATGCAACAACCGCAGGTCATGCAACAACCGCAAATCATGCAACAACCACAAATCATGCAACAACCACAAATCATGCAAGATGTGTCACTCGTGTTGCCACCAGAATTGCAACCAAATCCAATAACATTTATTCCAAGCAATTCTTTGAATTTCTCTCAAATCATGACGGACCAAATTCACCCCCCATCAACAACAGCACCAACAACAGCACCAACAACAGCAGAATTGCCTGTTCATGAAATGTCAACCAAATTTGAATTCAAGGACGTGCCTTACGGATGTTTGCGCAATGGAAACAAACCAACTTATCGCACATATCACCGCAATCAAAATGCACATGCACAAAATAACCACAACCACAACACCACGCTCAAAAAACCGTTATTTGGACAAACTGCAACCGCAATCACCACTGAACATTCGGATGACCCAATTATACAAGAACGACAACGAAAGTTGAGAGAAATTCAGGCAAATAATCACATCATGCGTCATCCCACAGTTAATAATGAAGTCAATGACCACACCAATAATGAAACAAAACCTTGTGAAAATAATTCGCCACAACCACCTCAGCCAACCAAAATAAAAAAAGAAATAAAACAAACAATTACTAAAAAATACAAACTTGGCAAAGCACCAAATGGAAAAGTGGTTGGCGTGCTAATCAAGAACAGCGACACTCGACGTCGCATTCAAGAAGAACACGGCGTTCTGCGACGCGAGTCCATCATAGAAATACGCAAATATCTGCATGACCATGGATTGATAAAGGTGGGGTCCGATGCACCACCTGATGTGCTTCGAAACCTATACGAATCCGCAAAAATGACCGGAGACGTAAATAACACAAACAAGGATGTCATACTTCACAATTTCATGAAGTCCGATGAGAACACCGCCAACAATTAAACGTGCATAAAACACAAATTCAAATGCATTTAAAGAGAGATATTCATGTATATTAACCTTTTCGTATCAAAAATTTGATGTCGTTAATCAAAGAATACCTGCGGCTAAGTAAAGAAGCAATTGCAAAATATGGCCCCAAAACGTTCCTCCTCATGCAGGTTGGCGCGTTTTATGAATGCTACGGAGAAATCAATGACCGTGCAAATATCGACGAATTCTGCCGCACATGCGAATTGGCCTGTGCCAACAAAGCACCTGGCGTCATGATGGCCGGCTTCCGAGATTACAGCCTGGAAAAGTATTTGAACCGCCTACAAGAAGCTGGATACACTGCGGTGGTGCATTCCCAAAACGCGCA
>Ga0208222_1000484_pt1 | contig 11401 bp, 25 predicted proteins | sample LakMenEpi13Sep09_FD_150694 | JGI IMG/M metagenome (GOLD analysis project Ga0208222, IMG submission 150694) | Freshwater microbial communities from Lake Mendota, WI - 13SEP2009 deep hole epilimnion (SPAdes) | ecosystem: Environmental > Aquatic > Freshwater > Lentic | place: Lake Mendota, Madison...
ATGTCAGCAAATGTCTATACAATAGAAAACCTACTTGTAGGAAAAACTTATAAGTCCCGCACACTTACGGGAGAAATTATCTCAGCAGAAAAGTCTGATGTATGGTATCAAGATTGCGAAAGTTATCTTGTTCAGGTTCGCCCCCACTACTCAGCACCACTTAATCTAAAAGATACATACCGCATACTTGCAGTAAAGATTGGAGACTAATAATGAACACTTGGGATTGCATGGATTGCTATGATGAGGGCGTACTCTTTTGGGGTAATGGTCATGGCGAATACGATACAGATTTTTGTGAGTGTGACAAGGGTGTCATGCTTTACAATGAATACACCACATGGTACGCTAGTAATGAAATGAACGAATACACATTGGAGAACGCATAATGGAATACCTATACTCTGTCACCGCTACCTATGACTCTGCACCTACACCTGTTTGGATTGGTCGTTATAGTGATGCTCTAACTGCCGTTGAAACTTTTCAGCAATTTGTTGATAGTGGAGATGCAAAAGAATACGCAACAATTAACTTGTCAGAACCTAGTGGCAAGATGCACACAAAAACTCTTTACACAACAGGATTGGTGGTAACACGATAATGGGAAGCAATTTCGCAACAGACTTAGCAGAAAACATTGACATAAGCCTTGAACAGGCTATTGGTTATCACCTACAGGGTAATCACTATCCACCAGTACCGCTAAGCATGGTGCCAGTATGCATACAGGCTATTGACTTTGCTCATGAGGATAAGTGGGACGAGACTATTGAAATGCCAGATGGTATTTCTTACAAGGGCTTAACTGCTGCACCAGTTTGGGCTATCATTGAGCAACACCACCTGCACGCATGGTTGCCAGAAAACATTGAAGACTATGATGAAGACTTGGGATTTGAATTAGGATTGGGGTTAGAATAAATGAGTGCTACAATAAATGACATGGAACTTGTAAAAGCTGATGCATTGAAAGTTGATGCATTGCAGATTGGCGATCTAATCAGTTACAATGATGAAATCGTTGAAGTAACTTTTATTGAATGCGATTCAACAGGAGATAACTATGACATTGAAATCACAAATGATTTTGGTGAATCAGAAGTTGTTCAGTTTGCATTTGATGAAGAAGTTGATTGGTACGTCTACTTAGACTAAAAGGGGCCGAGGCCCTGTGATCTACGCCACAATTACGTAAGTTGATATTTTCTCCCATTTCTGGTAAGATTATTACATGAAGAAAAATGCTGAGGAATTAAGACGATTAATGGAATTACGTCGTTCTAATGCAGCCTCCGCTGTCCCAAATAAAAAGAAATACAATAGAAAAAAATGTCAGTCCCTTATGCTAAAATTAAAGAAAGAAAGCGAGTAGCCACCATGACAAAATTACTCAGAAGCAAAGATAGGAAAGTAGCAAATGCCGTCACCCCTAATGGAAAACAAGCAAGTATCGCTAACACATTCGGATTACCCGCAGGGAAAAACTATTCATGTCCTGGAGCGACTAGCGTATGCGAGAGTGTTTGTTATGCTGGCAAATTGGAAAAAGTCTTCCCAACAGTAAAGAAAAACTTATTGCACAATTGGGAGTTAGTCAAAGACGCAGACCATGACACCATTGAAGCATTGCTTGAAGAGATGATTAAAGACTTTAAGGCTGATTGTGTAAAGCGTGAAGCGCCTATGCTATTTCGTATTCACTGGGACGGCGATTTCTTTAATGATACTTATACGTTCGCATGGAAGCATGTCATCCTTAATAATCCTGATATTCAATTTTGGGTATACACACGTGTGAAGAGCGCAGCGGTAATGCTAAAGGACATTGCTAATCTTTCTTTATACTATTCTACGGATAGTGAGAATAAGTCTATTGGTGTTACCCTGAAAAAAGATCATGGCATAAAGCTTGCCTACCTTGCTAAGAATTTCTTAGTAGGACAGGCAGACATGAAAGAGATGATTGGTAAGGTAGGGGCTAAGTGTCCTGAGAATAAGAAAGCCATTCCCCTAATCTCAACAAATGGAAGCGCTTGCGTTTCTTGCTCATTGTGTGTATACTCTAAGAGTGACATAGTATTCTCGTCAAGTAAGAAATGAGGAGATAAATGGAAAGTCTAGTTATCCTATCACTAATAGGGTTGTTAGTCTTGCTAATCAACCAATAATGTGACATAAATCACACCCGCAAGCGTCTCAAATAGTGAGAAATACAAGAAATGGAGTTGAAAAATGTCAGTAGGAAATGTTATACTTAATACATACAACAAACTAAAAAGGAGAAACAAAATGACAGTAGCAACAAACACATACAAGGTAGGCGACCTCTACACATCTCAGAAGTCAAAGGTAACAGGAACAATTCTTGAAATCTCACCTACTGCAAAGGACACAGTTCGTGTGAAGTTAGATGTAAATGGCAACACACGCTGGACAACATGGAAGGCTAATGCGTAATTAGTTAGTTCTATGTCCTGAGCATGACTCTAAACTGCTCACACTAAAAATGTCAGACCTACCCCCTATACTATAAATAAACCACCAAAAGAAAAGAGAAAACACATGGCAAGAAACGGGAAATCCATCTCAGTAAAAATCGCAACACCAAAGGTAATCAAGGCACTAGAAGTTCGTCTAGCAGAACTAGAAAAGTCTTACACCTCACAAGAAGCAAACGAAGCAAAGTATAACAAGGCTATGGAAAAGTGGCGCAAGGAAATCTTTGCTTATGCTATTTCTAACATCAAGAAAGCAGAAAATGTTAGAACAAACTATCGTTCTTGGAACAACACACTCAACATTGACTTTGATTTAACAACATCAGAGGCAGACCTACCAAAAGAGCCTGAGCGTGACTTTGAGCAAATTGGTCGTCATAACTACTTAGAGCAGAAGCAGGAAATTGAGAACGCAATTCGTATTCTCAAGATGACAGATGAGGAAGTAGTCAATACTTCTACATACAATGCGATTGCTCGTTATCTCTAAATAAATCAACACGACCACAGAAATGCGTGTATAAATAAATAGAGTGGAAACGACCTAAGTATGTCGCTAAACTGCTTCCCGCAAGGGTGCTGGATCAAGCTTGACATTTGTCAGTGGGCACCTGTACAATTAAACTAAACAAACTAACAGAAAGCAGGCCCCCAATGGACCAACTAAAAACAGACACACACTACATGACAAGAGAATTTCTTGAGTCACAATTAGTATCAAACAAAGAGCGTATTGCTAATCTTGAATCACACATTCAAACAGTAACTCAGCGCTCATATGGTGAGGCTGCAGAGCGTAACCGTATGCGTAATGAAATGCAAGAGTGGACCTTAGAAGCGCTTGACAATGCACAAATTACAGAATCAGATGCAGAAGAGATTGCTAGCATCTGTGGCTTTGAGTTAACAAAAGAATTTGAACTTGAAGTTACAGTAATGTATTCAGTTACAGTTAATGCACGTGATGAAGAGAGTGCACAGAATTTAATTCATGACATTGATTTTGATTCTGTATCATATCCTGAAGGCGTTGCGTACCTATCATCCAGTGTGGACCGCATAGATATTTAGTAGGGGGTCTACTAATAAACCTGAGCACGTTTTAAAACTGCTCACCTTTTATTCATGCCGTTGCATAAAAATTCAGCTCGGGCCCTGTGATCCACATCACACTATGATTTACGACACATTAAAAAAATGTCCATTTTCTCCCATTTTTAACTATATAGATTTGCATTTGTCAGCCCATTCGTGTATGATTGTATTAACAACAACAGAAAGAAGAAAACTCATGGCACATGACCTAGAAACACAAAACGGAAAAACATCATTCGCATCTTTCCGTGAACCTGCTTGGCATGGATTGGGTACCGTATTCACAGAAGAAAAAAATACAGCACAAATGTTAGAGGCTGCTAACCTCAACGGCTGGAATGTTCGTCTGGAAGATTTGGAAACTCCATCACATTTAACAAGCGACAAAAACTATCAGTACGTTTTGCGTACTAACCCAACAGACAATTCACAGACAGACATTCTTGGTGTCGTAGGTGAGCGCTACCATGTTATGCAGAATGAAGATTTATTCTCATTTGGTGATAACATTCTAGATGGTGGCGGACGATGGGAAACCGCTGGCTCAATCAAGGGTGGACGTGTTGTATTTGGTGCATTAGCACTAGAGCGTGAAACTGTTCTAGACCCTAACGGCGTTGCAGATAAGGTAAAGACTTATTTACTTATCAACACATCACATGATGGCTCAATCGCTATTCAAGCAAGCATTACACCTGTTCGTGTTGTGTGCGCTAACACTCTCAATCTTGCACTTAATCAAAAGAAAATCAAGAATGGTGTCAAGCAATCTTTCAAGATTCGCCACACTCAGACCGCATCTGGTAAGGTTGCTATTGCACGCCAGACACTAGGTATGGCTAACTCTTACATGGATTCATTTGACATCATGGCTAAGGCAATGATTGAGAAGGAAGTCAATGCTAAGCAATTCAACGACATCATTCTTGCTGCATACCCTCAGCCTGACAAGGACACTAAGGGCGCACTAAAGAAGTGGGAAAACAAGGTTGATGTTATCAATGACATCTACACAGGCGAGTTTAACGGAATGATTGCTGGTAACGCATGGGGTGCTTTCAATGCACTAACAGAGCGTTTAGATTGGTATCGTTCTGCTCGTGGTGGTTCTAACGAATCTATCCTTGCAAGCGCAAGCGGATTTGACCCTGCTATCAACGCAGAAAAAAATCGTTTGCTAAAAGTTGTGCAGAATGTTATGCAACTAGCATAATAAAAAATCCTGAGCATGATGTAAAACTGCTCAATGGTCTGTTAGCTCAGTTGGTTAGAGCGCTACCCTGTCACGGTAGAGGTCGTGGGTTCAAGTCCCATACAGATCGCAAGAATTTGGGCCGAGGCAATTTGGACAAAACGGACATTTTAAGAAGCTATATAATTAATCTCAGAAAATTTAATTAAGAGGACTTGCTTTTTTTCGCAGATTCCTGTAAAATTAATATCATGACCCAAACAATGAGAACGATTGATGAACTAGTCAATGAGATGTACATGGACAACGAACAACATCTTGAATACATGGAAAACATGAATGGTGGGGATTGTGATTGTAACATCCACACTACCTTGAATACAATTGTCAAATACTGGTGGGATGAGGAATGATGCTAGGTTATTGTAAAGAAGATATAGATGAAATGATTAGCGCTGTGCATTCTGCTTTAACTACTGTTAATCCTGATGATGACCCATGGCTACATGATAACTTATTTAAAGTAACAGAGTTTATGAATGGCTTATGGGCAGAAGGGTACTTTGACTAATGTGGACTAAGTTTACTTATCTATGTACTGACTGCGATGCTCTTATAGAGATTACTGCATCTGTTGAGCCTCAAATTGATCCCGCCTGTATTTGCCATGCCACATCACATGTAATCTTATTAAACAAGTTTGATGCCACTGTTACCCATGTGGATGAAGATCCAACCCCTGACTATGAACCTGTGATTAAGGTCACACCCACACAACTTGTAAAAATCAACACCAACCCCTATAATTAATATATGGACATGAACACACTAAGCGAGTATCTAAAGATTCACAAGATAAGTATTGAGCAAGACATGGAACAAGCCCTACAAGGTGATGAGCCTGGAGAGGGATTTCATTGGGAGTCAGATGACTACTACCTAGGAGCACTAGACGCATACGATTATGTATTGGAGTTAATTAGTGAGTAAAGATTATCCTTTCATACCGCCGCATTTGGAAAAAGCTTTAGAGGATATCTCTATACCACTAATAGATTTAATACATGGTCATCTTAAGGTAGCCATGGTAGACGCAGAAGTACGGTTGCAAGAAGCACAGGAGCAAGAAGATTATTCAGGTGAGGCCATGGATAGTATGGAGCGCACCTATGCTGAGGGGTACCTAGAAGCCTTGACAGAACTGTATGCCTTGACGTATAATTTAAGTATTGACCGCCAACAAATAGAAAGAGACCACCATGCCAAACTGGGTATATAACGGACTTACCATTGAGGGTAGCCCTGACTCTGTAAAGAAGTTAATGGAGCAGATGAATTCACCATTCGTTCGTGTCCATGACCAATGGAATGTAAAGACACAGCAAATGGAAAAGCAACAGGTAACATATCCAAACCCTGTATTTGCATTCTGGAATATAATTAAACCAACTGACATGGAAGCATACGACGGTCCTCAACCTAAGAATGATAACTTTGAAGAGGCCATGAAGTTTAAGTCAGACCATTGGTACGATTGGAATGTTCGCAACTGGGGAACTAAGTGGGATGTAGCCGTCTCATCTCTTGAGACTAATCCTGATACATATATGGAAGATACAGTCAATGGTGAGAACCATGTTGTCTACTATAACTTTGAGACTGCTTGGTCTCGTCCTATGAGTGCATTGTGTACTCTTTCTGAACAGTACCCTGATTTATTATTTACATTGTCATATGAAGAAGAGACTGGCTGGGGTGGCGAATGTGAACTGCTTCGTGGTAAAGTTATCTCAGAGTCACAGTATGACAACATGTGCCGTAATTGCGACGGTACCTACCTAGATAATGAAATCACTGGTTGTGATGACTGTGGAGACTATCCATGCCCTCTATGTGGCTGGAGCAATGACATGTGTGAAGTACACCAAACTAGATATGAGGACCAACATGCCTAAGACTACTTATCTTATTGAACTTGCTGTTGATGAAGGATGGTTTAAAGCCATTAGCGATTTTACTGCAGATGTACACGAGGGTGAACTATGCGAATGGGTCAGGGTACAAGCAGAGACTGAGACTGATGATCAAGACTGTGATAACTGTCAAGAAGCCCCTAAGCAGGACCCTGAAGGCGAATTTTGCACGGCATGCATAGAAGAACTTGGAGACGACGAATGAACTGGACACAGTTAACGTTATTTGATACAATTGAAGAACACACTACAGATAAGGAACAAGAATGCACAAAGAGTCACTACTAGAAGTTGTTAACTTTATTGAAGCCATCATTGATGAACTGGAATGTGAACTTATTCCACTTGATGAGGTTGCAGACACACCAGAAGAACTAACAGCAATGATTACACTACAAACCAAAATTGATACTCTGTCAGAACTAATCCTTGACATGATGTCATTTGATTGGGAGGAAAAGTAATGGGAGCACGGATTAACTTTGTATTCAAAGACGCTGAGCCTGCAGTAGGAGAGCCAACATCATCTGTTGTACTTTACAGTCACTGGGGCCAGGACGGATGGGAAGTTGACATTGCTAAAGCTTTAGAACATGCCAAGCCCCGCTGGAATGATTCATCATATGGGACCAGAATGATTATTAGTTATCTTATGCAAGATAGCATTCTAGATGAAACGGGTTTTGGAATCTATTCAATCCGTGGAACTAACTATGACCTGGGGGAGCAGACTGTGGTTATTGACTTTGTTAATAAAACTGTTACTGATTCCGTGCCCGTCAAATGGGATAACTTTATCCAAGCATATTTACCTGAGCACGCAGCGGTATAAAGCAGACGCTGCAACGGGGGAGTGCGATTTGTGGTGGGTTGCGCTCCCCCCTTATTTTTGATACAATGAACTGAGGGAGAACTATGAGACGAAAACTAATAACCAAAGAAGAAAAGATAGCCATGCAACTATCCAATGTTTTGGCAGACCTACGCCTTGACCTTGACTTAGTGGGACATCATCTTGCCCAATCATCTCCCAACGTAATCTACAATCGTTTAATTACTATTGCAGACTCAGCGGAAGCAACTAAGCAAGAGCAATACAATCACTACAACAACTACAAACTATTCTAGAAATGCTGCAGCGGTGGGCTTGACAAAAGCCTGCCGTTGTGCCCGAGGTGGTCAAACCACTTCTTCAAACCTTATTACGATCAAACCTTTTCTTTCCCATTTTTTGACATTACGACAGCTCAAAAATTTTCTCCTAATTTGACATTAAGAACGACCAAAAAAAATCTCCTATTCTAGCCTATCAAACCTTATTTGTCAAACCATGTTATAATGGTTTTATGAGTCCAAGACATTTTGCTAATATGTATAATCAAAGCTCTCATCGCCATGATCAACCTTCTGATGGAGAAATCTTTAATCAAGACTTTGGTGCTATATGTGGTATGTTGTATAGTGTTATAACTCTTAAAGCTTTCTTTCCTAAGTCCCCCGCCCAAAACGTGACTAATAATCCTGTCACTCATTCTGCGGGACGGTACATACAAGAACAACTACCACTCTAAATCCCTATAGTATATAAGACATTACGATATCAAACCTTTTCTCCTGGTTTTTGATATATTTTTAAATATTATCAAACCTTTATATAATATTATTGGACATTTCGGACGATTTTGTATATGGTTTTATATAAGGTTTGTAAGGTTTGATACTTGACAAATGTGAGGTTTGGGTATATAATGCAGGCCATATGTAAGGTTTGAAGGTTTGGTATGGGAGGTTTTAAAGCCGTTGACATTACGGCCCCATCTGTATAAGAGCTCAATAACCCAGTAGACATATTCCAGACAGATGTAAACCATATATAAAAAATATCAGTAAGATTTATATGTGGATAACTTGTGGATAACTATGGTATTTTTAGCCTATTGACATGTGGATAACTCTCTGATATACTGAAACAATGCAGGTACCAAAGATCATATGGCAAACACATAACTATGAATTTGACGAACTGCCTATCCATCTTAAGCAGACAGCACAAACCTGGAAAAACCTTAACCCTGGATGGGATTATAGGTACTTAAATCATCATGAAAGATTAGAGTCAATCAAGTCATATGATATTTTATCGCAGTCCTATCTGATACAAGAGCCAGTCACACAATCAGACATATGGAGATACATAGTTACCTATGAGCATGGAGGAGTGTACGCAGACATGGATTCTGTATGTGTAAAACCTCTTGATTACTTATTACAAGGCGTAAAAGACTGTGATATATTAGTTGTCCCATCTAGTCATAATGGGGGATGGGGCACAAACAATGCTAATTACGCTGTCAAACCAAAATCAGAAATAATGAAAAATATAATAAAAGCTGGTGAGCAGTATGCAATTGATGCTTATAAGAAGGCGGTACCTATCTACGAAAAGCATACATTTGATTGGTTTATTGATGAAGTTGAGAAGTCCAATAAAGTATCTTATGAGTTTACTTCAGCTTGGCATACTCAAGAGTTTAAAACAGGGTTTACTGCAGACTTCCTCATTGACAACTGTGGTCAAGATATCAAGTATACAGATTTTGTTGATAAATACAACCTATCGTATTTTTAAAAACGGTACACTCTTTTGGCTATTTAGCAGTGCATGGCTCAGAGATTAAATGTGATAAAAACTCACCACATGGACAAAAGCTTGTAGCACATTCACATTTATGAGGATCTTTAGAAACCTCTACAACAGGCATATTATTAATAAAATCACAGGGGTTACTTCGTGCATGGGCTACATACTTTGCACATGGAGAAAAGCCTACTGCTTCATACTCCCACTCCTCATGCCCTATTGATCCACTGCCTGTACATGTAGCAGGAGTTGGCTTTACTGGTGGTCTATTTGGACAACAACTGCACTCTTTCTCGCATATTCCAGGTATATTGTTTATATTCTCCACAGGCTTAGTATATCATCCTATCTGGCTATAAGGTATATAGGGGTTATTTACTATAGGGATTACGATGCCTCTTTTAAGTTCCCCGAAATTTTAAGTGATGTATAATGAAAGCATGAACTTTTATTTCTTTGATCAAGTAGAAACTGCCCCTACAGATGTTATCTCAAAAGAGTTAGAGGATGCTGGGTTTTATGCAATGCTAATACCCTATGGTGTTGGTTCAAATAGTCATTTTATAAAGATAGCAAGGGCTCTGGATATTAACCAAAAGCTAAAGTATATTGTTGGAGTAAGGCCTCATACTGTATCTCCACAGTACCTGGCCATGATAATTAAGTCTCTCAATGATATCCAGCCAGACAGAGTTTGGATCAACTTTGTTGCAGGTTTTATTATAGAAAAGGAGCTAGCCCTTGGTGGGTCAATGTTCCCAGAAGAGTTTGAAAGGTCTTTTAAAGACAGGAAAGAGTATATGGCTAAGTACCTACCTATATTCAATGACTTTTGTGATAAAAGAGGAGTCAAAACCAAGCTATGTATAACTGGAATGACAGAGGAAGTATTCTCCTTGGTTGAGCAGCATGCAGACTATAATATAGTTGGCTTTGAGCCATACAAAAAGTTTGATGGTTTTAGGCAAATGAGCAAGCCAAGAATTGTATCAATATGCCCAGTTATTGAAGATGATGAAGAATTCTTATCTTACTTAAAAGGTTTAGACAGGATACCCCAGGACATCATGTTTACAACAACAGATGAGCTAAACTTAACCATAAACAATCTTAAAGAATCTGGAATAAATGACATCGTTCTTTTTACACATGGTAAATTCAAGGCTGACCATGATCATGAAAAATATAAGATAATTGACTTTGTTAAACAATATAATAAAAAATATGGATGATCTGGTTTTGCTTGACTTATCTAGCTTTTTCTGAGACAATAAGTATATGAAGAAAAACGAATGCCAAAAATGTGGTTTGTCATACAAAGATCCACTGTTCTGGGAAACTCATCAAACCATGTCAGATGGAAGGATTTGGTGTGTCTCTAAGGCATAAGCAAGAACCAGCACATGGTACACGCTCTGGCTATGACTGGCACAGACGAGACATGAAGCAAGAGCCATGCCAGCCATGTACTGATGCTGAAAGAGCTTATTGGAGAAATGAACGCATCATTAGAAAAGACACTATAAATAGTTTAAGAAAGATTAGTAGAAAGAAACACCAATACACTTATCAAAGCAGAAGAACTAGGGCTAGAAAAGTAGGTGTTGACTATGGATACTACACAGACCAAGATGTTTTAGATCTTTATGGGGCTATATGTCATATATGTAATGAAGATATTGATTTGAATTCCCCCAGAAAATGTGGTGATCCTGGCTGGGAAAAGGGTTTACATATAGACCATGTTCATCCTATATCTAGGGGTGGTGCAGATACTATTGAAAATGTCAGACCTTCTCACGGAAGATGTAATGTTATTAAGAATGCCACCATATTGGGTACATCGCCAATGCAGGATGATAACCAATAGTGCTCCTTTGGAGCATGAGATGGTTTTATACCTCTATGTCGCCGCCGAACTTTAAAGCATCCCAACTATTTATTGTTAAATTGGAATTTATTACTCCACGAAAAGCATGCTCCGAAGGGGTTGTAATTG
>Ga0208222_1000486_pt1 | contig 11400 bp, 9 predicted proteins | sample LakMenEpi13Sep09_FD_150694 | JGI IMG/M metagenome (GOLD analysis project Ga0208222, IMG submission 150694) | Freshwater microbial communities from Lake Mendota, WI - 13SEP2009 deep hole epilimnion (SPAdes) | ecosystem: Environmental > Aquatic > Freshwater > Lentic | place: Lake Mendota, Madison...
TTATGAGTTTGAAATAAACATGACAAACCCAACCGTTGAAAACCTTGTTATTATTGGTTCTGGGCCTGCGGGCTATACCGCCGCCATCTATGCAGGACGGGCGAATTTGAAACCCGTGGTCTTTGAAGGCTATCAAATTGGGGGGATACCGGGGGGGCAGTTAATGACCACTACAGAAGTTGAGAACTTCCCAGGTTTTCCCGAAGGCATTACCGGGCCAGAACTCATGGATAGAATCAAAGCCCAAGCCCAGCGGTGGGGGGCGGAATTATTTACTGAGGATGTGATTTCCGTTGATTTGAGTCAACGTCCCTTTACGGTTAAATCGGAAGACCGGGAAATCAAAACCCATACTATTGTAATTGCTACCGGGGCAACGGCGAAACGGTTAAATTTACCCCAGGAAGAAACCTTTTGGAATGCGGGAATTTCCGCCTGTGCTATTTGTGATGGGGCGAGTCCAATTTTCAAAGGAGTCGAATTAGCGGTAATTGGGGGAGGAGATACGGCCGCCGAGGAAGCGGTTTATTTAACTAAATACGCCACCCATGTTCATCTATTAGTTAGACGGGATGAACTACGGGCGAGTAAAACTATGCAGCAACGGGTTTTAACCCATCCTAAAATTACTGTACATTGGCATACCCAGGCGCTGGATGTTTATGGAAATGGCAAATTAGGGGGGATTAAAATTAAGAATAATCAGACGGGAGAACAGCAAGATTTACCTGTACAGGGTTTATTTTATGCTATCGGTCATACTCCTAATACCCAAATTTTCCAAGGACAGTTAGAACTGGATGAAGTGGGATATATTGTTACGAAACACGGGACTCCAGAAACGAGCGTGGAGGGAGTTTACGCCGTCGGGGATGTCCAGGATCATGAATTCCGTCAAGCAATTACGGCGGCGGGTAGTGGTTGTATGGGGGCGATGTTAGCAGAACGTTGGTTATCGCTAAATGGGTTAGGGGAGGAATTTCAACAGACGGAAACCCCGGAAGTGGAAACCCCGAAGTCAACTCCACCTCAAAATACTAATTCGGAGAATTTCGATATCCAGAATACTCGCCATATCGGGGGTTATGCGTTGCGGAAACTTTACCATGATAGCGATCGCCTAATTATGGTAAAATATTCTTCGCCAACCTGCGGGCCTTGTCATGCCCTCAAACCGATTTTAGATAAAGTCGTGGCTGAATTTGAGGGTAAGATTCACTATATTGAAATTGACATTGAAGAAGATCCTGAAATTGCCCAAAATGCAGGGGTAGTGGGGACTCCGACGGTGCAGTTTTTCAAAAATAAGGATTTAATTGAAAACCTCAAAGGCGTTAAACCCAAGAGTTTATATCGAGAATTAATTGAGAAGAATTCATAGAACAATGTAGTGAGTCCTTCAGGACTCCTAACTCAATGGGGAAAAGATAGCCCTGAAGGGCTTACTACTGTAGTAAGTCCTTTAGGACTCCTAACTTAAATTGGGAAGAAATAAGCCCTGAAGGGCTTACTACGTTTGAGTTAAAATACTTGCTGCATACTTCCTAATAAAGCAATAATGACTTGGGAACCAAATTGTAAGGCAAAAATAGCAATAATCGCAGAAAAATCAATTCCACCTAAAGGGGGAATAAAAGACCGGAATAGGTTGAGGTAGGGATCAGTTAATTGGCTTAAGATAGAAAAGGGCGGATCATACCAATTAATTGTCGGAAACCAGCTTAATAGAATCCTAACAAATAGGATCAACATATAAATGTTCAGGAACTGTGCCAGGGTACTAGCGAGTAAACCTAAAGGAAGTGCCATAAAATTTTTTGGATGTTTGACTGAAATTTGACATAAAGTTATGTTCCCCAGTGTACCACATTGGAAACCAGGGGATAGATTCAAACCAGCAGCTAGAATCAATTAATTTTCGGTTTCTGACCCACTATTACCATTTACACTGCCTAACTGTTGACGGACATCATCAATGGCTTGATTGAGTTGAGAAATTTTATCCTCCAAACCCAAACGGGCGGTTTCCATATTGTCCCCGGTCAATTTAGTCGCCCTCCCCGATTTTCCTTGTATTTCTAATAAGGAATCAACCCGATCTTGATTGTTGATGCGGTTGGCAAGTACCACCCCTAATACCCCCCCAACCAAACCTCCTAAGGTTGCACCGAGGAAGAAGCCACTGGTAAAGCCGTCTCGATTACCCATAATTTAACCAATATTTCACAATAGCTTGATTTTACTCCGATTGGGTAGGCAGACGGTCAAAAGTGCCAAAGGTGCGATCTCCCGCATCCCCTAACCCTGGTATAATGAATCCCTGTGCATTAACTTCCGAATCAATAATAGCGGTATATACTTGCAAACTGGGATAGGCTTGACTTAACTTTTGTAACGCTGGGGGGGCGGCGACAATGGAAATAATTCTAATTAAAGCCGGGTCAAGATGACGTTGGGTAAGTTCGGCCATCACCGCCATAATTGTTCCCCCGGTTGCTAACATGGGTTCACTGATGATCACCCGGGTTTGGGGGTCAAATTGGGCGGGTAATTTATTTAAGTAGCAAGTAGGCTCTAAGGTTTCTTCGTTGCGTACCATGCCTAAATGATATACCGAAGATAGAGGTACAACGCTTTGAATTCCCTCCATTAAGGCTAAACCAGCGCGTAAAATTGGAATTACAATTAGGGGAACTTCAGGATTTACAAAAGTTGCATTACATTCGGTTAAGGGGGTTTGTACCGTTGTTTCCAGGGTCGGTAACCAGTCCCTCGCCGCTTCATAGGTTAACCAACGTCCTAACTCCGTCATCGCCGTCCGAAACAAACCCGGAGGCGTCGCCTGGTCACGAGCAACCCCTAACCAATGTTTAATCAGGGGATGGGGTGGGACATAAATACGCAGTTGAGGGGCCATATCAAAACTGTTGGAAATTCTCAACTATCATCCCATAACATTGCTAGGCTATTGTTAAAGGTTTTTAAGTTATCCTTACGGATTAAAATATTGTTCTGCCTTTAGAATTATCTTTATGAAAGCAATTATGATTGTGGGAACGACTTCCCACGCCGGAAAATCAATGATGGTTACGGCCATTTGTCGGATTTTACATCGTCGCGGGGTGAAAGTGGCCCCGTTTAAAGGGCAAAATATGGCTCTTAATTCCTATGTTTCTCCGGGGGGATCGGAAATGGGTTATGCTCAAGCGGTGCAAGCTTGGGCGGCGGGAGTTACTCCCTCGGTGACGATGAACCCGATTTTATTGAAACCCCAAGGGAATATGACCTCTCAGGTGATTTTTAAAGGCAAATCTGTGGGGGTGGTGAAAGCTAGTGATTATTATGAACAATATTTTGATCGGGGTTGGAAAGCAATTACCGAATGTTTGGATTATTTAACTCAAGAATTTGATATTTTAGTTTGTGAAGGTGCGGGAAGTCCGGCGGAAATTAATCTCAAACATCGAGATTTAACTAATATGCGGGTGGCTAAATACTTAAATGCGAAAACCTTATTAGTAGTTGATATTGATCGGGGTGGCGCCTTTGCCCATGTTGTGGGAACTTTACAATTATTAGAACCCGATGAACGGGCGTTAATTTGCGGTATTGTGATCAATAAATTTAGGGGACAGCGATCGCTCTTAGAATCTGGGATCATCTGGTTAGAGGAATATACAAAAATTCCGGTAGTTGCGGTGATTCCTTGGATTGATAATCCGTTTCCCGCAGAGGATTCTTTAAGTTTATTAGATCGTGCTTCTAGTTCTCCCCAAACGGAATTAACCATTGCCGTGATCCGTTTTCCTCGCATTTCTAATTTCACCGATTTTGATCCTTTGGATTCGGAATCAACGGTCAGTATTAAATATGTTAACCCGGCTGAATATTTAGGACATCCCGATGCTGTAATTCTTCCCGGTTCTAAAACTACTATATCAGATTTACAAGTATTAAAAGAATCGGGAATGGCTGATCAAATTAAAAATTATATTAAAGCCGGGGGGCAAGTTATGGGAATTTGTGGGGGTTATCAAATGTTAGGAAAAGTCGTATCTGATCCCTATGGTTTAGAAGGAGAGCAAGGAGATTATGAAGGGTTAGGATTATTAGCCCTAAAAACAGTAATTTCTAATCAAAAAACCTCCCGTCAACGGTTAGTAACTTCTAATTATCCCCAGAAAAATTTACCCATTGAAGGCTATGAAATTCATCAGGGAAGAACTCAACTCTTAGATTCTAATGATATTTTTCCTTTATTTGATGACCAAAATTTAGGATATGTCAATGGTCAAAAATCTATTTGGGGTCATTATTTACATGGAATTTTCGATAACGGATCTTGGAGACGAACTTGGCTAAATCATCTGCGAAAAGCCAGGGGTTTAAATCCTTTACCCACTGGTATTGCTAATTATCGAGAACAGCGAGAAATATTATTAGATGTATTAGCAGATACGGTAGAAGCTCATTTGGATCTTAAATCTATTCTGGGTTAAGTTTAAAAATCTGATTTTTAGCGGTTAAAACTAATTATGAAAATACATTTTTTACCCGACGAAGTTACTATTGAAGCCGAACCAGGAGAACCCTTATTAGACGTCGCAAAACGGGCAGGTGTGGTGATTCCTACCGGGTGTTTAATGGGGTCTTGTCATGCTTGTGAAGTGGAAATAGACGAAGATAATTTTATCTGTGCTTGTATTTCTGCTGTTCCCCCCGGAAAAACTGAAATGACTATTAATATTTATAGTGATCCGACTTGGTAGGATATTAGGTAATGGGGAATGGGTAATGGGTAATGGGTTTAACGGTCTTGTTAATATCTTAACTGTTTGAATTAGTGCTATAGTGCTACGCATTACAGTTAGGACACTTCTAAATCTGTGCAAACTCATTACCTATTACCTATTACCTATTACCTATTACCTATTACCTATTACCTATCAAAAAAATAGGGATTGGGAAACCCAACCCCTAGAGGTGTTTTTTTAACTAATGACTAACTAGCTAAATATTCTCGAACTTGAGCTTTACGACGGCGCAGGTGGCTCAACGCTTGGCTTTCCAGTTGACGAACCCGTTCACGACTGATGCTCATTTGCACCCCCACTTTAGACAGGGACATCTCCTTACCATCTTCCAACCCGTAGCGCAGGGTAATAACTTCCCGTTGTTGGGCTGTTAAGTCCGCCAGTAAATTTTTCAAGTCCTGACGCAGTAACTCTTGGGTGACAAAAGCATCGGCGGAGGTATTATGATCTTCGAGGAGATCTTGCAATTCCGTATCTTGATTATCCCCCACCCGCAAATCCAAAGAAACCGGATGACGAGACGCCAACAGATAATCCCGAATTTGAGCCGGGTCTAACTCTAACGCCTGAGCAATCTCCCCCGGAGTGGCGTTGCGGCCTAATTTCTGTACTAACTCCCGTTGAACTTTTTTAATTTTGTTCAGTTTTTCGGTAATATGGATCGGCAGACGAATGGTGCGAGAAGTTTGGGCAATGGCGCGGGTAATAGCTTGACGAATCCACCAGTAAGCATAGGTCGAGAATTTATATCCCCGCATGGGATCAAATTTTTCCACACCCCGTTCTAAACCCAGGGTTCCTTCTTGGATTAAATCCAAAAATTCCATGTTGCGTTTTTGATATTTCTTAGCAATGGAGACCACTAAACGCAGGTTGGCCTCGATCATTTTTCCCTTAGCCCGACGTCCTTGCTTCAAGATGGTTTGAAGTTCATCTTGACTCATTTCTACCGCATCAGACCACTCTTGCTGACTCGGTTCCCGACCCAGTTGTTCTGCGAGAGTATTTTTCGCTTCCAACTGTTGCATCATGGTCTGTACCTGCTTACCGTAGGTAATCTCCTGTTCTCGGGTCAGTAAGGGAACGCGCCCAATTTCATGCAAATAGGTACGAACTGCGTCGGTAGTTGCAGGTCGAGTGCTTCTGGAAGCCACTTGCTCTTTGTATGTAGTATTGACAGTTGGCATGACTATGAATTACACTCCTAAAAACAGAATTTACAGGGGCAGCAAATTTTTTTCATCTCTCTACAGGAACTTATACCGGAATCGACAACAAAGGCTCCCCCGCACTTTGATTCTGGGAAGGATTCCGAATTCTGTCTGTCTCCGTAAAGACTAATTCTGTCCTATCTTGATTTTTCGTTAGGATTGAATAGAGGATTCCTCTCCAGAGCCTAGGGCTAATAAACGTCCTGACAGGATTATGACATATAACTAGGGTTAAAAGTCAAGGGTTTCATGGCGCAACCTCCCATCGTAGCCAATTTTATTAACATATTTTCATCATGCCCTGATTGTTTTGATAGTACAACTGTAGTAATTGAGTAATAACCGAACTTTCAGGTATCGGTTTCAGGGTGTATGGGTTCTCCCATGCCCATGCAAACAAATTTTGACAGCCAATAAATTAGACTACAGCGAGATTGGGACTGATTACTGAGAAAGTTTCATTAAATTGACTCCCGCTAAATAGTGGTGGTGTATAAGAAGTAATTCCAATGGGTCGATTTAAGCGGGAATCTGGGCCAACAAAGATATTAGAATTGGGGTTATTAGGATTAGGAATAGGAACACCTGTTAGGGGATTATAAGCTAAAACTGCCCCGATATTATTAGAATCTTTTCGAGTATCAAAACCGACGGTATAAAACAGAGAAAATATGAACTGTTTTTTTGTATAATAACACTATAAGCTATAAGGTTTTATTTTTCAATAGGAAATATTAAAATCATCTTAATTTTTGGTTTCCAAATTTTAAAATCCTAAATCATCCTTAGCTAAAGCCGCTGCTTTTAATACCTTTTCATCGGATTGTTGTGTCCAGTCCGTTTCTCCAATTTCTTCATAGAATGTTTGATCATAGGGACGGGTGCGAACTACAACGGGCATCGGGACAGCATGACCTAAGACTAATGCTTGTTGTTTGGAATCTAATTTTGATAACACCGACCGCAAGCTTTGTCCTCCAGAAACCCCGGTAAAAATTGCATCAATATCTTTATCATCGTTTAATAAAGCTGTAATTCTGGTTCCAACTTGAGACATGACTTCCGCATCAATACCAGAGGGACGTTGATCAACAATTAATAGAGTCACAAAATATTTTCGCATCTCTCGCGCAATAGTTCCAAAAATAGTAGAACGTACAATAGCTGGATCTAAAAAACGGTGAGCTTCTTCAATAGTAATTACTAATTGTGTCGGACGGTCTACGGGATTTTTAGAGGCTAAAAAATTCTCGGCTTTTTTAACATAAGCGTGGTGAATCCGGCGAGTGATCATATTAGTTACTAACATATAGGATAGCATATCGGATTGCGATCCAAACTCCACTACGACATTTTTTCCCGCGTCCAAAGATTGTAATATTCTATCTACATAATTAAACGGACAATTGGGACGCATATATTTTAAATTATCCATCCGTAGTAACTTCCGTTGGAGCGCCATAATTGAACCTTTATGTCCCCGGCGTTCATCACAAAATAGTTGAATTTCTTCATTAGTCATGGATAACAATTGAGAAATCCAAGATGAGCCAAATTCACTACGGAGAATATTAGCATTATCAATACTAGCTTCGGAAAGATTTAATTCCCGTTGCACTAACATAATATCTTCTACCTCAATTTGAGCATAGCTTAGATATAATTCCTGTGCATCTTTAATCCCTCGGCGTCGGCTAGATTCAGGATCAAGCGTATAGACTTCCACTTGACCAGGGAACAGTTGTCTTAACCCTTTAACCGTACTAAATTGTTTACCCTCCGATACCGCTTCCCAGCCGTATTCTGAGTGCATATCAAAGATTAAATTAACGGCGGCTTTCTTCTTAATAATTCCCGATAATAATAACCGGGTTAAAAAGGATTTTCCGGTTCCTGATTTTCCGAAAACTCCATTACTACGTTCTACAAACCGATCTAAATCTAAACAAACTGGCACATCCATATCCAGGGGTTTACCGATGGCAAAATTCCGCCGAGTGGGGTCATCTTCCCAACCAAAAATGATTCTAAAATCCCGTTCACTGGCTTCATAAACCTGGGAAAAATGTACGGGAATGGTTTTTACTGGTAAGAGTTCAATTTCGGTGTTATTGGTTTGAGTTTGGAATGAAGCGATCGCAGATTTTCCATTATTAAGAGGGCGAGAAGACCTCGCCCCTACGGTTTTTTCTTGTTGGGCGATAACACGAATAATTTCTTCTTCTCGTTCTGAGACTTCCCGACTTAACATTAACATCGGGCTGAGTTCAATAGTTCCGTAGGTGCTATTTCCGGCTAAAATTGCTTGTAAAAAATCATCATCGGGGTGAGGAGGGTTGGCGATAATTCGCAAGCTGGATGTTCCTAAAGAGACATCAGTTAATAAACAGAAAAAATGCGATCGCTTTCCTCGCACGACTAAAAATTTTCCTACCCGCATTTCTTCTACAGACACATCGGGATGTAAGCGAACTTCTAAACCTTTTGTTAAGGAACCTTGAATGACAGAACCCAGGGGTTTTTCAGTAGTCATAGTGCAGTTTTTTGGGGGTTAGCAATGGGTAACTTTGGTTACGCATTGGGGGTTTATAGCTGGTTGTTGTATTGTTCATACTCCAACATTTTGCCATAAAGTTAATTACAACTTACATTTTACAATAAGAATGTTTATTGTTTTTCGTCAAGAGATTGAAAGAACTTCGTTGTTGGGCTTTAGCCCATCCTGTTAGGGCTAAAGCCCAACAACGGGGGATTTTTTGATATTTGTTTATTTTTTCCTATTATTTAGGATGAAAAACTATAAATGGTTTGGGGTTGTAATTGTTGACAAATGGAATAAGGAAGTTGAGTTAGGGGAAATTGTTCCCGATGGAGTTGTACCTGTAAATTGGTTAGGGGATCAACCCCGGAAGAAATGATAAATTGTAGTTTTTGGAGATGGGGCCATTGAGTAATTTGATCTAAAATTTGGGTAATGGCTTTCAGGTAGGGATGATCTAGTTGTTGATACCAATGGGGATCGGCGACTCCGGCTTGATCAAAGCCTAAATTAACAATTAATTGTGCTTGATCAAATAAAGCGGTTGTTACGGGTCGAGCTTCTTCTTGTAATAGTAAATCATTGGTTTTAGCTAAAAATCTCAACTTTTCTAACCGTTCATAACTGCTGAGAATTGAGGTTTTATTGCGTTTTGACTCCATATATTCTGCTTCTGGATTTTCAACTAAAGGTTGAGATTCATCCCAATTAATAGCCACAGTAATTAAGTAGGTTTGTAATAATAAATGCCCTAATTTTTCTGCTTTTGTAGCCAAATAAACCGTATTATAATCCGTGGCTTCAATAATTAAGGGAACCCGATCCACAATTTCAATCCCATAGCCTTTTAACCCGGCAATTTTACGGGGATTATTAGTAATTAAACGAATTTTACGCACCCCTAAATCATTCAGCATTTGCGCCCCCATGCCATAATCCCGTAGGTCAGGAGCAAAACCTAATCTTTCATTAGCTTCAACGGTATCAAATCCAATATCCTGCAAAGAATAGGCTTTAATCTTATTAATTAATCCAATACCGCGTCCTTCTTGGCGGAGATAAATAATCACTCCTGATCCGGCATAATCAATCATTTTCATCGCTGTTTGTAACTGCATTCGACAGTCACAACGCAAAGATCCGAAGGAATCTCCGGTTAAACATTCGGAGTGAACCCGCACCATTACGGGCATTTCTTTTAATTTTTCCAGATCACCTTTAACTAATGCAATATGTTCCGTATTATCTAAGGAATTACGATAGGCATAAATTTTAAAATCCCCAAATTGTGTCGGTAATTGAGCCACGGTTTCTCGATACACAAAACGGTCATGTGTGAGGCGATAACTAATTAAATCCGCAATTGTAATTAATTTTAAATGGTGAACTTTAGCATATTCAATTAATTCGGGAAGTCGCGCCATTGACCCATCGGGATTTTGAATTTCACAAATCACGCCCCCAGGATATAACCCCGCTAACCGAGATAAATCCACGGCGGCTTCCGTATGTCCAGCCCGTTTTAATACCCCGCCATCTTTAGCCCGCAGGGGGAAAATATGGCCCGGACGTCGTAAATCTTCGGGACGAGTCCCTGGGTTAATCGTTATTTGAATGGTGCGGGCGCGGTCATCGGCGGAAATTCCGGTAGAAACGCCCATTTGAGGGGACGCATCAATACTAACGGTGAAGGCGGTTTGGTTGGCGTCGGTGTTTTTAGTCACCATTAAGGGCAAGTCTAACTGATCCAGACGCTCTCCAGTTAGGGCCAAACAAATTAATCCCCGGGCGTACACCGCCATGAAGTTAATCATATCGGGGGTAGCAAATTGGGCGGCACAAATTAGGTCGCCTTCGTTTTCGCGGTGTTCATCATCCACTACCACAATACAGCGCCCGGCTTTGAGATCGGCTAAGGCGGCTTCTATAGTATCGAATTGGTAGGGGTTTGTCGGTAGCACGGACTCGTTCAAAATCGTTTTCTCATCAACGCTTATTGATTAATTGTAACGCTGTTGATCAATTGAGATCCTATTCTAACTGAAAGGGATTTGATTTTGCCGGGGTAGTTGCAGAAAAACATCTCAACTGACGAATTCAAAACACTTTTATGCTACTTTTATATTTACCTCAACCTGAATATCTATTCCTTATTTATAAAACTGTCGGTATTTCAACATTTGTTGATAAGGATTTTGTCCAATTCATATTCATATATCTAGTTTTGATCTTGATTAATAATGCTTTAGGGTTTCAAATTTATATTATTTTGAAAGAAACAGAAGGTTAATCTTTATTGTGTTTGTGCAATAACTCAATGCTTAATCCAAATCATAGGCTGATAAGCATCATTGGTTTTTTGCTGAAAATTGTGATACTTATCTAAAGGAGTTTTAATTAAAAAATCATAATGATTTTTGAGATTATCAGTATAACTCTGGCAATATAATTGATACAAAGTAATAACCTCTTGTATGTCTGACTCAGTTAAAATTCTTCGAGGATTAAATAAACATTCTTGATAAATAAAATATATAATGGCTTTAGATGATAAAAGATTATTAATTTCACGAGCTTCTTGAATCCGATTTTTCTGTCTAGTTAGATTTTGCTGTTTTAAGTAAATCGCTGTCAGATAAGCTTTGAATAAATTTATATAAGCTGAGTAGATAATATAAATCTGATCTAGGGATAAGCTGATTTGATCCCGATTGTTGTGAAGGCTAATTAATTCTCTTAGATGATTTTCCTGTCTATCTAATAATAGTTCTATACCTAAAGCTGTATTTTCACTCAGTCCATAATCTTCTAAAAGCTGAATCAAGGTTAATGAATT
>Ga0208222_1000491_pt1 | contig 11363 bp, 8 predicted proteins | sample LakMenEpi13Sep09_FD_150694 | JGI IMG/M metagenome (GOLD analysis project Ga0208222, IMG submission 150694) | Freshwater microbial communities from Lake Mendota, WI - 13SEP2009 deep hole epilimnion (SPAdes) | ecosystem: Environmental > Aquatic > Freshwater > Lentic | place: Lake Mendota, Madison...
TCTTGGACGATGTTTGAAAAATCTTCGTTGGTGTATCCCGTTTCCCGATGACGTTGCCAGAGTAGCCGCATGCAGTCATCGAGACAGTATTTGTCTTGTGAGTTTAAACGTATTTGGGCATCGAGCAGCATCCCGACCAGCGCTCCTTTGACATAGTAACTGATGCGACTGTTGGTCGCGTTCTCATCGGGTCGATAGAATTTGATCCAAGAATCAAAACTGCTTGCAATCAAGTCTTGGACCAATCGTCCTGGAGAATTCTGAACCGTCTGGATGTTCTTGCTGACTTGCTCGAGGTACTCTTTGGGCGAAGACAATCCCGATCGCACAACAAATAGATCGTCGTAGTAGCTAGTGAGTCCCTCAGCGATCCAGAGCTCTTTGGTGTATTGCTCTTGGTTGTAGTCGTAAGCCATCAACGCCTTGGGTCTTAGCCGTCGAACATTCCAGGTATGAAAGAACTCATGGGAAACAAGCCCCAGCCAATCGACATATTTGGCGCGTTGCTTTTGGGTAAATCGGCTTGCCATCAATACCGTTGAATTGTCGTGCTCGAGCCCTCCACCGGCTTCGGTCAGCAGATTCAAAAACCAATACTGTTTGTAAGGCACCTGGCCCCAAAAATCTTGCTCGGTCCTCACGATCTTGGCAGCGTCTTGCATCGCTTTCTTGGTGTCCCAGGCATCGTTGGGAACGGTAGCAAGGTAATGCATAACGCCCGAGATTTCCTCCGATTGAATATCGATATCTCCAAGGACAATAGGACTGTCGACCAATTCGTCGTAATTGGAGGCAATACGAATCCATGGACTTGTCGATGAAGCTTGCAAGGACGTTGCGATTTGGCTCCAAGCCTTATTAGGCACGACTTCGACGACGCATTTACGATCGAGCCCATTTTCTGGAACTAAGAAGGTCGCGGCCCCGGTCAAGAAAGCAAATTGCGGTTCGATCCAATTGGTTCTCACCCCCATCTCTCGACCGTAGATCACGTAGCGAACTTTCACTAAATCTGTTTTCTCGCAAGAAACTACCCAATGGTTTTTGTCGACTTTGGTCGTTGGCAAAGGACCTTTGTCACCCGAGGATTCGACGGTTTCGATTTGTCGAGGATATTCGCGGATCATGTAGCTGCCCGGTGTCCACACGGGCATCATCAGCCGAATCTCTTTGGCACCATGGGTCGCCAACGTCATTTCAATACGGGCTTGATGCCATTTCTCTTGAAACTCAACGCGATACCCAATCGTTTCGGGATCAAAAGGGACAGTTTGAGCTGACAATGGACTCTCCAAAATCCAAGTGACAAAAAAACTTGCCAAAGCGAGCCAAGCCCCCAAGCGACGGAGGCGATGTTTTGGGATTACTGTGTTTTTCATAGAGCAATAGTTTCTCAAGCATCTGCCCGGTTGGGAAGACGGTTTCGGAACCATTGTTTGGTGAGAATGAGGGGTTTGATCCAAGGCCTAGGGTTGGGACTTGGCAAATGCCGATGCTCAAGCCCCTCGAATTTTTTTTGGTTTTCTTCCATTTGCTGGGGTGTCAGCGTGTCTTGGTCGGGCAAAACCACCGCTCCAACAAACTCACCTGGATTTCGTTGCGTGGGAAATGGCAAGCAGAATTCATCGCCGTAGGAGAACAGTTCGCTGTGGACCAGCAAATCGTGCTTAAATCGCGGGTAGATCACCTCGCGCAAGAAGACTTGGTCCTGGCCTTTCCGAGCCCACACACCCCATCGATCGATCAAGGATTCGATGTCTGGAACCGCTCCTTTGCGACACCCCCACATTCCTCCCATGATGACGACTTGGTGCTCGGGATGATCTCGCATCAAATGCAGTGTTCTGCCACTGTCTAGCCACTGCTCAACTGCAGAAGCTTCCCGAAGCGTGGGTCTGGAGTCGGTATCGCGGATGATTACCGCATCGAGAGTCGGATCCCCTACTGGGAGAAATCTCCAGAACATTCCATCGATGAGTCCACTTCGATGCTTGCGGATGACCTGAGCCCCAGCGGCAACCAACTCTTCGATCGCCCGGGCATCAATCTCCTGGGATACATAGACACGAGGAGTCCAACCGGGGTAAATCTTTGGTACAAGCTGCACGTTGCGAAGTGCACCTTGGATGTAAAGCGGATTGGTTCCGTAGAGCGAGTAAGAGACCACTCGTTTGATCATGATCAAGTTTCCTTTTCGGACCGTAAGTCGCTTGCTAATTGCTGTTTGGATATTCGATCTGTTGCCAATCCAATTGGGTCGCCGAGCCCAAGGGGCGATCAGGGTACCGAAAGTTATGGTAGAACAACTTGGGTCGCTTCATCTCAAGAGATTCGATCATGCATCGAATCGAACTTTCCATGCAATGGACTTCGGCAGCACGCTCTAGCACCAAGCCCAGATGAAAGATGCTTTCGGTCGTGTCATTGCGAACGATTGGAAGTTCGATCGCTTGGGTCTGAACTTGAAATCCTCTCGACGCATCGTCATGGACAAATGCATAACCAAATTCCGAGAGATTCCTGTCTGTAATAAGCTTCTTGTACACACGCGATTCTTCTTGATAGTCCCGTTGCCAATAGCAATGGCTATACCTGACCGAGTAAGGGATGCCGGCTTGAAGGTAGAAAAGCGGATCGAAAAAGGTGTTTGGATGGGATTCCAGTAGGGGACGCATGGCCCGGTGGCCAATGCAAGTGAAATTGCGTGTCTTGTGCTTTTTTAGGATGCGTTGAACCTCGCTGCCTTCGCGAACACCTTTGGGCAAAATTTCCAAGACGACTCTAGGTTCGTCGCGGTACATCCACCGGGTCATCGCCGAATTCTGGGCTTTGCAAAAAACATGGACTGAGCGGTTTTGGTCTAGCCTATCGACCAGGTAACGAACCATCCCATTAAAGTGGATCATGTCTCCAAGACCCAGCGTGTGGTGGATGTAGACATCCTGACCGAGGTTCAAATCTGCAAACGGCAACGCCCCAACCCCAAAGAGGTTATTTAGTTTCAACGGAATCATCCTCGGGGTGGCCTCCCTGGCTATCGTCCAACTTTGCTGGCATTCGACTCCTGTTGGTATAGCAAAACAGCGCTGGTTAGGGCAAGCCGGGAAACTTGGGGGGCTCTGGTGAGTCTCCAAGAGTCCATCGCTAAGCGCACAGACCCTTGATTGGGTTCTTTGGGTTGCAAACCGCTTATCCCACCAAGTTACCAACGCTGTTACCGACGCTAGAACACGATTTTAGTGCGCATTGAAGCTGAGTAACAATACTCTCTTGCGCGAAACACTACTAGGTTTCCTCGGACATCACCCGTTTGAGTGACTAAACTCTAGCAGTCACTTTCGATTCATTCCCGCAACCCCGCATCCACTCATGTTCCATTCTAACTTTCCGGTGCCTCAATTAAAGTCTCGTGAAGCAAGCTCGCACAAAGGGGACTTTGGCCACGCACTGCTTGTAGGTGGTGGACCAGGTATGTCTGGTGCGATTTGCCTTGCCACCTTGGCTGCACTTCGATGCGGCGCAGGACGCACCACCGTTGCGGCTCGGTCTCACACCCGACAAATCGTCCTGTCGACCACGCCCTGTGCGATGACGATGTCACTTGACGAGGTCGCCCGAGGATACCTTGCCGAATCGGCTGCAATACAACTTCTTGGTAAATATGCTCCTGGGACCGTTCTAGGAATCGGTCCCGGCTTGGGGCGTGAAGCAAGCCAGGACCGAATGGTCCTAGAACTGTTTCAGAAATGGCCAGGTACTGCGGTAGTCGATGCCGATGCTCTCAACGCGATCTCCGAAGTCCCCCGATCCTGGGACTCTCTTGCAGGCCCTCGCATCTTGACTCCGCATCCAGGAGAATGGGAACGACTTTCCAACATCGCCGCGGACCTTCCGCAGGAGCAACAAAAGGCCGCCATCGAACTTGCCAAACGAACCGGCATGGTGATTGTTCTTAAGTCCCATCAAACTCTCGTAACCGATGGAAATCGCCACTACCAAAACACTACCGGAAACCCCAGCCTGGCCGTCGGTGGCAGCGGCGATGTTCTTACCGGAATGATCACGGCACTGGTTTGCCAAAAACTTGATGCATTCGATGCCTCCGTTTTGGCCGTCTTTCTGCATGGTCTGGCTGGCGATATCGCTCAGGCTCATTTGGGGACCCCAAGCACCCTGGGAACCGACCTGATTGAGTTTCTACCGGCCGCGTTTCGACAATACCGCAACGCATAGCCTGGATTTCTTCGGTCTGAGCTCAGGTTTGCGCAATCCAATATCCGCTCGAAAAAGTTGCAAACTCCCTTCGAAACGTTTATCTTGGTATCTCCTAAGGAGTTTTACTCCCTGGAAACTACCTCTCCGCTGGTGATTACGACAGATATCTACTTGGATATCCTCCCCCCCCCAATCACTCTCCGCATCAAAGGCCCCTGCCGATGAACGCCTCCGAACCTAGAACCAGTGGCACATTGCTCCGACGAGTCCAAAGGACCGATGACCAAGCCGCATGGAGCGAGCTCTTTGACCGTTACCAGCCAATGCTGGTTCGCTGGACGAGAGCCCAACTTGGGAGTCGGGTCGATGCCGACGAAATCTCTCAGCGCATTTGGACCGAATTGGTCAGACGCCTGCCCGATTTTTCCTACGATCCAAAGCGATCGTTTCGAGCTTGGTTAAAGAGCCTTCATCGCTCTCGAGTCCTGGATTACCTCAAGCAAAACCGACGATACCAAAAGCATCTGGGCCGTTTTGCAATCGAGAACCCCGAATCGATGGTCTTTTGCCCAGGTCTCTTAGCACCTAGTACTACCACCCAGCCCCGCAGTTCGACCAGCAATCCAACCACAGAATCCATCGATCGCCTGCTAACAATCCAGGGGCGAGTTCAAGAACGGGTATCTCAGAAGACCTGGGATATTTTTCATCAAGTTACTTTCGAGAACCAACCCATCGGCCAGGTGGCTCGCAACTACTCGATGCGATACGCCTCGGTTTTCGCTGCGGTTTCTCGCGTCACGAGGATGCTAAAGGAAGAGGCGAGTCGATGAACTCGCCAACGCCCTGCCCCACGTTGGATACGCTCTACCGATTCGAAGAACTTCAACTGGACCCCAACAGTGCAGACTTGGTTTGCTGGATTGAACAGCATGTAGAGTCATGTCAAAGTTGTCAAAGACAACTGGATGATCAATTGGCTCTTCGTCAGCGGGACTTAGCCGAAATCCTCCCAGATCCAATATCGGGCTACCGAGTACTGAGCCTCTTGGGCCGCGGCGGGCAGGCTTGCGTGTACCGAGCGCTTGAGATCTCGACCGAGCGTATTGTGGCGTTGAAGCTGATTCCTAAATCATCAAGCAACTCGGACTTAATCCAGGCATGGCGAAGTGAGATTCTGGTTGCTGCCAAAATGGACCATTTGAATTTGGTTCGTCTTTACAGTGTCCAAGAAAATCCGCATGCGTTTTTACTGGTCTTTGAGTACATCCCAGGTGGAACCCTGCAAAGTCAACTCGATCGACTTTGGACACCTCAGCAAATCGCACGACTGATGGTTCAAGTCGCACAGGGCCTTGCGAAAATTCACTCGATAGGATTTCTCCACTTAGACCTCAAGCCATCGAACATTCTCATCGACCGTGATCCTAAGAGCCACCCTGAGGATTGGGTCGCGAAGATATCGGACTTTGGAATCTCTTTAACCCAACCAAACCATTCTGTCGAGCGAGATTCAAGCAACCCCTCCAATGCACTGGGCTTACAAGGGATCGGAACCCTGGAATACATGGCTCCTGAACAGGCGTTGGGTGTTCGTGAGATTTTGACTCCATCGACGGATATCTATGCGTTTGGTCGTATCATGTCTCAATGGTTGACTCGCATAGAACCCGGAGTTCATGGTCGATCAGCTTCGATGATCGCACTCAGGGAAATTGCTCAGTGTTGCACTCAGATCGATCCCAAGAAACGCTATCGCAGCGCTGATGAAGTGATCGACCAATTGAGCCAGTGGTCTAATCGCTATGAGGATTCTGTACCGAATAAAAGTATCAAAAGCATATTTGGTTTGACTGCGGCCCTGGTCTGCTTGTTCCTGGTTGTCTTGGCTGTCACTCCAAACGCATTGCCAAAAGCGAAGATTGCTTCTGTTGCTTGGGAATCGGTCGCGAAACAGGACCTTGGGGAATGGATCGTTCAGTTGGATACTCCTCCGGAAGCCATCACCGATCTACTGTCCAGCAAAATTCGAAAAACAAGCGAGTACTGGACCAACGATTGCATCGATTCGGGACTTGTCAAAGAGCAGCCTGAGCAAGCCATCCGCTACGCGATCCTGCAGCGAAGTGCCGCAGAGCGTATCAGTGTCAAAATCAACACTCGGCAAATGCCACTTGCCAGGGACCTGCTGGCCAACGCAACGCTTTTGCTTTTAGAACTGCGCCATCACCAACCAGAAAACCCGACAGTACTCAAAGAACTCATCGCAACCTACTACGCCTCTGGGCTAGTGCGTTACCACACCGATGATATCCCTCGATACGACGAATACTTCAAAGGGCGTCTCGGATCGCTGCAACAGATATGTTCACTGATCGACCAAGTCGATGATCCTATCCAGCAGATTTTCTGGTCGACAAGAGTTCTGGATGAACTGCGGACCTCGCGACGAACTACCGCTTGGGGTGCACAAATTGCCAGTTTGGACTCTGTCTTGAGAATCGAAACGGACTGTAAAGAAAAGCTAAGGCAAATTCAATCCAATAACAGCAAATTGCAAGTCCCGGATCTTACTATCCGATTGCTGCTTGCCGATTCTCTTCGAGTTCCCGCAAGTGTCTTTGAGCAACTGCAAGCTCCATCGACAAAAGATCAGGCTTGGATTTTTCCAGACGATGCTGCCAAACTGCTTCGCGAATGCATCGCTACCGAACTTGGAATTCCAGTTTTTGAAAACTCCAGGGGCCTGTCGGTCCCCTACGACGGCATCATCGAGCACGTGTGCTCACAGGCTGCTGATGGGTTCCCAGGCGATACGTTAGTTCCGAAGGTCTTTCAGGAAGATCTATTTCGTTTCGTTGCATCGATCAGCACTCACCATCGGCTCACAGGACAAATCGACTTGGCCAAGAAAATCCAAAGCCGCTACCTCGGACTTTGCGAAGCTCTCATGAAACGGTTTCCCGATCAACAATGCCTCTATCTAGCGCGCAGCGAAGCTCATCTGCAAGCTTGGAAAAATGCGCTGCGACAAGACGACGACATCACCGCGATCGAGGCTCTGAAAAAGTCCTACGAGGAATCACAAAAAGCCTTGGAACTGGCCCCCGACAGCCTTTTGGCTCACCATCAAGTTTCCGATCGACTCAAACGAATCGCAAGATTCCAAAGCCAATCAAGCAGCCAATCTAGCAACCAGAAAACCAGAGCCATGCCGCTGTAGGACCATCAAGATCGCTGGCCTTGGTACAGGAGCGATCCAATGCGTACCATCGTCGACCCCTCCTCGATGGCGATCTGAAAATCATCGCTCATCCCCATCGAAAGCTCTCTTAAACCGATACCATATTCGCTTTGCCAACGATCTCTAAGTGTACGAAGGGTTTCAAACTCTCGATGCGTTTGAACATCATCACCTCTGAGCGAACTCATCCCCATCAGCCCACACAGGTCCAGGCCATCCTGCAAACTAGGGGTTTCGATGTACCGGCGAAGTACCTCCTGAGCGTCGTTTGGACTAAGACCAGTTTTAGTCTGGTCGTGCGTGATATTGAGCTCCAGCAGAACTCTCAGTTTGCCGACCGCTTTGTCTGCCGTAGTTTCCGCAGCATCTCTCTGGGACGCTTGGCTCAGATAAGCTGTGGAATCTTTCGCCAATTGCTCGGCAAGTCGTAACGAATCTAACGCGTGAAACGTATTCAAAAGAGGCAGGGTACGCGCCGATTTGTTCCTCTGAAGATGGCCGATGAAGTGCCACAGAACGCAAGGGTCCACGACGGCCGATTTCTCCCAAAGGACCTGGGGTCGGTTCTCGGCTAAATCGCGACAACCCAGGCTAATCAGGTCGTTGCAAGTCTGAGGTCCGACCGTTTTGGTCACCGCAATCAAACGGACTTCCTCGGTGCTTCGCCCCGATTTCCTACAGGCATCGGCCATCTGCTGACGAACGATTGCCAAGTTTTTCTCAAGCTGATCCCGTTCCAACGGTGCCTTAAAATCCGAATCTACCGCCACCATAATTCCTAAAAATACGCTTTCGCAATCCGATTGCAAATAGAACTAATTTGTGTACAATGCGTGGGTCGAAAGTCATGAGAATCACCCACGAGCTATTACTACAGAGAATTGGACCAAGGTCGATGGAGAATTGGAAGGATCGATTGGGGATTTTTGCCTCGGTAACCTGTGCCATCCACTGCGCTGCTACTCCAGTGCTGCTTGCTACCCTACCGGCTCTGAAATTCACCGAATGGATGGCAAGTCCGATGTTTCACAAAGTTGCCGCCGGGGTCTGTTGTAGCATCGTTGCAATGGCCATCTGGCCTGCGTTTCTTAAATTTCGCGACTACAGGATTCTATCGTTATCGAGCCTTGGTCTGGGATTGATCCTGGGTGCTGCTTTTTTCCTTCCGGAGACCTGTTGCACGCAAGATCTTCAGGGAATCCAGACCGTCGCGTTCCAAGATCATGATCATGAGCACGGCCATGACCACCATCATGATCACCAACACAGCCATCAGCACATTTCAAACACCGAGTCGGCTTCGATGCAATTGGCAGGGATCAGTTCATTACAACCTTGGATGACCCCATTGGGCGGTTTTTTCTTGATCGCCGCCCACGGTCTTAATTTAAGTCGACGTCGCAAGTGCAACCCATCGGGTTGCTCTAGGGATTGCTAGGTGACCCAGCGGTTAGCTTGGGCGTCAACAATCACCCAGTCGTAGCAAGTGCGGAGCCAAGCGTCAGCCCAGGGGCTGGCAAGCAACTATGCCCACGCAGGTAAATGTCGATCGCTCTGGCCGCGCCGCGTCCTTCATTGATCGCCCAGACCACTAGCGATTGCCCTCGTCGGCAATCGCCCGCGGCGAACACTCCTGGCACATTGGTTGAAAATCGACCATGCTCAGCTTTGTAGTTGCTACGTGGATCGGTTTCTATACCAAGCAATTCTGACACGTATTGCTCTGGGCCCAGAAATCCCATAGCCAACAGCACTAAATCCGCACCGATTACCTCTTCGCTGCCTGGGATCTCGGTCATGTTCATTTTGCCGTTTTCAAATTTCCAAGCCACTCGAACCGTCCTTATTCCAGTGACGTTTCCTTGGCCATCATCGACGAATTCTTTGCTTAGGATGTTGTAAGTCCGTGGATCATGCCCAAACTTTTCAGTGGCTTCCTCATGTCCATAATCGGTCCGGAAGATGCGAGGCCACTGCGGCCATGGATTGTCCGATGCCCGATCTTCAGGTGGTCGATCCAGCAATTCGAAATTAACAAGCTGCGAGCAGCCATGACGCAGACTCGTCCCGATGCAATCGCAACCGGTATCTCCACCACCGATAACAACCACTCGTTTGCCTTTGGCTGAAATGTACTTTCCATCGCTGTGATTGCTATCAAGCAGGCTAGTGGTGTTGGCAGTCAGGAACTCCATTGCAAAATGGATGCCCTTGAGTTGCCGACCAGGAATCGGAAGGTCTCGGGGTTTGGTCGCACCTGTGGCCAGCAACACCGCATCGTTTTGAGCCATGAGTTGTTTTGGATCGACATTTTTTCCAACGTCGGCACCTGTGACGAATCTGACCCCCTCGGCAGCCATCAAATCCAATCGTCGTTGAACAACTCCTTTGTCGAGTTTCATATTCGGAATGCCGTAGGTCAACAGTCCCCCAATTCGATCGGCTCTTTCATAAACAGTGACGCTATGTCCGGTTTTGTTGAGTTGATCCGCAGCGGCAAGCCCAGCGGGTCCACTTCCAATGATCGCTACGTTCTTACCACTTCGCTCTGCCGGTGGGCGTGCGACTACCCAGCCCTCTTGAAATCCTCGATCGATGATAGCGCATTCGATATTCTTGATGGTCACCGGTGGGTTGGTGATTCCAAGAACGCATGCGCCTTCGCAGGGAGCCGGACAAACCCTACCGGTGAACTCCGGGAAGTTGTTGGTCTTGTGCAGCCGATCAAGAGCTTCCTTCCATCGACCGGTATAGACCAAGTCGTTCCATTCAGGAATCAGGTTTTGGATCGGGCATCCACTTGCCGACTGGCAAAAGGGGACTCCGCAATCCATGCAACGAGCACCTTGTGTTTGCAGGTGTTCGTCGCTCGGCTGGGTGTAGATCTCTTGATAGTCCTGGGCGCGGATGATCGGCAAACGCCAAGCGACCTTCTTGCGTTCAAACTCTTTGAATCCTGTTGGCTTTCCCATGGCGATGATGCTTTATATGAAATGGAATTATTGGTTGTAGTGATCAGCTCTTGGTCGCAGCGCCAGCAAGCGATAACTGGCTTGCCTGCTGTGCCAATACTCTCTTGTAATCTGTCGGAATGACTTTCACGAATCGTGCGACGCTCAGATCCCAGTTCTTAAGTAGATCCTTGGCCACCGGTGAATCGGTCAGCTCTGCATGCAAGCTGACCAGCGAGTTGACTTCGAGGATATCGGCCGACTCTACCAAGGGTTCTAGCTCGACGGTGCCAAGATTGGTTCGGATGCGCAAGGCGTTGATATCCTCTAGGACGTAGGCGATACCCCCGCTCATACCAGCAGCAAAATTTCTGCCGGTGGGTCCCAGGATGACCACACGGCCACCGGTCATGTACTCACAGCCGTGGTCGCCAACCCCTTCGATCACAGCGCTGCAACCGGAGTTGCGCACCGCAAATCGTTCTGCAGCCCGTCCTCGAACCAACAACTCACCCATCGTCGCACCATAAAGGCAAACATTGCCGATGATGATATTGTCCTGGGCTTTGAATCCGGCGCGTCGGTCTGGATAGATCGCAATACGGCCACCCGAAAGGCCTTTACCTACGTAGTCGTTTGCATCGCCTTCTAGTTCAAACGTCACACCATGAGCAAGAAACGCTCCGAAACTTTGTCCTGCTGACCCTCGGAACTTGATCTGAATCGTGTCGGCAGGAAGTCCAGCTTGACCGTATTTCTTGGCGATATTGTGGCTCAAGATCGTACCGACGGTCCGATTGGTATTGATGATCGGCAGATCGATCTTGATCGCTTCGCCGGTTTCAATTGTCTTTCGACAACGAGGCAAAAGGACTTGCATATCCAAAGACTTTTCCAACCCGTGGTCCTGCGGAATCGTCCGATGCATTTCGGTGTCATGGGTCGGACCCTTG
>Ga0208222_1000494_pt1 | contig 11354 bp, 9 predicted proteins | sample LakMenEpi13Sep09_FD_150694 | JGI IMG/M metagenome (GOLD analysis project Ga0208222, IMG submission 150694) | Freshwater microbial communities from Lake Mendota, WI - 13SEP2009 deep hole epilimnion (SPAdes) | ecosystem: Environmental > Aquatic > Freshwater > Lentic | place: Lake Mendota, Madison...
CTCGTTTTCTTTTAAAACAGATAATATACAAAACTCTAGGACACCTTTTCGCATTTGTGCTTTAGTGTTTTCGATGTTCATTTTATTTGATAAATTTAATAGTTAATGGATATTTGAAATTTTGACCTTCACTTGCTCTAACCGAAGCAAAAATGATTAAAATGAATTCAAAAATGGATTCAACAACAAAGATGATCCCAACAACAATTAGACTTATAATGAAATTAACTGGTGGATGATCATTAAATGCGTCATCAAGCATGATGGCATCAGAAATAAGTAAAATAAAAGGTACAATAAATAACAAACTGATGATTAAAGTGTAAACCAACATACTGATATTAAAGTTAACCGCTTCTTTGCCCTGCTTGTCAATAAACTCCGATTCATGTCTTTTGCTTTGCCATATTAAAAGTGGTACAATAATACCGGCAAATGGAAAAACATATTTAGCCAAACCACCTAAGTGAATTAATGCTGCGTTGTTTTTTTCTTGTTGTGTAATCATGATGTATTGTTTTAATTGTTATGCAAATATATGTCTTTAAGAAGGTAGTTTGTTACACATAGTACCAAAATTTAACATAATATTAACTTTTATAATGATTATAAAGCCAATTAAATATCTCATTATTAATTGTTTAAATAATTTTGTTTATTTGTAACGAACCCTAGACCAAATAGAGACGATACCCCAAAATCATAAAAGTGTGTTTTTGTGGGCGGCTAAGGGCGACCATAGAAGCCCGCAAGACAACCTAACAAAAACCAATTTTATGATGAGGCGTAAAGGCGAAAGTAGAGGCGATAAATGCCTCTATGCAGACATTTACAATCGTCTGTATTGGAAAAAGCTTCTAAGTACTTACATTATAAAATTATTCTAGTATATTTGTTTTTTCAAATTTAAACCATGATTACTGCAAGTAAACTCAATACTTTTCTATTTTTTAAACTCCCTTCTGCTTTTATATGTGGCGTGCGCGTTAAAACGATTGATAAAAGTCAATGCATCGTGAGCGTGAAACACCGCTGGATTAATCAAAATCCATTCAAATCGATGTATTTTGCTGTTCAAGCGATGGCCGCGGAGTTAAGTACCGGCGCTTTGGTCATTGTCGGCATTAAGCAAAGTGGCAGGAATATATCTATGCTTGTAGCTTCCAACAGAAGTACTTTTACAAAAAAAGCGACAGGGCGCATTAATTTTACATGCCAAGACGGTCATTTGATTGATGAAGCCATAAAAAACACTTTAGCCACTGGTGAAGGTCAAACCTTTTGGATGACTTCTAAGGGTGTGAATGAAAAAGGTGAACAAGTGTCTGTTTTTGAATTTGAATGGACAGTAAAAGCTAAATAAATGAAAAATAAGTTATCCAATGACTGGTATTTGATTCTCATTTTAATCAATGTCGTCTTTTTTGCCTTAATGTTAATCATGACCAATTTCTACCACTATGCATTTGATTGATTGGCTGGTATTGGCCTCTACCCTATTGTTTATTGTTGGCTACGGCTCGTGGAAAACACGAAAAAGCGCTGGAATAAAAGGCTATATGATGGGCGACCAAGATGCCAAATGGCATACGGTTGGTATCTCGGTGATGGCTACGCAAGCCAGTGCCATTACTTTTTTGTCAACACCAGGTCAAGCTTTTTATGACGGGATGGGTTTTGTGCAATTTTACTTTGGTTTACCCATTGCCATGATTATTATTGCGATTGTTTTTGTACCCATCTATCGCCAATTAAAAATTGTGACCGCCTATGAATATTTAGACAAAAGATTTAACACCAACACCAGAGTTTATACGGCTCTACTCTTTCTAACGCAAAGAGGTTTAGCGGCAGGAATCACCATTTTTGCGCCGTCAATTATCTTGTCTGCCATTATGGGTTGGGACTTGCAGTGGCTCAACATCGGTATAGGCCTTTTGGTTACCCTATACACTTTAATTGGCGGTACCAAAGCGGTATCAATTACACAAAAGCAACAAATGGCTGTAATCCTGATAGGTATGGTTATTGCTTTTATTTATATTTTTAAATTTTTACCGCAGGAAGTTACTTTTGATTCTGCTTTAAATTTAGCAGGCATCAATCAAAAAATGAAGTTAATTGATTTTGAATTTGACCTATCCAACCGTTACAATTTTTGGAGTGGCATCATCGGCGGTACCTTTTTGGCACTGTCCTATTTTGGCACTGATCAATCACAAGTACAAAGATATCTATCGGCCAAATCTATTAAAGAGAGTCAATTAGGTCTTATTTTTAATGGTATTTTTAAAATTCCGATGCAATTTTTGATTTTGCTAACTGGTGTGATGGTGTTTGTACTTTTTCAGTTTGAGAATCGCCCTTTGAATTTCAATCAATCGTTAAACACAAAAATTGAAAAATCAATTTATGCCGATGAATACAAGGCTTTAGAAAAAGAATTTGAGACCATACACAGTGAAAAAAAGGAACTCTCGTTGATGTTTGCCAAAAATGCACAGAATAATTTTGAGAGTAAAAGTGTAGAAGGTTTAATCAAAATCAACCAAGCCAAAGAAAAAGAAGTGATTACCCAATCCAAAGCAATTATTAAAAACATAGGCGAAGAACCCAATGACAAGGACTACGTTTTTATGTATTATATCCTCAATTATTTACCTATTGGCTTAATTGGTTTATTAATTGCCGTGATATTATCCGCTGCCATGTCTTCAACTGCTTCTGAGCTAAATGCGTTGGCAACTACTTCAACCATGGACATTCATCGGGTGTTATTCACAAAAGATTTAACAGAAAAGCAGTTGGTGTGGTGGACCAAATCCTATACTTTGCTGTGGGGCGTGATTGCCATATTTTTTGCCAGTATTGCCTCCTTATTTGAAAACTTGATTCAATTTGTCAATATTATCGGTTCTATTTTTTATGGAACGATACTGGGTGTTTTCTTGGTCGGCTTTTTTGTAAAAATGGTCAAAGGACAAGCCATGTTTATAGCCGCCATCATTAGTCAGCTTTGTATTTTGACCATTTATTTCACCGGCATCCACAGCCAACCTGAAGGCCAAGAGGTAGTCAGCTATTTGATGTTGAATTTTATCGGCGTTGCGCTTTCACTAGGTTTGGGCGTTTTGATACAGAAAATAATTGATTTGAAGAGGGGTTAAAGGTTTCAGGTCCAGACTAAGTTTTACCATAGCATCTTTTGTGAGAAAAAATCACAAATAATAATTGTTAACCTTTCTCCAAACTCCACAAAAAGACACACGCTCAGTTCCCTTTTCCAGAAGCCTATTAATCCCCCCTTCGGGGGCTACCGTGTCTCGGCATCAGACGAGAGGAGGCTAATACTTCGCCACGCCCCCAACCTTAAACGTCTTTAAAATAAACGTGCGTAAATCGTCATTTGAAGTTTTTAAATCTTCTTTTCTGAGATACATCATGTGGCCACTGCGGTAACCCTTAAATTGAAAGCGGTCTTTCATTTGTCCACTTGGGTCAATGTGCCACATCGTATATTTGGCATTAAAATAGGTGGTTGCGCCGTCGTAATAGCCGGTTTGAAAAAGGACATTCAAATAGGGATTTTGCGCCATCGCTTGACGCAAATTGTCTCGGGTGTTGTCATTTTCATTATTCCACGGATTCACATTGCCAAACATATTGTATTTTAAATCCGTTTCATATTTGAGTTCTTCTCTAAAGTAGTGATTAATGGCTGGCGTAAAAGAATGTAACCACGATGTTAATTCAGCCGAATAATCCGGACTTGTGCCACTTAAACGCTTGTCTATACCCAAATAGCGTGAATCTAAACGACCAATGTTGTGTCCCGATACATCTTTTAATAAATGTTTCCAAAAATAATTGGTTGACACACTCAAATTATTATCTAAAAAATCTTTGGCCGTTAAACCAGAAAAATAGGCCATTTTATCGGCTAATTGCTTTTTCTTGTCATCGGCTAAAAAGCCTCCTCTTGTCAAAGCTGGTATGACCTCGTCAATAGCAAATTGTTCAGATTTTTGCAAAACTTCGTCTAAATCGAGCTTTTGTAAATCCTGTGGCAACCGCTTGTGATACCAAGCTGTAGCTGTATAATAAGGTATATTCAAGGCATCACTAACTGGTCCATCATTTCGAATGACTTTATAATCCGCTGGAGAAACTAAAACTACCCCGTTGAGATACATCCATTGGCGATTTTGCAGTTCGAGCGCTAGGCCTGAAACCCTTGTGCCACCATAACTTTCACCAATTAAGTACTTAGGCGACAACCAACGTTTGTTTCTCGTAACAAAGGTATTTAACCAATCAGACAGATATTTGATATCGGCATTAATACCAAAAAACTTTGAGCGATCAACTTCTTTACCCTCAAAAGGAATGGTTCGGGAGTAGCCTGTATTGACTGGGTTAACATATAAAATATCTGCCACATCAAGCACAGAATGTGGATTTTCTTTAAACCCATAAGGTTGAATTGGATAGCCCTCATCATCAATTTTTAAAATTCTAGGCCCAGTATAAGCCAAATGCATCCAAACTGATGCTGAACCAGGCCCACCATTGAAGGAAATTAGCAACGGCCGCTCGTCAATTTTTGTAACATCTTTACGTTGATAATAAGTATAGTGCAAAAAGGCAATTTCTTTACCGTTTTCGTCCCAAAGTGGTTGCGTGCCAGTAGTTGCACGATAATTAATCAATTGACCATTGATCGTGACCTTGTTTTCTGTGGAAACGGTTTTGTTGGTTTCTGGTTTAAGTTCTTGGGCGTTAACACCAAAACAAAATACTAATAAACAAATGGTTAAAAAGTTAAAAGTCTTCATAAGTTAGTTTTTAAATTTAGTTAATTGATTTTCTTCATTAATTTTCTCGCCCTTATAAGTCAAATTCCAACCCAAATCTTTGCTTAGAAAAAAGATGTTAGACAATTCAGAGATTAATCGATTTTCAGCATTGGCTTTTTGCGGTGAGCTGTCAATTTTATTTTTTAAATCTTGTTTCACCTTGGCAGAGATTTTGTTATAGTCTTCACCTGTGAACGGATTGAAAACACTTTGCTCTACATCATAAAATTTGATATCAGGCGAGATGTTAATCTCTTCTTCAGGAATAGAAACTATTTCTATGGTTTTATTCTCTTTGTCAATTTTATAAACCATTTTTTTTAGGTCAAAAGCTACGGTTACTTTGGCATTGACCACCATCATGGCCTTTTTCTCAAAAGAAATCATGTCCATCATATATTTTTGTTGGTCTTTAAAAGTCATCACTTGTGAATAGTTACCTTCTGAAACCACAAGTTTACTCACATTTTTGAGTTGTGTTTCTATCAATGATGATTGGTAATCTAGCTCTTGATTACTTTTATTTCTAAAGAAGAAAAAAAGAAAAATGAAGATAACAACAACGAATAAAAGGATGTATTTAAAATTTCTTATCATGAATTTTGTTTAAGGTTTAAAGTTTATGGCCAAAGTTGAAACTTCTAATTTCTAATTTCTAATTTCTTAACAGGACTTGTAATCTGCACATTTTGAAATTGTATGGCGCCTTTAATCACTTGACGCAACGTTTGACCTAAAGCATCAATGATATGTTTTTTCAATTCTGTTTTGGTGTAAATCAAACTAATTTCTCTCGCAGGCTTAGGGTCTTTAAAATGAACCAGATTTTTTTGAGCTTTTTCATTGATTTGCAGGGTATGCAAATAAGGAATAAACGTAACACCGATGCCTTCTTCACAAAGTTTAATCAACGTTTCAAAACTACCACTTTCTAAAACAAAATTGTGTTGGTTTTCTCGGTCATTAATCTTACAAAAATTAATAATGTTGTTTTTAAAACAATGACCCTCTTGCAACAACAAGACGTTTTCTGTTTCTAATGCATTAATATCAATTTCATCCAGATGGATTTTTCTATTGGGCATATAGGCCATGAAAGGTTCATAATAAAGCACTTCTTCTTTGATTTTTTCATCTTGTAAAGGCGTGGCCACCAAGGCACAATCGAGTTGACCTAGTTTTAACTTTTCTAAAATTTCTTCAGTGTGAAATTCCTCTATAATCAATTTAACCTTCGGGTACTTTTTGGTAAAAGTTGTTAAAAACATGGGTAATAAAGTGGGCATAATGGTCGGAATAATCCCAATTTTGAAATCACCACCTATGACTCCTTTAAACTGATCAACGACATCTTTCATCCGATTGGCTTCGTTAACGATATTCCGTGCTTGGTTGACAATTGATTGGCCAATCTCAGTTAATTGAACAGGTTTTTTTGACCTATCAAAAATTTGAATACCTAACTCATCTTCCAACTTATTGATTTGCATACTCAATGTCGGCTGCGTGACAAATGATTTTTTTGCAGCTACGGTATAATTTTGATATTCTGCAACAGAAAGTAAGTACTGCAATTGTGTGATGGTCATTTTTTATAGTTATTATCTATGCAAATATAAAAAACATAAATGAAATTTATACACTTGCTATCAAATCAAAACTTCATTTTTTACATAAAAGAAAAACCTATTGGCTAAAAAAGTTCGTATGCATTAAAGCGTGGTCGACTTAATTTCTAAAAGCGCTTTTTCAATAGCTTTAATCATCAAGCCCGCAATATCCTTGTTGGTTGCGCCTTCTATACCTTCAAGACCTGGAGAAGAATTAACTTCTAAAAGAAGTGGTCCTTTAGCCGACCGGATGATATCTACCCCGGCAACTTTTAGTCCCATCGCTTTTGTGGCTTTTAGGGCTAATTTTTTTTCTTCCAAGGTTGGTTTAATTACTGTGGCAGTCCCACCAAGATGAATATTAGCTCTAAATTCTCCTGGCAAAGCCTCCCTTTGAATCGCGGCAACCACTTTATTATCAATCACAAACAACCTGAGATCTTTGCCATTGGCTTCTTTGATAAACTCTTGCACCAATATGTTAGCGTTCAAGCTTTTAAAAGCATTAATAACACTTTCGGCCGCCTTTTTTGTTTCTGCCAAAACAACCCCTTTTCCTTGGGTCCCTTCAAGAAGTTTGACAATTAGAGGTGTGCCACCAACCATTTTTATTAAATCATCGGTATCTAACGGTGAATTAGCAAAACCAGTAGTTGGTATGGCAATCCCTGCATGGATAAACGCTTGCAATGAAAACAATTTATCTCTTGATTTGGTAATTGACCGAGAATCATTTAGAGAATAAATTTTCAGGGCTTCAAATTGACGGGTTAAGGCACAACCATAATAGGTGATATTTGGTCTTATCCGCGGTATAACTGCATCTAAATCATTTAAGATTTTACCGCCACGGTAGTGAATTTCTGGTTTCTCACCATCCAATTTGATATAACATTCTTTGATATTTAAGAAAAACATCTCGTGACCTCTCGATTCTCCTGCTTCAATAATCCGTTTATTGCTATATAACTCGGGGTTACTAGCCAATAATCCAATTTTAAAACCTGTACTTTTTCTTTGGTTGTCTTTATAAATTTCTTTAATGTCAATGACCGTTGGTTCGCCCAGTTGAAAACTTTTTTCGGGATCTACCAAAACCCTGCCCATCATAGCCTCTCTGCCAAGTAGCATGCGATAACCCATAGAATCTCGGTTGGTTAACGTAAGCTCTACAAGCCATCGGTCATTTTTTACATCAATTGTCGTTTGAATGACAAAACGTTGCTCACGAAAGCCACTTGAACTTTTAACGATGCGTTTATCAACCACCTTTGCTTCGCAAGAAATTATGGTTTTTAAATCATTTTGAATCGGATTGACATCAAATCGCACCCAAGCTTCATCATCTTTTTTATATGGACTGATATTTATGGCATGAATAGCTGAAGTTTTGGCTCCAGAATCTATTCTCGCTTTGATGATAGGGATGTTTAACTCTGGAAAAGAAAAATACTCTTCGCTCCCCAAAATGATTTTTTCCATTTTATCGCAATTCTGCTTGATAGGTTGATTTTATGCTTTCGGTAATCTTTGCCATGATTTGCTCTGTTTTTTCATCGGTCATCGTTTGCAATTTATCTTGAATAATAAAACTTATCGCATAAGATTTTTTACCAGCGGGTAAGTTATCTCCCGTATAAACATCAAACAAATTAACCTCTTTTAAACAAACTTTTTCCGCTTGAAAAGCCAAATTTTTTAGGTCATTAAAGGTTACTTTTTCATCTAACAACAAGGATAAATCTCTTCGAACTTCAGGAAATTTAGCTAAATCTTCAAATTTTAATTTTGTTGAAAGGTTTTTGAGGATAATTTGCCAGTTAAAATCAGCATAAAAAACGTCCTGCTTAATATCAAAAGCTTTTAAAAGTTTTTTATTAATTAAACCAATCGTCAGCCATTCTGTTTCACCTTTCATAAAAGCTAGACCTTCTGAAAACAAGTCATTTTGAATAGGGACGAAAACTGTTGGCACAATATTTAGCCTTTTTAAAAGGCTTTCGATATAGCCTTTAAATTCAAAAAAGTCTGCTTTTTCATCTTTTGACTGCCAATATTCTGACTTTTTTAATCCCGTTTGAAAAAGACTGAGATGTTTTTGTTCTTCAAAGCCGTGCAATTTTTTGTGATAGGTTTTCCCAAATTCAAAAAGCTTCAAACGGCTGTTTTTTCTATTGATGTTATGTGAAATGACTTCCAAACCTGAAAACACCAAAGTTTGTCTCATTTGCGATAAATCAATACTAAGCGGATTGATAATTTTGACCGCCTCATTGGTTTCAATTAAGGGTAATAAAGCATCATATGATTGTTTAGTTAATGAATTGTTCATCATTTCATTAAATCCTAAACTAACCAATTGATTGGCAATAATATTTTGGATTTTATAATCTTCTGTACGAGGTGAATTAGTCAAAGTGGCGTTAACCTTTTTGCTAAATTTAATGGCATTGTAACCATATACCCGCAATATCTCTTCAATAACATCCACTTCTCGCTGAACATCAACGCGATAGCTTGGAATGACTAAACCAAGGGAGGTATCTGAAATGGAATTGATTTTAATTTCTAAAGCTGTAAGTATTCTTTTAATGGTTTCTTCAGGTAATTCCTCTCCTATAAGTTCATTTACTTTTTGCAAATTAAGGACTAAATTAAAGTCATCAATCTTTGTTGGATAAACTTCAATTAAATCTGAAGATAAATCGCCACCAGCAATCTCTTGTATCAATACGGCTGCACGCTTAAGGGCATAATCGGTCTGCGTGATGTCTATTCCTCTTTCAAATCTGAATGAGGCATCTGTGTGGATTCCATGACGCTTAGCTGACTTTCTAATGGTTACAGGCTCAAAATAAGCACTTTCTAAAAATATATTTTTAGTAGTTTCTGAAACACCCGAATTTTTTCCTCCTAATACACCAGCCATGCAAAGTGGTCCATTGTCATCGCAAATCATTAAGTCTTCCTCGTTTAACTCGCGTTCAACGTCGTCTAAAGTGATAAATTTTGTACCTTTTTGACAGGTCTTAACCGTAATTTTTCCTTTAATTTTGTCTGCATCAAAGGCATGAAGTGGTTGTCCTAATTCGTGCATCACGAAATTGGTTGCGTCAACAACATTATTCTTTGGCGTTAATCCAATGGCTTGTAGATAATTCTTTAGCCAATTTGGAGATTCCTTAACAGTAATATTCGAAATAGTGATACCACAATATCTAAAGCATTTTTCTTTGTTCAAAATATCAACATCAATTTTGAGGGTCCGCTTTTCAACATTATAGCTGGTTGTGCTAGGTGTATCAAACTTAACTGGACTTTCATGTACATTCAAATAAGCCTTCAAATCTCTGGCCACGCCTAAATGGCTCATGGCATCTGCGCGATTTGGCGTCAAACCAATTTCAAAGACTTGATCACTTGCGATATCAAAAAGCTTGGCTAAGGGTGTACCTACCGGCAGCTTCGTCTCTAATACCATAATACCATCGCTACCAATTCCTAAACCAAGTTCGTTTTCAGAACACAGCATGCCATGGCTATCTTGTCCTCTAATTTTGCCTTTTTTTATGGTAAAATTATCACCATTTTCAGTATAAAGCACCGTGCCAATGGTTGCTACAGCAACCTTTTGACCAACTGCAACATTTGGTGCACCGCAAACGATGGCTAATTTTTCTGAGCCAATATCTACAATCGTCAATTTTAATTTGTCGGCATCGGGATGTTTTTCGCAAGATTCAACTAAACCTAGAACAACTCCTTTTAAACCGCCTTTAATGGATTCAAAAGGTTCTATACCTTCTACTTCCAGACCTAAATCGGTCAAAATTTGTCCAACTTCCTCCGCCGGTTTATCAATAGAAATAAATTGTTTTAATAAATTGTATGATATTTTCATTTGGAATATTTTCTTCAAATTAAAAAGGCAAATATAAAACCTTAGGGTGAGTATGACAAAAAACCAATCAAAATAAATGAAAATAAAAAACCTAAAGCAATACCATGCCAAAAGTCTTACGCCTAATTCGAAAAAAAAATGTAATTTTGCATACTTAAAATATTTAAAACAAATGTCTGAAAAGCCTATTTTAGAATGGTTTGATACTTGGTTCGACTCAAAATATTATCATATTTTATACAAACATAGAGATGAAGTTGATGCGCAGAACTTCATCAATCAATTGGTTAACTATCTAAATGTTGAACCCCCTGCAAAAGTGCTGGATATTGCTTGTGGTAAAGGTAGGCACGCGTTATACTTAAATCAACTGGGCTATCAGGTAACTGGCACAGATTTATCAGAAAACAGCATCAATTTTGCAAAAACCTATGAAAAACCTGGTTTAAAATTCATCGTTCAAGATAAAAGAAAGCCTTTAAATGAAACTTTTGATTTGGTTTTAAACCTTTTTACCAGTTTTGGTTATTTTGAAAATGATGAAGACCATCTTGAAGCTTTAAAAGCGATGAAGGTTCAAATTAGTGAATTGGGAGTTGGTGTTATTGACTTTTTAAACGCTAGTCACATTAAAAATAGTATAATTCCGGAGGAGATAAAAACAATAGATGGCATTGAATTTCATATTCAAAGACGTTTTGAAAATGACCAAATCATTAAAGATATTTTTTTTGAAGACCAAGGCGAAAAATTTGAATATCAAGAAAAAGTAAGAGCGTATGAGCTTGAAGATTTTGAGCGACTTTTTGAACAGGCCGATTTGTATTTGCTGGAAACTTTTGGCGATTACCAATTAAACAAATATCACAAAGATTCCTCAGAACGTTTAGTCATGATAATTAAATAAGCTATGACCTATATTATTACCTTTTTTGCAGTTATTATAGGCTATGTTTTGGCCCTGTTTTTAAAACCAAAAGTTAACAA
>Ga0208222_1000496_pt1 | contig 11329 bp, 10 predicted proteins | sample LakMenEpi13Sep09_FD_150694 | JGI IMG/M metagenome (GOLD analysis project Ga0208222, IMG submission 150694) | Freshwater microbial communities from Lake Mendota, WI - 13SEP2009 deep hole epilimnion (SPAdes) | ecosystem: Environmental > Aquatic > Freshwater > Lentic | place: Lake Mendota, Madison...
ATTCAGTTGTTTCAATTGGTAATTTGGCTAATGCTAATTTATTTGAAATGGCAGTAAATGATAATAAATTAATACTGAGTTCAGGAACCGATCTAAATCAGGGTTATAATATCAAAAGTATAAGTTCATTGAATACCAATACCTGGTATCATATAGTTATTACCTATAAACCTCCCAGTGTTGTAAATGATGGTTTATTTTATACTATTTATATCAATGGCATATTTGATAACAATTATTATAACGCTGTTGTTGCAGGCCGATCAGCCATTGAACCTACTATTAATACCACTAACACAAATATATACATAGGAAATACGCTAAGGCCGTTTAATGGTAAATTAGGAGCATTAAAAATTTACAATGTTGAACTTAATGCGTCAGAAGTTTTAAATAAGTATAATGCTACTAAAAGCAGGTATGGGTATTAAAAATATTAAAATAGTTTAAGAAAATATATTTTTAAAAATTGTATTATTAATTATTCAAAAATTTTAATGATTCATGATATGACTAAAAATATTCTTTTTATTAAATTATTTTTATTCGGTTGTTTTTTTATTTTATCTATAAATATGAATGCGCAGACAGGCATATATTTCCAAGCAATAGCAAGGGATAATAGCTCAAACCCTGCTAAGGATCGAAAAATTTATGTTCAAACCAATATCATCCAATCTTCACCTACTGGAACTATAGTTTTAGCAGAAGAGCATCAAACTAATACGGATGGGCATGGTATATTTAGTATTATGTTGGGTAATGGAATAAGAGTAGGTGGAACAGTTAAAAGCTTAATTACTATTGATTGGTCCAAAGGCCCCTTTTATTTAAATATAAATATTGCTATAACACCTGTGGGCGGGGGAGCTAGCTGGGACTATACTAAAGAGTGGGTCAATTTAGGCACGACTATTTTTGGCACCGTGCCTTATGCCTTGTTTTCTGCCAGTACAGCAAGAATAGATGAGAAATTAAATAGCATAGATACTGCTAAAATGCTTTCGGTATATGCCAAAGCAATCGCTGTTCAAGCATTATCAACATCCATTGATACAAAATTATCTATAAAAGATACTGCCGCTATGTTGGCACCCTATGCAAAACCATCCTACAAAATTGATAGTAGTTTTTTTAAAATACAATTAGCCAATAAATTAGATTTATCGGATACTTTAAAATATACCAAGCAAGCTTATACTGATTCAGCGCTTCTAAAAAAGATGAACAATTTTGATACAAGTATATATGCGAAACAAGTCGCTATTGATGCTGCTTTACTAAAGAAGCTTAATAATGTGGATACTATAAAATATACCAAACTAGCTTATACTGATTCTGTGTTACTTACAAAGATGAATAGTTTTGATACAAGTATATATGCGAAACAAGTCGCTATTGACGCTGCTTTACTAAAGAAGCTTAATAATGTGGATACTATAAAATATACCAAACTAGCTTATACTGATTCTGCACTACTTACAAAGATGAATAGTTTTGATACTAGTATATATGCGAAGCAAGTTTCTCTTGATGCTGGATTACTTACTAAGCTTTCTTTAACTGGCAATGCTTTAACAGCAACGACTGCAATAAACGCAGGCACTGCAACATCAGCTACAAAATTGACAACTGCCAGAAATATTAATGGCGTTGCTTTTGATGGAACTAAAGATATTACAATTACAACCACAGCAGATGCTGGAACTTTAACTGGTACTACATTAAAGTCTACTGTACTAAGTTCTAGTTTAACAAGTGTGGGAACAATTGCTAGTTTAACCACAGGAGCAATAACAAATAGTGGAAAATTAATAGTAGGCGCATCTAGTGCAGCTAGTGCTTCAGCAGTATTAGAGGCAAGTTCAACTACACAAGGGTTTTTACCACCGCGAATGACTTATTATCAAAGAACACAAATTGTATCACCCATTGCTGGTTTAACCATTTGGTGTAGTAATTGTGGTGATTATGGAGAGATGCAAGTATTTAATGGTAACTCATGGACGAATATGATTGGAAGAGCAGCATCAATTTATTTGAGAGTAGGTGATGTATACCAAGGTGGTAAAGTTGCTTATATTTTAGTCAGTGGAGACCCTGGTTACGATGCAACAACGCAACATGGATTAATTGCAGCAACATCTGATCAAAGTCGTTCAATTACTTGGGATAGACTTACTGGAGAATTTCCTTTGTATCAAGGAACTAATTGAGGGGCAATAGGAACTGCAATTGGAACAGGGTTTTCCAATACAAGTAACATTATTGCAAGTCAAGGTATAATAGCAACTAATTATGCAGCAGGATTGGCAAGGGCATACACAGGTGGAGGATACACCGACTGGTATTTGCCAAGTAAGGATGAGTTAAATAAATTATACTTAAATCGAGTTGCTATTGGTGGATTTATTAGTAATAGTAATGGTCTTTATTGGAGTTCTTCGGAAATTCAATCCAACCCATACCATTCTGCGTGGCTTCAGGATTTCAGCAATGGCGGTCCGCTAAGCATTTTTAAGAGCTTTGACTTTGATGTCAATGTTCGCGCAATTAGATCTTTTTAATGAACATTAAACCTTTAAGTACTACACATTTTGTTAATCCAAAACTAAAATGAATTGGTTTTATCAAATACGGTCTTCCAAGAACGCTTGCCACCCCATATATTTGATGTTGCAACTGATTGAACTATTATATGCTTACCGTCACTACTCAATTTCCAAACCTCTGTTACATTAGTAAATGCTTTTTTCATCACATTTACATTGTAAGGAGTTGCTGTCATGAAGTATGCAATGGATTTAATTGTCATAGTTTGTCCATCAGCAGATAAGTTCACACTAAATTTCTTTTCGTTTCCTTGGCCATTATCAATTTGACTTTCTTCACCGTTAATGTTTAGCTTCTCCTTTCTTGTAGATGATTTTGCGTCTGGGCTTTCTATACTAAGAAAATTGGGATCTTCCACTATTTTCATTGTTTTTGAATTCATACGATCACCTTCCACATATGAGCAAAAAATATTTCCGCCTATACTTATTGGCGCTTTGGATTTCCATTCACCAGAAAATTTAGTTAAATGATTGGTGTTATTTTGTTGAGCATCAATTGTAAAATAGAATATTCCAATGAATAAGAAAGGCACACTGAATAACAAGTACTTTTTATTGATCATAATTAAAAACCTTATTGAATTGATTAAAGGTACAACAAGGATTTTAATTATTTTTCACTGTAATTATCCTGTATCTTGAAAATACTCCTCAAATCGGGTCTAATTGGTTGATTTATTGTTTTTCTTTTGACTGATACAGTGCTATTCTGTTTCCTTCAGTGTCCTCAAATTCCGCAACAAGTCCAATGCCGTTGTCTGTTTTTGGATAGAGGATTTGCCCGCCATTTACATTCGCTAATCTCAATGTCTCATCAATGTTAGCAGTATTGAAGTAGATCAATACGCCATCTTTTGTGGGTTTATAAATTTCTCCCTTTGCTAATGCGCCCGAAATACCTGATTTTTCTTCAGTAAATGGAAACAAAGCCATTTTATTATTATCTATAATGGTAGTATCAAATTTAAAGTTGAAAACAGTTGAATAAAATTTAGTTGCTCTATCTATATCTATAACTGGTATTTCAAAGTAAACGACTGGGTTTGATTTTTTTTGAATTATATCTTTATTGACCTGTTGAGTAGATTTATATTTATGCTCATTGCATGAACTCAGAATTTGAATAAACAATCCCCATAAGATTATTGACAATAAAAACTTACTTTGTTTCATCTTCAGGTGTTTTAATGGCCTAGTTTTGATTTTAATAATTCAAAATGATGTGACGTATGGAAGGAAGTGAAAATTGCGAGTTCTCCCAAGGAGATTTTTCCTAAGATTGGGTGAGGTAATCTATAGCTATCTAACTCATATTGGGTATGGTTATTCAATTTATCAATGAATGATTTATTCAATGATGTATGCTTTTGAATTAAATTATCTTTATCAGTATATACAACCGGCTTTGGGATATAGATTGTTGGCGCTTTTGCCCCACCTTCTAATGCACTTTTATACATCTGTTGAAGCTGCTCAAAAGATCGATTATTATTTTTTTGAATACCATACATTAAGCGCAAAATAGGTTTTGGTAATGTAAAACCGATATTTACTATCTTAAGTACTTTAATTAAGTGCACTAAATCTTGACCTGCAGACCATTTGTTATTTAAATTAATTTCAAATTCATCTTTATTTAAATTCTTTACGAGCTCATTGAATTGAATTACATTTTCTTCGAGTGATTTAATGATAATTGATTTATCCATGATATTCTTTTTTTTTGAATTAGATTTTTATTCAGATTTATTAAAGTTAAAAAAAATCTTTATTGGAAGCTAATTTCTTAATGCTGTAATAATAAAACATTAAAAAATATTTATCATTACGGATTTAGTTAATCTACCAAACTTAATGGGGGGGGTGAATACTGTATAAATAAGTTGAACTTGTAAAAGAACCATAACATTTTAGGGTCAAGTTTAAACCTGCGTCAGGCAAATACCCCTCAATGCCACTAAAATCACTTGATTTAGGTAGCATCGTATACCATAATTAAAATTAGTTTAACTTTGAACCCATGAAGGAATTAATTTTTGTTTTTATTGGTGGTGGTTTAGGCAGCTTGGTTAGGTTTATACTTGGCAAGTGGGTGAACGCTTTTCATCATTCTAATTTCCCTTTCGGCACATTTACAATCAATGTTTTTGCATGTTTTGTATTGGGTTTTATGATCGGCTTGGCAGATCATAAGCAATTACTTTCAACAGCTGCACGTTTATTTTGGACTGTGGGTTTTTGTGGGGGCTTTAGCACTTTTTCGGCCTTCAGCAGCGAAACTGTTACACTTTTTCAACAAGGTCAAAATAGCACCATGCTTTTATATATTTTATTGAGTGTTGTAGTTTGTATGACTGCAACTTTTGGTGGTTTATTTTTAGCCGAAAGAATTCAATTGAATTAAATTTATCTAATTATCTATTAAAAATCTAACGATATCTTTAATCTTATATCCAAAAAATTCCTATTCACAAGCACAGGTAAAAGCATCTTAATATCAAAGCATACTGTTTTATTGCTTGGGTTAATTGGCATTATCCATACCACAGCCTTTTGTCAATCGAATGATGTTGGAACTTGGTTTGTTTATTTTGGTAATCAAAAAATAAATGATAAGTGGAATATACAATCTGATTTCCAGTATCGAGATTATCGATTTATTGGTCAAAGGAACCAGTTTCTAGCTAGGGGAGGCTTGGGTTATAATTTGAAACCACAAAATCATAATTTGCTTTTAGGGTATGCCTATATTGCAACAGACGCTTATGATGAATTCGATATAAATACAGGTACCAAAATTGAAAACAGAATTTATCAACAGTATTTGTATAAAAATAAGCTAGGTTCGAATTCATTTTTACATCGAATCAGATTAGAAGAGCGATTTATTTCTAATGAATTTGGCTTAAGAGCAAGGTATTTTATTGCTGTACAAAAACCATTAGGGAATAAAAATGGTACAAGAAATGCTACCTACTTTTCCGCTTATAATGAATTATTTATTGATATAAAAGAAACACAATTTGATCGAAACAGATTATACGCAGGTTTAGGATTTAGCATAAATGAGTCAATAAGGGTGGAGACTGGATATATGATACAAACTCAAAAAAATATTTCAAGAGGTCAATTGCAATTAATAGTTTACAATAACTTGCCTTTTAAAAACAATAAGTAAACCCAGAAATACCTGAAATCGGTCGATTTCAACTGACTGTCCAGCTTCCTTCTTCCAGTTCCGCTTCCAATTCTCCTACATCCCATCCGCAATAGCCAATAAAAAGTTGAATTTGTTGATCACTGGTACTACTAGTATTGATGGCTTCAATTACTTGCTCCATATTGCCTCCCAAGTAAAGGCCATCGGTTAATTGTTTGCCCCCTTCAATGAGATCCGGTCGTTTGTGCAAAACAAAGAGGTGTTCCCTATCTACAGGGCCGCCATCCATGAGTGGGAATGGTTTAGCGTGATTAAATTCAAGTAGATCATTCAAAGACTTTCCAAAAGGTTTATTGATTACAAACCCTGTACTTCCTGCTTCATTGTGTTCAACAAGCAGAATGGTTGTATCCTCAAAGAAACTGCCAATTAACGCGGCAGTGCTTTTGATATATATTCCGGCTTTAAGATCTATCATAAGTTTACTCAATATAATGCTGTTATTCGTACTTTTACGAATCGGTAATTTTTAAAATTACGAATCTGTTTATTTAAATAGTACTTAATATAAAATTAAATGGTAAATCAATTATTAAAAACGGCATTAGGAAGATTACGAATTGTTGCATTTATTGAAGGTTGTTCGTATTTACTTTTAGGATTTACAATGATTTTGAAATATAAATTTGCAATGCCACAGCCTAATTATCTTGTTGGCTTGGCTCATGGAATTCTTTTTGTACTTTACATTGTATTACTAATTCAAGTATCATTTTTACATCGTTGGAACATATTCAAGATGTTTATGGCTTTTATTGCTTCACTTGTGCCGTTTGGTACTTTTTATGCAGACAAAGTTCTATTTAGAAAGTTGGATGCTTAAAATTCTAAATTTAAATTCAAAGATTTCTTTATTGCAATCAAAAAGTAATTTCTTAAAGGCTTCTGGCTATTTAATTATTTAATACGGGTAACTGAATTACAGAGGCGTCATGGTAAATACGAATAGTCGCTTTTTTAAAGTCGCTATCTTTTGCTTCGTAGATATTCATAAACTGTTGCGGATTTCTATCAACAAGTGGGAACCAGCTACTTTGAATCTGAATCATCATACGGTGTCCTTTTTTGAACGTATGTGCAATATCAGGTAAAGTAAACTTAACCGCTGTTGGTTTATTGGGTACAAAAGCTTCTGGCTTTTCAAAACTATTTCTATACTTGCCTCTCATGATTTCTCCTCTTACAAGTTGTTGGTAGCCACTCATTAAATAATCTTTCTTATTGGTCTCGTATTCAAAATTATCTGGGTACACGTCAATTAATTTCACTACAAAATCTGCATCGGTGCCAGACATAGCTACCATTAAGTCGGCCACTACTGGTCCACCCAGAGTAAGATCTTCAGTTAATACTGGTGTTTTATAAACCAATACATCGGTTCTTCTTGATGTGAATTTTTGATCATCATCCATGTATTCTCTATAATGTCTGGCAGGTTTGCTTTTCATCATGTAGTTATCAGAAATATAAGGAACTGGTTTAGCAGGATCACTAATGTATTCTTCATAACCAGCCACAGCAGTGGCTTTGTTGCCCGCTTTTAAATTTCCATTATTGCTTAATAAATAAGATTGCATTTTCATATCAGCCACTGGCCAACTTGGTAATTGTCTCCATTCATTACTGCCTGAGAAAAAGATATTGGCTTCGTTAATTTGATCAATGCTGCCTTTATTTTTTAAATAAAAATTAAAAAAGGGAAGCTCTATGTTTTTACCATACCATTCGCTGGTATTAGATCCCCATTGTACATTCCCTAAATGAGTGCCATCGTTACTTGCCCATTGTCCATGGTACCAAGGTCCCATCACTATCTTATTGTTATTCTTCGCCTTGCCTTCAATAGCTTTGTATAAATTCCAGGCACCATAACAGTCTTCCGCATCATATAAACCACCTACAACTAATGTGGCAATATTAGGGTTAATGTCTTCTACATGTTTTCTTGCATTTCTTACTTGCCAAAATTCATCGTAATTAGGATGTGCCATTAAATCATTCCAGAATTGAATACTATCGCCCATTAATTTTGTAAAATTAGTGATGGCGCCAGTTTGTAAATAAAAATCAAAATTATCTGGGTTGGTGAAATTGAATCCTGTAGGTCCAACAGTGGTAGGCTTAGGTCTTGGTTTTCCAAATCCTGAATAAAATGCAAATCCATCAGCAAGCATAAAGGCACCATTGTGGTGAAAGTCGTCTCCAATAAACCATTCTGTTACAGGCGCTTGAGGACTCACTGCTTTTAAAGCTGGATGATTACTCAGTGAAGCTTGTGTTGCATAAAAACCAGGATAGGAAATGCCAAACACACCTACATTGCCATTGTTATTGTTTAGATTTTTAACCATCCAGTCAATGGCGTCGTATGTATCAGTCGCTTCATCTATTTGACCTGGTTTTTTATTAGGGATGTAAGGTCTTACATCTTCAAAAGTTCCTTCACTCATCCAACGACCACGTACATCTTGTATAACAAGAATATAATTTTCTTTTAAAAAGTACATTCTTGGAGAGTTCCAATAAGATCTAAAAATGTTTTCACCATATGGCCAACATGAATAAGGTGTTCTTTCTAATAAAATAGGATGCTTTTCTGTATTGTCCTTGGGCGCATAGATGGTGGTGAATAATTTGGTTCCATCACGCATGGGGACCATCGTTTCTGTTTTGGTATAGTTATTGACCACCCAAGCAGAATCGTTTGTTTGCGCAAAGGATAAAAAAGGAATAACAGCGAGTAGAAGAGAAAAGCACTTTTTCATGGGATGCATTTTTTTGTTATTTGAATATACGTCAATTAATGCTTTACTGTATTTTTAAAATATAAACTATTACACATCAATGCCTTATGTTAGGATGTGGGTTAATACCCAATAAATAGAAGATAGTTAATTTTTTTTATTAATTTAACTTTACAAGCGCCTCAAAATACAAAGCATTGAAAATAAAATTATTTTTCCTACTCCTTATTTTGCTTTTGAATCAAGCATCTGCTCAGGAAAAGCCTTCACAAACCTTGCGTGGATCCACTATTGATAAATCAATTAAAACGGTTCTAAGCGGAACAAATATTGAACTAATCGGCGGTATCAATAAAAATACGATTTCCAATAAAGAGGGTAATTTTAAGTTTGATTTTATCCCAGTAGGTAGGTATAGTATCAGAATTAGCTTTATTGGCTATAAGACAATCACTATACCTAATATAGCTATTGAATCAGGTAAAGAAACTTTTTTGTCTATTGAAATGGAAGAGGATATCAATAACAATAAGGTAGTTATTGTACAGAGTGGTCAAAATAAAACAAGACCATTGAATGATGCGGCATTAGTGAGTGGTAGAATGTTTAGTGTGGAAGAAACAAGAAGGTTTGCAGCTGGATTAAATGATCCTTCAAGAATTGCCACTTCCTTTCCAGGTGTGTCAAGCACTGGAGATCAAAATTCCCTAAGTATTCGCGGAAATGCACCCAATGGATTATTGTGGAGAATGGAAGGTGTTGAAATCTCTAATCCCAATCACTTTGCAAGAGTAGGGACTTCGGGGGGAGGCATTTCTATATTAAGTGCACAGTTACTAGCCAATTCAGATTTTTTAACTGGCGCATTTCCATCGGAATATGGGAATGCCCTATCTGGCGTATTTGATATTTATTTGCGCAAAGGAAATAATAGTAAAAGAGAGTTTAGCTTTTCTGCAAGTACAATAGGGGTGGATTTAACGACAGAAGGTTATTTTAAAAAAGGCAGTAAGAGTTCCTACTTAATCAATTACCGATACGGATTTTTGACTTTAATGGAACAGCTAGGTTTCAAAATAAGCGATGCCAGCACAAGGTTTCAAGACCTTTCTTATCATATCAATCTACCTACAAAAAGTATTGGTACCTTCTCGATTTTTGGTTTTGGCGGATTAAGTCGCCAAAATAGAATTGCGCTAAATGATGCGTATAATTTCAATCAAAATGCATCAACAAGGAATGGCGCCCTCGATCTAAGCAATACAGGATCGACTGGGCTGATCCATAATTTAAATATTGGCAGTAAAACATCCCTTAAAACAATTTATAGTTTCAATGGCACAAATTATAGAGAGGAAGATAATTACTACAATAAAATCAATGGCCCATTAATAGTGACTAGAAATAATCAATTTCGGGAGGCAAATGCTATTTTATCATTTGTTGCAACTCATAAAATAAACAAAAAAAATCTAATCAAAGTTGGGTTCAATACAAATGGGAGAAACTTTTTTTTAAATCAAAGAGAAGCAGTAAGCAATGTTCTTAAAGACAAAGTGAAGGAAGAAGGCGATACTAGATTGAGTCAATATTTTTTACAATGGAAATGGGATCCTTCTAATAAAATTAGATTCCAAACGGGATTGCATGGTCAATATTTTGCACTTAATCATAGTGCTGCACTAGAGCCGAGAATGGGTATTCGTATTCAAACAGGAAGAACACAATTTTTTTCTGCTGGTTACGGGTTACATTCACAAACACAACCATTGGGTAATTATTTTGCAAGAATAAGAGTTGGGCTCGATTCCATCCAACCCAATAGAAATTTAGATTTTAGTAAAGCGCAGCATTATGTAGTGGGCTATAATATTCAATTTAAACAAAACTGGAATTTTAAAATAGAAGCTTATTATCAATCATTGTATGCTATTCCAGTTTCAGCATCAACTAAAACTAGTTTTAGTTTAATCAATCAAGAGGATAACTATGTCATTGCTGCTTTAAGTAATAAAGGCAGGGGTAAAAATTATGGAGTTGAAATTACCCTTGAACGATTTTGGAATGATCAATTTTATTTTTTAAGTACCTTAAGTTTGTATCAATCTAAATACCAAGCCTCCGATTTGATTTGGAGAAATACCAGATTCAATTCAAATAGTATTTTAGCTGTTACAATGGGGAAAGAATGGAACCTGCATACAAAAAAGACATCCACAATTGCATTGGATTTAAAAGTTACAAATCATGGAGGAGTTCGTGTCACCCCTATCAATCTCCAACAATCAATTTTAAGGAAAACGACAGTGCTTGATAATACGCGTATTTATGAAGAAAGGCTACCCGATATTTTTAGAATTGACTTACAAACCCAATGGAAAACACAGTACAAAAATAGGACAGGTAGTTTTATTGCAGGCGTGCAAAACCTTACCAATAGAAAAAATCCGGTTAGGCAATACTATGATGCAGGAATTGGGGGCATTAAATACAATTACCTACTTGGATTAATTCCCGTAGTGGGCTATAAGGTTGATTTTTAGCCATAACGCCTATATAATAAGGATCTTTTTATTTGGAATTTATTGTAAATTACAGGACACTCATAAATACATCCTATGAAAGTCCTAACACGTTTTGCTTTTTTATTATTGGCTTCTTTTGCAATTCATTATAGCCAAGCTCAAACCAGTGATTCTACATTAAAAGGAATGAACTGGAGAAATATTGGCCCAAATAGGGGAGGAAGA
>Ga0208222_1000497_pt1 | contig 11329 bp, 6 predicted proteins | sample LakMenEpi13Sep09_FD_150694 | JGI IMG/M metagenome (GOLD analysis project Ga0208222, IMG submission 150694) | Freshwater microbial communities from Lake Mendota, WI - 13SEP2009 deep hole epilimnion (SPAdes) | ecosystem: Environmental > Aquatic > Freshwater > Lentic | place: Lake Mendota, Madison...
AACCACCAATGGTTTATCTAAATGATCTTTGATTAAATCTTTTGCTGTGGCAATATCTTCGTCCAAAAAGCCGCGTTCACGCATCCAATCATCATTAAACATTTTTCCGACGTAGCGGCTACCAGAATCGTGAAACAAAACAACAACAACATCCTCCGGTTTAAAATGCTCCTTTAATTGCAAAACGCCTTTAATGGCTGCACCTGCAGAATTACCACAAAAAATACCTTCTTCCAAAGCTAATCTTCTCGTATAAACCGCAGCATCTTTATCTGTTACTTTTGTAAAACCATCAATGAGACTGAAATCAACGTTTTTAGGTAAAATATCTTCACCTATACCTTCGGTGATGTAAGAATAAATTTCATTTTCATCAAAAATACCCGTTTCATGATATTTTTTAAATACTGAACCATAAGTGTCTATTCCCCAAATTTTGACCTTTGGATTATTTTCTTTTAAATATTTTGCCACACCGCTTATTGTCCCTCCAGTGCCAACACCTACTACAAAATGGGTAACTTTGCCCTCTGTTTGTTGCCAAATTTCTGGTCCCGTTTGTTCATAATGTGCAACGGTATTACTTGGGTTGTCATATTGGTTAACGTACCAACTATTGGGCACTTCCGTACCAAGTCTTTTAGATACAGAATAATAAGAGCGTGGATCATCTGGTTCCACATCTGTTGGGCAAACAACAACTTTGGCGCCAACCGCACGTAAAATATCCATTTTTTCTTTGGATTGCTTGTCAGAAATAACGCATATGAGTTTATAGCCTTTTACGATGGCACCAAGAGCCAAACCCATACCTGTGTTGCCTGATGTACCTTCAATAATTGTTCCACCGGGTTTTAAACGGCCGTCTGCTTCAGCATCTTCAATCATCTTAACGGCCATTCTATCTTTAACAGAATTACCTGGATTAAAGGTTTCAACTTTAGCTAAAACCAAACAAGGCAATTCTGTGGTTAAGGCATTAATTTTTACTAAAGGTGTATTACCAATAGTTTCGAGAATGTTTTTGGCGTATTTCATGATAAAATAAGTAAAAAAACCACTCCGCAAATTACTGAATGATTATCCTGTGTTTTTATTTGGCAATATTAACTGCTCTAGTTTCTCTGATAACAGTTATTTTCACTTGACCAGGGTAAGTCATTTCTGTTTGAATTTTTTGAGAGACATCAAATGATAATTTAGCTGCTTGGTCATCATTCACTTTCTCACTTTCAACAATAACACGAAGTTCTCTACCAGCTTGAATAGCATAAGAATTTTTTACACCATGAAAACCTAGTGCTATATTTTCAAGGTCTTTTAGGCGTTGGATATACGAATCCATCACTTGGCGTCTAGCCCCTGGTCTGGCACCAGAAATAGCATCACAAACTTGAATGATTGGTGATATCAAGGCTGTCATTTCAATTTCATCATGGTGCGCACCAATGGCATTACAAACTTCTGGCTTTTCACCATATTTTTCAGCCCACTGCATACCTAGCAAGGCGTGAGGTAGTTCAGACTCAGATTCAGGAACTTTCCCAATATCATGCAAAAGGCCCGCTCGTTTGGCTAATTTTACATTTAATCCTAATTCAGCTGCCATGATTCCGCAAAGTTTAGCTACTTCTCTCGAGTGTTGCAATAAGTTTTGACCATAAGATGAACGATATTTCATACGACCTATTGTTCTTATCAATTCGGGATGAAGACCATGAATACCTAAATCGATCACCGTTCGTTTGCCAATATTGATAATTTCTTCTTCAATTTGCTTGCGTGTTTTTTCAACCACTTCTTCAATTCGGGCTGGGTGTATACGACCATCTGTCACTAAACGATGCAATGATAATCTCGCTACTTCCCTTCTTACGGGGTCAAAACCAGATAAGATAATGGCTTCTGGCGTGTCATCAACAATGATTTCTATACCTGTTGCGGCTTCTAGTGCGCGGATATTTCTGCCCTCGCGACCGATAATTCTACCCTTTACATCGTCAGAGTCAATGTTAAATACAGATACACAATTTTCTATTGCTTCCTCAGTCCCTACCCTTTGAATGGTGTTGATTATAACTTTTTTTGCTTCTTGTTGTGCGGTTAACTTGGCTTCTTCAATTGTGGTTTGAATAAAGGACATGGCCTCAGTTTTGGCCTCTTCTCTTAAGCTTTCTGTTAATTGAATTTTAGCTTCTTCCGCGGTCAATTCAGAAATCACTTCTAATTGTTCTATTTGACTTTTATGCAGTTTTTCTACTTCAATCTTTTTCTTTTCTAAAAGATCTAGTTTTAGCTCGTAATCTTGAACGACCTTTTCCGCTTCTTCCGCTGCTCTTTTAGATTTTGCTAATTCCTGTCCTACTAGTGATTCTTTATCCCTGGCACGTTTTTCTATTTCATTGACTTTTTTATCTCTTTCAAGTATAACTTTTTCATGTTCTGCCTTCAATTCCAAAAATCTTTCTTTTGCCTGCAATTCCTTTTCCTTTCTATAGGCGTCAGCTTGACTTTTTGCTTCTTTCAAAACGCTAGTTGCTTCCTTCTTTGCGTTTTTTACCATATTTGAGGCATTGCCTTTTTCAATCGCTCTGGTTATAAATAGCCCCAAAACTCCGCCAACTAATACTGCAATAATTAAATATACTATTTCCATAAATTAAATAAAATAAAATAAAAAACCCACATCAGAAGATTGAATAAACCCGGTAAAACAAGTTTTGAGCTAACTCGTCGTTCAAGGATTCTGATACAAGTCAGACATGCTTTAGTGACGAAGATTTACTCATTTTAATTGATTAGTGTTGAGTTTATCAAAATTAAAACTAATGTGGGTAGTTTTGTTAAAAAAAGAACGTTTATATAGTTTCAAGATAGTTAGCTAATTTTATATTTAAAGCTTCTAATTTTTCCATTGACTGCGTTTGCTCGTATTCCGCTACACCTTTAGTTTGCTCCAACTTGGCTGCAAACTGCAAGGCGCACATGGCCAAAACATCTTGTTTATCTTGTACGGCATAGCTTTCTTCAAATTGCTTAATCATGTCTTCTATTGTTTTAGAAGCTTTTCTTAAACCCTCTTCTTGACTTGGCAAAACTGTTAACGGATAAACACGATCCGCAATAGTTATTTTAATTTTTTGTTTGTCTGCCATGTCCTTTTTATTCTGCCATATAAGCTATACAAGCATCAATTTCTTTGATTAAAGCATTAATTTTTAGCTTTGTATCTCTTGTATTGTCTGTACTACCCAATAATGTATTGGTTATTTTTAATTTATCATTAGATGCGGAAAGCTCAAAGTTTTTTTTGTTTAGCTGCAGCACCTTATCCTTTAACTGTTGTATTTCAAACGTATTTTCTGTCTGACTTTTTTTCAAAACCTCAACTTTTAGGTATAGTTTTTGAATCAAATCTTCAAGCAATTGCACTTGATGGGTTAAAGAACTCATTTAAATAACCAAATTTATCAACCACAAAAGTATGATTTGTATTTGGAGTATCAAAATTTTTATGGAAAATTTTATTTATTCTTGTAAAAAAATGGATAAAGTTGTTAATTTGCATAAAGTAACTTGAAATGAAAATCGTTTTTACCTTTGCTTTCTTCTTTTCCCTTATTTTGGCATTTAGTCAAAAAGATTATAAATATCCTCAAAAAGATTTTATATCCCCATTAGATATTCCTCTTCAATTAAGCGGAACTTTTGGCGAATTGCGAACCAACCATTTTCATGCTGGTGTAGATTTTAGAACGCAACAAGTGGTTGGAAAAAATCTATTGGCCATTGCAGACGGTTTTGTTTCTCGAATAAAAATCTCATATTATGGTTATGGCAAAGTGATCTACATTGATCATCCTAATGGTTATACTTCTGTTTACGGCCATTTTTTAAAGGGTTCTGAAAAAATTGAATCCTATATTAAAAAACAGCAATATGAAAAAGAAATTTTTGAAATAGAATTAATTCCTGAGCCATTTGAAATAAATGTTAAACAAGGCGAAATTATAGCCTCAGCCGGGAACACTGGCAGTTCAGGAGGGCCTCACTTACATTTTGAAATAAGAGAAACTGTTACTGAAGACATTATTAATCCTTTATTTTTCGGCTATGATCAATTGATTGTTGATACCAAACCGCCTGTCGTTAATGGTATTATGGCCTACCCACTTTCTGCAGACGCTTCAATTAATGGTGCTTTTTCGCCAACTAAACTAGCGTTGACAAAATCTTCGGATTCTTTGGTGGTTGTAAAAAACTTGAAAGCCAAGGGGAAAATAGGTTTTGCAATCAACACCCATGACCAATCAGATAAAAGTTTTGGCAAAAACGGTGTCTATAAAATTACGACATTTATTAATGGGCAAAAGCATTTTGAGGTGATGTTTGATCGTTTTTCTTTTAAAGATTCTAGGAAAATAAATCATTATATGGATTTTGCACATTTTGAAAAAACCAGTAGTAAATATCAAAAATTATTTACGCCTGAAGGCTTTGAGTTAAGTTTGATTAAATTTCAAAAAGATTATGGTCTTTTGATAATTGAGCCTTCATTGTCAAAAAGTTACAAAATAATTATAGAAGATTTTTATCAAAACAAAACTGAGGTAATCATTCCTATTTCCTATGAAACCAAAGAAGATTTGGTTGGTTTATCTCCCTTTATGTCGCCGTATAAAATTGAGTATAAACGCGAACATATTTTTATTAAGGATCACGTTGAAATCTATATGCCAGAAAACACTTTTTTTGAAGATTTTTATTTAGATTTTGAGGTGAAGGACAGTGTAGTTAAAGTTCATGATAAAGGGAAAGCTGTTTTTAATTATTACAACATTAGTATAAAAGATACTGTGATGAATCCCGAGAAAACCTTTCTGGCCTATGGTGGAAAATCTTATAATGAAACAACGTATAAAAATGGTGTGTTTAAAGCAAAAGTCAATAGGTGTGGCGAATTTAGGCTTGTTCAAGATACCATTCCACCAGTAATGACACCAATTGATTTCAAAGCGGGCGATTGGTTAAGCTCAAAAAATAAAATAGAATTTAAGATTAGTGATAATCTTTCTGGTATTGGAAAAATAGATGCCTACATTAATGGCAAATGGGCTTTGTTTGAATATGATTACAAAACAAAAAGAATCACCCACTTGTTTTCTGATAATATTGTGGTTGAAGGTCAAAATGATCTGATTCTTAAGATTTCTGACCGCATGAACAATATTGCTGTTTTAGAAACATATTTTTTTAGAAAAAGTGACGACATGCTACTTGAAAACAACCCGCCAGAAGAAAAAATACCTGAAAACAACCAAAAAGAAGAAAATTAATTTGAAAACTTTTGTTAAGAAATAAAAATAATTAAACCCCTTTTTTATTTGATTTACACACTTTTTTTAATTATTCAACGTTTTTTAAATATATTTGAAACTTATTTTAAATTTTATCTTAAAAATTTTGAAAACAATCTATTTTATATTTATAGGCCTAATTATTGGTTTACAGGCTTATAGTCAAACAGCTAAAGTTAAAGGCGTCATTTTAGATGATTTAAAAAACCCAATTGTAGGCGTTAATGTTTCATTCGATAAAAAAGGAACAACCACAGACAATGATGGTTTTTACACTTTAAACGTGCCTGCTAATCAAAATTTAACCATCATTTATACGCACGTGTCCTTTAAGAAAGCTACTTTAAAAGTTAATTTAGCCAATAATGAAGAGTTGATACATAATTTTATAATGGATATGGCTAATGAAATTGAAGGTATAGTTGTCTATGCAGGTCGTTCCAAAAGAGTAGAAGGGGTTACAGCAGTAGATATCCAAGACATCAGACGAATACCTGGCGGTAATGCTGGTGTAGAAAACATTATAAAAACACTTGGTGGCGCTTCATCAAATAATGAATTAAGTACGCAATATTCTGTTAGAGGTGGTAACTATGATGAAAATTTAGTTTATGTTAATGAAATAGAGGTTTATCGGCCATTTTTGATTAGGTCAGGCCAGCAAGAGGGTTTGAGTTTTGTTAACACAGACCTGGTGTCAAACGTTGATTTCTCTGCTGGTGGCTTTCAAGCCAAATATGGCGATAAATTATCATCGGTTTTAGACATCACCTATAAAAGACCCACCGAAAAACAAGTGAGTTTAGAAGCTAGTTTTCTTGGCGGATCCTTGGCCTATGATTGGTTGTCAAAAAACAGAAAGTGGTCTTCAGTTACAGGTGTCAGATATAGAGATAATAGTCTTTTGGTTAACAGTCAAGAAACTGAAACAAATTTTAGGCCGCGTTTTGCTGATGTTCAAAGCTTTTGGACTTTTAATCCTAATGACAAGTGGCAATTTAATTTTTTGGGGAATTTGTCGCAAAATCGATATGACTTTCAACCGCTATTTAGGCAGACCAACTTTGGCTCCATAGATGCGCCAAAAGCTATTCAAATAAGGTATCAAGGGCAAGAACAGGCGCGCTATACAACAATGTTTGGCGCTTTTAAAGCCAATTATTTTTTAAATAATAATACCACAATCAAATCAATTACATCTGTTTATCATACCGCCGAACAAGAATATTTTGATATTTATGCCCGTTATAGTTTAGGTGAAGTGGATACTAATTTAGGTTCAGAAACTTTTGGTGATATACAATTTGCAAGAGGTATAGGTAGTCAGTTATTACATGGCAGAAATGATTTGGACGCTTTGATTATTAATCAAGAAATAAAAGCTAATCACAAAATTAAACATCATCAAATTGATTGGGCTGTTAAATATACCCGTGAGGATTTTAGGGACCGATTGGTTGAATGGGAAGTCATCGATTCTGCAGGTTTCAATATTAATCCGCCTAATTTTCAAGTACCAAACCAACAGCCATATGTACCTTATGTGGGGCCACTCGTACCTTTTCAAAATGTACGGGCAACGAATTTTGCTACAGTTGATCGTTTTTCTGGTTATGTGCAATGGAGTTCAAAGACTATTACTGAAAAAGCCGAATATTATTATAACGCCGGTGTAAGGGCTAATCAATGGACGGTTTCTGGAAGAGGAATAAACCCTGTAAGCCAAATTGTTTTCAGTCCTAGGGCGCAAATTGCAGTAAAGCCTAATTGGAAACGAGATATGCTCTTCAGATTATCTGGTGGTCTTTATCATCAACCGCCAATGTATAGGGAGTTTAGAGATTTTGATGGGGTGCTTAGACCTGAAACCAAAGCGCAACAGGCCGTTCACATAATAGGTAGTCATGATTATAGTTTTAAATGGCAAAAAAGACCATTTAAGATGGTTACGGAAGTTTACTATAAAAGCTTAACCAATGTTAATACGTATACTTTAGAAAATGTTAGAATTCGTTATCGGGCAGATAATTTAGCAACGGCCTATACCTATGGTGCAGATTTGAGAATAAATGGGGAATTTGTTCCTGGTACCGAATCTTGGATTACGCTTGGTTATATGAAAACCGAAGAGAATTACAACAACAGAGGCTTTATTGCACGGCCAACCGATCAGCGTTTTCGTGTTGCGCTCTTGTTTCAAGACTATATGCCTGTTATTAAAAACTTTAAAGTTTATTTAAATTTAGTTTATAACACGGGGCTGCCCGGTGGCTCACCGTCTTATGCCGACCCTTATCTGTTTCAAGATCGATTACGTGATTATAAACGTGCCGATATTGGTATGTTTTATGTTTTTACCGAAAATAATGCTAAAAGAAGAGATGGTCATTGGCTGAAACGTTTTAAAGAGCTAAGCTTAGGAGCAGAAATTTTTAACGCCTTCAACGTGCAAAATGCCATCTCAAATACTTGGGTAAGAGACGTTGAAGAAAAAGCCATGATACCCGTGCCAAATTTTATGACTACCCGCGTCTTTAATGTTAAACTTAATGCTAGATTTTAGCCATAAAACGAAGTAAAAGTAGTTTAATATAAAGGTGTTTCAGCACTTTAATGAGCCTAAGGTGTCAAAATATTAGGCCCTGCAAAGATAAAGGTTTTCAATACTTTTCTTTTATATTAAATTTTATAAAAGTATTCTAATTAGTAACTTTTGCTGCTCGCTTAGTTAAGGGTCTATTAAAAAACCGCAAGATTGTTTTATTTTTGTCCAAGTTTTTTATATTTTTACAAATTAATTTTATAAATCATGAAAAAAATAACCTTTACTTTACTCGCTGTCATGGCTTTTACAAACTTACATTCACAACAAATAACATTAGCAGCTCAAGAAGAGACCAGCAACCCCTTCTTCAATGAGTACAAAACCCCATTCGAAGTCCCTCCGTTTCATTTAATAAATAATAAACATTTTTTGGAGGCGTTCACGTCCGGAATTGAGGAGCAAAAAAGAGAAATTGCTAAAATTGCTAATAATTCTGCTGATCCTGACTTTGAAAACACGATCTTAGCCTTAGAAAATTCAGGTAAACTACTTAATAAAGTGTCAACTGTTTTTTATAATTTAAATTCAGCCAATACAAGTGAAGAAATTCAAAGTATTGCGCAAAAACTAGCCCCTGTTACTTCTGCCCATCAAGATGAAATTACTTTAAACGAAAAGCTTTTTAGCAGAATCAAACAAGTTTGGGAAACAAGAGAAAATTTTAAAGGTGAAGAAAGTAAACTTATAGAAAAAACCTATAAACGCTTTTCAAGAAATGGTGCCAATTTAAATGGAAAAGATAAAGAAAAGCTAAAAGAAATTAATGGTGAATTGGCTAGCTTAACCTTAAATTTTGGCCAAAATATGCTTGCTGAAACCAATGCCTACAAGTTAGTGGTTAAAGATAAGTCCAAATTAGGTGGTTTGTCGGAAGAAATGTTGCAAAATGCAGCCTCAACTGCCAAAGCCAAAAAGGAAGAAGGCTATGTGTTTACATTACAAAACTCAAGTGTTATGCCATTCTTACAATATGCTAAAAATCGTGAGTTAAGAAAAGAAATCTGGACTGCCTACAAAAATAGAGCAAACAATGGCAATGCTAATGATAACAACGCCATTGCCATAAAAATCGCCAATTTAAGACTTGAAAAAGCTAAGTTACTAGGCTATAAAAATTATGCCGCATATGGCTTAGAAGAAACAATGGCCAAAACGCCTGAAAAAGTCAGACAATTTTTAAATGATTTATGGGTGCCAACTAAAAAAATGGCTGCACAGGAAGCGAAAGAGTTGCAAGCGCTGATGGCTAAAGATGGTATTAAAGACAAACTTCAACCTTATGACTGGCGCTTTTACAGCGAAAAACTAAGAAAAGAAAAGTTTGATTTAGATGAAAATGAATTAAAGCCCTATTTTAGCATAGATGCCGTAACTAATGGGGTTTTCTATGTTTGTAAGGAACTTTGGGGCTTAACCTTTAAACAAGTTAAAGATGCGCCAACCTACCATCCTGACGCAACTTTGTGGCAGGTTTTTGATAGAGACAGCACGCCTTTAGGGGTGTTATATATGGATTTTCATCCTAGAGAGTCCAAAAGAGGTGGCGCTTGGATGACATCGTATCGTTCACAAGAATATGAAAATGGTGAAAGAAAAGCACCAGTAATTTCTATCGTTTGCAACTTTAGCAAACCTACAGCTAATGCGCCTGCTTTATTTACATTTGATGAAGTAACCACCTATTTTCATGAATTTGGTCATGCCTTACATGGTCTTTTTTCTGATGTTCAAATTAAAAGTTTAGCTGGAACAAGTGTTTCGAGAGATTTTGTTGAATTGCCATCACAGGTGATGGAAAATTGGGGGGCAGATCCTGCTGTTTTAAAAATGTATGCTAAACATTATCAAACAGGGGAAGTTATTCCAGATGCTTTAATCAAAAAGCTTGAAGCGAGTGGTACTTTTGGACAAGGTTTTGCGACCTCAGAATACCTTGCCTCAGCTTTACTTGATATGGACTTTCATGACAATACAGCGCCAATTAGTGGTACTGCAGAAGCTTTTGAGTTAGCATCAATGAAAAAACATGGTTTGCATGAAGCCATTATCCCAAGACATAGAGCTAATTTGTTTTCACATATTTTTTCTGGCGGTTATGCTGCTGGTTATTATAGCTATATCTGGTCTGGTGTTTTAGATACAGACGCTTTTGATCAATTTAAAAAGACTGAATTATTTAATCAAAAATTGGCAGATTCTTTTAGACGAAATATCTTAGAACGCGGTGGAACCGAAGACCCTATGGCACTTTACAAGCGATTTAGAGGTTCTGAACCGAGTCCTGAACCACTTTTAAGAAAACGCGGTCTTGATAAAATAAAATAAAGACTTCAAACCAAATGACTACTCAATCAAAGTCGAGAATAACAATGGTCCAAAACCAGAATTTTCTCGGCTTTTATTTTTAAAATAATTTGATTTAATATTTTATCTCTTTTTTTTCTTTTATGAAAAACCTATTTCTATTTATTTCTTGTTTGACCTTTTCATCAGTTTTTTCGCAAGAAATCAAAGGTCGGGTTTTGGACAAAAGCAACAATGAGCCTATTCCTTTTGCCAATGTTTTGTTGTCTGAAAATTATGGTGTGATTACCAATGAGGAAGGCTTTTTTGTATTGCAGCAAAAAGACTTTTCTAATAATACAGCCATTGCGTTTTCATGCATGGGATTTATTGAACAAAAAATTACCCTGCAAGATTTTAATCAAGGACAAACGGTGTATTTGGAAGCCGCCAATAATTTATTGCCAGAAATTGTTCTTAGAGACACCAACTTAAGTGTGGACCAAGTCATGAAAAACATGACTGATAATTTGTCTAAAAATCATGATATAGCCAACAAACGCATACAATTCTTTATGCGAACAAAAACAAGCAGTCAGCTTCAAAAAGCCAACTTTGAATTAGATAAAGCGGCAGGCGTAACTAACAAAGAAATAAAAGAAATAAACGAGGCCATAAAAAGTAAAGAATTGGTGAAAATTCAACCATTTACAAGCTTTTCTGAAAAAGTATTTAATGCCTATTATGGAGCGGACTCTACCAAAGTCTCTTATTTAAAGCATCTTAACTTAACTAATCCTGAAAAAGATAATTCCAGCGATGGCACTCAGGCCAAAATTATGAAACGCGTTTTCCAAAATTTAGAGTCGAACAACACATTTAATATCCGATCTGGTATTATTCCTGTGGCAAAAAAAGTTAAGTTGAGTGATTTTATTAGTAAAAAAAATGACACCTTTGTTAAAATAAAAAATTATAAAAAGTCAAATACATATAATTATAAACAACAAAGAGTTATTACATTTAATAATGATTTATTGTATTCTATTTGGAATAACTTAGATATAGAGCAAGAAAAAAAATT
>Ga0208222_1000502_pt1 | contig 11286 bp, 9 predicted proteins | sample LakMenEpi13Sep09_FD_150694 | JGI IMG/M metagenome (GOLD analysis project Ga0208222, IMG submission 150694) | Freshwater microbial communities from Lake Mendota, WI - 13SEP2009 deep hole epilimnion (SPAdes) | ecosystem: Environmental > Aquatic > Freshwater > Lentic | place: Lake Mendota, Madison...
TAAATCTCCGAGTGTTTTGGAGCTTAACGAATCCGATCTCTGCGCCAGTATCGCGAGTGCCCTTGCTGGTGTCATGCCTGCACTGATCAAAATTGTCATTAGTTGAATCTGCGTGGGTAATTCTCGCTCAAGCAAAAGCGCTGCGTCTGCCTCAAGTTTTGCTGAACGCCTTCTCGTCTGAAGGAAGGCAGTGCTTAGTAAGAGTCCTAATGCAAATAATGGCGTGAGAAGACTGGGTTTCTGTACGACAACAAAATACAGAAGCAGGGAGATTGTCACTATGCAAACAAAGTAGAGCGGAAGTAATCTCTTACGCAGATTTCGCGAGTTTTCAAGTTTCAACGTTTCGAATTCACTGCTGCGGGCAAAATCGAACTTCCTAAGGAATTTACTCCCTACAGAGTAATGAGAATTCAACTCGTCAAAACTCTCTTCGCTCACTATCCATAAACCCCATGCAAGAAGGGGAGCTACTACAAGAAGAGTTAACCAATCAAGGCTCAGATTCGACATCGTTACCGCAGCGCTCGAGCCATCTGGGGCAGAGTTCCAACGCGCTCCATCCAGATGTAAGCAATGGCAGTCAAGGCGACGCCGAGTGAAAGGACTTGGATCCCAGCTGATGTTGAGAACGCCATCACTGTGCTGCTCTGACTCGATAGCAGTATAAGAAGAATCCATGGAGCTGCAGTTGCCAACGCGGCCGAGTTTCGAATCCAGCCAAATTTCGTTCTAATTTCCTCAACAACATCAAGGTCCTCTCGAATGAACTCGGCCAATAATCTCAGCGCGTTATTTGAATCGCGTCCCCCAAAATCCTTTGCAAGAACTAGAGTTTCAAAAACTTGGTCAGATATTGCCGAGTTAAGAAGAACTTTTTCTTTCATTAAGACTTGCTCAAAAGCATCTCCCTGGAGGAGGCCATAGCGAATTCTTACAAATGACTCTCTCAGGGCAAGAGGTCCGCGTTCGGCCAAGCCGATGAGTGAGTCGGCGATTGACAGACCCGACTGCAGAGCTGAAACCAGAGAATCAATTGCTTCAGGCCAAGCAAGATCTTTCGAACGAATTCTCGCTTGAGCACGATGCTTATTGATCATGAATGGAATAGCGGTCGACAAACTACTGATCGCTCCAGCAATTGACTTTGAACCAGTAATGAGAGTTGTCACGAAAAAAACCGTCAAAATCGTAAGTACTAGCACTCCAAACTGTCTTGCACTTGGTGTGTTGATTGATCGCTCCATGTGCCGCTCTTTTATGTTTATAGCTTCACCGAGTAGGAAATAGAGTCCTGCAACACAAATCATCGAGGCAAAGAGAGCCGTCAGAAGTGGGTATGTGGCCAAGGTAGGTGCAACTGAAAACTTCTCTGGTACGAGGTTGGATATCCATGAATGGCTGGAAAGTGCTGCGGTCCACGGTTGAATGGGAATTGCGGCGGTCCACGGTTGAATGGGAAATGCAGCGGTCCAGGGTTGAATGGGAATTGCATTCGCAAGTAGTGAACTAAATGGAGATCCCACGAACATAGTCATCACCATCCCAGGAGTAAATATCTTCCATCTCAATATGGAAATTCTCTGATCTGCTATTCACTTTGCAAATCTGCTGGATTCGCCGAACACCCAAGTTATCGATACCAACATGAACTACGTAGTCAATCGCTTGTGAAACGGTGGGGGTCAAGAAATCCTGAGTGATGTTTTCACCAGCCAATAGCGGAAGAGTCTGCAGTTTTCTGATTGCTTCTCGGGCTGAATTCGCATGAATTGTTGCCATACCTGGAATTCCAGAATTTAAGGCTATGAGCAAATCCAAGGACTCTGCTTCTCGAATCTCACCAATTATCAATCGCGAGGGCCTCATTCGAAGAGCTTCCTTAATCAAGCGACGGATATTGACTTCACCGACCCCGTCAACGCTCGCAGTTCGAGTCTGCATCGCGATGCAATCTGGGACCCTCGGCTTCAACTCAAAGACCTCTTCGATAGTAATGATGCGCTCACCAATGGGAATAGAACTTGCTAGCGCATTAAGAAGGGTTGTTTTGCCAGCCTGCGTGGAACCACTAACCAAGATATTTCTACGTTGCATAACAAGTGATTGTAGAAATTGAAGAATCTCCTCATTCATCACACCGATATCACTTAATCCTTGTAAGGACTTTCCGCGCATCAGATGTTTGCGAATGTTTATCGCCCAATGTTCAGCTGTAATCTCTGGGATCGCGATGTGCAGGCGGCTTCCATCGGGCAAGCGTGCATCGACAAAGGGATGAGATAAGTCGATTCGCCTTCCGCACCACATGAGAATTCGATCCATAATTGCCTGTAGTTGTGATGCGGTCAGGACGATATTCGTTAACTCACTTTGTCCCTGTCGTGCAACAAATATTCTCTGTGGCGAGTTAATCCAGATTTCTTCAATCTCTGGATCATCAAGAAGTGGCTGGAGAGCGCCGTATTGCGCCGTCTGCACTTGGTTCTCAACTTCGAGCCTTTGGTTCTCGACTTCGAGCCTATGGTTCTTGACTTCGAGCCTATGGTTCTTGACTTCGAGCCTATTGCTGAAGCCCCCTGCATCTATCTCTCGTTCATCGCGTCTGATCTCACTCTTCACTGGGTCTTCATAGAAGTCGCCCTACTGACGTTGAGAATTCCACGGAATGGATTCTGTGGAATCTCAATCTTGTGCCGCGGTTTGTAGAGGTGAGAATTACCCACGGTAAGCCTGAGTTCTGCAGGAATTCACCACTACTCACCTTCGCGGTAGACTCCCGCACTGAAACTTTCTCAGCATGGTGGGCGTAGCTCAGCTGGTAGAGCACCCGGTTGTGGTCCGGGATGTCGCGGGTTCGAGCCCCGTCGCTCACCCCACATTCTTAGGTTTCTGAAAGATACCCTTTCTAAATCCATACGGGTGATGCCTCGTATTTCTAGCAGAGACTCTCTTTCCGTCCTTAAGGAAGATGTTTCTTAGTTCCTACAAATGCTGCTGCTAAGAATCCTGATGATTGCATCCTTCTCAGCTTTGGTAACCCAGAGTCCATATTTCTTCTTAACGGCAACTTGACTTGCAACATATGCACATCTAAATGGTTTATTAGGCGGAAGCCAGGTCGCAGCATCGCCATCGCCCTTTTGTGAGTTGAGAGAGCCTTTGACCGCCAGCAAATTAAGTGGATCATTCGCGAAGGCCGTGCGCGTTTTAATGTTTGCTTGAAATATTCCGGTCTGCCATGCGTTTGATAACGAGACTACATGATCGATTTGCACCAAGAAACTTGTCTTTTCGCCTCTAACAAAGCTAATGGTTTCTCCAGAGAAAGAATCAAGGAGCACTCCCCTCTCAACAACACAATCTCTGGTTTTCTCGCGGAAAGTTATGTTGATTAAATCTCTTTTAAGAATATCGTTTCGAGTGTCACAGCCATTTCGATCAACGTCGGACCATGACGGCCCAAACGCGCTCCGTGAATATCCTGTCTTGGGAGCGCGACCCTTCACCGCAAGTTCCTCAAGATCTTTCAGCGTAGATGTTATGTCGAAAGTTTTCTCATCCGCACGGGACGCGTTATGGAGATTTGGCGACAAGGAAATTGTTACTGACACAGTGAGCAGAATTGCCACCAAAGAGGATGGCCTCTTTAAGTTCAGCGCTCTTTGCCAGATTGAACTCATGAGGCAATTCTCGACTACTGGCTGAAGAAATCCACTATAGGAGCTCAAGGATTCCACTTTGTGGGCGCTTGTTTTCAGGGCTTTAGTACTCGTGTCCATAGCTTAAATACTCGGCCCAGTCTCTTCGCCTTCCCTCTTGTCTCTTCCCTTTTTTCTCCCCTTTTTCGCCTCATAGATTGCCGAGCCCAGAATTGGTATCTAAGGCCCCTATGGTTATAGTGAGCCCCGCTTGAGCGCGAAAGCGGTCAACGGGTTGTTAGCTCAGTTGGTAGAGCAGGTGACTCTTAATCACCGGGTCGTAGGTTCGATCCCTACACAACCCACTTGTTTTAGAAACGTATTAATTGACTTCGGACTAAAGGCCACTGGCGCACTGCAGGCCCATTCCTTCGCGAACACACTTATTGCGCGCCCAAGTCTGCGCAACTGTTATCCGATACTCCTTATCCATATAGGTAGCTATATCTTCGTAGATGGTCGCTTTCGGCTTACTGAAAGCTTTCTCGATTGCTTTATCCCATCCAAGAGTTCCAGCATCTCGGTAAAGCGCCAGGATTCCTGGAATTCCTAATTCCTGATTCAAGTATTCGGTGGCAAGCATTCCGTAGTCATAGAGACCTTCCATTTGAACAGGAGCACACCCCCAATCGCTGGAACCAGGTTTGACGGAAGTCATGTCCGTTGAATACAGCCATTCACGCCAGAACTCTTTAGATGAAGTTGAATTACGAATTTTGCCAACATTTGAAGAAACGCTGAAATAACGGAGCTTTATAAATGTCTCAGAATCTCCCTTGCTTGCAACTAACGCACCAAAGTATTCGGCGCCGGCCTCTTCGACCCAGCATGGAAAAATAGATTTGTATCGATTCGTCTGAGCATGTTGGACATTATGGAAAAATTCATGTTGTACGCGGGGCAAGAAATCAATCATGGTCAAGGTTGATGGTGCAGTCATAAAGTAGAAATCTGTGGCCTTTCCTCCTTGCTGTGTGGTGTGAGCATCCCATAGACGATCTTTTTCAGTTCTGAAGCTTTTAACGCAACCCTGATGATTCATCTGCAAATGAAAGTCGCGCCACTTACAGACAAACTCGATGTCATCTAATGTGCCTACTATTACTTGAAGCTGTCCTTCGATCTTGGTATACGCGCTCCAAAACTCGGCAGTTTGCGCGTAGTGCTTAGCGATCTCTTCTCTGATCTTGATATTCACAGCATCTGAATATCTCCAGATGATTTCTACCTTGGGAAATGCTGAGGGCTTTGCTGGGAATGACTTTTCAAGAATTGTCAGAGCTGAAGATCCGGTTGCATTCCAGCGTTCGGCCACACTTAGAGTCTTTGTGGGAGTGGGTGTTGGCGTCGGGGTCGGAGATGCCGCGGCAGTTGCAGTTGGTGTTGGAACTGGTACTTGAGTCATTGTTGGTATTGGCGAGGCAGATTGGGTTGGGGCTGAATAGCTTCCACCGGGTTCGAAATATCCAAAGCTCGTCTTCTCACCTTTGTTCCAAATTAGCTTTCTTCCACTCTTAATGCAGGTGAATTTTTTACCTTTGAAAGTTTTGATTAAACCAGCTTTTGAACAGGGCGCACCTGCCTTTGGGTTTGGAGCAGCTAGAGCAGTTGAGGAAGAGAAAATCAGGGCTAGAACTAGGGCTAGGACGCGTCCTCGCATAGAGAAAGGCTACGCCTTATTCCATCCCGTTTCTAGACTCGTGGCGTATTTATTAATCACCGGGTCGTAGGTTCGATCCCTACACAACCCACTGAAAGGTTCAAGGAATTGAGCGTACAAGTACTTCTGACGAGACTCTCAGAGGTTATCGGTTTCTGGGTTGATTAACTATTTTGTAATCCGAATTTGATCTAAAGTTCCATGCATTGTCACTTCAATTGTGATGCCCTCAATTGTGACTTTATCTCCTGTTCGTAATAAAGGATCTTGTGTTTCAGGAGCAAAACAAGCAGCTTTTTCAAATTTTCGGTCGGCAGGAGTTGCGTGTTTGAACATTTCCTCATTGTGACCTTTTGTTGCATCATAAGAGTAAACAAGAACACCTTCTCTATATGATTCTGGTGTACAACCAAATTTGGTTACACGGCGAGATTCTACGATAACCGCCTTCTCATCACTAATTTTTATAACAGCCACTTTAACTCCAGGTGTCTTATCGTTTAAAGGCACCAAAGTTAATTCGGTGGTTTTCAGATTAGTTGAATCCTGGCAGTAGACCTGGTCATCTTCTAGCCAACCTGCAACATATCGGAGCCATCCAGCTAAATCTCTCGCGGGTCCGGCATCACTTCCCATAAGTTCCAAGGCTTGGAAAGGCGTAGAAATCCTCGAAGTACCTACGTGAGGGATGCCAATTGCATGGCCAAATTCATGTGTCCAATATTGCCAATAAACCTGTCCGGCAACATCGAATACTGAACCTAGAATTGTAAAAGAATCTAAAGCACCTTCTTGGGTAGTAGTGATTTTCATTTCCTTGTCCCAAGGAAATCCTTGGCCACTTTCCGGCACAATCCTTTGACCCTTCGGAAGTATAAAATTTGCAGTTTTGATGCCAGTGAAGTCAAAGACCTTATCTACTTCAGGTAAAGCTTTTCTAAAGAAGTCTCGTACCTGGGGGCTTCGAGTTGGATCATCTGAATAATCAATCTTGTATTCGGTTGATAACCCAGGCAGCCTCACCCACTCATTCGCAATCTCCCATTCGATCTTCATTCTGCCGCCACTTACCATTTCATACCATTCGGCAGCCAATTTCAATTGAGAATCTATTCTTTTTTTGAAGTCTTTGTCTCCAGGCAAATCTGCAAAGTCAACTGGAATCAACGCCCATTTAAGCGTTCCAGAATTTGGAGTTCTTGGAGCAATTCGAGGAAATCCCGTAGGAAGGTCAGCGCGAACCGTGCTGTTTTCTTTAATCTGGCAAGTGCTTACATTCAGACTTGGCACAGTTGGGGCCATATATACAACATTCTTGAGAGTAATGGGAGCAGGGGAAGGGAAATTGAAATTTCCTGGATGTAAATTCTGTGCCCAGTACAAGGTGGTGTCATTACTTCCTGGATGATTTTCTTTGTACGGAATGCACACCAATTCAAAGATTTGATTTGGCATTTTCTCGTAAATATTTGTACAAGGTTTTCCAACTAAAGGGTCAACCCAGTTGCTCGATGGAGTTGGGGATGGTGAAGGGTTCTGATTAGACGCTTGAGTATTTGATGGGCTTGGCGACGGACTAGGAGTAACCGAAGGCGCAACTGATGGACTTGGGGTTGGGGATGGTGAAGGATCTGAAGTCTTAGCTCCTGAAGCCGATTTGGTTGAAACGCCCTTACTCCAAACCAATTTCTTGCCGCTCTTTATGCAGGTGAACTTGTTTCCTTTATATGTCTTGCTCAAGCCTTGCTTCGGACAACTTGCTCCCGCCTTCGGGTTGGGAGCAGCAATTGCAGTTGAGGCAGAGAGAATTAGTGCTAGAACTAGGGCTAGGACGCGTCCTCGCATAGGTAAAGTTTATAACTCGCACCCTCCCGTTTCTAGGCACATGGCGTGTCTACTTATCACCGGGTCGTAGGTTCGATCCCTACACAACCCACTTTGTAGAGCTTGGCCAACACTTAGAAGGTTGGCCTTCAACTCCTGAATCTAGCTTCTAAAAGTGACGATCTTGGAACTACTGTCCTTCGGATCTACTGACATTTGAGTCTTTACTTCTGAAACGGAATGACTTTCAGTTTCTTCTTCTCGTTGATAATGAGAATCTCATCGCTGGCAGTCTCCTTGATTAACTCGATGACTTTCTCTCGCTCCCAACTAACATGCCCATCAAGACCCTCTAGATCCATAAGGCCTTTTCCGGCTTTCTCGCCTTTCATGCCTACGCCATCAACTTTTTTCGCGCCATTCGACCCATCAACCTCTTTTCCAAGGAGTGAGTCCCACATCTGAACGGAGCCGCCGAATTGATCTTGAATGGAACGTGCCAAAACGGGGTCCTTGGGACCGACTAAGACTATGAACTTATCTTTCTTGGGCTTACGCACATTGATGGTTCTCTCGTGGCGATAAATACTCCAGTGATACCAACCGATTGCAGCATTAGCAATCAAGATTGAGACCGGGAATCGAATCTCGCGCAAAGTTGCATTGCCAAGTTGGCTATTAAGCAGATCATCCAAAAAGATGAAGACTCCAGTTAGAACTGAGATAACAGCCGCAATGGAGGCAACGCCGAACAACATGAGAAGAAAGATGCGACGCGTGGGCGAACTCTGTTCGTGACCATCAACGGCCACATGACGCTCAATTCGCTGCCAGAAGAACCACCAGACAGGTGAGCCAACCAGAATTAAAGTAACTGCAACCAGCAAGGTATTTGTAGAACTTGCCGTTGAAATAACTTCGCCCGGTGTCACGCTCTCCAAAATTGCAACCATAATCATCATCAAGCCGGCGGCAGCTGCAATCAGGCTTACCCCTGAGATGATGTATTCATATACTCGTCGAATTTCTCCACGGCCAGATTCTGAAGTGGAGTCCTTACTGAGTTCAGACTCTTCTGCCCGAGCAACTACGCGCGCGTGATACCACCAGACTGCAAAGCCAGCGACCGCGCTTCCCACCGCACTTGAAGTTTTTCCAAAGTGCTGCGCGGCAAGATTGCTCTCGGTCTCTCCAAAGAACCAGACCAGAGCATCAAAGAGCACAACGCTGCTGGAAACAATGAGAGTGATGAATCCACCAGCGACGCCTGCTAACAGAACATAGGAATACCAGAGCAATTCGCGCTTGAGATTCTCTCCGATTCGCAGCCAATACTGGTACCAAACAGGTAAGCCAACAATGATGAGAATAATTGCTTCAACCGAAGGGTTAGTCCGCTCTAGAAGTATGGACTTATCATCGGTACTCAGTGCTAGACGTGCAACGCTGGCTACGAGATTGCCAACACCGACGCTCAATACACCAAGACCAATCAGTGATCCCACAATGTAATGCGCGCGTGACTCATCTTCGCGGCTCGTTGCGTCAATCAATTGCCAATGAACAATCCAGACCAATCCCCACACAAGGAATCGTGAGAGCTTCTGGCCACTGAAGTTGTCATTTCCCAACGCCCACAACAAAACTCCATACGCGGCCGTCATCGAAGTAATCAAAGCAGTCACAGAGACAACACTTAAATATGCATTCCACGCAACAGAGTGACGTTCTGATGGATCTTCTGCCAGCGTCTTTTTTGTCCATCGTCCAACCGCGAGATAGAGAGGGATTCCGACGAGTGCGAAAGTTATATCTCGCGCCAAATCAGTCCGACTCTCAGCGATAACTTGTCCCGAATCAAAGAGACGCCCGATTAAACCTGAGACGCCCGATACTGAAACAGCCAAGAGTCCGAAGAGCAACGCATATTGAAAGAGCCTACGAATCGAGAATGTGCTGGGTGCGCCTTGTGAATCACGGCTAAAAAGTTTCTTTGCAACGACAATGATGATTACCAAAAAGGCAATCGGAATAAGAAATCCAAAAATCACTTTGTAGGCTCCTCACATGAGTAAAGAGGCCACGGAATTCCAAGAATTCGCCAGCTTCCGCCCTCTCGAGCAAGGCGATAGTTATGTGATTCAACGTAGTAATCATCAAATGGTCCACCCGATGAAATATCAACAGTGATTTCGATAAATGCTTTGTCTCCCGTGACTTCTGTGTCTGCGAGATTCACTCGGACTGTTTCAGGCATCCAGCTGCGATCAATATCTGAGGCATCGCATGTCGTCGTTGAAGAGAAATATCCAGCCGCATCTTCACTCTTGCCCTCAATAACGGCTTTGAGGAAGAGTTGAACTACCCCTTCAGGAGAAGTGGCTGATAGCTCCTTAATCTCCTTTGATGAGGAAAGAAGCGCTGCAACCGCCGCCAAGACAAGGGTAAAACTGACTATTACAGCCAATATGCGATTTGAAGAGCGACGTGCATCAAGAGGCGCATCAACGGGATTCTCAGGCATGCTTAAAGTATCTCCTACTTCCCTTAATTTACATCGCGTCAAGAGCGTATTTGCCTCGTGTAAAGCACATTTATTACCATAATTCCGTGAGCCTTCAGAAGATCATCTTGTATTACGGTTTTGCGCCGGTTGCTGATCCTGAAGCGCTTCGACTCTGGCAGACAACGCTCTGTGAGTCTTTACATCTCAAAGGTCGAATTCTGATTTCACATCACGGAATCAATGGAACTTTGGGTGGCAACATGTCTGATCTGAAAAAGTACGTCAAGAACACTCGACAGTATCCCGGGTTCAAGAAGATTGATTTCAAATGGTCAGATGGAACTGGCGATGACTTTCCACGCCTTAGCGTTAAAGCTCGCAAAGAACTCGTCTCCTTTGGAGTTCCTGATGATCTTCGCGTCAATGATTCAGGAATTGTTGGAGGCGGAAAACACCTCAAACCTAAAGAGGTCAACAAGCTGGCTCAAGAACGCGGTGATGACCTCGTCTTTTTCGATGGAAGAAATGCTTATGAAGCCAAGATTGGTAAGTTCAAAAATGCTGTAGTTCCTGATGTAAGGACGACAAAGGACTTTATTGCAGAGCTTGATAGTGGAAAGTACGACCACCTTAAGAACAAAGCGATTGTCACATACTGCACAGGCGGTATTCGTTGCGAAATCTTGACGACGGTTATGAAACAACGTGGATTTAACGAGGTCTATCAGATTGATGGCGGCATTGTCCGTTATGGTGAAAAATTCGGAGATCAGGGCTTGTGGGAAGGCTCTCTCTATACCTTTGATGGACGTAAAACTATTGATTTCTCAGAGAGCACTCCGGTCATTGGAAAGTGCGATGCTTGCAGCTCACCAACTAAAACTTTCCATAATTGCGCTAGCCCCTCGTGCCACAAGCAATACCTACTCTGCGATATCTGTTCTAATGATGCAAAAAATTTGCAGTGCACACATGAAGAAATCGCGGAATCCGCTCGGGTCTAGATTTCTAGCTAATTGCAAGAATTTCTAATTAATTGGCATGAGTTCAAAGTGAAGGTTTGATTTCTACTTAATGGGCATGCCCGTGGACCAAGGAAATTCAATCCACTTATCTGTCTTGCGCCATACGTAATCAGGTTTCACAACGCTGCGGGGTTTTTCATAGAGAACCGCGGTGCGCGTCTCTTTTACAGTCCCCCGCCAGAACTCTTCAACTAAACGGAGCGTTTCTCCTGAATCAGCGACATCATCTGCGATCAAGACAGTCGCTCCATGCAGATCTACCTTATTTGGAACTGGTGGAAGCACGACGGGCATTGGAAGACGCTCTTCTACACCGGTATAGAACTCAACGCTCATCGTGAACGAATTCTTGACTCCTAATGCGTAACCCAAGGCAGCGCCAAGAAAGAAGCCGCCTCGCGCTATCGATAAGACTATTTCTGGTTTGAACTCACTTTTCTTGATTTGATAGGCGAGATCAAGGACTGCATCGCCAAATTGAGAGTAGGTCAGGTGCTCGCGCTCGCTCATGCGATGATTCTAGACTTCAACTATGGCCAAGGCGCGAGTGACGAAGCAGAGCAAGTCGCG
>Ga0208222_1000506_pt1 | contig 11237 bp, 10 predicted proteins | sample LakMenEpi13Sep09_FD_150694 | JGI IMG/M metagenome (GOLD analysis project Ga0208222, IMG submission 150694) | Freshwater microbial communities from Lake Mendota, WI - 13SEP2009 deep hole epilimnion (SPAdes) | ecosystem: Environmental > Aquatic > Freshwater > Lentic | place: Lake Mendota, Madison...
ATGATTGGCTTTGTCTCACTCATAGCTGTAGAAGCGATTACAGGAAATGGCTTGATTGGATGGTTGACAAGCCTGTAAATCAGTTCTTGAATCAACAGATAAAACATCAATTAAATTAGGAAAATATTAAGTAATCTCAAATGGAGTCTTGGTTTTTGAAACTAAGACTTATTTTGAATTAAAGATTCAGTAATTTATAGCAACCAATCATATTAAAAATCAAGTTTGACAACTTGTCTTTTGACTTAGTGATTTATTTAACTGAAAATTGAGTCTGGTAAAGGTACGACTACTTCAGACTAAATTCGTGTATTTATACAAATAACCATGAAACGGCAATTATTATTAACATCTGCCACAATAGCAGGAATTATTCTGGCTGGAATTTTTGGTGGTGTTACCAAAACTGTAGCTCAAACTACTAATACCCAAGAAGTAACAATTAATTTTCAAGGAAGAGTGGGTAAACAACCTTATCAAGGCTTACAATTTACTTTAGGTGTTCCTGTCAATCTTAATCATGCTGATTCTGTCACTGCACCATCTCCATTAAATCTGACTTCTTTATGGTGGAATTGGCTATTTGGTTATAAATTTGCTCGTTTGGATTGGAAAACCTAAACTCACGATTCTCAGGTAAAACATGGTGAAAAAAGTGAAAAATCTCAGGGTTTCTCGATTCATTTAGGTAGCACTTTTTGTCAAGCAATTGAGGGAATTCAAAAACCATCAACTTGTAGTAATTTGAATGCCTCAAAAGTCATTTTTACCAAGTTTGATGTTAATAAAAATGTCGTAATTGCTATATTTAACGACAATCTTTTGTAATTGCAGTTCAATTCAGCAAGACTTCAATAAAATTATCCTACCACTCCCATTGACAATAAACGATAATTATTGTATGTTTGTCCTTAACGTCGGTTTTAATGGCAAAAACCATTAAACGCAAGGGGGAAAGTTTGGTGTAAATCCAACGCTGTCCCGCAGCTGTAATGAGATTTATCTCTCTAAGTCAGAATGCCCGCCGAAAGTAAAATCAACTCATATCCATCTGCGTGGTACAGATGAGTAAAATCATGAATATTCCATCAAAAGTAATCATTTTAGCTTCAGAGATTCTCTACAGATTGTCTATTACTCTGAGACAATCAACAGTTTACAACCTTTTATTCAAGAAGACGGAAAGCATATATGACTGACGCTTACTGCTATCTTCAATAGATTTCTGCCAATTTCAAATAGACATAGCAGTTTGCCATTCAATCAAATACACCAATTGATATCAGCCCTTTTTTAACTTGGGAAGGAATGATTTCAAACATTATTTATTTACAGGAGAAGTTGCTGCTGTAAAAACTTTCATGTCTGCATTTTTAACTGATTCTTACACATTTCTAAATCAATGCTCAATCAAACACATAATCTATTTGTCTGCACAACTTGTGGTGGTAAGTGGGAAGACGGTAAGCGAGTTGGTGAAAGTAAAGGTGAACAACTACTAAAACAGCTTCAACAACTTGCAGCAGACAGTGAATTGCACAATCAATTCTCCATTCAGGGGGTTGAATGTATGAGTGCTTGCAGTCATTACTGTGTCGTTGCTTTTGCAGCAGCAGGAAAATCAACCTATCTCTTTGGTGATTTACCCGTAGATAATAGTACATTTGCTATACTAAAATGTGCCAGTCTATACTATGCTAAAGCGGATGGTTTGCTACCTTGGTCAGAACGCCCAGAACCATTGAAAAAAGGTATTTTAGCGAAAATACCTGCACTAAAATAAGTGGCAAAGTTAAACGTCAACTGTTGTTAAGTACCACGACAGAATTAATTACATATTGGTTATTTACCAATTCTTTGCCAGTTAAGGATTTCAGCCCAGATTTTTGTGTAATTAATTTTGTCCAATTACTTAATTGTTCACTAGATATCAGTATAAAAAGTATTTTGCTGTTGGTGACTAGTTAAATTGATGTCAATAGCTATTGCAATTTTTTACTATTTATATGATAATGATTATAATTATCATATAAATGCAGTGCGGCTTCCTGCCGTCCTTATTGTTGCAGTTTTTACCGTGCCATGTAAAATACTGTAAGTTTTACATTGGTCAAGTTTTTAGTTATACAGGTGTTGAGGTCAAGAATGTCTACTAATTTAGTTGTGAAACTGGGAATTCAAATTATTGCGTCTAGTCTGACTATGACCTTGGGAATATGGGGTGGAAATTGCAAAGTTACAGCAGTAGAAATTCCCCAATATAAAGAAAAGGTCTCAAATAAAATTACTCAAAATACATCAGTAGATACTAAAGAAAAAGAAGCTGATATTGAAATAAATATCATTGGAGAACTATTAAATGAACCTGTTTTTTCACCTTTTCGTCAGGAAGGAACAGTGAAAGATTCTACCCGACCAATTTATGTAATTACGGGTGAAGAAATGGAAGCACAAGGTGCAAGAACTGTCAGAGAAGCAATTAAATTTCTTCCTGGTATATTAGGTGATGGTACTGTAGGAACAGAAGTTAACGCTTTAAGTGGTCAACTTATTCGTGGTTCTAATACTGGTCAAGTATTAATATTACTTGATGGTAGACCAATTAATAATGCCGGAAGTGGTGGTTTTGATCTTTCCGAATTTACAACTAATAATATTCAAAGAATTGAAGTATTACCAGGAGGAGGTTCAACTCTTTATGGTTCTGATGCAATTGGGGGAGTAATTAATATTATCACCCGTCGTCCTACAGAGAAAATTACCACAGAGGCAAAAGTCAATATTGGTGCTTATGGACTCAATCAACAGAGTATTCAAAACAGCGGTAAAAAAGGTGATATTTCTTGGGTTGTAGGTTACAACCGTACCCAAGCTGAAAATAATTATCCTTTTTCTATTCCTGAAGCTAATTTTTCAGGAACTCGAAAAAATAATGATGCACTTTATAACAATTTTAATCTCAAATTAGAAGCAGATTTAGGAAAAGGAAATACTCTCAGTTTCTCGACTTTATACTTAAATAAAGAACAAGGAACACCGGGAGGAGTGCCAATTCCTTTTCCAGTCAATGGACAAGGTTTTTTTAATTCACTTACAGATAAAAATCGCAAATACACAGATCAAGTTTTGACTGATTTAACCTGGAATTCAAAATTAGGAGGTGGAGATGATTCTTTATTAACAGCAAAAGTTTATGGTGATTTTTTAAACACTCGTTTTGATCCTAGTGGTTCAGTTTCATCTCAAAATCGCTTTCAAACTAACCAAAGTTCCTACGGAATTCAAACTACACATAGTTGGAATTTTGCTAAAAATCAAAGTTTAGTTTATGGCTTTGACTATCGAAATGTCAATGTTAGGAATACTTCTTTTAGTTATTCTACAAATAAAGAAACATTAAATTATGACAATGACATTAATCAAGGAGCATTATTTACCAAATATGAAGTAGTATTAATCCCTAATTTGACCGTAAATGTAGGATTACGTCAAGATTTTAGCAGTTTGGTAAATGGTTCAGTTACCTCTCCTTCTGTGGGAACAAAATATGCTGTTTCTGATTCAACTACCTTAAGAGCAAATTACATTCAGAATTTCCGAGTTCCCACCATTGCTAACTTATTTAATGTCAATCCTAGTAATATTGGCAACCCAGAACTTAAACCAGAAAGAGGTGATAGTTTTGATATTGGTATTGACCAAAAACTTGGTAATATTGGTTTAGCAAGATTAACCTTTTTCAAAAATAATGTATCGGATACAATTGCCTTTAAGAGACTGACACCACCCGTAAATGGTAATACGGGAACTTGGGAAAATATCGGGCTAGTGGAAACTACGGGAATTGAGGCCACTTTGAATTTACAAGTTGCTAAAAATATTTATACTTTTGTTAATTACACTGCCAATGATCCGCGCATTTTTAAGAGTTCTAACGCGGCAGAAATTAACAAAGAATTGCGTTTTGCTGGTGCCGATAAATTAAATTTGGGAGTTTCTTATGAAACTTCACAAGGTTTGTATTTGGGTTTATTAATGAATTCCTTAAATGGATATCCAACTAATAATACAAATACAGAATTTTTATCTGGTTATACCACTTTTGATTTTAAACTGCTTGTACCTTTAAGTGATAAACTGGTAGTTACAGGTAGTGTGGAAAATCTTTTTAATCAGCGTTATCAGTTGTTTCCTGGTTTTCCTGACGGTGGCAGAGGTTTTCAAATTGGTTTGAGTTCTACGTTTTAAGACAAGGAGAGTTTTTTATGGCTGATTTTAATTGTTGGGTAACACCAGTAAATGAAAAAATAATTGAAGCGACTGGGAATAATTGGCAAATTGAATATGAGTTTTTTGATTGTCAAGGTGATGTTCTTGCTTGTTTAGCTTATACTTTATTTCAGCAAAATTGGCATCAAGTTGGTTTGGGACATTTGGAACAAGGTAGTGTTTTGGAACTGGAGTTTCACGAAGCACCTAAAAAGTGTGTTCTCTATGATGGATATTTAACTGTTATTACTAGAGATTGGCATTTTCACTTATGTATTGAGGAAACGCTAGGTGGTCCTAATGCTGAAACCTCTATCGAAGTAAGACAGCAACGTTTGATTAGTAAGGGTGCATTTTATAGACGGATAAATCCCCAAGGAGAACCCAGAAGTTGGGGTATTCAACTTTGGAATGGTGCTGGTGAAAAGGCTATGACAATATTTTTACCTAATCCCTATGTAGAAGATGAAAATTTACTTCCTGAAGGCAAGGCCGATTTTACAAAGTTAGTTTTTTATCAGGAACTTAGAGATATTTATGTATTAGGTAAAAACCCCATTCCTTTTTCTAAAAATCCTTTCAAATGTGGCTATATTGCAGTTTGTACTTCTGGTCGTTGTTATCCTTCTCGAAAATGGCAACCTACTTTTGATGCTTTAAAAGCTGCTGTTGAAAAAGCGGGATTAGATTTGGAAGTGAGAACAAGTGGTTGTTTACAAGTTTGTAAGTTAGGGCCTGTTGTTTATCATTCTACTGATAAAACTTGGTACAGTCGTGTTAAGCCGGAAGTTGCAGAAAGAATTGTACAGGAACATTTACTTGAGGGGAATAAGGTTGTTGAATATATATATCCTTAGTTGGTGTTTTTCTGGGGTCATTTTTTCACGCACAGGCACAAAGGGGCAAAGGGAATTAACAATAATATGGAAGATGATTTCTCAAAAGTATAAGGGGATTATTTTTCTATGTCAGTTGTTTTTAGTTGCTATCTTGGTTGTTTCTTGTCAAGGTTCTGAGAATAGTCTGATTGTTAATTCTCCTAACAATGCCTGTGTTCAAAATTATGATTCCAATGTTGATTATTTTCCCAATAAGGTTAAGGTCACTCATGCAAAAGGCTTTGCAGTTGAATATTATAAAAACTACAAAGTCGTAACGATTAAAAATCCTTGGAAAGACGCTAAAACAAGTTTAAAGTATGTTTTAGTTCAATGCGGTACACCAATACCACCAGGGTTTGAGAAATCCCAAGTATTTACTACTCCTGTAAATTCTGTGGTTTCTCTCTCTACCACTCATTTACCACATTTTTCTAAGTTAAATGTTGTTGATAAGTTAATCGCTATTAGTGATATCAAACAAGTAACTACACCAGATTTTATTGACAAAATTAAGGCTGGTAAGTTGGTATCTGTTGGGAATAATTCTACTGTGAATGTGGAGAAAATTTTAGAACTTAATCCTGAATTAATTACCACTTTTGGCACTGGAAATCAACAAACTGATAGTTTTCCTAAGTTACTAGAAGCTGGTTTGAAAGTGGCAATAAATTCTGAGTATATGGAGGATACACCATTGGGAAGAAGTGAATGGTTGAAGTTTACTGCTTTATTTTTTAACAAGGAAAAAGAGTCGGAAAAAATCTTTGCTACAATTGCTAAGAAATACGAAGATATCGCTGTTAAAGCCAAAGGGGTTAAAAATCGTCCAACTGTGTTTGTAGGTTTCAATTTTAAGGGAACTTGGTACACGCCAGGTGGTAATAGTTATGTAGCCAAATATCTCGCTGACGCAGGTGCAAATTATCTCTGGAGTCAAGATCAATCTTCTGGTAGTTTACCTATATCTTTTGAAACTGTTTTTGAACGTGCTGTTAATGCTGATTATTGGTTGAATCTTAGACAATCTTGGCAAACTTTAAAAGATGTGATTACGGAAGATAATCGCTATGGTGATTATAAGGCTTTCAAAATAGGAAACCTTTATAATAATAATGCTCGTGTTAATGCTAATGGTGGTAATGATTACTGGCAAGGTGGAATTAGTAATCCAGATGTAGTTTTATCGGATTTGATCAAAATATTTCATCCTGAAATATTAAAAAATCATCAGTTTTTTTATTACCGGAAACTTAGTCAATAATGTTAATTACAAAACCTCAACTATCAAATTCTTTATTACACCAAAAACCTGCAACTCGAATCAAGGCTCTAGTTTTTTCAATTTTACTGCTAGGTTTGGTTTTGGCGTTTTTACTAGATTTAGCCTTAGGTGCTGTGGATATTCCTATTAATCAGGTAATTACAATTTTACTCGGACAAGAAGCAGAAAAAACAACATGGACAAGTATTATTTTCAAGTTTCGTTTACCTAAAGCCTTAACTGCAATTTTAGCTGGTGCAGCTTTAGGTGTCAGTGGTTTACAAATGCAAACTCTATTTAAAAATCCTTTAGCTGGACCGTTTGTATTAGGAATAAGTTCCGGCGCTAGTTTAGGAGTAGCGTTAGTTTTGTTGACAGCAAGTGTGACTGCACCAACATTATTAAATGATTTAGGAATAATTGGTGATTTTAGTTTAGTTACCGCTGCAAGTTTTGGTGCGGCATCAGTATTAGGGTTAATGTTAGTTGTTTCTCGTCGTGTACAAGATACAATGACACTGTTGATTTTAGGTTTATTATTTGGATATGCAACAAGTGCAATGGTAAGTATTTTATTGCAATTTAGCTCAAAAGAACGGATTCAAAGTTATATAATGTGGACTTTTGGCAGTTTTACAGGGGTAACTTGGCAACAATTAGCTATTTTAACTCCAGTTATTGGTGTAGGGTTATTAATTGCCGTGCTGCAATCAAAATCTTTAAATGCACTTCTATTAGGTGAATCTTATGCACGCAGTTTAGGGTTAACAGTAGAAAAAACCAGATTTTCTGTAATTAGCAGTGCTTCTATATTAGCAGGAGCGATTACTGCTTTTTGTGGACCAATAGCATTTTTAGGTGTAGCAATTCCTCACCTTTGTCGTAGTCTTTTTAACACTTCTGATCATCGGATATTAATCCCTAGTGTCATAATTATGGGGGCAATTTTAGCTTTATTTGCTGATTTGTTTTCCCAACTTTTAATCAGTCAAATGGTTTTACCTTTAAATGCTATTACAGCTTTAATGGGAACTCCTGTTGTTACTTGGGTAATTCTACAACGTAATTCCAAAAAATCTTTTACTTCATGAATACCTCAATTCTGACAACTCACAATTTGACTATTGGTTATAAGACTTCCCAAAAAACTATTCGCAATGTTGCATCTAATATTTGTGTATCTTTGCAAACTGGAGAATTAGTTTGTCTACTTGGTCCTAATGGTGCTGGTAAGTCTACTTTATTAAGAACTCTGGCGGGAATGCAACCACCAATTGCCGGAGAAGTTAAACTTTTAGAAGATAATATTTATCAGTTACCACCACAACAATTAGCCAAACGTTTAAGTTTAGTATTGACTGAAAAAATTGATGTGGGAATGTTATCGGCTTATAGTTTGGTCACTATGGGAAGATATCCTTATACTGACTGGTGGGGAAGGTTATCATCTGAAGATGAAAATATTATTAATTGGGCAATAAAATCAGTGGGAGCAGTAAATTTAGCCCAACGTAATGTTAGTGAATTAAGTGATGGTGAACGACAGAAAATTATGATTGCTCGCGCTTTGGCTCAGTCACCTATTGTTATGTTATTGGATGAACCAACAGCTTTTTTAGATTTACCACGTCGGGTAGAAATTATGCAATTGTTACGTCAATTAGCCAGGGATACAAATCAAGCAATTCTCCTTTCTACCCATGATTTGGATTTAGCTTTACGTCTTGCTGATAAAATTTGGCTGTTAGGAAATAATGGTATTCTACAGGTTGGCGCACCGGAAGATTTGATATTAAATGGTATATTTACTGATACTTTCCGCAGTGAAGGTGTGGAATTTGATGTCTTTTCTGGGGAATTTCATCTGCATACACCATACAAGACGGAAGTTAAGTTAATAGGTGAGGGTGTTGCTGCTATTTGGACAATTCGCGCTTTAAAAAGAGTTGGATTTATAGTTCTACAAGGTGGTAAGTCTACACAAATCACAGTAAAAGTTATTTCTAAATCTGAACAAGTTTTTTGGCAAATTAGCAATAATCAGACTGTATCTACGCACTATTCGGTGTATGAAGTAATTAAATTTTTGAACATCATCAGATAAATCATGAATGGGAGATGTAAATCTCCCACTTCTTTAACAAATTGTCTTTTGATTAAATCAGGTAACTGGTATTTGGGACAATGGGAAATATTGCATATTCATACCAAGCAGTCCAGATAAAACTCCGAATCCAGCGTTGACGTTTTTCCCAACTTAATTCATACTCAAATGTACCAGAAGATTGATCAATGGATGATAGATGAGAGTTACAACCACAGCCATGTTGATAGGTAAAACCGTATTTGGAGGCGATACTTTGTACTTTCATTTGCATAGCAAATACCTTACCTGCGTGTAGGATAGCATCCCAAGGACGTTTATGTTCTATATCTCGTTGATCAAATCTTAAAGCTCTTTCTTCAAATACATGATCTCGATAAATTGGCGCTAAATGGACATGATAAAAACTGGCTGGTAAATCATAACCAAATTCCTGGAAAAGTTCTAGTCCAATACGCGCTACTTTGATTTCGTCACTGTATTCACAACCTTTTGATTCCAAATTACTTAAAACTTCTCCAAAGTTCGGATAATTATGAACCATAAAGTCATGACCATAAAATTCTAGGGTTTCCCGTGCCATTTGCCCAAATAGCTCAGAAAATGAGGGTTTTAAATGGAATAATTGGGGACGTTCATTAAACAAGTCAACATCACCATATTGCAGTTTATATTGAAACAACTGTGCCATTTCTACATAGATTTTTGGGTCACTGAGTTTAACATTTGCCCTACCTTTAGCAATATCTTGCCACACAGAAGGTAGTTGAGAAAGGGTCACGGCATTTTCACCAACAATGACTGCAATATTAGGGACTTCTCGAAGCTGCATATCCAATTTCCACAGAGATTTTAATTAACTAATTTACTATAATCCTCTTTTTGGTTCATTAACAGAATTTAAAAATATTTGACAGACTGTCTTTTGACATTCCATTTCTAATTAGGTTGGTTTGACGCGAGAAAACCCAACATTTTTAAAACTTCGTTGGGTTGCGCTGTCGCTTAACCCAACCTACAATAGGTTACGGTAAACTCCATTTTCAAACATCCTTTAATATCCGTTTTCGGAGTCGTTCTATAATTATTCTCTCTTCAGGAGATAGGTCATTAAACAACATTTCATATATTAATGGTACACCCAATTCTAATTCTTTTAAAAGTGTCCTTTGGCTAAATACATCTTCTGGTTTTCCTTCTAACATCAATTGTCCTTTATCCATAACAAAAACCCAATCTGCCCAGCGATAGACTAAATCTAAATCGTGGGTGGCCATTAATAAAGTCTGACCATGTTGATGAATTTTTTTGAGAGTTTTCATCAAATTACGAGTATGTTTAATATCTAAATATGCCGTTGGCTCATCTAATATTAAAAGTTGCGGTTTTAGTACCATGATATCAGCAATAGAAACTCTTTTTTTCTGCCCTAAACTAAGATGATGTACTGGTGTTTCTGCTAAATTGGTTAATTCAAATTCATCCAATATTTGTTCTACTCGCTGTTGAATTTCTGCTGTGGGTAAACCTAAATTACACAAACCATAAGAAATATCTTCTTCAACCGTAGAAGCTACTAATTGTTGTTCAGGATCTTGAAATACCAAACCGACTTCTTGCCTAATTTGACTGAGATAATGCCGATTATAAATTAATGGTTCACCACACCATTTAACGATTCCAGAATTTGGTTTATATAGTCCATTAGCTAATAAAAATAGCGTTGTTTTACCACAACCATTTTGACCAATTAAGGCACACTTTTTCCCTGAAGGAATCCTCATCTTTAAACCATTTAAGACTGATTTTTGTGAACCGGGGTAAGTGTAATATACCTGCTCAAATTCGAGTAAATATTCCTGCATTTTGGCAAATTTCTAATCCTATTAATATTACACAGCCACAAATTGCCTCTATAGTATATCGTGGAGATAAACGATAACGACGGGGATGCCAAAATCGCAATTCTCCTGCGAAACCTCGTGCTTGCAGTCCCAGGGAAAATTGACTATATTGTTGTAGAGTTCGCTGCAATAATTGTCCGATTAATAATGCTAAACTTTTCATGCTAGTATGCCAATTGCGGTAGCCATTACGAGAATTTTGTGCTGTCCATAATTCATTGGCTGTTTTTAGCAAAATGAAAATAAACCGATACATTAGTAATAACAAATCAGTTAAAAGCACTGGAAATTTCAACCAACGTAAAGTTTGCAAAATTTCTGTGAATGGGACAGTTAACATGAGAAAATATAAGCAAGAAACAGAGGCTAATGCTCTAGTTAAAATTCCCCATGCTTGAATGCTGCCACTCCGACTAATATAAATATAGAATTTTCCAAAATTTAACCCGTAAAATGAATCTAATTTGACAATTTCTAGATGAGAAATTGTAACTCCATTGACCATTAATGCTGGTAAACTTGTCAAACAAAAAACTATGGTGAATATTAACAAGCGCCAATAAATTCCAGCGGGAATTTTGGCATAAATTACTGTCCAAATACTCATCCAAATTACTATCAAAATTTGCACTAAAGGATGACTACAAAGAGAAATAATCAGAGTGGTAAATGCAAAAATGAGTTTATGTTCTGGTGGTAATTTTCGCAGTTGATTAGTGTAAGCTAGGGTATCTAATTTTAAAGTCATCTAAACCTCCTCCAGGAGACCCCCACCAAAACTGTACTCAGTTTGGTGATGGGAGGAATGGAGGGTTAAT
>Ga0208222_1000510_pt1 | contig 11147 bp, 7 predicted proteins | sample LakMenEpi13Sep09_FD_150694 | JGI IMG/M metagenome (GOLD analysis project Ga0208222, IMG submission 150694) | Freshwater microbial communities from Lake Mendota, WI - 13SEP2009 deep hole epilimnion (SPAdes) | ecosystem: Environmental > Aquatic > Freshwater > Lentic | place: Lake Mendota, Madison...
AGGGGGTTTCGAAGGTAGTGTGCCAGGAGAAGCATATGGGATCTCGGGCTGTGGTCGTCTTGTGCAAAGATCAAAAGGCTGCCGCTGAGAGATTTGGCATTCAGCAGGGACCTGTGGGCGTAATCTATACTCGAACCGGTCGACGTTTTCTCGCTGACGAGCAAACCGAAAGAGCATTGCTTGAGCGACTGCAGGTTGCCTGCGAGCAGAGTGGTTTTTGGGACAAGTTTCAAACCGATTGGGTTTGTTTGGATTGCGAGTTGATGCCTTGGTCAGCCAAAGCACTGGAGCTTCTCAAGACCCAGTATGCGGCAGTCGGTGCAGCGGGTCGTATGAATCTAGGGCCGGTCATCGATTCGCTTGCCCAAGCCAAGAAGCGACTAACCGATTCCCATGAGCTTGACGTCCTCGAGGAATTGCAGAGTCGCTTTAGCAATCGAAGAGCATCGGTCGATCGTTTCATTGAGGCCTATCGCAGGTATTGCTGGCAAGTTGAGACGTTGGCCGATTGGAGTCTTGCGCCCTTCCATTTGTTAGCGACCGAGGGGAGGGTGCATACCGAGGAGGATCATGTGTGGCACATGGAAAAGATTCGGGAATTGTGTAGGGCTGAAACAGAAGTGATGCTTGCGACGGATTATTTGGTGGTGGATGTTTCGGATCCAACGAGTGTTGCGCAAGGTGTGGAATGGTGGCAGACCAAGACCGATTCTGGGGCCGAGGGGATGGTCGTTAAGCCGATGCAGTGGGTTGTTCATAGCAAAAACGGACTCGTTCAGCCCGCCGTGAAATGTCGGGGCAAAGAGTACTTGAGGATCATTTATGGGCCTGATTACGACACCCAGGAGAATCTAGAGCGATTGAGAAAGCGCGGTTTAGGTCGCAAGCGATCTTTGGCTCTTCGCGAGTTTGCATTGGGATTGGAGGGTTTGGAGCGATTCGTCAAGCGCGAGCCATTGCGTCGGGTACACGAGTGTGTATTTGGCGTATTGGCCTTGGAGAGCGAACCGATCGATCCTCGACTCTAGTACAACCTTCCCTCTGGAATCTACCCACGTTGAGTACGTCGTCGCCAAACAGCATGGTCACTGGTATAACTTGTTCATGGGACCAAACCTATCCACGTTGGTGGATGGCAATTTGACTCGATTGTTCCAGCTCCGAAAGGATATTTGACCAGATCATTTCGCTGCGAAAGTCGGTCGCACACTTTGGATCACCATGATGGGTACTGCAACCGTTAACCTACGCAACATGAACGATGACGGTAAAAGAGAACTGCTCAAGGACATCAATCGCTGCGAACAAATTGCACTATATCGTTAGGATACATCCGATGCTTAATAGCAACGCTCCAGATTCGTTGATCGCCAAGACGGATATGGCATTCGTGGCAGATTGCCGCAAAGTCATCGATGCAGCTGGCCAATCGAAGACTGCCATCCTTCGATTTGTCGCGATCCTAATGCTATGTATCACGAGCACTTTGTGCCTTGCACAGGAACTCTCGAAAAAAGGGCAGCTTTCTGAAAGCGATAACGTTGAAGAATTGGTAACCATCTCCAGTGGTGGTCTTCCCGTCATTCTATCTGCACCTCACGGAGGGACTCTCAAAATTTCCGGTGTTGAACCTCGCGAAGGAATCGGAATGGAAACAGGACCATCGGGGTTCTTTACCGGACGCGACGGAGGAACCTCGGAGCTGGCGATTGCCGTCGCCGACGCACTTGAAAAGACCACTGGCAAGAGACCTTACCTGGTCATTAGCAATGTGCACCGAAAATACCTTGATCCCAACCGCCCTTCGGAAATCGCTTATGAAGACTCCGATGCTGCACCGGTCTATCAGCGCTATCATGGGACTCTCCGGAAGTACTGCAAGGAGATTTTAGAAAAGCACCATGCTGGTCTGTTGCTGGATATCCACGGGCAAGGTACAAGCCGTGAAACGGTCTACCGAGGTACCAGCAATGGAAAGACTGTCACCAGACTCAAGGAACGCTTTGGCGAGTCGGCTCATTCTGGTGATGAAAGTCTTTTTGGAACATTACGTCGTCTTGGGTGGAAAGTTTACCCTCACCCGGGCGATGGCAAGGAGCAATCGGGCTTCACCGGCGGTTATATCGTCCAGACTCATGGCAGTCACCGAGCCACTGGAATCGATGCTATCCAAATGGAATTTGGAGCAGATTATCGCAGCAAGATCAACCGCGAGCAAACAGCCAAAGTGCTAGCTCAAGCCATCATCGAGTTCACCCAAGAATATTTGCAGGCCGAGAATAAGCTGATTTCGCGCTAGCTCTCGAATATCGGTCAATGCGGTCTGAGCAATGGCTAAGACGAATCGACAGCCCGGGCAGTATGCGATGGGACATTTCCCCGCTGAATTCGAAACGGTTCAAGATCGATCGACGCGGACTCACCAGCCATGTGCTGGGCCATCAGTAGCCCAGTGGCAGTCGACCAGTGCAAACCATGCCTGAAGTGGCCTGCAGCGATAAAACCATTTTTATAAGGATGCAGGGTTCCTAAATATGGGAAACCGTCAATAGACCCAGGACGAAGTCCAGACCATTGCATCTCTAACTCAGCTTCAGCAATCGCAGGACAAACACCGATTGCCCACTGATTCAATTGCTGCATCATCTCCTGAGTTGTGGCTTTTACAAACCCCACCTCTTCCTCACAGGATCCTACAAGAACGTGTCCATCCTCGCGTGGAACCATATAGCGATGGCCCTCATTAAGCACAAATCGAAATGGAGCTTGCTCAAATCGATACAACTGCATCTGTCCTCTTACAGGATAAATCCCTGTTTCGATTCCAAGAGACCCAAGCAATGGTGCCGTCCAGGCACCCGTAGCTATGCAGTATCGGTCAGCAACCAACCTGCTTTGCAATTGGTTCGACAAAGTCGCACCGCAATCCAATCCCTGGATCTCGGAGCCTTTGGTATGAAAACCAATGACTTCGGTGTGATCAAGAAGCTTCACATTCAATATCTCACACGCTACCTTCAGTGCCGCTAAATGTCGGGTATTGCGTAGCTTGGCATCTCTTTGGACCCAGTAAAATTGAGCCTCTTGGCTATCGCCCCAAAGAGGGAAAAGGACCGGGCTCAGACGACTTACTCGATCCTTGCTGAGTCGCTGGTAGCCGATCCCAAGCTCGTCCCACCAATAACAATTGGCTTTCAATGTAGCCCGCTCCGCAGGGCTTCTTGCGACATACAGCCCACCGCTTCGGCGGTACTCGTTGTCGATCTTTGTCAATTCAAAAAGCCATCTGGACCATTGCTCATGAAGTTGGTCTGAAAGTTGGCGCAATTGCTCGATCGGATCATCGACACGATGAGTCGCACCTGCGGGCAATATTCCCGCTCCGGCCCACGAGGACTCCTTGCCAATCTCACCGCGCTCGACCAAACAGACTCGCCAGTTACGCTTAGCGCATTGTGCAGCGATCGACAATCCAACGACACCACCGCCAAGAACCGCAAGATCAAAATGCGAATTCAACGTTGTGGCCCTATCTCACCCGATTTGAGCTTGGCGATGTACACCTGCAGTTGCACATAGATCTGATTGCTCAGCAAAAACACCCCAATTAGATTTGGGATCGACATGGTTAGGATCATCATGTCGCTAAATTCCAAGATGTTATTCGGTTGAACGATCGAACCTAGAACCGTAAACGAAAGAAACAGGAACTTATAGATCAACGAAGACTTTTGTCCAAACAATGAAACAAAACATCGCTCTCCATAGTAGGACCAAGATACACAAGTCGAATAAGCAAAAAAGAAAATCGCGGTATAGAGAACGTACTTAAACCACGCGAAATTTGGATTCAGCGTGACAGCCTCCAATGTCACCATCGAACCCTTGTTGTCGACTGCCATCTGTTGGACTTCGGGAATCCGATAAACGCCCGAAACCACAATCATCAAACCCGTTAATGTGCATACAACCACGGTATCGATGAAAGGTTCCAGCAAGGCAACAATCCCCTCACTAACGGGCTCCTCCGTCTTTGCCGCCGAATGCGCGATGGCTGCCGATCCTGCTCCCGCTTCATTCGAAAAACAGGCCCGTTTGGCGCCAATCACCAGGACTCCGAAGAATCCACCGTATAGCGCCGCCGGCGAGAAAGCACCCTTGAGAATCTCTGTTACTGCCGTCGGTATCCGCTGGTAATTTGTCCCAAGGATTGTCAAGCACATGAGCAAATAAGCCAAGCACATGAAGGGAACAACGATTCCTGCGAAATTCCCTATAGACTTGATCCCCCCTATGATCACGACACCAACTGCGACTGCCATCAACACACCGTATATCCATGGCGAAGTCTTTAGGATCGCAAAGGCCGGTTCGGCTTGAAAGGCATTTAAGGACTGTGCAACTTGGTAGGAGTTACCACCCCCAAACGAACCTCCTATGCACAAGATGGTAAAAGCGACCGCAAGTACTTTTCCAAGCGCGCCATATCCCATTCCATGCAAGCCGCGACTGAGGTAAACCATCGGGCCTCCAAGGACATTCCCTTTCTCGTCCTGAGTGCGGTACAGCACTGCCAAAGTACACTCTGAAAACTTGGTTGTCATACCGATCAAACCAAAAAAGATCAGCCAAAACGTTGCACCAGGACCACCGGTTCCGATGGCGATCGCCACACCTGCAATATTCCCAAGCCCAACGGTCCCAGAGAGCGCCGAGGAGAGCGCTTGAAAATGCGACACATCTCCTCGATCTCCTTCATGGTCATATTTGCCCCGAATCAAATCGATTGAGTGCCCAAAGAGTCGCACGTTGATAAAGCCCATCCGAATCGTAAGGAAGATCCCGGCAAACAGGAGCCACACAACAACAAATGGAACTTTGACCCCGAGCCAATACGGCGTCCCGAAATCGTAGAACAGTACAGCCTCAAGGGGCTTTACCAAATAGGTTCCAAAGAAGCTGTCGACATTCTGGATCCATTCCGGAAGCTGGCTCGCTTGTGCCTCGGACGGATTGGGCAGTTGGCCCGGAAGCGGGATCGAAAAAGGATCCACTTGCTGACCGATGGCTTGCGAACCTCCAAAACCAACAACCATCCATCCAAGAACAAAAATCCAAATGCTCCGGAGAAAAAGTGTTCCTGAAACTCGATTTTGCGGTTGAATACTTGTTGGGAAAAATGCAATGGAAACCATAGAACCCAAACCATCCGATGAAAACTGAAGTAAATCACCATAGAACTGGGCTATCATAGCCGTCAAAGACGACCTGTGCACGTGCTTGAGCGTCAAAAGAACTAGCCAATGGCATAGAAAAAGCATCGATTATTTTGCATAATAGAACTCACGCAGGACCTGTCCCGCCTCAGCCCCACCCCTCCCACCTCAAAGATTATCGATGAAGTCATCGCAACCACTGCAAAGACTGTCGGACCTCTGTGCGAATCCTAAAAGACCTTTTCAAGCCATCGGGCGTTGGGGATTGTCGCTTGTTACCTGCCTGATGGTGATGGGCTTGTATGAGGGGTCGGTCCAAGCACAGCCTCAAGAGGACCAAGTGAAGTTTAGTCAAGAGATTCAACCGCTCTTGGCGCGTCGGTGCTTTGCCTGCCATGGACCGGATCAAGCCGAGGGTGGACTGAGGTTGAACGCACTTGAAAGTGCGACTAAGAAATTGGACTCCGGTCATGCGGCTATCGTACCGGGGTCGCCAGATCAAAGCGAACTGCTTAAGCGTATTGGATCCACAGACCCGAGCGATCGAATGCCACCCGAAGGCAAACCACTCTCGGAGCGGGAGCAAAAGCTCCTTGAGAATTGGATCTCGCAAGGAGCTCAGTGGAAACAGCATTGGGCCTTTGAGCCGGTCGCCAAACCGGACATTCCCAAATCCACTGTGCCATCGACCAATCCTATCGATGCCTTCATCGATGAAAAACTCCTCAAGCGTGGACTCAGTCGTGCTGCTCAAGCAGATCCAGTGCACCTGTTGCGCCGATTGCATTACGACTTGATTGGTCTTCCTCCTACACCCAAACAAGTCGATGATTTTCTCAAACGCATAGAAACGGGATTCGAGAAAGCGTGGGAATCAGAAATCGATCAGCTACTTGCCTCGGAGCATTACGGTGAACGCTGGGCAAGGCACTGGCTCGACGTCGTAAGGTATGCGGAAACCAACAGCTTTGAACGCGATGGAGCCAAACCTCATGTATGGCGATATCGGGACTATGTGATTCGCGCTTTCAATCAAGATAAACCTTACAACACCTTCCTGATGGAGCAACTTGCAGGGGATGAGCTGCCGCAAATCACTCGCGACTCCTTGATCGCAACAGGATTTTACCGATTAGGTATTTGGGACGATGAACCGGCCGATCGTGAGCTAGCGGTATACGAAGGATTCGACGATATCTTAACGACGGTAGGACAAGGTCTATTGGGGCTAACCATCAATTGCAGCCGGTGCCACGATCACAAGATCGATCCGATTCCAACCAAAGATTACTACAGCACTTTGGCTTTCTTTCGAAACTTAACATCCAACGGCTATGGTCCTCAGGTCGAGCGCCCACTGATCGCAAGTCAGTCGGACAAAGAACAGATGAGCGCTTTGGAACAGGAAATTCGCCAGACTGGAGATCGCCTTCAGAAAAGACTCACCGAGGTTGAAGGGATTCTTCGAGAGCAATTCAATGAGTTGACCAAGTCCGAGTCTACTTCGTACGACTTGGATGATCTTGAGTACAAGTTCTATCGCGACACTTGGAACAAACTTCCGAATTTCGATGAGCTAAAACCTGAGACCGTGGCAAAAGTTGTCCCCCCCTTGATCGATATCGGAGCATCCACTCGACCTGACTTTTTCGGCTTTGTTTTCACAGCGTCTCTGATTGTCCCCAAAGATGGAGAATACACCTTTATCCTGGATTCCGACGATGGATCACGACTGAGCATCGATGGCAAGGAGTTGATTGAATACGACGGAATCCATGGCGTTGGAAAACCCAAGAGAGCCAGCATGCAACTCAAGCAGGGGCGATATCCACTGCGGCTCGATTACTTCCAAGGGCAGTTCGGAAAAGGCCTAAGCCTGGCCTGGTCAGGTCCCGGGTTTCGTCGCAAGCGACTCACTGCAGATGCGGTCCAGCAGGCCAAGGACCTTCAACAAGCCATCGCGAGTTCCTCCGTTGAAGGACTCGATGCAGGGTTGGTCGAGGAATTCAAATCTTTGAGAAAGCAACTCGAGGAGAACAAACGTCGAAAACCGTGGGAAGAGTATGGCATGTGTGTCAGCGAATCTGGCACCAACGCCCCGGAGACGTTTGTGTTGACGCGCGGTAGTCCGCAAGCCAAAGCGGACAAAGTCGACCCAGCCTTCCCGGCGATCCTGGGTGGAAATGCTCCGGTCATTGAACCCAATCCGACCGCCAACACCACGGGTCGCAGGCTCGCGTTTGCCCAGTGGATTACCGATCCTAGCAATAAGCTGACCAGCCGAGTCTTCGTCAATAGGGTTTGGCAGCACCACTTTGGTCGAGGGATCGTCCGAACGCCTAACAATTTTGGACAGTTGGGTGATCCACCAACGCACCCTGAACTACTCGATTGGTTAGCAAGCGAATTCATCGAGCGGGACTGGAGTGTTAAGTCGCTGCATAAGCTGATCTTGATGTCGCAAAGCTATCGACAATCATCGGTCGCATCACAAAGTGCGTTGGACAAGGATGCAAACAACGACTGGTTTAGTCGATTCGACATGCGTCGTTTAAGCGCCGAGGAGCTTCGAGATTCCATCCTAGCCGTCAATGGCACGTTGAATCTCAAGATGCATGGTCCCAGCATTTATCCAGCTCTTTCCCGAGAAGTCCTAGCCACCCAGTCAGTCCCTGGCAAGGGATGGGAAAGGTCTGATCCTATGGAGCAATCCCGCAGGAGCGTCTACATCCATATCAAACGATCGTTGCTGGTTCCCATGCTCTCGAATTTTGACTTCCCTGATCCGGATGTCAGTTGCGAAGCTCGCTTCATCACCACGCAACCCGGACAAGCCCTTGGGATGCTCAACAGCGACTTCTTGCACACACAGTCTGAAGAGTTCGCAAAGAGGCTTCGATCTGAGATTCCCAGCGGGCTCGACGAACAAATTCAAAGGGCTTACCAACTGGCCTTGGCTCGCACGCCGACGGTTCAGGAGAACGCAAGGGCAAGAGGGCTGATCGATCAGTTGCAATCCAAGCATGGACTAAGCCCAGAGAAATCCTTAGCGTTTTTCTGCCTATTTATTTACAACCTCAACGAGTTTTCTTACGTCGACTAGTCAGAGCGCTTTAGAACCACCCAAGAACGTTTACTCCAGCCAAACGGATACTGAGATGCGTCGGAATTTTTGTGGACGAACACGTCGAGAGTTTTTGTGGCAAACCGGAGCCGGCTTCGGCGGTTTGGCGCTAACCGGGATGCTCTCAAGCGATGGTTTTTTTGGGAACGCCCAAGCTTACGACGGCAAGAACCTGCCAGAGCCGCACTTTGCCCCCAAAGCGAAAAACGTCATCTTTTTGTTCATGTATGGTGGACCTAGTCATATCGACACCTTCGACTACAAGCCCACCATGAAGGGGCGTGACAACCAAATGGTCACGGTCAAAACGTTTGGGCGAGGTGGGCACAAAAACCAAGGGCGGATCGTCGAACCACGGTGGGAGTTTAAGCAGTACGGGCAATGCGGAAAGTGGGTTAGCTCCCTGTTCCCCAATCTTGCAAATCATGTCGATGATATCGCCTTCATACACTCGATGACCGCTGACTCACCGATCCACGGGTCGGCAATGCTCATGATGAACTCGGGGCGTGTTCAAAGTGGGCATCCATGTTTGGGCTCTTGGGTCAACTATGGACTCGGAAGTGTCAACGAAAACTTACCGGGATTCGTCGTCATGCTCGACCCCACCGGAGGTCCGATCTCGGGCGCAAAGAATTGGTCGAGTGGTTACATGCCAGCGAGTTATCAAGGCTCGATTTTTCGGACCCAAGGCACCCCGATCTTGGATTTAAAGTCACAGGATGGTGTATCTAGGGAGTTGCAAAGAGATCTTCTGAACAATCTCCATGAGCAGAATGCAAGCCACGCAAAACAGCGCGGTGATCGCAGCGACTTGCTTTCGCGAATCACAACTTACGAGCTCGCTTACAAGATGCAAGAAAGCACGCCTGAAGCGGTCGATATCGCCGGAGAGTCGGCCGATACTCTTGAGCTCTACGGAATCGACAAAGATCGGACCAAGGACTTTGGAACCAAGTGCCTCTTGGCGCGTCGACTTGTCGAGCGCGGTGTTCGCTTTGTACAGATCTATTCCGGTGGAGCGCACAACGATGACAATTGGGACGCCCACTCGGACTTGAAGAAGAACCATGATTTTCACGCAGGGAATACCGACAAGCCGATTGCAGGACTGATTGCGGACTTGAAGCGACGCGGACTCTTGGACGATACCCTCATCATTTGGGGTGGCGAATTCGGGCGTCAACCGACGGCCGAGTATGCCGAAGGAACCGGTCGCGACCACAATTCGTATGGTTTCACCATGTGGATGGCAGGAGGAGGGATTAAAGGTGGAGTCAGCGTAGGGACGACCGACGAATTGGGTGCTGCCGCCGTGGAAAAGCCTTTCCACGTCAAGAATTTGCACGCCACGGTACTTCATCAACTTGGGATCGATCCAAACCGGTTATCCTATTTCCATTCAGGATTGGACCAAAAGCTTGTGGGAGTCGAACCCATTGAGCCGATCCACGAAATCATCAGCTGAGGCTCCGTTGTGTGCGAATTTCTGAAACCTAGGACGATTTGTTAATGATTGGAATTCGATGATGTTCAGCAAACCGATTTGGAATCACTCCCAAATGGGGAGGCGCGAAGCATTGCAAATCGGCGCTGCGAGTGTTTTTGGACTGGGAGTCAACCACTTACTAGCCCTACGAGACGCCCAAGCATTTGCTGGCCCTAATCCTTCGGTGAAAGCCAAGTCCTGCATCTTCATTTTTCTCTCAGGAGGATTAGCTCAGCACGAGAGCTTTGACATGAAGCCTGAGGCTCCGGCAGATATTCGGGGTGAGTTCAAACCGATCGCGACACGAACTGACGGATTGCAGATTTGCGAGTATTTGCCCAAGCTTGCAAGTATCAGTCATCTATGGTCCCTATGCCGGTCGCTGACCCATCCATCGAACGATCATTCCGCCGGTCACCACATCATGTTGACTGGTCAATCGAATCTTCCGGTGGGATTCAATCCTAATGCTCCTAGTCGTACCGATCACCCTTCGATCGCTTCGAAAATAGGACATGCCCTCGGCCACTCACGAAGCGCCACTGCCAACAATTTACCCCCGGCGGTTGTATTGCCTGAACGATTGGTCCATAACACTGGCCGCGTCTTGCCTGGTCAAAACGCAGGCATGATGGGACAGTCGTCGGACCCTTGGTTTATAGAAGCCTCCCCATTCCATACGACCTCTTATGGTGCCTTTCCGGATTTTGCTTTCGACCACCAGCAGAGGGGCAAGCCTGATGAGCGAATCTTCCAAGCGCCTCAGTTATCAGTGCCCCATGCAGGGGGAGTCTCCGACCTCCATCACCGTATGCAATTGCTCGATCGACTGAATCAGCAACGCAGGAAGATCGACCAAATCGGGCAGTCAAACAGCCTGGATCGATACCGCCAAAGCGCAGCTTCCATGATGGTCGATGCTAATGTTCACAAAGCACTTGATGTCGCTAAATCAGACACACTCGAACTTGATCGCTACGGCAGGAACTCGTTTGGATACTCTTTGCTCATGGCTCGTAAACTAGTCCAAGCGGGGGTACCGCTGATCCAAGTCAACTTGGGGAACAATGAAACGTGGGATACCCACGGAAACGCATTTCCCCATTTGAAGGAACGTTTGCTTCCTCCGACGGATCAAGCTTTGTCGGCACTGATCGAGGATCTACATCAAAGTGGACAATTGGATGAGACGTTGATTGTCATGGCGGGTGAGTTTGGGCGAACCGCGAAGATCACCCTTTTGGCAGAGCACTACAAGCTGCCGGGGCGAGACCACTGGGGAGCCGCCCAATCGGTTTTGTTCGCAGGTGGTGGGATA
>Ga0208222_1000511_pt1 | contig 11138 bp, 7 predicted proteins | sample LakMenEpi13Sep09_FD_150694 | JGI IMG/M metagenome (GOLD analysis project Ga0208222, IMG submission 150694) | Freshwater microbial communities from Lake Mendota, WI - 13SEP2009 deep hole epilimnion (SPAdes) | ecosystem: Environmental > Aquatic > Freshwater > Lentic | place: Lake Mendota, Madison...
GAAACTCTAGACTTAATCCCCCCGCCAGCCGTACCATTGTGGCGTGGATTACTTAGGGATTCACTTCGTTTAGGAGTCTTCGGGCCAATGAGGGTCAGCTCTATACCGTTCAACGTAGCACAAGTCAGCACTCAACCGGGTGCAACCTACCATGGACACAGCAGCACCTAGGTTGGCGATTCCTTCAGCGTTCTTCGACGATCCGGTCGTGCAAACCATCACCGGAGTCCTAGTATTGGTGGTTGTGAGTTTGGTCGCGTTGTATGGTTTATCCCGACTGCGTAGTATTAATGCTCACAATCTGCAAATCGAGGACATCGTCCGCAGGAATTTTGAGGAAATGAGAACCGAGGGTGACTTGAACGACCAGGAATTCCGAAAGATTGAGGCGTTGCTTTCGAAAAACACATCGAAAGATCAGCGTCATGAATCGACGAACCAATCCTCATCGGACCTTTAAATTCACATCGGCCATCGAATGATATCGAGCCAGTGATTCATGTGGTAAGATGAAGAGCGGTGAGGAATCATCGTCGAGGTTCCAGAAAGCAACGAAGATCGGTCTGGGAGGCCGCACCCACAGGGCATCCATGCCCATGGGGAACCAATACCCAAAGCTCGAAATCCAAGGCACGGAATGCCGGTTTGCAGGGTCCATATCTGCAGGCCATCGAGCAACCAACCCGTGTCCCCATCGCTAAGCCAGATGCACCGTAAGCATTTGTGGAAGCGATAGATTTGGAGTCGAGTATGTCGTCAGGTAAAGATGTGGTTGCCAGCAGGAGAACTTCTGGTAACAGCAATACGAAAAAGAACTGCTCTTTCTGTCGCAAAAGCTATCGAGATGTCGGTCCCTTGGTTGAGGGGCCAGGCGAAGTCTACATCTGCGGTGAGTGCATCGATCTTTGTTCTTCGATGCTTCAACAAGAACAACGCCGCCGAGGCCCTAGCAAAAAGTTGTTCAACGAAATACCAACCCCTCGCTCGATCGTCGAGCATCTCGATCAATACGTGATCGGCCAAACACAGACCAAACGAACTCTAGCTGTCGCTGTTCACAATCACTACAAGCGGTTGAGCGCCGAGTGGGAAGGGTCAAACGTCGAAATCGAGAAATCGAACATTATGCTGGTAGGGCCAACCGGTAGCGGCAAGACGCTTATGGCTAGAACCCTAGCCAAGATGCTCAATGTTCCATTTGCCATCGGTGACGCCACCACACTGACTGAAGCCGGTTATGTCGGCGAAGACGTCGAGAACCTCTTGCTCAAACTTCTGCACGCGGCAGATTTCGACATCGATGCAGCACAGCGAGGAATCCTCTACATCGACGAGATCGACAAAATAGGCAAGACAAGTCAGAATGTATCGATCACGCGGGACGTCTCAGGAGAAGGTGTTCAGCAAGCGCTGCTGAAAATGCTCGAAGGAACCGTTGCCAACGTCCCCCCGCAAGGAGGCCGAAAGCATCCAGAGCAGCAGTACATCCAAATCGATACCACCAATATCCTCTTTATCTGCGGTGGCACGTTCGTCGGAATCGACGAGATCATCTCCAAGCGCCTGGGTAAAAAGTCCCTCGGTTTCGGACCAGGTTCCTCTGTCAAGGAAGAAAAAGATGTGGCAACTCTGCTTGGACAAGTCCACTCGGACGATATCCTTGAGTTCGGTCTGATTCCCGAACTTGTCGGACGCCTCCCGGTAGTAACTGCATTGGCACCTTTGGATGTGTCTGGGTTGATCAAGGTCCTGACAGAGCCGAAAAATGCCCTGATCAAACAATACCAAGCCCTTTTTGGGATGGAAAACTGCCAACTGGAATTCACCGAGAATGCATTGATCGCCATCGCCAAAAAAGCCCATACCAAGAGCGTCGGAGCCCGGGGTCTAAGAAGTATTGTCGAAGAAATCATGATCGACATCATGTTCGACCTTCCAGAGCAAGAAGAAGGGACTCTCTACAGGATCGATCTGGATGAGCAGACCGGCAAAATCGGCTCGACCAAGTCCTTGCCACAACGCAAGGAAAGTGCTTAATAGAAAGTCGACGATTTTTTGGTCCCGGATAGTGCTTGGAACTACCCGGGACTTTAGAATAGGGGTCCTAACACCGAAACGATTGGACCGTCGAGGATCTCTGAAGAATTTTCTAGTCAAAGGTGCATCGATGAAAAGGGAGACAATCGATATCTCTTCTGGCCAGGAAATCACAGAACTTCCCGGGAGGATGACAGCCCCAAACGACCTATCCAACGGTTCGGATTCGACCTCCATTGGCAATAAGCTGCAGAGTTGGGTGAAGTTCGTTGAGAAAGATACAGAGGCGAAAGTCCAAGAGTATTTGGAGCAGGTCGACGCGGGCCAAAACGGCGAATAAACCGCAACTGCTTGCTCGTTACCTTGGACTCGAATGCGAATTTTTCTGTCGACATCCCAAGGATGCCAATAAAGACTCCCTCGGCGAGTTCTCGTCCCTGCTTCGGGCGATCCAAGGTCGATTGCCGATTGCTCCGAGCACGAATCCTCTAAGGTGGTTTCTGGCAAATGGATCAAGCTTGTCTCTGGAGATGGGAGGATCCGCTGACCTGTCGACGGCTCTGATCGAAGCAGCAACCCCAGAAACCTTTAGTCCTCGGCAAGTCGTTTGTTATCAATTGGCAAACGAACGGATTTTGCAAGCGGCCCTGGAAGCTAACCGACCGGTAGATCAATGGTCACTGATCAAATCCAACAGCGATGCCTTTGGACACACCCTGGGACAGCATGAGTCTTATGACATGAGAATTGCCAGCGGGCCGTGGCTGATCGCTTGGTGGTTAGGCTTGGCGTTTCTGTTTCTGCCACTTCTGATCTATCGGATGCTTGCCTTGGTTTGGCTTGGATGCATGCTTGGATTGGCGATCGTCCTTAGTGCACTGAGGGGTACGAGTTGGAAGCCCGAGTCTACCCCCTCTGGGATTGGGGATCTAGCAAACTCCGAGCAACTGCTTGGTTTTCCCATGAAGCCGTGGCAGTGGATGTTAGCTGCGTCAGGGCTTCGTCGATTGCACAGTCCAATCGTATGGATCTTTGGATGGTTGCTGATCGGGGTTGCTTTGCGACCCCATCGAAAAAAAGCGACAGCGTTTCTTGCCTGTCGTAGCATCTTGGACGGTTCTGGTCATTTGGATTCGGAAAGTCGGTTTTGGATTTCTTCCCGTGCGGCGATTGTTGATCGAGTGATCGGCTTTGGCAGTTATAACAGAAAACGCCCCATTTTTCGGTGCGATCCGCTTTTGCGAAAACTATTGTCAGAGCCTTATTGGAGTTTCGCTCAGTATGCCCAGTTATTTCATCCCATCCAAAGGATCGAAATCGCGATCGGAGACTCAGGGCTTTGTCAGCAATCGCAGTGGCTACGAATCGGTGCGACAGCATTGGTTTTGGACTGGCTCGAGCAGACCGACGATGCCAACGTCATTCAATTGCGGTCGGTTCCCGATGCAACCCGCGAGTTCGCAAGAGATTGGATGCTGGTGCGTTCGGTTCCGGATCGCATGGGGAATGAGTTCCGAGCAAGAGAGATTTCTCGGGTTTATCTGCGATCGCTCAAAAGTTGGTTGGACAAAAGGCCCGATGCCCCAAGCGAAGCATGGGAAATCCTTGAACTTTGGCAAATGACACTCAATCAAATCGACACCATCCCGAAGAATCAGGGGCAACCGCCGATGCTGCTAGTAGGCAGGATTGACTGGATCAGCAAACTGTGGCTGATCCAGCAGTTGGATAAGAATACCGATTGGAGCATCAAGAAAAAAATCGATATCCGCTACCATGAATTGTCCAATCAAGGATATCACGCTCAGCTGATCGATGTACTCCAACTACCACCACTTCTGAGCGATCGGGAGATTGAAAAAGCCACGCGGGTTCCACCCTCGAATTCCCCTGCTTGGCGACGTGGGAATCTGATTCGTGAGCTCAGTGATTCTCCCACGGATTTAGTGATCGATTGGGAGTCAGCACGCTACCGATTGGATCAAAAAAGCTATCGCTTACGGTTCCCTCGATAAGCACCATCGTCGGCAAAGTATCCGGAAAGCTTGCCTCTTTGAAGATGTGTCCTACAGGGCGAGTAAAATTCAAGTTTTAAGGTTCGTCGGTTGTTGGTAAACTGCTTGCTCGAAGAATTCTTAGATGTTTTTTGGTTTGAAATAGGGCATGCTTTGACACTTCAAAAAAATCAACTTCACCAGGGCGATTGCATTGAACTGCTAAGTTCGCTCGATGCTGGTTTGGTGGACCTAGTGTTTGCCGACCCTCCGTTTAACATCGGTTATAAATACGACGTCTATGACGACAAGAAACAAGAGGAAGATTATCTGGATTGGAGCCGAAAATGGATCGGTCAAATTCACAGGGTTCTTAAGCCCGATGGTACGTTCTGGCTTGCGATCGGAGATGAGTATGCGGCCGAGTTGAAAATTGAGGCAAAAAAGATCGGATTCCATTGCCGTAGTTGGGTGATCTGGTACTACACCTTTGGTGTCAATTGCGTCAACGGATTCAGCCGATCGCATACCCATTTGTTTCACTTTACAAAAGACCCCAATAGATTCACTTTCAATCGGTTCAATCCTCAGATCCGCGTCCAATCGGCTCGACAATTGGTCTATGCCGATGCGAGAGCTAATCCAAATGGTCGTCTACCCGACAACACCTGGATTACACGCCCACAGGATGCCCCCCAAAGTTTTGCACCAAGCCACGATACTTGGTACTTTGCTCGAGTTGCTGGCACCTTCAAAGAGCGAGAAGGTTTTCATGGGTGCCAAATGCCAGAGCAACTCTTGGCTAGGATCATCCGCGCATCGAGCAACCCTCAAGACCTTGTGCTGGATCCCTTCGGCGGCAGCGGTACTACTCTGTGCGTCGCAAAGAAACTGGGGCGTCAATTCATGGGTTTTGAACTTTCACCCGAGTACGCAGACAAGATCCGGCAGCGTCTGGAGAAAACACAAGTCGGGGATTTGGTCGATGGCCCAGAAGATCCCATCGAAAGCGCTCCGAGCACCGCCAAGGGCAAGAAGAGGCCTAAGCCATTCGATGACCAGACCGAAAAGACGATTATCGATACCTATTTGAACATCGCCCAAGGCCACAGCGTCGAGTTCCTTTTATGTAACGCATCGCTGAATCGCGACTTCATCCGATCTTGCAACGAGCAAGGCTTAGGCGCAAACGCGGAGGTATGGAATCGTTACCTTTTGGACCTGGATAAAGAGGGCAAGCTGCCCACGCCCACCAAACCGGAAGTTCGAATCGATCGGTCGCTTTTCGATTCCATCAGCCATGCAAGCGAAGTAGCCTTGCGAATGATCGAGATCGACTATCATAAGACCTTGCATGAGATTCTTTTAAGCCCAGATTTCGCTTCTGAATTGGATCGCTTGACGGAACTTTATGGTCCTTCACCAAGCGTTGCTGGCTCGCTGGAGTATCGGCTTACAGCACTGGAGATCTGCAAAAGGTCCAAGGTCGCTTCGAAACCAGCTGCCAAAGAACGCGAGGAATGGATCAGTCAGCATAAGAAACTACCTCAACTGCGGCTTGATGAAAATCCTTGGCACTTGGAGTTCTCAGGCGTTTATGTTCTGTTTTCTCAAGACACCGCAGTCTACGTAAGCGAAGCGGACGACATGCGAAAGCAGATTGAATCGATCATGACAAATGAGCACTGGAAAAAATTGGGGATCGATCGTGTCGTGTTTTTTGCCATGGAGGGAACTCGATCTCAGCGATTCAAAGTCAAAGCGATCTTAGCTCAACACCATCGCCCGGTCCTCAATACACCCTTGATTCAAGATACGCACTAAGGTCGCTAGGTCGTTTTTCTACCGTAAACGCTGATGATCATTCCAAGCCGCATCATGTCGATGACTCCTAAAGACATGCGAGTTCCTAAATGAACAACCGGTAGCAGGGGCTTGGCAACGCTAGGTACGCGCCGCTGAAAAGTCGATTTCGGAAGTCTTGAGACCCACTCTATTTTCTCAATGACAAAGCCATGCTTGCTCATCAGTTTACTCAAGCTATGTGGATTGAAAAAATTCAAATGGGTTGGCGGGCACACAAATGGGTCTCGCTCTTGAAGCAGTCTACGAAAGAAACTACCGTAGTTTGGCAACGCGATCGCCAGAATTCCATCTTTGGCGAGGAACTCTCGCGATTTGGCAACCCATAAGTTCACATCCAATGCGTGCTCGAGTATCTGGCTCATCAAGACCACTCCCAGCGAACCAGCGGGGCACTGATAATCTTCAAACGATGAGGCGACAGGTTCTAGTCCCGTCAACTCCTTTGCGATACGGCGTTCGTTGGTGGCGAGCTCCAAAGCTTGAACATCAAACCCTTGCCGAAGTGCTTCGGCGCTGAAGAAACCATACCCACAGCCGACATCGAGAAATTTTTTGGTAGTGTTGGTGAAAGCCAGCTTAGAGATGGTGTTTACCAAACGACGGGCATCCACGGTGGAATTGGGAAAGACCCGCTCATTCTGCGTCACTTGTGCAAGAGTAGGGGGAGCTTTACCAGAATCCGCATCCCCATGACCAAAGGTCGAGTAGTATTCCATCAAGAAACTTAACGAAGGCCTGGGATTTACAAAGCAATACCCACATGCGTTACAGACATCCATGCAATAGCGGTGGTCGCCAACCTGCTTAGCTCGCCAAGGGCGAAATCCCATGCCGCATACCGGACAGGACTGATATTGAATGGAGTCTTTACTGCTAGTCATTTCAGTCCCAGTTCGGTCGGTTGCATGGATCGCCAGTTTAGATCATTTCAATTGCTGAAGAACTTGGCCGTTATCGAGTTGCCAAATCCAAAGCACTCCGTCTTGTCCACCTGCAAATGCCATGGGTACTTTACCAGCGACCACCGAGCAATACACGGCCTCACCAGGACCTCCGATGGCTCGTACTTGACCACCATTGCTCGCATCGTGCACACGGACCTGCCGATCCGCAGAAGAAGACACGACTTGATTGGTTCGACCCACAAAGGCCAGCGCAGTTACCTCTTTGCCAAAACCGGGGATGGTCCGTGTGGCCGATCCGCTTTCAACATCCCAAATCTTGATGGTGTTATCCGCCGAAGCGCTTGCGATCCAATGGCTATCGTCGTGCCAAGTCACCCCGAGCACGTGGTGGGTATGTCCCTCGAGTGTGCGTGGTGGGATATCTGCATCGACGCGATGAAGCCGAATGAGCTTATCGGCTGCACCCGTAGCCACCGTCAACCCATCGGGTGAAAGCTTCGCGACCAAGATCGAGTCGCTGTGGACTTGCCCCCAATCTTTGGCAATTCCTCCATCGGCAACACGTATCATTTTCAATTCGCCGAAACGGCTCGGTGCCCCACTGCCGACGATCAAGTGCTGGCCGTCTTGGCTCCAATCCATCGCGGTGATTCGATCGCTAAATGGCGACTCATTGGCATTGCCGATCGTGCGTTCCAATACCCATCGATTCCCCCAATCCCATACCAGCGCTCGTCCGTCTTCAAGTGTTTCGCAGAGGAATCCAGTGGCGGTTGAGACCAAGCTATGGACATTGGTTTGTCCACCCAGCAGAACGGTTTGCTGAATCCCCTTGTCGCCACGCAGGATAGAAATCGATCCGTCATTGCGTGCAGTAACGATGCTTCGATGGTCCGCAGTAAAGGTTCCCTTGACCACCGGCAAAGGCACCGCTGCGGCTTGGACTTGCATTAAGCCTTGCTCAAACTGCGTTGTTTTTTGCTTTTCTTGTTCTAAGCTTGCTTGGAATTGGGAGAGGTTTGCAGCGGCCTTTTCGATGGCTTGGGCTGCCGTTGCAATCGTTTTGTCCATCGTTGTCAATTTGGCCTCAACGTCCGTTTTGGCTTTCATCGCGGTGGCTTGAGTCTGCTTCTTGGCTTCGACATCCTTGGCTGCAGCTTCCATCTTTTTCATCGCCTCATCGACTGCGGCTCTGGCTGCAACCATGGCTGCTTCGCTGTCGGCAACCGCTTTGGTTTGAGCATCGAGTTCCGTCTGCTTCTTGCCCAGTTCCTCCATGATTTGGGTCCGGGATGTTTGCAGTTTCCCATGAGCCTCCATCTCAGCTTGCTTTGCTTTCTCAAGCTCTGGGACTTTGGCAGTCGCTCGGTCTACCTTCGATTTGTGTCTCGCGAGTACCAATTCGGCGTGCTCGATTTTGTGTTGCCCCAAAGAGTCGATCTTTTGTTCCCAGAGCAACCCTCCATCGGCAGACTTCCACGCTTTGATCAGGCCGTCAGAACCGATGGTCGCGAATTTGCTCGAGTCTCCCGCCGCGAGCACATGCTGAATAGGTCCACCGTGGCCAACTGTTCGCAAGATCACTCCATCGGTACCTTGTACCACGCGAACATTGCCATCACCGGTAGCTACCAAAATCCTAGGAACTCCACCTTCCTCGTATCGGCCCAGTCCAATCACATCCGCGACATCTCCTAAGCGATCGATTTTGTTAAGGCTTGCAGGTGCCTCGGGTGTGCCGGTGGTCATGCCCCACCAGTGCGTCTTCTTTTCAGGACTGATTCCCACAAAAGATTGTCCATCATTGGTCACAAGTGCCTTGAGAGGTTGCTCGACCTTTCCCACAAACGCAGGTTTGATCGCAACAGGGGTAGCCGTCTCGTTGGGTTCTAAGGTGAACCAATAAGCCGCCGCGTCTTCGCCAATAACCCACAGTTTCGTTCCATCGTTGCTCCAAGCCATGGAGGATACGACACTAGGACATTCCAGCATATGTGATACAGAACCTTTATCGGCTCGAAGGATTTCGAGTGTGGGCGTACGGGTTGCTTTGGCGATCGATAGACCATTACCCGCAATCGAAACCGCATGGGCACCTTTGAGCAATGCACCGAGTCCGTCTTCGGCAACCCCTGTATTTCTTTTCCAAATCTTGATATCCCGAAATCCACCGGTTGCGATCCTGGTTGCATCGGGACTGATCGCGATCGACTGGACCATATCCAAGTGAGACACCGGCAGTTGGGTTTGCAGTTGGGACTGAGTTGCCGGATCGACCAAGAAAGCTACGTCAGAGGCTGCATCAAGCGACGGCCATCGATACACGAGGGTTTGGTTGGCACGACCAGTCGCGACCCATTGTCCATCTGGGCTTGCTGCCATCGCATACATAGGACGAACCGTCTCAGGGACCTGCTTCCATTGAGCATTGCTGGAAGGTTTGAGAACGCCTGCTGGTGCACCAGCATCGATCCAGGCCTGCAGTAAGTTCGCTTCGTCGGCTGTGAGGCGTTTGGCTCCCACGGCATTTTTATCCGGTGGCATGACCGATTCGTCGGTCGCACGAACTCTTCGGACCAATTCGCTCTCGACCCCTTTACCGACTACAAACGACGCACCGCTATCGCCTCCCTTGGACAGTTTCTCGAACGACTCAAGGTTCAATCCGCCTTCTGCTTTTTGCGTGTTGTGGCATGCAAGGCAGTTGGCTCGCAGGATCGGTAACACATGATTGGCATAATCCGTTACTTCAGCAGGTGACTGACTGAAACCTGATGGTGCAAGGATCAACGTAGCAAAGAGCGCGCAAAATTTTGTAAGGTTCAATCGACGGATCTCTGGATATCTTAGGATGCTGATGCACATGGTTTGGCCTCGCGGCAATTTGTTTCGAGAGTGGATTATTTGGGTGCTTCTGGTGCAGGGACGATACGCAGCCTGAGTGGAGCGCAAGTGGTAAATGTTGGAAAATCTCTAGGTGCAATCTCTTTAGAGATCGCATCGATTTTGGGATTTGTTTCTGCAATGATTTTCTCGGCAGCCGGACGGTCTCCAGTCCAATTCGGATCGGCGAGCTTGGCTTGAATCCGATCCCTGTAAGCCACTAGCCTTGCATGGGATTCCGGATGCAAAGACTGCTTAATGACGATCTCGGTTTGAAACCAAAGTGTGTACTCGCCAACCGTAGCGTCGGCAGCTACTTTGATTTCAGGGGCCGCCTCGGCTGCATTGGGTGGCAATTCGAATTCCGCAAAGGTGACCTTTGCGGGCACATTCTGAGGCCGCATGATCCCCTTTTGCTCCCCACCGGCTCGTCGCACTGCTTTCACTGGCAACTTGCCGCTACCTCCAAGAGGTATTTCGAGAATCCAACCTGGTCCATCCCCTGCTTTGATTTGGATGGGAGCTAGCTCGTTCTCGATGACTTTCATTTGCCATTGGCTCGAAATACGAGCTTGTGGCAAGCCACGATCTCCCGATGCAGATACCGCGACCGTACACGGACGGATCGGTAGGGTTACTTCTAGCGCAGTGTTATTGGAGTCGGTCAACGTGGCTTTGGCGACGGGTTGGATCGCCCCAACCCAATTCGTTGCGTTTTCTTCGGCATAGAACACAAGCTGGGTTTCTGTTTGCCCTGGAGCGATGATTGCAGGATAAACCACGACTCCAGGAGGTAAGCCTTCGCAAGTCACATGAATCGGTCCAGCAAACCCTCCAGCTCTGCGAACACTTACTTGCAATGCGCACTGGCCACCTTTGATGAGTCCAACGCCAGTTGTTTTTGCTTGTGCAGCATTGTTGGTATCAGGTGTCCAGTGCCCGATTGCATGGAAGCGTTGTATCGGTGGTCCCACCCGAACCCTCACGCGGCTGGGTGACTTGCTCGACGGCGATAATTGAAGGTCGCAGATCGTTAAACGAACATTCTTACCAGCGGGACCTGCTGGAATGGTAAAGATTGGATCGGTTGAAGTGAATCGCGCCGCTTTGGTTCCGGCTACCGAACCGTCTTCTGCAATTGTGATGATATCGCGTCCAACGGTACTGATTCGCGCTTGATAGTCTTTGATTCTTTGCTGCATCGCGGGCTCTAGAGTCGTCCCGGCTGGAGGATTCATCGAGGCTTGTATCTCCGCGATCTGATCGGCTGTAGGTATTGGCGAGATTCGATCCGCGACAATACGAATATCAGACTGCTGGCCCTGAGAGGCACAAAAAGCTTCGCACTCAAAAACCGCTCCTTCGGCCGCTGGGAACTCGATCTCCACGGACGGCTTGGACGGAGTCAATTCTAAGGTAGCTTGCCAAGCGGGGGCAGGGTAAGTCCCACCTG
>Ga0208222_1000512_pt1 | contig 11129 bp, 9 predicted proteins | sample LakMenEpi13Sep09_FD_150694 | JGI IMG/M metagenome (GOLD analysis project Ga0208222, IMG submission 150694) | Freshwater microbial communities from Lake Mendota, WI - 13SEP2009 deep hole epilimnion (SPAdes) | ecosystem: Environmental > Aquatic > Freshwater > Lentic | place: Lake Mendota, Madison...
TGGCATTTAAATCAATAAACCTTTAGCCTTCGCCGTTGTGGCATTAAAAAAGAAAGTCCGCTCAGCGGTTGCGAAGTTTAAGAAGAAATCTAGCCCAGCAAAGGCAAAACCTAAGGCCAAGAGTGTTAAGCCAAAGGCTAAAAAGGCTCCTGTAAAAAAAGTTACAGCCAAGAAAGCTCCAGCTAAAAAAGCGCCAGTAAAGAAAGCACCAGTTCGCCCAACTCTTGCTAAAAAAGCTCCATTAAAGAAGGCCCCCGCCCAGATTATGAAGGGCGCTCATAAGACCGCGCTCACCAGTAGTACTGCAAAAGGCGGAGCAACAACTATTTCAGTTTATAAACCAGAGATCGAAGCAAGCGATCTTGTAGTTGTTCCAGAAAAACGTTTAGTGATGCCGCCGCCAATTAGAACTCCAAAGCCAGGCAAGAAAGCTCCTGCGCTAAAGCCAGTTAAGGCAGCGCCGTCACCCTTTGTTCTAGATGGCGAGGAGTCTTGGAGCGCAGCTGAAATGAAAGCAATCAAATCTGAACTTTCAAAAGATTTAATTAGATTAAAGAAAGAACTTGAAACCATTGAAAGTGAGATGGATGATCTAATTGAAGCCTCCGGTGTCGGAGCAGGCGATGATCAAGCTGATGCTGGCGCCAAAACATTTGAACGCGAACATGAAATCTCACTGGTCTATAACGCAAGAGATATGGTTTTACAGACCGAGAGAGCGTTAGAGCGAATTGAGAATAAAACTTATGGGCGCTGCGAGGATTGTGGAAGCGCGATTGGAAAAGCCCGTCTCCAAGTTTTCCCTCGCGCCACTCTTTGCATGTTATGCAAACAGAAGGAAGAGCGCCGATAAGGTCGTCGGGTGCTAATCGCGCGCGACGACTCTTTGTAATATTTACAGTATCAATATTTGCTCTGGATTTAATTACTAAAAACTGGGCCATTTCATATCTGCAATACCGCGAACCTGTTAAGGTCATTGGAGACTTTCTGCAATTAACTTTTGCCACAAACCCAGGTGCTGCTTTTAATTTAATTGGAGATGCCACTTTAATTTTGAGCTCTCTAAAACTCTGTGTCGCTGCCTTCATCCTTTTTTTCATTAGAAAAGTAACGAATGGATCCTGGGCGATTGCTCTGGGTCTATTACTTGGAGGAGTTCTTGGAAACTTGATGGATCGAGCCTTTAGACCTCCTGGGCCATGGCGAGGCGAGGTAATTGATTGGATAGAGCTACCTAATTGGCCAGTATTTAACATTGCTGATTCAGCAATTGTTACGTCAGCACTTTTAATGAGCCTTTTAGCTATTCGAAATATTGAGCCATATAAGAAGGTTATTTGATGGAGCGCGAGAAGCGAGCGATTCAGATCGATCAAGACCAAGATGGTCAGAGAGTTGATACAGCTTTAGCAAAAGTTTTAGAGCTATCAAGAAGTGTGGTGGCTGATCTACTTAATGCCGGCGATGTGCTGCAGGGAAAGAAACCGCTATCAAAGTCAGATCGGGTAAGCGCAGGAGATCGCTTAATGGTATTGATGCCAGCTATCTATGATCCACTGGAGTTAAAAGAGACGCCGATAGATACCCTTGAAATTATTTATGACGATGATGATGTTGTTGTGGTTAATAAACCAGTGGGTTGCGCTGCGCATGCAAGTCCAGGCTGGATGGGCCCAACTGTTGTTGGCGCACTTCTTGCAAGAGGTTATCGAATCTCAACAACTGGACCACAAGAACGACAGGGAATTGTGCAGAGGCTAGATGCTGGAACTTCTGGACTAATGCTGTTAGCAAAGCATGAGCGTTCTTATATTTCTATGAAGAATCAATTTAGAAATCGAAGTATCGAAAAGGTTTATCGCACCCTCATTCAAGGACATATTGATCCAGCTGAGGGAAGTATTGATGCTCCAATCGGGCGCCATCCAAGAGAGGATTATCGTTTTGCTGTTGTTGCAGATGGCAAGGCCAGCATTACTCACTATGAATTAATTGAGTACTACCAAGGAGCATCTCTATTGAAGGTAGTTTTAGAAACGGGAAGAACGCATCAGATAAGAGTTCACTTCAATGCCCTGCGCCATCCGCTAGTCGGCGATCTTGCTTACGGTGGGGACCCAGTCCTTGCCGCACGTCTGGAGTTAAAGAGACCTTGGCTACATGCGCTGGAGCTTTCTTTCAATCAACCATCCAGTGATAAGCGAATCACCCTAAATGCCCCACTGCCTGAGGACCTAACGCGCGCCCTTGCGTTGCTCGCCGTCAAGTGAGTGCAAGAGAGTAATCTGCCCGACCGTGAGCCAGGGTTTTGTCCATCTACATGTCCATACCGAGTATTCGATGCTCGATGGAGCTGCTCGCATTGAAAAATTAGCCGAGGAAGTCGCTCGCTCTGGTGATGGCGCAATTGCAATGACCGATCATGGAAATGTATTCGGCGCATTTGATTTCTATAAAACAATGAATAACGCTGGAGTTAAACCCATCATTGGAATAGAGGCGTATGTAGCTCCGGAGTCAAGGTTTGATAAGAAGCGAGTGAAGTGGGCTGAGGGCGGGGAAGATGATGTCTCAGCAGGCGGGGCATATACCCATATGACGCTCTTGGCTGAAAATAATGTTGGCCTTGCTAATTTATTTCGTCTCTCATCCCTTGCCTCGCTTGAAGGTTTTTACTACAAACCAAGAATGGATCGCGAGTTGCTCTCGCAATATAGCCAAGGAATTATTGCAACAACGGGATGTGCGGCAGGTGAGATTCAAACTCGTATCAGAATGGGGGCCTACAACGAAGCCCGGGCAGCGGCAGCAAATTACCGCGATATTTTCGGAGCAGATAATTACTTTGTTGAAATTATGGATCACGACATTGAAATTGAAAGACGCGTTAAGGATGATTTGCTAAAGCTCGCAAAAGAGTTAGGGCTCCCGCTCGTTGCAACAAACGATCTGCACTACACATATGCAGATGATGCAAAACATCATGAGGCTCTTCTCTGTATCCAATCCGGCACAACTCTGGCAGATCCGAAGAGATTTAGATTCGAAGGTAAAGAGTATTACCTAAAAGATGCAGCAACTATGCGTCGTATCTTTAAAGATCTTGAAATTGCCTGTGATAACACCCTTGCAATTGCTGAAAGATGCAATATAAAGATGCGAGAAAATGAGAATCTGCTCCCACAATTTGCAGTACCAAAAGGTGAGAGTGAGAACTCCTGGTTAGTCAAAGAAGCTGAAGCTGGATTATTGGAAAAATTTGGAGCAAAGAGTATGGATGAGATTGCTCCCCAATATCAGGCGAGACTTCACTTTGAATTAGATGTGATGACAAAAATGGGATTTGCAGGTTACTTCTTAGTTGTTGCAGATCTTGTAGCTCACGCAAAGAGAGAAGGTATTCGTGTTGGGCCGGGAAGGGGATCGGCTGCAGGATCTTTAGTTTCATTTGCTTTAGGAATTACCGGCCTTGATCCAATTAAGCATGGATTGCTCTTTGAGCGTTTTCTTAATCCAGACCGTATCTCCATGCCTGATATCGACTTGGACTTTGATGAGCGTAGGCGCTCCGAGATGATCAGGTATGCCACCAATAAATATGGTGATGATCGAGTGGCCCAAATCATTACTTACTCAACTATTAAAACTAAAGCTGCGATAAAAGATGCTGCCCGAGTTTTAGGTTATCCCTACGCTCTAGGTGAGCGCTTAACAAAGGCGCTACCACCTCCAATTATGGGAAAAGATGTTTCATTTCACGGCGTTTTTGATAAGGACGATGAGCGCTACGGCGAAGCGCAAGAATTTAGAAATATATATGAGAGCGACTCTGACTCTAAAACTATTGTAGATATGGCAAGAGGGCTTGAAGGACTGAAGCGACAGTGGTCAGTTCATGCTGCAGGAGTAATTCTTAGTAGAGAACCTTTGATTGATGTGATTCCAATTCACAAAAGAGATGTGGATGGCTCGATTATCACTCAGTTTGATATGGGGGCCTGCGAAGCAACAGGGTTATTAAAAATGGACTTTCTCGGACTTCGAAATCTTTCAGTTCTTGATGACTGTCTAGAAAATATTAAGAACAACCAGGCAAAGACAATTGTTTTAGAATCCTTAGAGTTGTCAGATAAGAAAACCTTTGAATTACTTTCAAGAGGTGAGACTCTAGGGGTATTTCAATTAGATAGCGCTCCGATTCGAGCCCTGCTTAGATCAATGGCGCCAGATTCATTTGAAGACATTTCAGCTGTTATTGCGCTATATCGCCCCGGACCTATGGGAGTTAATGCCCATAATGATTACGCAGATCGCAAGAATAAACGTAAGAGAATTGAGCCAATTCATCCTGAGTTAAGTGCGGCCCTTGATGAGATTTTGGCAGATACCTATGGACTTATTGTTTATCAAGAACAAGTTATGGCAATTGCACAAAAGCTTGCTGGTTTTTCTCTAGGACGAGCAGATCTACTGCGTAAAGCTATGGGTAAGAAGAATAAAGAGATTCTGGATAAAGAGTATGTTCACTTTGAAGAGGGCATGCGTAATAATGGATTTTCAAGTATTGCTATCGAAGAGCTTTGGAAGACACTGATTCCATTCTCAGATTACGCCTTTAACCGAGCACATAGCGCAGGCTATGGCGTCCTATCATTTTGGACCGCTTACCTAAAGGCGAATTATCCAACTGAATATATGGCAGCTCTTCTTACCAGCGTTAGAGATGATAAAGATAAGTCAGCGCTTTACCTTAATGAATCTCGTCGCATGGGAATCAAAGTTTTGCCTCCTGATGTGAATTTCTCAAATGCTGCGTACACCCCAGGGGGTAGCGACATTAGGTTTGGCCTAACTGCCATTAGAAATATTGGAGAAAATGTTGTGGCATCGATAGTAAAGAATCGCAGCGAGAAGGGTAACTACACCTCCTTTAGCGATTTTCTAGCTAAAGTCGATGGAACGGTCTGTAATAAAAAAACAATAGAGTCATTAATTAAGGCCGGGGCCTTTGATTCACTGGGGCATTCGCGCAAGGGGCTAATGAGTATTTATCTAGAAGCTATTGATTCTGTGATGGAAGAAAAGCGCGCCCAGGCTATTGGTCAATTTGATTTATTTGGCGGGGCAAATGAAGTGAGCGCAAATGGTATTTCAACTCTGGCGCTAGAAGTTAGTGATCAGGAGTGGGAAAAGGCGCTGCTACTTTCCTATGAGAGAGAAATGCTGGGTCTATATGTTTCAGATCATCCACTTCTTGGAGTGGAGCATGTTTTAAGAAGCGCAACTGATACAACAATTAGTCAGATTTTAGATGAAGGGGTAGTTCACGATCAGATAATCACTATTGCAGGTCTAATCACAGCGGTTCAACGAAAAGTTAGTCGGCAAGGACAATCTTGGGCAATTGTCACAGTTGAAGATCTTGAAGGCGCTATCGATGTGCGCTTCTTCTCATCTACCTATCAAACCCATGCTCTAAATTTAATAGAAGATCGAATCGTAATTATTCGTGGAAGAATTGATAAACGTGAGGAGACAGCGCAGATTACGGCTCTTGAGCTAAACCTTGCCGACATAAATCAAGCACCAATTGGTCCCTTTGTAATCAAACTTGAAGCCGAGCGATGCACACCTCCTGTTGTAGATCGAATGAAGGAGATATTGCGCTCCCATCCTGGAACTAGAGAAGTCCATCTAAAAATTGAAGGTGGCGCAAAGAACACAATTCTTAAGCTCGACGATGGATTGAAAATCACTGCCTCACCAAGTTTGAGCGCAGATCTCAAGTCAATTCTTGGTCCAGACTGTTTAGTTTAAGCAGAGATAACTCTCTGCAAGATTAGAGGCAGTGCACTTAGAATAGTGCGGATGAAAAAATTGGAGTTACTACCTGCCCTTGATATCCGCGCCGGAGAGGCAGTCCGACTAATTCAAGGTGATCCCCGTCAGCAGAGTAAGTATGGATCTGCCCTAGATGTAGCACTTGAATTTCAAAGTGCTGGTGCCGAGTGGATTCACCTAGTTGATTTAGATGCAGCGTTTCGAACTGGCTCCAATTATGATCTTTTAGTAGAAGTTGTTGGAAAATTAGATGTAAAGATCCAGTTATCAGGTGGAATTCGAGATCAAGAGTCTTTGGAGCGCGCACTTGCGACAGGGTGCCACCGAGTTAATCTCTCTACTTCAGCGCTTCTAGATTTGTCATGGTGTGAATCTGTAATCAAACGTTTTGGCGAAAGAGTTGCCGTAGGGCTCGATGTAACAGGAAGAACATTGGCGGCGCGAGGTGATATTCAAGAGGTCGGCGACATATTTGAAGTTCTAAAGCAATTAGATGGCTACGGTAGCTCTAGATATGTATTAACTGATGTGAGTAGGGATGGAACGCTTCAGGGACCAAACCTTAATCTGATCAAGTCAGTTTGTTCAGAAACAGATAGACCAGTAATTGCATCTGGAGGAATCTCGCAGTTAAGCGACATTCAATCTCTTCGAGAGCTGACAGAAATAGGGGTAGAAGGAGCAATTATTGGGAAGGCTTTGTATGCCCACAACTTCACTATTGGACAAGCCCTAGAAGTAGCAGCAAAATGAACACTATGAGACCGACTCAAATTGAAGCGGTCAAAAATGTAGAAGGTAAATAAATGGAGCGAATGAACCTTGAACAGTTTCGCTCCTATGCGAAGGAATATAATGTCATTCCTGTTTCGCAAGTACTGCTTGCAGATAATGAAACTCCACTGACTCTATATTCAAAGTTAGCTCAAAATCGTGAGAATACATTTCTCTTAGAGTCAGCAGAGCATGGTGGAGCTTGGTCTAGATACTCTTTTATTGGCGTTCGAAGTGAAGCAACCCTTACCGAGAAAAACGGAGTTGCTCATTGGCTTGGAAGTATGCCAGCAGGTGCGCCAAATGGAATTGATCCTTTAGAGGCTCTAATGATTGCCTCTAAACATCTTCGATCGCCAAAGATTGAAAATCTCCCACCATTAACAGGTGGCTTAGTCGGCTATATGGGCTATGACGCCGTGCGAAGGCTGGAGAAACTTCCAAATTTAGGAATTGATGAATTAAAGCTGCCAGAGATTGCATTTATGTTGACTACAGATTTAGCTGTTTATGATCATCTTCAAGGAACTGTGATTCTGATAGCTAATGCTATTAATTGGGATGGCTCCGATGAACGAGTAGATCTTGCATATCAATCGGCTATAAAGAGATTGGATCAAATGCAGGAGGCGCTTCTAAATAAGATAGATAGCAATATTTCTAAGATAGGAAAGAAGTCAGCGCCAAGCTTTACTGCTAATTTCACTAAAGATCAATTCTGTAAAAGCGTTGAAAGCATCAAAGAACAGATTAGATCTGGCGAGGCATTCCAAGTTGTTTTATCTCAGAGATTTACGATGAATTGCCAAGCATCCTCACTTGATGCGTATCGAATGCTTAGGCTCCACAACCCCAGTCCATATATGTATCACTTCAGATTTGCAGATGGGTTAAGTGTTGTTGGCTCAAGTCCAGAGGCGTTGGTTAAAGTCACTGGTAGTGAAGTAATGGTGCATCCCATTGCCGGAACTCGAAAACGTTCAACAAATCAAGAAGAAGACTTAAGGCTAGGCGAGGAGCTTTTGGCAGATCCTAAAGAGCGCGCTGAGCATCTAATGCTGGTAGATCTTGGCAGAAATGATTTGGGAAGAGTTTGCGCACCGGGCAGCGTAAATGTTGTGGAGTTTATGCAAATTGAGAGATATTCACATGTCATGCATATTGTCTCAACTGTCATTGGTGAGCTAGATAGGGCTAAGTCATCTGTGGAGGCCTTATATGCAGTATTTCCTGCAGGCACTCTCTCAGGAGCACCTAAGCCCAGAGCGATGGAGATGATTGAAGAGTTAGAACCATCAAGACGAGGAATCTACGGTGGCGCAATTGGGTATATAGATTTCGCTGGGAATCTTGATACTTGTATTGCTATCAGAACTGCAGTGATAAAAGAGAAGAAAGCATATGTGCAAGCAGGAGCTGGAATAGTGGCAGATTCAAACCCAGTTAGTGAATATGAGGAGTGCCTCAATAAAGCCGCGGCAGTGCTTGGCGCAATTGAAGCGGCAAACTCACTAGAACCAATTGGAGAAAAGGACTAGCTGCGATGAGCGTTCTTAATTCAATAATCGCTGGTGTTTTAGAAGATCAAGCTAGGCGCCAACTATCTAACTCTGAGCTAGAGGAGAAAATGGCATTAGCTGCTAAGCCCCTTGATGTTTTGGCAGCTCTTAACAGAGAGAAATTTTCAATCATTGCAGAAGTTAAGCGATCAAGCCCTAGTAAAGGGTCCCTTGCCGAAATACCTTCTCCAGAAAGACTTGCAAGACAATATCAAGAGGGCGGAGCAGCAGTTATTAGCGTCTTAACTGAGCAGAGACGCTTTGGTGGTTCGCTTAAAGATTTTGAAAAAGTTAGAGGCGAAGTCACAATTCCAATTCTACGAAAGGACTTTATAGTCAATGAGTATCTAGTCAAAGAATCAAGAGCCTATGGTGCAGATCTGATTCTTCTAATTGTTGCAGCGCTAGGCGATGATGAGTTAAAACGGCTCTATGAGCTAGTGGTAAGTCTTGGAATGCAAGCACTCATTGAGATTCACAATCAAGAAGAACTTGAGCGGGCCCTCGCTATAAGCCCAAAAATAATTGGAGTAAATGCACGGAATCTAAAGACTTTAGAGATTGATCAGAGTAACTTCGCAAAACTACTGCCTCAGATTCCATCCGGAATCGTTCGTATTGCTGAGTCAGGTATGTCTGAGCCAAGTGATGGGCAAAGTGCTTTGATTGCTGGAGCAGATGCGATCTTGGTAGGAGAGGCTCTAGTTAAATCAGAAAGTCCTGCCGATAGCGTTCGCGAATTCTTAAATGTTGCAAACTCTTGAAGGAAAGTAGACTAAAGGGTATGGAGCGCATTGAACTTGTTGGCCACTTTGGCCCTTATGGTGGGCGCTTTGTCCCAGAGGCTCTAATTGGCGCGCTGGATGAATTAGAGGCAGCTCATAACTCGGCTTCTAAAGATCCTGAATTTCAAAGAGAACTAAACCATTTACATAAGAGCTATACCGGTCGGCCATCAATAATTACTGAGGCTAAGAGATTTGCCGAGCATGCTGGAAATGCAAGAATTCTTTTAAAGCGTGAAGATTTGAATCACACCGGGAGCCATAAAATTAATAATGTTCTTGGTCAAGCACTTCTCACCAAACGAATGGGCAAGAAGCGAATAATCGCTGAAACTGGAGCAGGCCAACATGGCGTTGCTTCAGCAACTGCAGCAGCCCTACTTGGTCTTGAGTGTGTGGTTTATATGGGCGAGGAAGATACAAAACGCCAATCTCTAAACGTCGCCAGAATGAAGTTACTTGGCGCAACTGTTGTTCCAGTTACAACTGGCTCTAGAACTCTAAAAGATGCTATAAATGAAGCGATGCGTGATTGGGTAACTAATGTTTCAACTACTCACTACCTATTAGGAACTGTTGCTGGTCCTCATCCTTTCCCAACTATGGTGAGAGATTTTCATCGCATAATTGGAATTGAAGCAAGGCAGCAAGTATTAGAGATGACCGGAAGGCTTCCAGATGCAGTTTTAGCTTGCGTTGGCGGAGGATCTAATGCGATAGGAATATTCCATCCTTTTATTGATGATGCGGGAGTGCGATTGATTGGGTTAGAAGCTGGTGGTGCCGGAGTTGAAAGTGGTAAACACGCTGCAACTATTGTGGGTGGGACACCTGGAGTTCTTCATGGCACCAGGTCTTATCTACTTCAAGATAGTGATGGGCAAACCATCGAGTCTCATTCAATCTCTGCTGGCCTTGATTATCCAGGAGTAGGCCCAGAGCATGCCTACTTGCATGACATTGGACGAGCTGAATATCGCGCAATCACCGATGACCAAGCGATGCATGCCTTCTCACTACTTTCAAAGAGTGAGGGAATAATTCCAGCAATCGAGACTGCGCACGCACTAGCTGGAGCGCTTCAAGTTGGTAATGAACTGGGAAGTGGTGCAATCCTTCTAATTAATCTCTCAGGACGCGGTGATAAAGATGTTCAAACAGCTGCGCAGTACTTTGGAATTCCACTCTAGGAATATTGCAATCAATGAGTAAAGAGAGTTTGGCGCAGGTCTTTGCACGAGCCAAGAGCGAAAATAGAGCAGCCCTTATCGGTTATATGCCAGCGGGCTTTCCAACCCTTGAAGGATCCAAAGAATTAATAAGAGCGCTAATTGCTGGTGGAGTAGACATCGTCGAAGTGGGTTTTGCATATAGCGATCCAGTTATGGATGGAGCGATAATTCAAGAAGCTGCTGAGATTGCTCTAAGAAATAAAACTGGCGCTAAGGAAGTTTTGGAAGTTGTTTCTGGCGTGAGTGTTCCATCTTTAGTTATGTCTTATTGGAATCCGATTGAGCGATTTGGTGTTAAGGAATTCACAAAGGCTCTTGCTAGTGCGGGGGGAGTTGGAGTCATAACTCCAGATCTAACTATTGAAGAGTCAGGTGATTGGATTGATGAGACTGAGAGAAATGACTTGCATCGCGTTTATGTTGTTGCTCCCAGCACAGATGATTCAAGATTAGCCAAAGTTGCAGATAAGTGCTCTGGATTTATTTATGCAGCAAGTCTTATGGGAGTAACTGGAGCAAGAAACTCTCTATCAGATGGCGCCAGTGAATTAGTTGCAAGACTTCGCAAGGTTACAGATCTTCCAATCGCGGTGGGCCTTGGAGTATCCACTGCGAAGCAGGCTGCAGATGTTGCAAAGTTTGCCGATGGGGTCATTGTGGGCTCAGCATTTATTAAGTTAGTACTACAGGCTCCTGATATCACCCAGGCATGCAAAAACGTTACCTTGTTAGCTCGTGAGTTGTCTGATGGGGTCAGACAGGGCCGAGTCGGCTAGTTTCTAGAACTTGGTTTAGACTTACAGCCATACGTAGTTAGGAAAATCTAAAGGAGTAGGAATAGTGCCAAAAGAACCGCGCCAAAGAAAAGTAAGTAACTCTGCTAAATCTGGAGATACTGTCACTAGAAATATCGTGATTGGCATGATTGCACTTGT
>Ga0208222_1000513_pt1 | contig 11120 bp, 4 predicted proteins | sample LakMenEpi13Sep09_FD_150694 | JGI IMG/M metagenome (GOLD analysis project Ga0208222, IMG submission 150694) | Freshwater microbial communities from Lake Mendota, WI - 13SEP2009 deep hole epilimnion (SPAdes) | ecosystem: Environmental > Aquatic > Freshwater > Lentic | place: Lake Mendota, Madison...
AAGCCTCCAGACTAGGAGGGGTGGAATTGAGGACAGAGGGTGGAAACGAGGACAGACGAGGTCAAGAAGGGGATGTTTTTGCAACGCAAAACACCCCACGACGCCTATATAAAGGCGCCCCAGGCGTAAGAGCCTTAGACTTAAGTTAGACGAGTCTGATACCACATCAGACTTAATTCAGACTTTGATCCTGACTAGATAGCCCTTTGGCTGAACTGTCAGATCAGATCCTCCCAACTGCTTTTAGCGGTTATCAAAGTGCTTAAGAGTGAAGTAGCTACTTCCCACTTATCCTTCCATCTCGTGCCACCATAAATAGACAAAGTCCTTGTCACGCTCAGATTGTAGGTGTTCGTACTAAGATCACAATACTGCAGTCAGAGAGTCTTAGCCTGCTTATAGATCGTAAGGTCGTGTCTGACTTATGACTATAAGTAGTGGAAGTCAAAAGGCTAAACCTTATAAGTCTCTAGAGTTGGAATCGCTTAGGTTTTCTACGACTCTTTAGACCTAGCACTTAAGGTTTACAGTTGTTATATTTCATATAACATACTGAGGTTCTGCCCTACCGTGTGCAGGTTTGCCGTTGCATTACTTGCCGGTTTGGATATATCGGGGTCTCCCCCTTTATGTCGTTGAGAACCATTCCAACCTTCCTAAAACCTATCCTAACTTATTAGCGCCTAATAGGGTTAAGTCTCACCCTGTTAGCACTCTACAGCCCTTGCGAGCTAGAGTGGTTAGACGCTGTAGCTACTTACATTTTTATTCAAAGCGCATTGATAGAGGATACTTGTGACGTGAATATCCTAAGTGAAAGAGGAACATCCCTACAGCTTCATCAGTGAATCAACAGAAGCCCATAGAGGAAGTTACTTCAGTAGAGGAACTACGTGGAAGAATCCTACACCTCCTGCGTCAACGTCACATTTACTACAAAGAATTACAGGCAATAGGCTTTAATTTAATTTACAGGCATATCGTAAATTAGTTGTAGTAATATCACTGTGTAATATAAGTGCATAAATTAATTGAGTTCAAGTATAATATCATATAGGTCAAACAAGAAATAAATTACATATACTCGTTATTTCTTCCATTTATTGATCAGTCTATACAGAAAACTCCAATTTCAACGTTAACGTTTCCATCCCTTATTTTGAATAAAAACTCTTTAGTCCGATATTATCCGTTCCTACTATCCTGGGTCAATTCTTCTTTATTCCTTTCCTTCAAGACTAATATTGAGATCCAACGCCGCACAAGACCCGCGTGGCAGCATTAACATTCTAAATACACTGAACTGGCGTTGTAAATAATACTTCTTCTCTGTTATTTTCAGTGGGAAATACCACATCCTTCTTACATTTAAGAGATATTTGACTGTATTGATCATATTCATAAGCTGATCACTTATATAATAGATCACAGGAAGATCTCCCCCGTTTCAGGATTATTCAGGTATTTCAGGAAATAGAAAATAGAGAAGATCGAGAATTCTGTAATAGAGAATTGTCACCAATATATTCTGTCTGCTTTTCGTATGAGATTCAGGCCTATTAAAAAGAGCTGATTGTCTCCAAAGACAGGTCACCCTTTACACTGGTGCATAGTTCCGTTCAGAACAAGAATTTCAATATTTGTCCACAAGCGGACTAACGATATAATTCTCCTCATCCCCGTGTGTTGACGGAAGGGTGTTACTCCAACTCTTCTGCGAAGAATTGTTGTACATCTAGGTTCCGTTTCACAGGAACGTACTACTGAAAGTACTGGTAAACACTGTACAAGAAGTCATAATTGGAAAAGACTTACTCAATACCAACTAAAAGTTATCTGGGAATCATTCATAAAGGTCGTCTTTAAACAAAATGGAGTTGATTCAATCGGCAATGCGCCGCAGCCATAGCAGGGATTCAGCCAGATCAAGAAAATCTGAAGAAGGTACCACTGCCCGCCATGGTCATCACTCACAGGATCCTATTTATCAAAACGAAGGTAACAATGATTGTGACGACAATTATTCAGTCCTCGGCTCAGAAGACTCGATTCTCCCAGAAAATTATGAGCAAACCAAGAATGATCCCATTGGGAAGATACTTTTAGATATTGCCCACGACCAAACCATGCTAGCGAAAAAATGTAAACTCGAAAATATGAGTGTCAACATCCATGAAATATGTGAAAATTTTGAAAAATTCATGGACATCGGCGAAAAACAAAGACAAAAACACAGTGAACAAACGCAAGATGAAATGGAACAAAGATTAATTCGTAAGAAATTAAGTAGCCATTTAATCAACCAAGCGTTCAGACCTCCAGCTTTTGCAAAAACCCCAGCTTTAACATCTATTGGAAGAACGTCAGACATATTGAAATTATTCCCTCACAGAAATAATAAATTTTCAGGGCATCCTAAAGACAACTTAAGCCTGCTTGAATTTATAACCTCCCTAAATGCTGCGCAAGAGCAAGCACATCTAACGGAAAAAGAATTCAGACAAATGCTTTTGGCATGTACTACAGGTCCAGCCCATCAATTTTTAATTGACTGGATGGAAGAAAATGATGAAGATATGGCAAGTACATACCATCAACTCGCCCTGAGGTTTGACAATAGAATGACAGCTGAAGAAGCAAAGAAACAATTATTCAACTACAAAGCTCCCAAAGATAAGACTCTGGCCCAAGTGGAAAGTCACATTATGTCATTAGCACATAGGGCCAGCACAATATATCAGCCAGGAGACGCAAGAAAGCAAGCGCGAGACCTGGAAAGTTGTGATACACTTATTAGATGTCTCCCACCTAATTCATCAGATATGGTCAGGAAAGTACACGGAGAATTATGTACGGAATTGGGAAGACCGTGCTCAGCTACAGATTTATCTAGAGCACTTCACAACTTACGTCACTCAATTGACGCAGACATCAAATTACACGGAGTCAGCGGAGAGTCTAGAAATAAAAACAAATACCCTATCAAAAGTCACAATAGGGGTAAAGTTAATTCATATTCTAGCTATGGAATAAATACGGCACCTACACCGGCACCTTCCCCCACTACGCCGATGCGGACAAATGCACTATCCGCAAGGGGAAGACAACGATCTACATCTGGACTTAGAAGAAAGCTCCCATCTTCTACACCTACGTCTTCCAGAGGAGGACCTAGAAGAGGAACCTCAAGAGGAGGTCCTAGACGACAAATGAAAATCACAGGGTGTTCGCTGTGTGGCTATAAAAACCACCAGACAACAGATTGTCAAAATATGCGAAACGCTGCCGGGAAAGTTATACGAGTACATCCCGTACAAGGTACCTGTGGGCTCTGTCCAGGTAGTCGTAAAGATACCTTACATCACCCTCCTACTCTATGTCCTTTCAAGGTCAATGGCTTCCTACATGGAAGATGAAGGGACGAAGCTGACATGTCGGATTTAAATATGCCTAAACCGGCGGAGGAAGTGAAAAAGGTAATATCTCCAGAAAAGTCATATTCGGATATAAATGCGAAGCTTATGGAGATGGCAGGAATGGGAAAAATATCTGCCACCGCTTATATGATAACCATATTTAACAGTCAGCTACAATTACAGGGAGAATTCCCACCAAATAGCATATATGCAGCTTTAATAAGCGACAGAAAGCAATATGCTCCATTCTATATAAATAAGTATAGAGTAGTCGGCCTTGTTGATTCAGGCGCAGACATGTCATGTATGCATGACACATTGTTGCAGAAAATCCTTCCAAAAAGCAAGTGGAAATTTGACAAGCCACAAGAGCTTATTAGTGCTTCAGGCGATACAATGAAATCGCTAGGAAACTTAGATATTGACATATATTTGTCACCGTATTCCAAACCAATCAGAACCACTATATGTATCATACCCAGTATTCCAAATACCCCAGATTTTATTTTGGGTATGAATTCTTTAGCAACAGCCAAAGCGATTATCAAGACATCAGGAAAAGATGGAAAGCCAGAGCTCATATTTGAAAAACCAATATACACTGAGCATACGGTATACCATAATTCACCAGCTGAACAGACCACATGTCTAGGTTTCTATACATTGAAACCATATGAAACTAAGCCGGTTCAATTTGAGCTTAATCAAGCGGCACCAGTGGTCCGAACTGATATCATTTTAATCACCAGTCCGATTCTGAAAAAGATAAACATTTTACCTACCAGGACGGAATTGGAATTTGATAAACAAAAGGATTGCTATATTGCCACGGCGTTAGTATCAAACCTGACATCTGAAGTCTTAAAAGGTCATGTATGGGGTCACTTTGAAATAGTAACCAATAAGTTGAACGTGCCCATTAAAGAAGATGATACATATCATCTTAAGCAGATGTTGAAGAAACATCCTTTTGGGAGAGAAATCCTCTGTTCAACATTAAAAGACGACATTAATCTACCCGTCTTAACTATCAACAAAGTAAGTTTCAATCAAAATCGAGTGAATGAAACAGAAGATGAGAAAATAATCGACTTTGATCCTAAGAATACCATAATGAAAGGAGAACCAACGTACTCTGGAGAAGTGGAAATTAATTCTGATTTAATCGATCCAAAGGGAATCGAATTACCCACACAAGTATTCGAGAGCGCAGCGGACGCTATAGATTTGGACAGCTATAATGAAGAAGTGAGACCATTCATAAAAGAAATATTTATTGACAAATACCCACAAGTAGTAGCCTTGCATGCCATAGACGCAGGAGACCTGAGCTTGACCTTAGGTTTAACCCAAATTAGACTCAGGCCAGGGGAAGTATTGCCAAAGTGCAAGCGCATTTTTCACATGTCGCCAAATGACACTAGGCATCTCAATGACATATGCGAACTATTAATTAAGTTCGGATATCTCATTAAAACACCCATGGAAGCGGATGGAACACATCTGTATGGCATGGCCTCATACCTGGTAACTAGAGCTAAACCTGGAACTTTAGGACGATTGGTAGTTGATTATTCACCAATCAACAGTTTAATCCAATCACCAGCGAATATCATTCCTGACATCAATAATACGTTACAATTCTTGTCAGGTAAAGCTCTATATACAAGTCTGGATCTCAAGCAAGCCTACCTAAGTCTCAAAACTGATGAAGAAAGCAGGGTATTGTCAACATTTTTAACCCCAACAGGAAGCTATCGTTGGACTTCAGTTCCGACAGGGATGGCAAATTCACCTGCCTATTGGGCAGATGCTAGTGAAAGAATGATTCACTATGAACCTGTCCTGGACAAAAATGACAAACCAATTTATGAATGTAAGAACGTGGTCAAAATGAAGAAAGATCCATTACCCTACGTGAAACATTATTTTGATGACATACTCACTACATCACCATTGTGCAAAACCTTCCATGAGACCATCACATTGCATTTCCAAATATTGGAACAGTTAGTCAAGAGATTGGCATTCCATGGAAGCAAGATATCAATGAATAAAAGTGACTTTGCAAAATCAAAAATATGTTTCTTAGGATGGTATGTAAGTAACAACTTTGTCATAGCGGACCCACGCCGCATAGACAAAGTTCGAAACTTTACCTTTCCAGAAACTAAGAAAGCAATGAGAAGCTTTTTAGGATTAATAAACTCCCTTAGGAGGGTAATCCATTTAAAAATCCTAGAAGATGCCCACGCCCTCACCCCACTAACAAGCAGTACCAAACCTTACAAACCTACGCAAGAACACAGAGACATCTTTGTCAAAGTTAAAGAAGCTTTAGTGTCTCAACCACTGTTCAACAATTTGGTAGACGAGGCAGCACCCAAATATCTATGGGTGGATGCATCCACAGGTTCAGGAGTCATTGGAGCAGTGTTGGCCCAAACAAAGCGAGGTGTACCAGATCAAAAGATAGTACCCACGTGCCTAGATTTGGATGACCCAGCACACAGAATCATATATGACAAGGCATTGCCATATGAACCAGTGCAAGTTTATAAGAGTCTACCAATAGAATTACCGAAACCATCGGTAATCAAAACAATTCCACCTGATATAAAACCAAAAGGAAAATTCCATGAATTTAGTGAAAATAATTTGCATGACTCATTCTTTCTCAGTGTAGCAGCCATTTTAGCCGTCTACAACTGTAAACCCATACAGAAGACGACAGATCTACGAGAATTGGCTGTGAAGGAACTAAGAAAAGGAGTCCTTGCATTGAAGCTACGAGATTTCACATTCAATAATAATTACACTCAATATCGTGATTATTTGGAGGAGTTCAAGAAAGGACAACACAATGTGGATGAAAATTTCTTTTTGATTGAAGCTTTAGCATTGGCTCTATATCGCCCAATCATACTAATCTCTACTCTAGCAAAACACAGGAGTAATCCCATTCTGAAATTTAATCCAGAATCCACAAAACCGCCACTTATAATGGCCGTTCATAAAAAGGATAATATCATCTACTTTGTACCTTTCTTTCTCAACAAAAATATAAACTTTACCCTATCAGATTTATATCAGAAAATGGAAATCATTGCGTACAGTTCGAAAACAATACCAGAGAATATGATACATTCTGGCATCTTAACTCAAGAACTGGTAGCCATTCTAGAAGCATTAAAATCTTTCAACAGATTTATCTCCTCAACACCAGTGACACTACTCACTGATTCAAAATGCTTATACTACCTATTCAATGGAAAAGTGATGAATACATGTGCGAAAACAAAACGATGGTGTGTTAAACTCTATACTGATCATAACAATGTCAAAGTAAAATTCGTTAAAACTAGCGAAAATCTCGCTGACTTTTTGACACGCGAAGGACTACCACGTGGAGATCTTGAAAAATTTGATCTCAAAACAGTGGAGATAATCGATTTCTTTGACAAACTTCCAAAGGATGAATTTACACTGTCCGAATGGGCACAGTACTGTCATGATCACCCAGAATTCCTCACCATCAACAGGAAAGAAGATAAAAAATCTAAGGTTGACAAAGATAAAAAAGAAGCAAAGTTTGTGAAGAAACTTGTCATGTCAATTAGACAAGGAATTGACAATATAAAGGACATTGTCACTCCACTGGAAATTCTTAAAGAGAGACTCTCACGAGCAGAAATTATAAGAAATCAAAAGAAAGAATTTGAAAATATCTACACAGCATGTCTAGCTGGGGAAAATTTTGAATTTATTGATGAACACAGTGATCAAAAACACAAGTACAAATTAGTATCCGATCTGTTGTTAATATACGACAAATTCTACAAAATACTCCTTCCACCGTCCATGACTGGTTTACTGCTTAGCTTCACGCACCTGCTAGGTCATAAGGGTTTAGCAAGAATGATGGCAGATATGGAATCATACTATTTCGAAACGAAATATAGCATAACAAAGCGCTTCATTAAGTGTTGCTATGCCTGTTTCTTAAGCCATAAATCAAGCAGGCGCTCCAAACTTGGAGTCTATCCAGTTCCGACCAAAGCCATGGAAGAAGTGGCAGTAGATTTAGTAGAAAATCTCAACAAAGTCAACGGTTTCTCACATCTCATGATAACAAGATGTGCCCTGACAAATTTCACCTTAATACATCCTCTTGAATCAAAATCAGCCCGAGAAGTATCAAGACTTTTTATGAATGCTGTACTGGTACCTTTTGATATCAAAAGAGTGCACCAAGATAACGGCCGTTGCTTCCGAGCGCATGACTGGCTGGAATTAATGTCATTATTTGATGTTAAAATCATCAACACATCAGCCATCAATCCTGAAGCCAGAGGATTTGTAGAAAGAACCGTTGGTCTAGTCAAACTAATGATGAAGAAATACTTGGCCACAGCAAGTTCAGGTACCCTATACTGGGACATGATTACATACGCTGTGAACAAAGTGATGAATTACACAACAGATCCGGTATCCGGATTAAAACCAGCAGAAATGGTTTTTGGTAGTGAAAGTACTGGACCAGGCTTTCTAAGAAATGAAGCCATGGCTCCACCTCACTACTCGGTTCAAAACAATAAAATCAAAATGGAAAAACTCAATGCAGAATTAAAAGACATGGTAGAATTTGCCACAGAAAAGTGGACACAGCTAAAAATGGAAACGAATGAAAGATTAAACAAAAACCGTATCGTTAAGAAATGGAAAGAAAACGATATTGTATTTGTTTTGGATCGCCTGCAGATTCCAGGCAATCCACGCCCGCTAAAATTACGCTTTAACCCATCACCATATCTAGTGGTGAGATGCTTATATAGTACCAGTCTTCTAAGACGAATTAGCGATGGTTTTCTAGCTCTTTACAGCAATGACCACCTAAAAAAGTATAGCGGCGCCGATCCAATTTTTGCTACATTACCGGCAGAAATTAATAAAATACTGCTGAACGATTTCCAAAACTTTCTGGCGGAAGATTTCTCAACAATTACAAAATTTGATACAATGGAAATACCAAACGGAATTCAACTTTATGATCCCTCTGATGAAACGGTTACATATGAAAACGAAGAAATACGCGAAACCGGCCAAGATGAAATCATCAACAAAATAAACAGAATCGAGCCGCTACAAGATGAGTTCTCACCAGAAGAACCATTTGATAATGATACTACGCAGATAGTACCAACAAAAATTGATTTACCGGCGCGTTCATTAATAGAAAAAGATCTGTTAGATCTCCAAAATAACACAGATCAAGATCAAGAAGATGATCTTAAACAAAATGAAATCAATACTGAACAAGATTCAGATGAAGACGATCCACCTGAAGAATTACAAGGTCGTCAATTACGTACAAAACGTAAGAAAACAGTTAAATTTGATCCATCTACATTCCCGCAAAGACGCGGATTTAAATAACGCACTGACATAACCTCTAAGGGTTAAAAGTCATTGCCCTCTTGTGGAGCAAAGGGTGGGTGTATATGTCCCATATCCAGCTATTTTTATTCCACCCCCAATTTTTGCTCCCTAGCATTCTTATTAGAGCGTTACACCCTCTCCCCTGCTGTCCTGACCAAAAATGCAGGGGTTGAAATAAATAGATGCAGTTGCCTTCAACTGTCAGAGGGGCCCAGGATCATTAATTCAATAACAAACACCTGTCACAAAAGAGGTGACAAGCAAGGACAATATCAACGTAATGATCTAAGTGACACAAAAACGTCAAAATGTCACACGCTATCAGACAAGACCTGTCCAAACTGTCAAAAATAATAGTTATCTGTCTGAAAAATCCCTCAAGGGGAATACATCAATCAAATGAAATCATTAATAACCCTTGACCAAAAAGAACAGAAGGGGATACAAAAGATCATTATTTATCAGACAAGGACACTCCAGAAGGGAGAGTCAACTTCCCCACCACAGAAACAGGGGATAGTCAGTAGTTCACCATTCTTGCTGAAGTGAACAGTTCCATCATGGAGAAGCCAACAACTCCAGACAGCCAAACTAAAGGTAGTTTATAAAAACTCTTCATATCACTCTGCTAAAAAATGTCTATACCACATATCAAGTACCCGATACTATTAGCACCCAGGTTATTAATTTGGGATAATAGAGATATATGGTTCACCAACAAACACCATCGAAGAAAATGGTTAGCCTGGACCAGACGTTTACGATTAGACTATCCTTCACTCACGCTTGAAGAAATTTATCAGATAGCAAAAGATTTTATAAGATAAATTTACCGTCCATAAAACCCGCAGAGACACGTCAAATGACGCCGACATTTCCTTCATAAAAACATGCAAAAACGAAAATTTGCATACATTCAGGAATACATGTTTTACAAGTGCTGGAATTCTCCGACGATTAGAATAACAAAGGAACTAGGCGAAATAATGAAACTCGTCATAGACTTAGTGGCATGTATTTTATAAATAACAAAGTACTGACAAATTGCAAATTTAGTTAGAACTCTGAGAGTTGCATGAGATCTTGGTCATTATCACAGAACAAGTTACAAGAAACAGTAAGTTACATCATAACATCATAGTCTAGAAAAACTACAGATAAAGCGCTATAATTCCCCAAGTTAAGGAACGTTTTGCGTTAGAAATAGGAGCTTGCAATTGCTCCCCGTAAATCATCCCTGATTACCATAAATAGGTAAAGCTCAAGAACTTTAATATGAAGCGAAACTTTACTGTGAAGATGAAAATAACTTTACTATGAAGAGCGGAAATTTATTATGGAATTTTTAAGATGAAAAATGAAACTTTATTATGAGACGGATAGCTTTAAGTATGAGATCGGGAATTTAAGATGAAAGTGAGTCCAAAAGGAAGTAATAAAACCCCCCTTCAGGACCTCCAGGGCTATGACTCAATGGGCCACCTGGTGCCAATCTTGTCAGATCTCACCTAGACAGTGACAAGGTTCTTCACCTCACCGGCTCAGAATAATCCCATGAGGATTAGTAGCGGGTTCGCTCCAGTAAGGGAAAATTCCCTCACACTAGGCAAAAGCGTGCCAAAAACACCGGCCCACGCCAGATAATAGGAAAATTAATCAATCCCATATAGATTAGTAGCGGGTTCGCAACAGTGAGAGGTTACAAAAAAAGAGGTCTCCGACCATACCAGCCTCAGGAATCTCCGGCTATTGGCTCACAATGTCCATGAGCACTAGCGGAGTTTCTAATTTTCAAATTCCTAGAGAAGCCCAGGTTTAATGAGGCATTCAGAGCCATGACTGAGAAGCATTCAGGAAAAAGGGGACACTGGTCGTGTCCTACAAAGTTACATAACACCGTTATGATCTAGTGGCTAGGAAAGCCAGGCTCAATGAAAATAAATTATCAGGTACATATCATTTAGCAGAGCTCAGTTTGAGCAAAATTTAGGCACAAAAATCTGCAAAGCACGTGTGCAAAAATGTGATGATAAGAGGTATAGCTATCACAGCTGAATTTGGAATTTAGAAAAGTTTTCTCTGACAATAAGTTACGGTAAGAAAATTTTGGAATTATGTACATTATGCGAAAACAAGTTCCAAAGGTCACATCAAGCTGACTAGAATAGGTCACTGCAAATAGAGCAGTAGTTTAGTCCTATAAATAGACAAGACGTCTGTTAAGGACATAGAGATCACAACGAAAACAAGGTTAAATTTTAAAGG
>Ga0208222_1000515_pt1 | contig 11104 bp, 11 predicted proteins | sample LakMenEpi13Sep09_FD_150694 | JGI IMG/M metagenome (GOLD analysis project Ga0208222, IMG submission 150694) | Freshwater microbial communities from Lake Mendota, WI - 13SEP2009 deep hole epilimnion (SPAdes) | ecosystem: Environmental > Aquatic > Freshwater > Lentic | place: Lake Mendota, Madison...
CATTCGGAATTCTCTCTTCGTCGATGAAAACCTTCCACAAATACATCATGTTTTTCCATGAAATGCTCATATTGCTTTGAGGCGACGGTTCTGTGCACGTTGACACAAATTTTTCAATGACTTGATTTTCATCACAGTGTTTCAAATACAACACACGTCGATATGTTTCATTGTCTTTGCATTGAACATTCAAAAATGATTCTGCATTTTCATACCGCTGCGAATAGTGTGCTGCTACACAAAATACATCAATCAATCGATGTTTGAATGGTGCCGCATACGCATCGACCACCACATCGTTCATGTCTAATAGCCTGCATTCACTGAACTCATATTCATAAAATTTGAATTTGAATGCTGACAGCAACGGCACGCCAAACAGCGTGTTGCACTCTTGACTCAATCCTTTTATGAACTGTCGCGACTTGGGTGTGGCAATGTAAATCGGTTCCACAATGGCCTTTGTTGGGTCTTCGCCGCTGACAATTACCGTTTTTTTCAAAATGATGTCGCCAATGACCGTTAGAAAATATTTCGCACAGTCCCGTGTGCGAAACAGGGATGGACACAACATATTCAGCGTGCGCTGGATGGTTTGCGATTCCGGAATGGATGAAAGCAAATTTCTGTCTTTAATTCGGCGCAGCACCTGGTTCTTGATTTTGTATTTCCACGGCATGAGTTCGCGATTGCCACTGATTTGCGTAAGAATCGGGTGCAAAATGTCGTCTTCGTTAATGACGCTATAATTACAATCCGCATCTGCGTCATAAACAAAAAACAGCTCAACATTGCTGTTATAATAATAGTGCGGGGACTCGTTCAAAAACTGCTCAATGAACTCGTCTGATGCGGTAATCAACATTTGCTTGCGTTGTGCCTTGTCATCACGTGCCTGCACAACTGCTTCCATCATTGCAGGCAGTTGATTGATGTGTGCGGACAATTTTCCCATCATGAAGTCATCTTCCGCGTATTTGTCGCCCAGCTCCCTGACCAAGTTTAGCAAATCATCAATCGATTGCATGGTTGTTAAATACTTGTATATGAATCAAAGTGTTTAAATCATTGTTATTTGCCAATGTTTTTGTTGAGTTAATATATAATACATTCAAATAAACAAATGTCTGACACGGAAGACTTTGACGTTGATGCTGAATATGAAAAATTATTAGCTGGTTTGAAGAATGATGAGAAAGCAAATTTGAACTGGTTAAAGATGACAACCAAAGAAGATCATGACGAAGAAGTTAAACATTTAACCGAACTGCAAGAAAAAGATGCCAAAAAATTGCATGAATTAAACAAACAAGCAAGTGAAATGTTAGCCAAACACAAAGCCGATGAAAAATCGAAATCAAATCAAAAACCCATTACCGATGATGAATTTGATAAATTGTTGAATGAATTTGGTTTGGATTTGGATGGCGGAAGAAAAACAAGACGACATAAGAAGCACACATATAAGAAGAAGAAGAGTATGTATAAGAAGAAGCACACATATAAGAAGAAGCATGTTAGTAAAAAGAAGCATGCCACTCGTCGTCGCAAATATTAAATTGAATACATTGTTTCATGAAATGCATTCATTGCATGAAATTATGTAAAATGACAGTAAAACATTTAGCATCGTTTTTGGGTTTTGCCACCAGCACGTTGAACTCGGCGCGTCTTTTTATGCGCATGTGCTTCATTCAACCCGAACAGCGTCCAAGGCTGAGGCGGGCGGTCATGCAAATAAGGCCGATACGTATTCCAAATCATGTTGCGGTCGCAAAACGCGTCCTTGAAAAATCCTGTGCCGCATGAGCTACCCCAGCGTCCCCACAGCTGCATGCGCTTGGCCGTGGCAGTGTCGATTGCCGTGCCATCCACTGCACCACGCGGCTGATACGGTTTAGGACGGTCCGCCTGAGACATGAATTCGCGAGCATCCAGGTCGTAGTGCGAGCAAGTGGTGCGCGAACAAGGGTTAATCTTATTCAAATACACATCATAATGGTCGCCAATGAGCCGCATTGCGGTGTCCACATCCAGTCGGCCCTTGTGTTCCTCCATCATTTGCTCCAGGCGCACACGCCGAGCGCCTTGGTGCCGGCGCAAGTCATCCCACCCCGTGTTTGACGATTCCAGGTTTCGAATGCGCGGGTCAAACGCGACATTGAAGCCAATGAAGTAGCCGTTTTTAGTGCGCTTGACATCCACATATTTGAGACCCAATTCCAGGCGCATGATTTCATTGGTGCGCGTGTCGCCAAACAGCCACGCATTCGCATAATCCCCCGAATTTCTCTCGGTCAACATTTCAACATAATCGTCCATGGAATTTCCATACTGCATCGCACGACGAATGCGACAGCACACGGGGTCTTTGTTCTCATATGCGTGAAACCCACCCATGGTGGTCTCCGTTCCAAACAGCCCGCGACTCGTCACAAACATGTCCGTTCCAGAATGAATGCCACCGGGGAAAGACTGCATCAGGATGCGGTTGCCGCTGCTCGGACGCAGGTCCATGATGACACGCGAATACTGCCCGTTGATGTAGTTGTCAAACGAGTTGTGCGCACACACAATCTTGCCATCGGTCGTATAATCACCCACGGCAATGAACGCGCTACATCGGTCCTGGGCACCGCCACCGCCCTCTAGGCCCCCGCTTGCCTTTTTAGAACCGCCGCTCTCGTTTGAAAAATCAGCATAAATTGGTTTTGACTTCAGGTGCTGATTGTGTGGCTCGTTCAACACGTCGGACAGATGAGAGAACATATAGTCAAAACTTACAAAACAGTTCCAAAATACGATTTTGTGCAATGGCTGCTTTGAGCCATCGGCAATGCCGCGCATTTCTTCATAAAACTCCGGAAAGTGCTCCTCAATTTGCGGGCGGAAAAAGTCATCCGCCATCTCACAAAAGAACGCAAAGGTGCGGCCGTATTCTTCATACAAGAAAAACTCCAACATTTCCATGATTTGGGCGAGCTCGGGGGCAACTAAATGCCCATGAGCATATCCACGCTTATATGGCTCACCGTAAATGGAGAGATAAATCCATCCATTAATGTCTCTACGAGCTCCGTTTAGTTTCATGTCAACAATATATCAATTGAGTATGTTGTATATATAACACTGCTATAATTTATTTCCTTTATTTCATGTTAAAATGAGTTAAAACAACGATAATATAAACATGCATGTATGTTAAAATACTAAAACAAGAGCCATCGATTCGAAATGAGTAGCATTCTTTATTACAGTAATTTTTGTGATAAATCGAAATCTCTATTACAGAGATTGGCTAAAAGCAAAATTAAGGAAGGAATTCATTACATGTGCATTGACAAGCGAGTTAAAGGTGAAACTGGTGCATGGTACATTGTATTGGAAGACGGTCAGCAAATCATTTTGCCGCCTCACGTGAATCGAGTGCCAGCACTGTTGCTGCTCAACCAGAATCATGCAGTGCTTTACGGAGACCAAATCACAAATCATTTGAAACCAATGGATACGCAGCAAAACAACATTGCGACCGGATTTAATGGGGAGCCGTCGCCATTTTCAACCGCAAGTGAGTTCATGGGCGGATTTGGAGTGGTATCCGACAACTACAGTTTTCTGGACCAAAGCAGCGACGACTTGTCGGCCAAAGGGAGCGGCGGTTTGCGACAACTTTACAACTACGCAACGATTGACTTCAATCAAACCATTAACTGTCCTGCGATTGAAGAGAAGCAAGCAAGGATTGGGCCGGATGTCACACTTGAAAAGCTGGAAAAGGAGAGAAATGCGCAAATCATGCAGGCACATCAACAAGCACAACAGTCGCAACAGTCGCAACAACAATACAACCAAAGACAAGGAATGCGTTAATGATATGCAATCCAGAATTTAAATAATGAGAGAAATGCATTTAAAATAATATTAATTATGTTTAATATTATCTCCATTTTCTCTCCAATGTCGGATAAGTCAATCATATTGAAAGCGTTTCTGAACCAATTCACTGATTTTGTGGAAGATGTTCAGAGCGTGTTTCCAGACAATGCAGACATTGACTCTGCTAAGACTGCATTATTTCTGCTTAAAAAAACAAATCCACGCATGTTGTTGAGCACGTGGATCACATTCATTGCGGAGCCGTATGGTGCGCAAATTGAGCAGGGTGACATTGGCTTCTTTTTGGACAAGGATTACACGCAGGATTTAGAATACATGGGAAACGCAGTTATGCAAAAGGTGGACACGTTTCGCAAGCCAGTGCGAGAGATGGGAGCCGAAAATCAGGCCAAAACCATGAAATACATCCAAAACATCACAAAGCTTGCAATCCTTCATGGCGAAGTTCAGTGATATTAGCCAATCAAAACCAAACCCAAATAAAAACGTCACCTACCTTCCGCCTCGGTATACAATGCATTCCGGATCTACAATTCCGTTGCTTGTCAGAAATGCCGCAACATCGGCAGAAAATGATCCTTGAAGTACGATGAGCTCATGTTTAGTTTCTTTGTGTTTGGCAATGTGGCCACCGCACGATAACATGTTTTTTGATTTTAATTCCTTTAGTATTTTATGCAAGTCGAAATGCGACGGGATGTGTTCAACCTTGGTTACTGTTTTTTTACCGTGATGTACGCTAATGATAACCTTCTGACGACCAAGCACGTCTACATGAACGTCATTCATATCGATGTCTAATTCATTATTATTAGTGATATTCATACCTTATTTATCAAGTGCATAATAACTAACGTAATAAATGGTTTTATATATATTTTACAATACATATAAAAACAATCAAAAAAATTGAAATTCATTTTTAATATGCACATTATGTGATGCAGCGATTCTACCAACAGCAACTACAATATTCAAAACATGGTTTCAATACTTGCACTGTCCGTCGCCGTAGTACATGTCACGAGTGGTTGCACCACCGCGCACCCAGCCATCAGCCGCCACGCCTTCCACCAAATTAGCGGGATTCGTGATGGTGGATGCGATAGATGGAATGAGAGGGTAATTGGTGGACATGGTTTGCTCAGAAAGCAGGTTGATGCTGCGCTTATTCGTCATGTAATCCCCCTGCTGCAACTGCGACTCTAAATATGGGTTGGACTGTCCGCGTCCCATGAATGGAACAGTTACAAATGGGCGCTGAAACAGGCTGATGCGACAACGGGGACGGGTGAGCGCGCTTCCGCCAATGAGCAGCTGCGAGTTGGTGTCAATGTTGCACCCTCCGGCACCGACTTGGTGCCCTCCGGTGAAATTAATGTTGGGCTGACTTGTTGCAAACTCGATGGGTCGCTTCATGGTGCAGTCATCCGAAAAAAAGTTTTGCAACATGTAATTGGATGCTTGCACGTTTTGGATGCCACGTTGTCCTAAACTGCAGCCATCTTCTCCAATGCGCGAGAGATTATCAAAAACATAGTCTTTGACATATGCCGACATGACCTGATTGTCAACCATTGTGTTGTAATTCTGATATATTTAATAAATATATTTTATTAATTATAGATTGTGCATTATTTGCATTATTTGCATTATTGTGCGCCAGTAATTGAACCAAGAACCGGATTGGCACGAGCACAAGCCATCATGTTGCCCTCCTTGCATGAAATCATGGAACCGTAACAATACTCTGCAAATGCATGCTGGTCATTTGGGATTCTGGTATTCGGAGTTGCAAAATAACTGCGCATGGAATTGCTGAATTCATAATTATCGCCTAAATCACGAAAGAGACGGTCTTCTAAGTTGGGATTGCCGCCTAAATCTTCCACCACAAACTGCTGCGTGGAGTCGTTGATTGCGCGCTCTACTTTCGGGTTAAAAGCAGGTTCGGCTGCTGGACGTTTGGGGTTGTCCACAATGTCGGTGAGCAGCACATTCATGAGCGGGTCTTGTGGGGTTGGAGCTTGGAATGTCAAGCCTAACGGAGGTGAGGCTGCTGCAACCCTAACAGTGCGACGCCGTCCAGTGTTATAATTTGCATAGTTTGAAAAGCCTTCTTTGGTTTTGTCATTGTCATTGGCTTTGCCAGAAGTTGGTGCTGATGTTTCCGAATTCCGGCCCTGTGCAACGTATAAAAATGCAATCATGGCTAAAGAGACCACACCCAAAAGAATTATTTTATAAGACAGAGTCAGCAAATATCCTAAAATTGCCAACAGTATAATCATTCGACTGATGGCATTCAGCCTGGATTCCCGATTCATGCCAGACATGGGAACAATCTCCGTAATACCAGCATTATTAAACAACACAGTCGGATCATTCAACCAAAATGCAGTCATTTCAATGTGTTTCTAATTATGCAATGCTTATATGTATATATAAATGGAACTATTATTTATATTTACTCATAGATTCTTTATTTAATCATTTTCATTTCTTGTTCTTCTTTTTCTTTTTCTTGGAAGCGGAAGCGGAAGCATCATCAGTCGTGGTAGAGTCCACGGGTTGTGCCTGTGCCTGTGCCTGTGCATGTGCCTGAGGCGGGAATCGAGGTGTGCGTTCCACCTTCTCACCAGTGCTAAACACCAGTGGTTCTTTTGCAGCGGCAGCAGCAGCAGCGGCAGCGGCAGCTTGTGCTTCGGCCTTGCGCTGCTCCAATTTCTGCTGCATTCTCTCTTTCATCTTGGCGGTCTTTATGTTTTGATTCAAATGGCTCTGCATGGCACCCATGTTCATTTTGGAATTTTTTCCACCTAAACCCATACTCGCCGCCATTTTCGCCATGTCTGCCATGCCACCCATGCCGCCATCCATTCCCATCTTTTTCAACATGTCAGCCACATTATTGACTCCCGGCATTTTTTTCATCTTATTCATCAAGTCGCTGGCTTCTTGCATGATTTCACTCTCTTTAATCTCTCCTGACTTCAGCTTGGCATCCAGCTTCTGCCCCACACTTTTGACAATGCCCATCAGCTTTCCTGGATTCTTAAATAAATTCTGAAAAACCGACTGCACCGATGCTTCATCGGATGTGTCCAACTTCAGTTCTGCAGCCGTTTCTTCTGCAATTTCCTTTGCAAGGTTTCCAATTTTGCCACCAAGAAGCCCGCTCAAATGCTCGTGCATGGAATTGGGATCCATTCCGGCAGGAAATCCTTTCATATGGTCGGTCTCGGCCGCATCCGCATTCGCATTCGCCTGTGCGGCGGCAGGACTTGAGTCAGAAGTGCCGTCTGCATCCTTAAACATGTCCTGCATCTGATTCATAACCTCCTCCAACTTGGACTTCAGCACGCTCTCGTCAATTGCTTCAAACAACTTGGCCGCATCACCAAATGTGGACGTGTCTGACAAATCAGAAACCACTGAAAACATCACAAGCTGCAGATACTTCCAAATCGCTTCTTTGGTCGCATCACTCACCTCAGACGTCTCCCACAGCACCTTGAAGTTTAACCCCGGCAACAGCTCAATTGGCTCTGCAAACAGGACACTTTCGTTTCGATACAATACATTGAAAAACTGCGGCGCATACACACGCTTGCAGTGCTCATACACTTCTTTCATCTCCATTTTGCACACTGCAGCACATGCGTCGCTGTGTTCCGGAAACACAGTTGCAATATCTGCAACAAAATCTGAAATAATTTTATCGAATTCAGGCGTTGTCATCTTTTTATTATTTCAAATGCTTTTGTTTATATCAATTATTTACGACAAAATATATTTTAATGATTGAACTTTGAATCCGTGGATATGGTTGCATGTGTTCATTTCTTTATTGCAACTCCAATTCCCAAGAATCTTTTGTGTGTGTGATTAAAAACATCATCATATTGTTCTGTGAATTCAAAAAAATCATAGTTGTTTTGTTCTGTGTTCTTAAGTTCATTCCAAAAATGAACCACGCCTGGGCATACGTCGCTCACAATGTCATGAAATACGAATATTTTTCCACTATTTTTGCTTATTTCATAATCATTTTTCACACCTCTATAAGAATGGTCTCCATCTATAAATATTAAGTCAAAATAATTATCCTTCATGTATTCTTTGAATGTTTCACTTTGACTATTCATTTTCATAAATTTAGTTTCGACATTTGATGAGCAATAATGTGCAACAGGGGAATCAATGATGTCCACGGCAACACTTTTGTTCATGGAATTGAACCTTTTTAAGTATTCGTTTGTCAATACAAAAGTTCCACCCCAACGACAACCAATCTCAATGTATGAATTTATTTTTTGCGCATTCAATAAACAAAGATATTTTGAGAATTGGTTGGGATATTGCCATATCAATAAACCACCACCATTTTTTTTAACTACGGCTGGTTGTTCAATGAGCGATTCAGTGTTGAACCCCAATTTGATTATTAGCTGTTCTAAATAAAGATTGTGCTGCAAATTTTCCAAACTGCTTTCCTTGATGAAACGAATTCTAGTCAAATCCATTGTGTTATATATGTCAATTATATATTTAATTTATTGCAAATTCAAAAAAAAGAACGCATTTCAAAAATGTTTTTGGACAAAACGAATTTAGACACATGCATGCAATTAAATGCATCATACAAAAACATGTACAAAACTGATTTTGTATGCACATATAAAGAGTTTGAAAAATTTGAGGATGACGAGGTGGATGCAGACATGATGTATCGGGCGCAGTATCTTCAAATATTTGGACTCGTGGAGTATGATGAGCGGGCAATAAGTGCATCACTTGACTTAATCAAATCAAAGGTCATTGAACTGCCTGAGTTAAGAGAATTGATTTTGAAACATCCGCACAATTCGAGTTTCACATCAATGGAATACAATGAAGACACAGTGTCAGACATGTTGTTGGTTTGCTTGTTTGCTTATCCCACAATGGATGCATTTCATTTATGCTTGATTGATGCCTTTAAACATGGAAACATAACGGAAACAAGCCGTGAAAAACTGCTGAAAGCATATTCAAGCATGACACTGTCTCATGATGCACAAGAACAATGATTCAATAATTCAATGAAATGGTCAAAATAAAATATAATGATATGTCATTATATAATTATATAATTTCTCTCAAATGGCATCCACGCGAAACAAAAATACGTGTTCGAATTATTGTCTGGAACAACGCATGACCACAAAATCATTTGATTACATCGAATATAAGAATGGCGCAGCCGGTGCCGCATACAACCCCGCTCTTCCATGCATGGGCATCATTCCTGGTCAAATGCCACGAGAGGTGTTCTCTCGAAATTCAATTGACATTGAGTCCGCACTATTCGGAATCAATTCCACCAACTTAGTGGAAACTCAAAAACCAGTTGTTCCACAATTGAAAACTTTGCCAGAAATCTCATTTTTTGGACGCATGCAACTCATTATGCCAGACCCGTTGGTGGTTGAAAAATTTCAACGACCATTTCCAGTTCCAAACTAACTGAAAGACCATCCAATTCTAAATATAAAAAATGATAAAAATATTATATTTAGTAATGTTATAACCAAGATGGCAAGTTTGGATTCGAATAGATTCAACAACTTAAACACTGCATATGTCAGTGACTTGAGTGGAAACACAACTCTTGGTACATTTAGTTCATACAACACGACATATCCAAACCCCACCGGAAATTTCAATAACACTGCAGTGGGGTATGGTGCGTTACGTCAAAATGTCGCAAGCGGACACAACACTGCAATTGGTCTGAATGCACTTGCAAACAACATGGGAAACAATAACATTGCAGTTGGTGAAAATGCATTGTATAACTTCATTGCACAAACCATCCCTCAACAAGGAGATGGAAACGTTGCAGTTGGTAATAATGCTCTTTCAGGAAACACTGCCGGAGACAATGTTGTTGCTCTCGGAAATAACACAAATTCGAATAATCATAATAATTGCATTTTGCTTGGCAATGGAGCACTGATTGCGCCGGGTTCAACTGGCGACCGTGAAATTGGATTCGGAGGACTGCAAACTCAGTGGCCACCATACCCTGACCCACAATTCATACAAAATTTCATAGAAACACGATTCTCAAATGGCATTGGTGATGGTCTTTATTACATTCCACTGTTTAAAAACCCACACCAACACTACTCAATCCAAGGTGGAAATGAATATGGCGATTACTTGTACTGGGTGCCAAGTGGTTCAACTGGCACATGGGAAGTTGGAGGCCCACAAATAAGCATTGGTTCCCATGCAGGTGAATTCGCCCAAGGCACTTATGCGGTTGCACTTGGATATTATGCTGGTAATACTGGACAACAAGGAAGTGCTGTTGCCATTGGACCAAGTGCTGGTCAAACTGGACAACAGTCCAGTGCAGTTGCCATTGGTCCAAGTGCTGGTACTAATAACCAAAGGGACCAAGCGGTTGCTATTGGCAATAGTGCTGGTGCTACTAATCAACAGGCATATGCTGTTGCAATTGGTGCTCAAGCTGGCAATGCTGGACAACAATCCAATGCTGTTGCCGTTGGTCCAAATGCTGGCACAACCAATCAACAATCCAATGCTGTTGCCGTTGGTCCAAATGCTGGCAGTAATGGACAACAGGGCAGTGCTGTTGCCGTTGGTCCAAATGCTGGCAGTAATGGACAACAGGGCAGTGCTGTGGCGATTGGTGATCAGGCTGGTGAAAACAGTCAAAACTCTTCTGCCATTGCAATTGGTGTTCAAGCTGGCACAACCAATCAACAATCCAGTGCTGTTGCCGTTGGTCCAAATGCTGGCACAACCAATCAACAATCCAATGCTGTTGCGATTGGCAATAATGCTGGACAAGTCGGACAACAATCCAGTGCAGTTTCCATTGGCACAAGTGCTGGTTTAACTGGACAACAGGCAAACTCTGTGGCAATTGGTTTAAATGCTGGACAATTTGGACAACAAGCCAGTGCTGTTGCAATTGGTTTCAGTGCTGGAGAATACGGACAACAAGCCAGTGCTGTTGCAATTGGTTTCAGTGCTGGAGAATACGGACAACAAGCCAGTGCTGTTGCCATTGGTCCAAGTGCTGGTTTAACTGGTCAACAAGTAACTGCTGTTGCGATTGGCAATAGTGCTGGACAAGTCGGACAACAAGCCAGTGCTGTTGCTATTGGTGACAATGCTGGTTTAACTGGAC